>CEUI01002240.1_pt1 | contig 181181 bp, 192 predicted proteins | sample 531411 | NCBI WGS metagenome assembly CEUI01 (sample SAMEA2622841, study PRJEB7988) | marine metagenome | isolation source: saline water (ENVO:00002010), including
TCCAAACCTTGGCTATCGTAATGCCCAAAGTAAAGTGCTTCAGAAGGTTGAGGAATACGGCAACCAGCATCCGCGGGTGTATCCTTAACCATTTGAGCAAGATCACCAATGGTGTGCTTTGCCTCGTGGTAGGTTTCTTCAAGGTACTGAATGGCAAGTTGCTTGATCTCACTTTCAGTGAGGCATTTCTCGACCATATGAGTTGCAACGGTGTTTGCAACCTTGTTATAATTTGTCTTGGTATTGGGGATTGATAGTTTTTTCGTTTTCATGCTTACTTCCTTTCGGGTTCGTTCTGTGTAAGACCATCCTATCACACTGAGATGCTCCCGCCAAGCACTTTACTCATATTCGTGTCGTTTTTTCCGTAAGTGGTTGATTTTAAACGGATCGATGTAAGTCGTGGATCTACGTGGAAGTCCAACGATGCCGTATAAGTGCCTGTTTCTGCCAATTGGAGGCAGATTAAAAAGTGATCTCTGTTTCCCGTTTATTCTCAAGCACTTGGGAAGGTCGTGTAAGTCACTGATTCATAATGGGAAACAGAGATCATGTATGAAAGGAGGGTCTTTATCCATACAATTACCATTATAGCATTGACGACGACGTTTGTAAAGCTTTAATCTACGTCGTGACTACGTACTATGCCGATCCACCAATTCCCACCAATCCCCTCACTATGCCCACAGTATAACACAATTGTTACAAATAGGCATTAAACGGGACAAACAGGGATAAGAGAACCTTCCCCTCACTTGCTATACACTCTCCAATCCTCTTTGCCATTTACGAAGGTGGTAGTTTATCACAATCTCCAGTGTTAATCTCTTGTATTCTTCAAACGAAATTAACCCTTTTCTCCATTGTGATTCTTTCTCTCTTAGGGATTGGTAGTATTTCTCACTCTTCATTATACATTCCTATAACATCAGAATAACAAATCATACAACTATCACTAGGAAACAACTTCTTGAGTTCTTCAACGAACTCCTCTTTCGTCTTGCATCTTTTCCTAATGGCATGTACGTCTTTCTCTCTTAGAGCATTACAGAGGCAAGCATACATTATTCTGCCTCTACCTTAATCAAACGTCTGCCTATGATGTGCCAAGCAGACCGAGGGTCATCATTGCCTACCCAAAGTACATTTGCCCAATAACGAGGTGGGGTTTCTTCACCCTTATCCTTAATCTCTAAAACAATACCATACTCAGGGTTCTCACCTGTTTGTTTGTAATAGAATTTATTTCCGATCTTTCTTTCTACTAAGTCACCAACTTTAAACTTACTCATCTTTACTATCCTCTGCTCTTATGAGTCTACTAGCAAGTTCCCATGCATTGTGAAGTCTACCTCCACCCTTACCCTTCTGATACGTGCTGAATTTATCTGTACACCAGAACCATATAACCTTAACTGCTTTGTCATGCATGTTTCTGAACTCTTCTATCTCCATTGCGTCCTTTGCTCTTGCCCATGTATCTAAAGACACTTCTTCTACCACTATTCCGTATTCACTATCAGGTATGTTCTTCCTTAGTACCAAGTCACCTTCATTGAAGATTTTCATGTTTTTAACTTTCTATTTTTTATGCCCCGAAACTATTTCCACAGCCGCAAGTTCTTTTTGCTTGGGGGTTATCAAATTTAAATCCACTTGCTGTAAGTGATGTGTAGTAGTCCAATATAGATCCCCTTAGCACTAATGCACTATGACCATCAATAACTATGGTCACACCTTCTTCTACTTCCAATATATAATCGTCATCTCTTGTGTCATTGTCTATATCCAATTTGTATTGTAATCCCGAACACCCTCCACCTTGGATTGCAATCCGCAACACTCCTACCCTGAGTTTCTCTTGAGCATCGTATTTCAATGCTTCCTTTATCTCATGCATTGCCTTGTCTGTTATTTCTACTGGAAAGTCTTTCATTCTTTGTCTTCCCGATTTAACAATTCACACCTGCAATAAACATAATCAAAGGTGTACCATTCCCGTTTGCCCGTATCTGTCAAGACTTCGAAATCACCAAACTCTACCTCATTAAGAAAGTCATCTGGTTTTTGGTTTATCACCATGCCCAACCTAAAGTGTGCTTTCGGGTATTCGGGGTTGACTATGATGTCTCCTACTTTAACTGTTGCTCTTTGTATCATCTTGCCCCCTCTTTAGGAGAATTTCGTAGTGCCTTGCCATGTTCCTGTGATGCCACCTGCTTCTTTCGGTACGGTCTTTTTCTTTGCTTTTCTGTTTGTGGTCTTTTATCTTATTTTTTAGGATGTCCGTCTTTAGATTTCTGCGAACATTAACATTATTACTCGAAAAGAATTTTCTCAACTGCTTCATGATATACCCAAGTAAGGTTCGTTTCATCTCCGGAGTTTTCCTCATCCAATGGTTCGATACAATACCAAATATCGTCCATGATGCTGGTGGTAGACACTTCGATTATAACCCCAATGTACTCGGAGCCGTCCTTCCTCTTGACCACCACTATATCATCAATTGATAATGTTTTGTTCACCATTTATTAGACCCTCATCCAATACTAATAAATAGTTTAAAATCACTCTATTAACTCGCAATATGAGTAAACATAATCAAATGAATACCAACCTTGTTCTCCTTTATCTGTTAATAATAAAAAATCTCCCCACTCATCACCCATCGGAGGACCGGGGAACCGATTATCACCCACCCATCTTTGGTCTAACACCACCGCTGTTTGGAATAAATTTTGGAATAAATCTTTTGAGTTCTTATCGTATCTCGGATCTGTTAGTAGATCTCCTGCTTTAACATTTTTCTTTATAGTCATTGTTAGTCTACCTTCCTTAATTCGAATGGGTAATACTTTTGATTCTCACCATTATTTGTCATGACTATAAAGACACCATCTTTATATAGGGGTTGCTTGTTATAGTATTGATCTAATACCATCTCTTTATCTATTACGATCCCTAGTCTCATGTACCTTTGGTTCTCTGCATCTTCCCACATGCCGTTATAGCTCAAGTGTATTGTTTCGGTACTTTCTATCTCTACCAGATCACCAATCTTTATTTTGTCTTTTTTTTCGTTACTCATTTGTTTTAATTATAGTCGAATATGAGTTGAATGTCAACATTATTTTGTCTTTGTTGGAAAAATTTTACGGAAATTTGGCAAAAAAAGGGGGCGGCACGGCCGTCCCCCTGCGAACCTCTATCGGTCCTCTGGTTATCCTGCTCTTTTTCGCAGAATCGTTGGTGTCTTTCCCTTACACACGGGAATGGGCTCACTGTTGTAGTTGTACATTACACTATAATCTTCCTTGTTCACTTTTTGTGGAAGAAAGCATAACTCATCAACGATATTTCCCTCAATCCGTGGATGGGAATTCCACTCTTCAATAGTTTTTGCCACTTGATGACGAAATGCGGTGATGGGATCTGATGTTCCTTTCGTGATGGCTAGTCCTGTGCCGCAATAGGCAACGGCAATCACCTTACGTTCATCATCTCGAACCTTATTCAAAACATAGTGTACAATATTTTGCTTAAACCAGACTTTTTGAGATCCGAAATAAACAACATATTTCTGACCATCAGGGTCAGAACACTCAATACCCTGCTCCACCTTTCCGTCAGATTTGAAGGCATCCTCCGGTAATCGAACTCCATAAGGATTTGTCTTATTGAACTGTTCAATAAGAGCTGAGGCAGAACGGGATTTCCAATTCGTATATGAATCAATACCACCATGCGGAATTCTGTCGAGAACCAGAGTTATAATTCCGTTCCAACGAAGTTTGTGCACCTTGTCGGCAAGTACAGCAGACTCATCATTTGGGTCTTTTGTGGTGTACATGAGTTGAACAACATCGTCTTTCCGTATATCCGAAAAGTCTGTACCTAGAACACCATACTTGCGAATTTTTCTAAACAGGAAGTTGGCAATATCTTCATTCGTAGCATCGCTGCCTCCTTCGTGAAAATTAGAAAAAAGAGAACCACTGTCTCTATCACTCGTGCTATCGTATCTACGATACCAAACTGGGATTTTCGATATTTTATTTAACTTGGCAAAAGCATCCTTTCTCAAGTCCTCTGAACTATCGGGGTTTTCCAGGACGAGATTGCACTCCTTTTCAATGGACATGACAATATCCATGCGACCAAAACCGTCTGAAACTTCCGGTATGCCGTCGAAACCCTGCCCGGCGGTCAAGGGTACTTTAACACCATTCTTTTCGATACTCTGCTTAACATCATTCTTGTTTTTCGCATTATGATCTGCCTGCCTTGCCTCGTTGGTTGTTTGAAATTTATCAAAACCACGTTTAACTTCAGAAAGACTAAGATATTGGACTTCCTCTTTAATAAAATTTGGGTTTTCCTGTAACTTACTAATCAACTGATCTTTGTTCATATTTACTCCTGTGAGAATTTTTCCTTCAAACTCTCAAGTGATCCAAAATCTGAATATCCTTCATTCGAGATTCTGGTGGGTGGTTCATCCACCCGCAATTCATTATAACATTATTTTGAAACTTTGTCAACCTTTTAATGTGGTTTTTCAATCTTCATTCTTTAGTTGCATGTGCAAGTCTCGGCATTTGTCTTTCCAACTTAGCATCTGAACGTACATCTGCACCCACTGTCGTTTCTCATAAGATCCTGCTGTACCTGACTCTATCCCCAACTGTTTTCTCTGCTCTAAGGGAACCTGGTTGAACCTGGAGAGCATATCTGCTTCCACTTCTTGCTCTATTTCTTTCCACGATTTACTCATAATCAACCTTCACCTCTGTACTAACAAATTCAGGGCTATTCTGATCCTTCATTTCGATTTCAAACATACAAGCAGCTATTGGTTTCTTGCCATAGATGCCAGCAGAATAAACAGCGAAGTCCCAATGAGATGCGACTTCTCTTGGATTTCTATAGTCTGCCCAAAAGATGCGACTGTCCTTCTCATAAACACAAACGGCATGGGAAGAGATCCCACTTCCTGTGTGATCACACATGGTGTAGTAGGCAAACCATGCCCTATCAGCAAGTCCAGACTTCTTTAGTTTGGTAGCATAATAAATGGCATGGTCGTCACAGTCACCAAAGGATTTACCCTGATCAAGTCTCTTCTCTAATAAACTTGGGTGAGCAAGATAATCCAATTTCCCTCCAAGGGGATCACTGATGTATTTAGATCCGTAATCAAACATCTTTGGTATTTCCTCTGGTGTCTCCACTGTGCCCAACTCGTGCTCTTTTTTTGTAAGAAGCATGGTGGCAGAATACCACAATCTACTGAAAGATGCCCACAGACGGTACGTCAATTTTAGTACTGATATTTTCAGTCTGTTGATCATAGTCTGACAACATATCCCAATGCCTCTAGTGTCATCGCTGCTGATGCTGTGATGATAATTGTTTTTGCTGCTAAGTCCGCGATCCTTACGATACTGTTTTTAAATGCTGTTGCTATTTCTTTTCCTGCTGCTTTTAAATTTGACATAACTATTCTCCTTCTTTATTGTGATAGTCGTTAATACTATATATCTTACAGTCTTTTGTCGCACCTGTTAAGTCCATGTTGGTAACTTGTTCGTACAACATTATATCTGCCTTTTCTTCTATTATCTTTTTTTCTATTTCCATCAATTTCTCATTTAGAAATTGCCATCGTCTGAGGTCTTCTTCCTTATTGCACTTCTCGATCATCTTAACTATCCGAAACCTCTCATACGAATAGAATTCTAAAAACAAAACAGACTGCTCAATGGTGCCAGGTTCGGCTAGCAGAAGTTCATCAGAAGTTTTTAGCATCTTTAGTCTTAATATGTTCTCTATATCGGTTCTTGCCATTTGAGTTTCTTTCCTGCATTATAGCATTAAGTAAGTAGAACATCCTCTTTTCTTTTCACTACCCGTTGTTTGCCGCAAATTTCTTTGTTGAAAACATAAATTCTCAACCAACCTGCCTTCTGTGCTTCCACGATGCCATGAATCCATCCACTGTCGTCTTCCCACTTTACTAGCTTAGCTAGATCTTTGCCTGGTCGGTAGTCACTCGTTGGCATCAGTTCACCAATTTCCTGCTTATCTCACTTCTAAGAAGGGGCAGATCTTTCTGCTTTTCCACAAAGTTCTCAAAATCAAATTCCACTGATTCGTCAACTGCTGCCATAAGCAATTTGACAATATCGTATTTAAATTCTATATAATCCGATTTTAAAGAGAACGATTCTTTGCCTTTTGTATACTCCACAAATGCCTCCTCAAACCTCTCCAATACTTCAACTAATTTTTCTTCCATTATTGTGCCCTCGCATAACCCATGATGTAATTCTTGTATGTTTCCCTAATCCGCTCTGACAACATTGGACCAGTGCGTTGAATACTGTCATCCACAAATACATCCAACTTAGTATAGATTCTTTTGGGTAAATTAACCCATACACCATCGCTGCCATTGTCATAATACAGGGGACGGACTTCTTCATCCTTAGCCAAGATTATTTCTGCTGGTTGAAACTGGATTACCAACAGGAAATCAAAGCACTTCTCTCTCTTGTATCTCGCAAGAGTTGCGGGACCAGTATCACCACGATAGTTTTTCATTTTAATTGCCTTGGTATCTCCAGGCCCAAGGTTGTGAACCTTCGAACCCTTCTTGTAAAACAGGGCATTGCGAAAGGTCTTGAGTTCAACACGCACTGGTTCGTACACCTCTTCCATGTGGAAAAGGAGATCGCAACCATCTTCATCGATGCGTTCAACCTGACAGGGCATTGAGGAAAGTTGCTCAAGTGCCATCTCAAATAAAGTTGCTCTTGCAAAATTATCCGCATTAGACTGAAATCCCGGATCTTGAAACACGTCCTGTGCCAATGAAAAAAACGCACTCCAATTAATGGACTCTTGTAATTTATTTTTAATCTGCTCTTTGTTCATAATTAAACCCTAGCTTTCTTAATCTGCCGTTCCTCTACCGTAAGGACAGTAGTGTCCCCAAACGGTAAAATTTCATATCTTCGACAACCATAACAGGCATTAACTGGCATCACGTCATTGGACAAAACAAGGAAGCACCAACCATGTTCTGGTTCTTGCCAGTATCCCATCTTTGTTCTGTGATACTTCCTGATCCCGTCGTCCGACCCCCTCAACTGAACCGTATCTCCCATCTTATACATCGGTTCCTTGTCGAACATCTCTTCCAGAACTCTGCTTGAATATTTGTTGTTCGTAATAAACCTATCATAATCTTTCCTGGAAGGAATGAGGTCGGGACTCTCTATGGAGTTGAGGACAATTCTGTTAAAATATTGGATTTTATTTTTGTGATAATACTGCACAGCATAATCAAACCTCTCTCTCATTTCTGCTGTGAATTCTTTTTTCCATGACTCCAATTCTCCACTGGTGGGCATTTGTGTTCTCAGACGTTCGACGAACTCGATCTGCTTCGGGGTTAGTTTGCCCCACTTCTTTAAGTTCTCCCTCATAGAAACAAGCACACCGATCTGATATGAACTTGTACCCGGAAAGGACTTCTCTTGTTCCTGATACTTTTCGAGTAGGTTTTCTATTTCTTTTTCGGTCATAAATTTTCCAACAACTTTCTTACCCTTGGGGGGTGAGTGATTTTCTTCTTTTGCCTTCTTCTGCTCCACCTCTCTGGAAATAAATACCAGTATTTCAATAGAGGGGAGTAGTCGATCTCTCGTTCATCATAGAAGATCTCTTTAAGTAAGTCAAGTCCTTTTTGCACTTTTCACCGGAATTCTCAATAAATCTTTATGATAAAAGACAGATTTATCATCAACATTAACCATATATACATCATCACTGAGTTTTCCCAAGGATTTGCCGTCTGGAAATTCGTCTCCAGGCAGAGCTGCCCTAATAACAATGCCATACTTTCCTGCAAACATGACTCCGTTACCATCCTTATCATAAACCTCTACCAGTTGACCGAAGTGGAGTTGCTCCATCTCTATTTCTCCATCAATGCTTTGCGAAAGATTTCCGCATGGGTTTTGTATTTAAAATCAGCAATCGATGCATTGTACACATCTCCTGCTGTGTCGGTCACTACACGATAAACCGTGTACCCACCAGGACCAAAGGTTGTGTTATATCCAAAGGTGCCTGGTTTCTGTTCTGTTCTATAGTTTTTCTTTGTCATAAACCTTACCAACATATTCCAATGTGTCATCAAAACTTGCTTCGGAATCTGGGGGTCCGATTGTTTTATCAAAATTAATAGGTCGAATATCCAAGTCTTTCATTGGAAATCCTGTTAATTCTGTGGCTTTAGTAATCGCTTGGGCAATTACATTCCCCTCATTAATATCCACCGTGACAGTGACTCTCGGAGGCAATGGTCGATTTGGTTTCTCACCATCGGTATCCCATTCGATATTAAACATCTCTACCTCAACGAATTTTGGGTTTGGCATCTCGTATGCGTCTACTTTAGTCATGTTATGCTCCTTGACTGAAAATCCAAAATAGGAAATAATAAATAAACATTAAAAATTCTGACATTACTTTTCTCTCTCGTTGGAATTATATTGCTCCGTCTGGCAAAGGCAAATATAAAAAATGCCAAATAAAATTAATAACTCAAACATCTATTCACTCCCGTATCGGTTGGCCTCAGTGATATTCCACTTGCCGTTGTTGTGGGCAATGCCCTTTACATGTTTCTCCGCAATGAAGAATCGAAACCAGTGGCCACCTCTCCTGTAGGGATCTTTGGCGGGCAAGAAATGACAATTGTTCTTGGGTACTAGAACAATCGTTCCCTGAATGACCGAGGAAAATGCGTTGGGGTTTGTAACCTCAGCAAGAATGAAGGGGTTGATGTCTTTGCCGCCAGACTTGAACGAGTTCACACCCGGTACTTCCTGTAACATAACACACTCGATGGAGCTGCTATCGGGATGCATATCTCCCATAATATCCTCTACCATACTTTGATTTAAAAAATCTGCTGCTCTCATGCCTGTCTCCTATGACTCAATAGTGGTTTCGTAATAAGCATCATCATCATCTGTGATGCGAACGGTACATTGGGAATGCTCCGATGCCACCTCTTTGGCAAATGATAGTGCCTCCTCTTCTGAGGCAATATCCTCTTTCAAAACTTCCCACGATGGTGCATTCTTTCCCCACGGGCAATACTTAATATCTACTTTAAACATTTATAATTTCCCAATCGGTGGGGGGTTGTCTTGTTTCACCCTCTTCTTGATAACCTTTTGGTAGGCAACCTCCATTATCTCAAAGAATTCTTTCTCTGTTACCTTGAGGTATTTACACACTGCTTCTAATTCTTGTTGCTCAGTCATGTTCATGTTATTCCTCTTCTTTCACTTCAAAGGGGAAAGGGTTTTCGATCATACCGGCGTGGAGCAACTCGGTTGCCATGCGCTGGTAAGAACCTTGAAGGTGGTTGATGATACCAGTGTTCACAAGGTGCTGAAAGAAATCCAATACCTCAACATCATCCATGTTACCATTTTCATAATCCATGATACCCTGTAGGACGTTCATGCCTGTCTCGTAATCGTAAGTCTTCATTATCGTAAAACCCTTTCGTTGGTTTCTTTTACTTGTTTAAGTGCTTTCTTTGCGGATTGCAAATTTGGAAATTCTTCTTGCATTCTAAATTGTAGGTTCTCCACCTGAAAAACCTGAGAATCATTTGCGGGCTGAGTATAGTATCCGTTCCCGAATTCATAACGTGCTAAATCTTGTATAACTCTGTAATACTCATGAATTGCCATTGATTATTTCCTCATACATTTATAAGTTTCTTTGATTTCCAAAGTTTGGATGGGCATTCGTTCAAGTCCAATACCTGAATTCGTGCCTTGGTAAGACCATATTGTTCAGTGAATATCTTCATCACTGTCTCGGCATCCTCTTTGGAGGTTGCCTTTGTGTAGATCAACTCTTCATCGGTTTTGTTAGGGGGAACACCCCAAATTACGAATTCTTTCATTACCATTTCCTTCCGTCATGAAAGTTTTTACAACCTTCGGTTTTACATTCTTGCGATACCATTGCGGTGGGCAATGACTTTGGGCAATGCTCCCAATTTGTGCCAACCTGAACGGGAACCTTTTGTTCCCCGCATGAGGCACAGGCATTTTCTTTCTGCCACTTCTCCCGCCAAACACTCCGTTTAGCTTCACCTTCTTCTGTCAGTTTTTTATACCACTCTTTGCTGTATTTTTTCATTATTGACCCTCCATCTTTTCAAGTTCCAGCATTTCAGCATCAAGTTCAAAGTCTGCAAAGAATTCAAACTTTGCTCGTAATTGTTCTTCTGCAAACATAATGAGGGCAAGGGTATCCATGCGACCCACTGTCTCTTTTACTAATAATTCGATCTTTTCTTGCTTTTTCATTCGGCACCCCTTAGAGGTTTTTGTGTGATTGGATACGGTGAAACTCACCCAAAAGAAATTGGTGATACGGTACACCAGTTTTGTGTTCGTATCCTTTATTAAACCCGTATGCGATAGCATCACTGATACAGGTGAACATCTTCTTTTCTACATTTCCGTTATTATCACGGTACAATCCAACCTCTTTAGTCACACCCTCGAAATTTGAGGACCATGTGCCAAAGGTGCCTTTTTTTGCTTTACTCATTCTTTACTCCCTTTTCGGTTTCGGTTTTGACTCCCCCATTTTATCATAGTGGTCAATGAAGTCAAGCTCTTTACAGGGGTATTTGTCGTTTTTTCCCTAAGTAGTTGATTTTGTTGGGAAAACAAATGTGTCCTACATTGTAGGATAGTGTGGGATAGGGTGCTACCCATGAATACATGATACCACATAGACACACATAAAGTGCGACATGCCGATGGATCTAGATCCGGATCACTTGGGATCTAGTGTGGGACGTTTACCTACACCCCTACCTATGGGGCAAATCTCAAAGGTTGAAGAACCTTGGGAAGTGAGGGTGAAATAAATTCCCTTTGCCTTTATTAACATTTTGCCCTCAAGCAAGTCTAAGTCTTTTACAATTGCTATCTCGCAACCTGATGATTTTAACCACTTGCCGATCTTTCCCTGCACCTCTTCAACGGACTTCAATGCTTCGTGGGAAATAGAAACACCACTGAACAAAAGCAGGGTCATTGTAGATCCTAACAAAAATCCTTTTGCTCTCTCTTTAATATCTAATCACATCCTCTCTATTGGATATTTTCTAACCCTTGTAGCAACCGTAGTCCCAACCTTCTTCATCATAAAGCCTAGCTATTCTCTGCTCACGATCTATCTGTGCTTGGGTAACTACCTTTATTTCTATTCTGCCACCACTATCTGGTAATTTGGATATGTACTCCAATGCTTTGTATTTGTCTTCGAACTTCACACCGTCTGGTTCCTTCATATACTTTCCTCCTATTCTTCTTCTCTATATTTTTTAGGAATCTTACTATCGTCACACACCTCAACATCAGTGGGTTTAGCAACACTCCCATACTCTGTAAGTAGAATTCTAAAGTCCTCTTCTGTCTCGTTGATGAACATATATTTTGTTTTTCTTGGAATAGCAACAGATCTTCCTGGCCCGAGATCCGTGGGCAAATCGTCTCCGATCAAGACGGACTCTCCCGATAAAACGGAAACAAACATATATCTCGTAGAATGTTTAATATATGTTGTCCTAGTTTCAGCAGGAATGACAACTTCCTGAACCTTGTAGTCCACACCGACACACTCATTAATCAATTCTCCGGTGATGATCTCACCCTTCCTTTTCGACCTCTTCATTGCTGCTGTCGTCAACTTCTTTCTCCTTTTTCTCAATTTCGAGCAGATCACTGCTCAGATCAGATAATTGATCCTCGCAGCCACTGTACTCAATTCGAAGACTATGCATTCGTGCCATAACTCTTCTTATTCTATCCTTGATCACTTCCTTCTGGGACACCTTCGTTTTCCTCCGTGAGTCCATTTGCCTCTCTAAATCTTGCGATTGTGGTATGGAAAGACACCTCATCCTGTAGCATGTGTGCGATTGCAACAAATCTTGCATCTAGCGGTGGGGACGGATCTGCTCCGACAAGTTCAAGAGGATAGAACGCCTTGGTTTCACCACTCTTCTTTAAAACTACAACATAGTCCTCATTATCATCGATGCTGTAGTCTCTCTTGGGTGTCTTCTTTTTTGACGATTTCTTCCCTGTTTTCTTCTTTTTGGTTTTGGTTTTCTTCTCAGTTGACATATTTGTAATTTTCCTTTCTTTTGGTAACTAGACCTTCCGACATCATTGTCTTTAGGGTTTTTCTAATTTGTGAAATAGTAACTTTATCTAATTCAGTGTGGTTTGTCCGGTAATCATTAACCTTTTTCTTTATATCTTCCTCCTCGATATACGAAAGGAAAGATAAGGTATCACAAACATCACAGTAGATTTCTCTATCGGTTTTTTCAATTTCTTTCTTGGTTCTTCTTTTTGCCATTTGGACTCCTTAATAGTTTTATTTCTATAGGAACTATCTTACCACTTTCGGTCAAAACTTTAACCCAATTCGATGAGACTTTTCCATATTCCGTAGTCCTGACTTGGCTATCAATCAGGACCACTGGACGGCCGTTCACGACATTAATAAACAACTGCCCTTCTTTCACTGATGGTTATTCTCCTTCTGTACTTCCAGACAATTCGGTGTCTTCATCCTCTGGGGAGAGGGCACCATAAAGGGCAGATACCCACGATGCTGACTTGAGATTTGCTCTCATGTCCTTCAAAGCTTCCTTCCTCTCCTCATCAGTTAGGGAAAAATCACCAACGGCCTTGGTTAAATTATTGACTGCCGTCATCATGGAATAAAAATATACATTACTAGCTAGTAATTTAGCATCTGGCTCGTATTCCCATTCTTCTCCTGGTTTCGCGAGCATCGTCCACATCTCTTTGTAATTCTTATTTTCCTCAGCCACTGGTCTGATCTCCTGAGATGCACTCAAATGAAGTTTGCACTTCCCATGTGTAGCAGACCTCTGTCTTGGGGAGGACTGCGTATAACTTGTATTCCCAACTTTCCTCTGGATTTGTTGCTTTTGGGGTTGTCCAAAGAATCTTGTAAGAAGAGACACAACCCTGTGTCGTATCGTGGTTAATAACCTCGTCAAAATCGTCCGCCTCATCAATCACCAGTCCTACGTTATACTTGTTGTTCCAAGGTTTTTTGCCAACAACCACGTTGCCTATCACAATCTATACCTCACTGTTGCCCCAATAAACTTTTAAGTTCTTCCTGCTAGTCCACTTTATTACCATAACATCATATAACCTGTGCTTTAAGAGGGAGGATATTTTATCATAATTTCTTGCTCCGAACTTTTGAATATAACTCCCTACCTCGAATTCATACTTCCCCTCTGCGGCGGCCATGTATACAAACTCAATAATCTCGTCAACAACTTCGCTAATATCGATGTCGGGTGATAATTGTTCTTCCGTGTAAAACTCTTCTTCGTCGAGGGCAAACTCTTTATCCCTAATTGCCTTCTTCGTTATGTCGGACAATTTCTCTTTTATGGAATCAGTTCCCATGTTTTGGTATTCCTTATAGATGAATAACTTTTTCGTTATTGCTTGGTCCAAATGTTCTCTTGCTTCTATAATAACTATCTACGTTTATCCAAATTCTCTTACATTTACTTCTTTTTGGTGGAGAAGCCATAAGGTCAGTGAGAACAATGTGTCCATCGAAATCTCGTTGATTAACAAACTCGGTGGGGGCATCAAAATTAGTGCCACCGCAAGCAACTCTTTTTAACTTCATTTTCTTGCCTCTGGCCCACTGGAACACCTCATTTTCCACCACTTCATGATCGAAAGGAATTACAGTGAAGTCAACAATTTCTGCCAATTTACTTAGTTCGGCAGCAATCTGTGATAATTGCTCATCAGTCATAGATCCGGACTGATCTACACTGATGGCAATGTTTGCGACCCTACTAGATTTCTGGCCAGGGTGAATATAGGGGTATCTTCTATTTAACCTCTTGATGCTAGAACTTCGTGATGCCTTTTTAGAAGTAACGCAAAAGTATCTCAGAGTTTTTCTCCAATCAACTTCGTGGTTCTTTGCGCGTTCGAGAGCAATTGATCGGATATGGTTTGGAACAGATCCCCAACCACCGGACTTTGATGCTTGCTGCGAAACCTCCTTGAGATCGTTATCTAGTCTCTGGTTCGCAACCTGTTGGGCAGCAGAAGGTGTGTCGTCGGAGTCGTCAGATGCCTCCCAGTGCCCGTGATCGTCTAGGGTATCCGTAGAGGCAAGGGTGTCTTTAAAGTCGTCCTCGTTCTGTTGTAGGAAGTCGTAGTACCATTCCGCACTTTGGAATGGAGGCACATCGGCAAACTTACCCCTGCCAGGGACACAAGCAATCGGAGGCAACTCATTTTGAAGATAGGAGTTGATTGCTAAATCGGCAGCAATGTTCCACATCTTCATATTTTCTTGTCTATCTTTGCTGAACCTGTTTGTAACGTGTCCCAAGATCAGGTGATAAAATTCGTGCTTCATGACACCAGCAGCTTCGGTCGGAGACAACTGATTCATAAAATCTGGATTGTAAAAGAATTCATATTTGAGAGTGTCTTTGTTTAATCGGACACCACAAGTACGAAGGTTCTTGTCTCGAACCTTGTCCAGTCTCAGTGAAAACGAGGCAAGGAATGGTTCTTCTCGAAGCAGGGCAAACAGATGTGTATCAAAATCAAATTTCATATGGATCTCCTTTAGAGATTATAACCAATTAATCGTTAGAGTCAAGATCTTTTTCTTGATTATATCTCGCCATATTCAATAATGAAACTGATACCTTCTTTCCACCAACCTCTGATTTATGGAATGCTACCACGTTAGACTTTGCCCCAGAACCGACGACGCACCACAGTCTCATTGCTGCTTCAGATGGAAGGGATACGAAATAGGCAGCAATGTTTCGAATCTGCTGCTCTTCCAATTCGTTCTTCATGATATTGAGGTCGTCCAGTTTATTAATAAGGTTGGTGTGCTCTGTTAAACTAAAGTCTTGCACTTTCTCCAGTTGACCGTCCTCAACAATATCAGAAACTTTTACCTGTCGGTTAATCGTCTTAACATAATCAACAAAGGCAATTGCTGTATCGGTGCCGAGGAAGCAAGATGTAAGATTAAAGAGGACATCCACTTTTGAATCCTTGTTATCAATAATTTCCTCAATGACTTCATCAGAAACGTAGTGGAACCTTTCCCAACTACGACGGGAGGGGTATACCTTGCCGGGTTCGGGGTCTTCTTTGAATTCCAAAAAGGACTCGTTCTCTCGAATGAAAGAGATGATGTTTTGATTTATCCCCGAATCGATTGCCCACCTGATCCAATCATCTACAGATGGAACTAGATCGAAGACTGCCCAACGGTCAAGTTCGGCAGGGTCCATCTCACCAACTTGGTAATTGCCTGCGTCTTCTCCACCGTTGATGGCAGCAACGATATAAGTTCCAGGGTGAAGATTCCACCCTGCCAGTTTGCGAGAATCGGTGAGTTCGAAGATGCCCTGTCGGACTTCCAAGATTGCTCGGTCGATCTCATCAAAGAACAAAACACACGGTTCGGTACAAGCTCGTACCAACCAGTCAAAAGGTCGAAATTTAGTTGCCTGCTCACCATTGATAGTGATGCTTTCGGGAGAGGGAATGCCCAAAAGATCACCTTCCGTCATCTGACTTGCTCGTCTCTCGACGACAGGTAAGTCCATCTTCTTAGCATATTGATAAACTACTTGTGACTTTCCAATTCCGTGGCGTCCTCGCAAAAGAACTGGATACTTGGAAGTCAAAACGAACGGCAAACAACGGTTGAGTTCAGAAAAAGTTACAGACATTCTATCTCCTTTTAAAATGGTTGTGTCTTATTTTCTTGCTATAGTAGTTATACCACTTTTCCATACTGGTGTCAAGCGAAGATTGTAATATTTTCGATTTTCTCGTATCATAGTAAACTTTAAGGTCTTTTTTAGGTATACCAGAAGCAATAACGACATCTGGCATTAATTTTAATCTTCTCTGGTTGGCCCAAAATTGATCCAAGAACCCGCGGGCACCTTTAAGTAGGTTCACAAATGATCCCCTGTCTGTGCCGTAACTCTCTCTCCACAAAACTGACTCTAAATCGGAAATGCACTCTCTCATAGACCCATTTGGCAGAGTTAGTAGCCAATTCTTGACACTTCTTCGAACCTTAGAGTAGTAGGGCAGGGACCGAATACTATCGTTCAAATTTGTAACGGACTCTGTTTCCAAATGCATAAAAGAGATGCTAAGGGAGTCTCGTCTCATAGAACCATTAGGAAGGTTTATCGGGAATACTTCGTCCAAATCCAAACTAGCAACAGAGAACAATTCAGGTTCTTCCCTGTTCGAGTGGGTCCACACCATTTGAGAACTGTGAGGATCTGGGTTGTTTTTGTAAAAGTGGAACGACGGATCTGCAACCAATGCTAGTGCCGTGGGTCCAATGCCATAGTGTACTAAACTATCTATAACAATATTAACATAGAGAGACGTTATATCATACAATAATATAGCGTCCTCTTCATAGTGAGGGCACCGTCTTTTATCGTGCTCCTCGCTACTACAATAAGAACATCTTCTCATACTGGTTCTCTATTACTTTTTCTTTTTGGTGGATTTTTTCTTGGAGGAACTTTTCTTTGGTGCTTTGGCAACAGAACTGGATGTCTGTTTGGACTTTATCTCTGCCTTTTCTCTCATCAAAGAGTTTATCCTCTCTTTCAGTAGTCCATTTTTCTCTCGTTCTTCTGAGAGTATAGAATTTAATCTAGTGATTTCCGTCCTCAGTTGAGAAAATTTCTCATCAACAATTCTCAATCTATCCTGAAGTCCCAAAACCTGGTGAGCTGTCATTTGAGTGCTTTCTTGCGTCAAAGCACGAAGTGCTTCCTTTACTTCTACTTCCATTTTTTCTCCTATAGGTCCACTTTTTTAAGGACCATGTTCATTTTGTGAATAAAATCTGTGTGTCTTGTTGTCCATCCGGGCCACTTGCCTCCTTCGTGATCGGGATCTCCATGCTGTCCATTATGCTTTGCGTTGATGGCAACATGAAGAAGTTCATGGACAAAGGATGTTTTCCAAATCTTCTTCTCGTCCGTCAGGGACATTCGATTTCTTGTATATACTTTAATCAACCTTCCGTGATTCGTCGTCAAACCAAAGGCAGTGTTGGTCTTTGCTCGGTTTCCATTAACGTGATATCCCGCACCCGACATTTCGATAACCTGATCTGTCCAAATTACCGTGAGGTTGTGCAACCACTTTGCAACAACTTGATTCTCGTCTCCGAATTCCTCTGTGTAGTGGATATAAAAAAGAAACATGGCCAATGATGTCTCGTTGGGATCAAAGTGATCGCAGGTATGATTAGACTGTGCTGCGTTTGCATAACCAGGAATGTCTGTGAAAGCATTCAGACCCCACTTGCAATCTCCTTCAGGTGCAACCCTATCTGGCATTATTGCCGCAGTGGAGAGCAGCACAGAAGGTATTAGCACAAAAAAGGATTTTGTAAGTCGGCTGATCATCATAGTCCAATTGCACCCAAACATAATATAGCAACATACACCATCGCAAACAATAAGTCAAGTCCTTTTTCAAACAACCAGTAGTAACATAACTTTACTGTTGCCAAATAGGATATAGCAATGACTTGAAACTCTTGGTTATGATTCAACAATCCGATGAGGAGTATTGCTATAGCCATCCACTCGGTGAGGAGTAAAGTTCTTACATTACTCTTTAATAATTCCTTCATTGTTTATTTCCTCCCCTAGAGACGATCTCTAGTTCTTCTTCGTATATCCACAATTCTACCACCTTACTTTTACTTTGTTTAGCTTTAAAAGACCATCGGACCAAAAGAATTCTTCTATTAACAGATTTGTCAAACGATTCTCTAATTACAAGTCCTGGCCTAGTTGACAACTGAGTCTCAACATCACTTACAATTCTCACCAAATCAGATATTGATGGACCTTTCTTGATTGACATTTCAGAAGCATACGTCCTGGAAAATGTTCTTTAATATTTCTGTGTATCTTGATCCTGATGGTGGGTGAATGTCGATTGTTCTACTAGGATCTCCGTATGCGGCATCCATCCATGAAGATAGGTAATTAAGGGCATCAATGAAATAGATCTCTACCTCATCTCCCGATTCGCATCCCGCTATCTGACAGGATGCAGCTATTGCTCCAACATCGTATGGATAGTTGCTGTAACTTGTTTGTGGTCCTTCGTCACTGATGCTGATAACATAGGGATAGGCATCGCTTCTCCACGGAATACCGAGAGGGTTAGTGGGATCGACAACTGCATGTACAACATCCGTTGTCCTCTCCCATCCACCACCGTTACATCCCAGTCCAGACAAGAGACTTGAAAGTCCTGATGCGTCAACCATTCCAGTCGAGGTCATCACCACTGCGTTGCCATGAGAATTCGTGTGCCACCGGCTTGGGTGGATAACTAAACCGAATCTATGCTCTGTCTCATCGAAATCTGCAACATATGCTGCGATGCCCTGTGCTAGTGCTTCGATGTATGGGCACATAGAACCGGAGGTATCAATAACAAAAACCATATCCACTTTCTCGTGGGCATTCAGATCTTCGTCTATCTCTCCGTCACAGTCGTTGTCTATCTGATCACAGACTTCATCTTCGGGCAACACTTCACCGACACAATTGCCCCAGACACCTTCTTCACACGTTGAAGTTCCCATCAGGCATTGACCAATGCCATGAAGGTTCGGATTGTTGCCACACATAGAGACTATGCCGTCGATGTTGCCGTCGCAGTCATTGTCCCAGTTGTCACAAATCTCTGGTTCGATGCCCTGATAGATACATGGACCCCAAATGCCCCACTCATCACAAACTTGAATGCCATACCCACAGTTCACTAAGTTTCCTTCGGTATCATAAATGTCTTCTCTGCATACCTGTGTGTCGTCCTTTATACAGAGACACCCCTCATCAATCTCTCCATCACAGTCGTTGTCGATGTAGTCACAAAGTTCCGTTGATGGTTGGGGTGCATTGCAGTTTTCCCAATTACCCATTCGGCACTTCTCCATGCCTTCACCGCAAATGGACTCGCATGGTTGAAATAAATTCTCGTCTATAGTTCCGTCGCAATCGTCGTCCATATTATTGCACGACTCGTTCTCCGGCATGATTGCATCAAAACACTTAATGTCTCCTTCAACGCAATATTCCATCCCGTATGCACAAATACCAACATCGTTGTACCCACACATTCTCTGTGATAGTGTCATTAGTTCGATAGGATCATCATCGATAGTTCCGTCGCAATCATTATCAATCCCATCGCACCTCTCCTGTTCGTCGAGGACTTGCCCCTCACAGTTCGTCATCTCCCCGTTAAGGCACTTCATGATGCCGGTGGTGCATGGGGTATCATCGGAGAAGATAACGTCTTCAGAACCCGTCCAGCACTCCACAGGGGCAATGTCGTCTATGATTGTATCACAGTTGTTGTCAATCCCATCACAAACCTCGGTTCTGTCGGGGTATACTTTGTCGTTCGAGTCGTCACAGTCTGCTGGATTGAGACAACTGTCGAGGGAGTTTACTCCATCTCCGTCTCTATCCCACGACAAACCATTATCGATGTATCCATCACAATTGTTATCTTTGTTGTCACAAGTTTCTTTTTCGGGAGTGATGAACCCAACACAAATAACATTCTGCTCTTCGTCGCAGTCTGTTTTACCGATGCGGCATTCACCTAGATCGTTTGCACCCCCGATTGCTGCCTTATCTGTCCGAACAAAACCTTCGTCATCTATGATGCAATCAACGGGAGCAGGGCACACTCTTGCCAACTGCTCTTCGCAGTCCGGGCAACCAAACATGGTTGCTGTTAGGATTGCCCCCAATACAAGGAATCTCAACTTCTTTTTTCCCTTCATATTAATAAGTATGAAGCAAAAAGGTATTTATGCCTCTCCAGTGTCCTTAGACACAAAATTCCCTTGAATTTGCGAGATTAATTCTCTGCCGATCTTCTCTGCTCTCTCTCTTGCATCGGCAATGTTGAGGGGAGAGCAACCATCGATCCTTAATCTTTCAGACATAATTTCAGAACAAAGAATCAAAGCAAGATAGAATGCTACATCTGATTTACCAGTTTCCAGGTATTCATTCTCCATAGCAAACTGAAATATTTCTGCATACATTCTGTATGCCATATCTGTTGTTTCTTCTTTTTTCTCATTCTTCATCTTTTTGTACCTCTTCGAGCAGATCTGCTCTTCTTTCTTCATCCATCTCTTTAATAAATCTTATCACAGTTTTGTCAGAAGCTTCAACATAAACGTTACCATCAATGTCACAATAGTTGCACCATAGTCCACCCTTACCTCGACAGGGGAGGCATTGAGTCTTGACGTATAGTTTGGTTCTTGACATTCACCACCCCAACAGTATTAAAAGGAACGCAACAGTATCATAGTAGTAATTAGAAGTGGAAAAGAGAAAGGACACATAAGTGCCCTTTTTTATTAATAATATTTTCTACAAACTGCAAGTAGGCTGCCCGGTTATGAATCCTTAAAAACAGCCATCGTGGTGATACCATATGGACTGCTACTATGAGGTTTCTCACTCCAGTGGTCGCCTCGGCCATAGTGATCGGGTGCGTTGTCTAGTATCACCGAAAAGTTGGCATAAGCATGAGTGTCTGTCATCATCATCCCTATAAACCCAGGTGGGAAGATATCTTTGTCTCCATATCGAGGTGATATGTCGCCATTGGATTTAAGGTTTGTTGCACCGGTTGCTTGTGCCCTGTATGTCCATGTATCTGCACCATCGTCTTTCTCAAAAAGCATAACCGCGCCAACATGGTCATCGGCACTATTCCTCCAAGTTGGAGCAGAAATCATAACATCTCCTAATGAGTTTATTGCAACGGCAGCACCGACTGAGGCTCCTTGCGACGAATAATTGTTGGCATCACTCAGTCCGGCAGCTGCGAGCACTTCTGATCCTGACATGGACAACACCAATTCACTTGTTGCCCAATCGGTAGAAGTCTTTTTGTGTATCTCGATTGCGCCGTGGCCGTGGGATGCGTTGCCGTTTTGTAATCCACCAACGTCTGCACCGGGCAGTCCCATGATGAAATAGTCATCATTAAATGCTATCTTGTTCGTGCCATAGACTGGCCATCGGTGGTGGTATTCCGGTTTGGTCAAATCGTTGCCGGTGCTCCATATGGAACTTGTAATTTGGCCAGTGGGGTGATACCCAGCTGCTGAAGATGAGGCAAATATGACTGTTCCCATTTTATGAGAAGAGGTGCCAGTATCATGGAAATATCTGCTCACCCCAAAGTGGGTTTGTTCATAGCTGTTTGCTGCACCGGCAGCTGCGGTTCCATGATTATATGCATTGTGCTGTGTATAATCCATCGTATCAGCAGATCTGGTTAAGTATATTTGATTCAATTCAATATCCTGTATCTTTTCACCAGAAGTGTTATAGAAGTGTAACTGACGGTACAATTGGTAGTCACCATCACCTGTGTCTCTCCCGTAAGTAACAAGATCGTTATTTGCTGTATAAATTGGTCTTTGACCATATCCACCTCGGAAATCACCGGCTGCTGTGATTTCATAAGCAGCTGTGACATCACCGTATTCTCCTCCAGATCCAGTAACCTTTACCAACCAAATATTGCCACCGTCTTTGTGCGAGTTGTTCGATATCGAGGAATTGCTAATATCGGTGCCTGATCCCTGTATACCACCTACCATAAAAATTGAGTCATTTGCGACATTGTAGGTCGCATTGCTTAGACTGTAGTGATAGCCTTCGGCATCTGTGCCATAGGCCATGAACTTATCGTCGTGCAAAGAAGATTGTGAAGCTGTTAGAGATCCCGCATGGTCTACACCGAGAGAATGTGACGAATCTGCTTTATAGTATTGAATTCTTTGTCCTCCCACGTAATCATATTCATGATTGCTCGTCCACTCGACGGCAACCCCCCTCTCCATTGTCAAAAACAATCCTGCCCATCTTGCTTCTGGGGCATTGTTCGGCATGTTTAACTGTCCGGCCGCAACTTTAGTCAGCAGCTGCCATCCGTCGCCTTCTACATATGGTGCGCCAACCATTGGGTTGGTGTCATCGGGATCATCATACAACGAAGTTCCATCTCCGTCACTGTCGATTTCTTGAGTAATGAGTTTTTGCTCCTCGTTCTCATAATCCCACAATGCCTCTACCTCGGCAGATGTTAGGGCCCTGTCCCATATTCTAAGATCGGCAATTTGACCGGACCAATAATCCGAATCCCAATCATTTTGTCCGATGAAAAAGATGTCACTAGAAGCTGCCTGGCCAGTTGCCATGGCGGATGAAGCACCAAGATTATCTGTTCCATTCAAAACGCCATAGACGTATGATTTAATTTGTTGATTCTCTGTTCCCACAGACTCATCACACACGAGGATAACATGGTACCACTGATTTAGATTCGATAATGTCACGGCAGTTCCGTCAGATCTCCAACTACCGTCGTTAGTTTGCATCCTCATTGCTGTGTCACTGCTGCCGTTAAACTCAAAGAGTCGTGTGCCTCTACTGCCATTTCCGGTACACAGTTGTCCGAAAACAACGGCATAATTACCAGTTGCAGCGGCGGTGTTTTTTATCCAAAAAGAATAGGAAGCAGAACCAGAGTATTCATGAGTTGCTCCGAAGCTTAATCTATCACCCGATCCAAAACCTGCGGCATGGAGAGTTCCGGAGACTGTGGAATAGTCTATTGTCCCTGCGTCTGTGGTACCGTTGATATTTCCACGAGCATCCGTAATAACACCTGTGCCGGTATTAACGTACTGAGATGTATCAAAGTTGTAGTGAGATATCCATCCTGCGTTCAGTGAAGATGGCCATTCGTTTGTTTCGGTCGTTGCTTTCTTGACCCATCTAAAATAATTTGGTGTCATAATGTATTCTCCTGGTGATCACTGAGTTTTACTATAAATAGTGGAGAAACAGTCAAGAATCAAAAAAAAAGAGGGAGCATCTGCTCCCTCAATTCATTAACAATTACTCAATAGTAATCGTTGTTGGTGATTTCTCCGGAATTGGTGGAATAGTCACCTTCAGTAACCCGTTTTCAAAGGATGCTGAGGCATTCTTAAGATCCAATTTGTTATCATAATCTACAAAAGATTTCTGAAAGGATCTTCTAGCAATACGACGGTATCCTTCTTCTTCGTCCCACTCGCCATTGGAAGAACAGGAGATAGAAATAGAATTCTCCTTTACTTCAATGTTGAGGTCATCTTTAGAAAACCCGGCAAGGGCCATCTCGATAACCTGCTCGTCATCCTTTGATTTATAGATGTCGGTCAGTGGATATCCCTCTGTGGAACGACGTACAATATTTCGTGTGTCGTCAAAGAACTGATCGAAAATAGAATCGAATACAGTTCGTCCCATAATAGAAGGGAAGTGTGGGGTTGTTTTAATAATTGCGTTTGTCATAATAAAGTTCTCCTTATAAAGCAAGTTTATGACTTGGTTAATGTACCCCGGAATGGCGGTACTACTTTATTATACACACGGTTTAGTATTAGTCAAGGGATTATTTTATTTTATTGCCCGGCGATGATGTAGATTATATAGGATAAAATAGCTATCCACATCGATATATTAACAATTTCTACAATTCTCCACATATAGTAATTAGTTTATTCGAAGAACTTTAGTGTAGAATCACTTTCTGTTTCGGTCCCCTCATCGTTCCAGGTGTCAATGAAGAAGTCATCAGGAATGGTTTGATCCGGATCGATATTCATTCTGTCTAAATTGCGACGGAAGATTTCGTCTAGGAAGTGTTTTGGTAGTTTGTTCGACATACTATAACTATATCTAAGAATCAGAATAGTGCTGTGTCTTTTGTGTGAAATAAAAAACCCTCCGAGTTGGGAGGGTTTTGTGATAGGTTGAAGAGTCCTTCTACCAGAGGTTGCCTCCAAAATAAGTGTTGAGTGCTTCCTGATTTGTTGCAACCTCAGAATCAGTATGAAATGCATTATAAATAATAAATCCGAAGAGCTTAAATTCTGCTCCATACATTGGGTGATGGTAGTGGGCACCACCCCAACCTCCCTGACGATAGGGGGCAGCCCCAATCCACATTTCACCTTGGGTGGTGGATCCTGGGTCGGAGATGTTTGTATTGTTGCGATGATAGTGATATTTTGATGTCCAATCGTCTTTTGTACCATCGTTAGTTTGACAAACGTGTACGGTATTGTATGCAGTTGGTGTGTCCTCATATTTTCCGTCGTGGGTTACGGTGGGTTTGTTGGCACCGTCATCAGAATAATATCGGACACACGTTACAATAGGCTGTTGTGACGTTGAGGTGTTGAGTGTATTTCTAGTACCGTGGGTTTTCGAATTTACCCAAAATCCCGTATTCTGATTTCCGTTGGTTGTGTATAGTCCCATTCCATCGCTGTCATAGTAACTATTGGTAGTTTTGTGAAACAGTGATCGACCGGAGGCAGACCAATCACCCTCTTGTTCTCTGATGAAATAGATCGTCATAGTGGTAGAACGATGACTGGCATGATCTGGGAGTACCAAGAACCTGTTCCTTCGTGCTGATGGACTTGTGTGTCCGTCTGTGAACTGAAGATAGGGTTTATTGTTCCAATCTGAATCTGACTCGTGCCACGTTGGTTTGTAAGTAGTGTTTGCTCCCGCGAGGGATTGGGTGGCGTTCAGAGAATTTACCTGATCTGTCCATTGATAAACCTCGTCTCCGTCTGTAGCAGCAGTAGATCCTGCGTCTGTATATACCTGCAAGGAAGGATCTAGAAGAAGGGCAAGATCATCACTGGGCATCACAGATGCTAATCCAGAATCTCCTCCTGATGAAGCATGTTTCACAAATCTAAAATAATTGGGTGGTGTCATAATAATTTCCTCCGAACTAAAGTTTAAAAATAATATCTCTTTGCTATGTTTACTTTTATAATTAGTGTGTTACTTATCAAGTTATTGAACTATTTTTTCTTAATTGTGTGGTAAACATTCATCACTCTCTTAACGTAAAGGTGCTTCATTTTTTTAAAACAAGAGTATCCTGCGTTATAAGAGCACAAAGCAAGATTTACATCTCCCCTTGCTCGATCCAACCACCAACGGAATGCCTTGGTTCCTGCCTCAATTCCGACTTCAGGTTTTTTTAATTCTTCGCAAGTATACAGAGATCCGTCGGGTTTTGGGTTCCATTTTGGGATGACCTGCATTAATCCACAAGCACCTGCTTCGGATTCTGACTTGGGGTACCAACTGCTCTCAACTTGGATTATGGCAGCAACCATCTCTGGTTCTAGGTTATATTTGTCTGACTTCTCAACTATAATCGGAGTTATCTTTTCAATGAACTCTTGCCGGTGGCCAATGTGTGTAAGTGAGGTCAGGGCAAGAACAAGCAGAGTAATTTTAGTCATCGGTTCCTTTCTTTTGGATACAAAGATCGACATACTTTTCGATGCTCTCCTTTGTAACCTCATAGTACCTTTCTTTATCAATCTCTATGGAGCAAGTTGAGGCTATATCAGATCCTGCTTCCCATGCAAGAGTTTCATTAATAATGACATCAACGCAATCTCCCTTTAAGGGGAGATATTTTTCGTCAGCCTCTATCAAGAAGTGACCCCCTTCGTGAAGTAGGGAGAACAATTTACTCTCGGCATCACTTTTGGAGGGGATGTGTATCTCGTACCAATACAGATCACAAAAGCTGTCAACAATATCGTCTCGATACTTTACTTGAACTCCCAAATCATCTAAATATTCTTCCACGCAAGAAATTGCGTACTCATATCGTTTTTCATTCATTCACCTATTCCTCAGTCCCTGAGTAATAAATAGGTCTGAGAACTGCTAAAGTGTTGCAGAATGTCAGTTAGAGTTATTTAGATTTGGTTTTGCGTTTTTTAGGTGTTTGCAGTTCTTCATTAAGAGAGGAGAGTTGTTGGACTTTCTCCCTCAGTTGCTGAACTTCCGTAGTCAAGGAGGTTTTCTCCTCCAGTTCTGCATTCTTAGACTGAAGTGCTTCTTCGTGAATTCCGTTTAGTGCATCGAAAACACTGCTAATAGACTCTAGGCACGTCCTTAGTTGCGGTTCCAATGCCTTCGTCTCTACCTGTATGGATACAGAATTCTCCACTTTCTCTATAAATTCTGATACTGCTTTCAGTTGTCTTGCTGCTTTGAGCAGCAACTCTCTTTTTTCTTTCATAAAAATTCCTACATCTTTTCTAAAACGCTATTAAGGATATATCCACCCATACCGATGATGGTAGATGTCAACATCCAGATAACTTTTTGCATATTTGATTTCCATTGTTCAAGATCTCTGATCCTAGCATACAGTCCTTGGTCCGGACCATACAAAGCTTCTTTTATTTTAGAGATTGTTTCTGACACCTCATCTTGCTTTTCCCTAATCTCCTCCAATTTTACTTGGATCATTTCAAGCTTGTGATCTGTCGTCATCTTAAATCTGGTTTCTATTGCTTCGTACTTATCGTCCATAACATCTATAATTAGGTCTTGTCGGGGTCTTTTTCCTCAACAATGGCATAATTTGTCGTCATCAAAGTTGATGCTGCTGATGAGGCATTTGTAAGGGCAGATTTTGTTACTCGGACTGGATCTACTACTCCGTTCTGGATTAGATCTTCGACGCAACCCGTTGTAAAGTTTACACCTTTTGAGAATTTTGCCTTCTTCGGTACTTCTAGAACCTTGCCGACCATAAGATCACCAGATAATCCTGCGTTGGTGGCCATTTGCTTGATAGGTTCTTGACAAGCAGTTCTGATAATTTGATACCCTGCCTTTTCCCCATAAGAGAGATCATCGGACTCCTTGAGTTCCATGGCGGCATGAAGCAGGGCAGTGCCGCCGCCTGCGATAATGCCTTCTGCCTGTGCTGATTTCACTGCTTCGAGTGCATCCTCAACACGATGCTTCTTCTCAATCATCTCAACCTCTGTTGGTGCCCCTACTTTAATGATGGCAATACCAGATGCAAGACGAGTGATTCGTTCCTGTATCTTTTCGCAGTCCGACAATTCATCCGTCTTTTCCATAAGAGTTTTTAATTCCTCAATCTTCTCATCCACTTTGTCCAGATCACCTTTGCCACCAACAATGGTAGTATTGTTCTTGCTGGACTCTACCATCTTGGATCTTCCAAAATGATCTAGTTTTACTTTAGCAAGAGGAATTCCGGACTCCCTTGTTAAGAACTTTGCTCCAACGGAAAGTGCTAGGTCGGACAAGATATTTCTTCGTTCCTCACCGTACCGTGGGGCCTTGATGGCTGCGACCTTCATCGTACCTCTCATGGTATTCATGATGAGTGCTGCTAGTGCTTGACCTTCGACTTCTTCTGCGACAATGATGAATGGCTTGCTCTCTCGTGCTGCAATTTCTAGTGCGGGAAGAATGTCATCGACTGTCTCGATACGAGCATCAGTGACCATAAATAAGGCATCTTCGTACTTCAACACTCCCCGACGTTGGTCGGTAATAAAAGAAGTGGCTACGATGCCGCTATCAAAACGGAAACCCTCTACAAGTTCTAAAGATGTCTCGTTAGACCTTGCTTCCTGAATACTGATGCTTCCGTCTTTACCGACCATATCACATGCTTTGGTAATTAAGTCACCAATCACTTCGTCTCCGTTAGCAGAGATGGTAGCAACGTTTGTGATATCTTCTAGTGAGGTAATGGGGGTTGCTTTGTTGGTGATTGTTTTCTTGATTTGCTCCACTGCCTTGTCGATGCCTTTTTTGATCTCGACAGGTGAGTATCCGGAAGCAATTGATTTAGATGCCTCACGATAGATTGCTCTGGTGAGTATAGTTGCTGTTGTTGTACCGTCGCCAGCAGCATCGTTGGTTGTTTGAGATGCTTGTTTAACAATTTGGGCTGCTAGGTTCTCAAAGGGATCTTCGAAATCCACGAACTTTGCTACGGTTACACCGTCTTTGGTGACGATGGGTCGTAACCCCGATTCTTTGAGGATCACATTTCGTCCTCGTGGTCCCATAGTAGAACCTACATTATCTGCTAATTTATTAACACCTTGCATAATTTTGGTGGATAAAGTATCCCCATTGTCATATTGCTTCATACAACCTCCATTGATAGACAACTTATATTATAACCACTATTTTTAGAAAGTAAAGGCTTTTATTTGTTTGGACCAATTCCTAGTTTCGATGCCGGGGCAACCTTGCTAGAATCCATTTTGTAACTAAAGAACGACTGCCTGTTAATAAATTGGATCTGAACATACATGGGTTCAATTGTCCCCTCTTCATCCTCCTGAACATCCACCATCAAATTCATATACACACTATTATAAATTTCTTTACCATAGTTTGATCTCTGTACGGCAAAAACAATGTATGGATAATCCATTTGGGCGAATTTATCGGAACTCTTTATCTTCTCCTTATAGTCGGATATTGTTCCCAAATTGTGCGCGCCATCGCCCATACCATAGACTATCCAAAGAGGCAAGTTGGTATCGCCGAACTTGGCATCAGCAATCATATCGGCCGAGAGTTCTAAAAGTGATTTTCTCATCTCATCGATATTTTGCCCCTTGCTCAACACAGAATCCAAAACTTGATTAAAGGTTTGATAACTTGCAAAGTTTACTGTCACCTTCACCAGCTTATTGTACAAACCCCTCTTCAACTCTTCACTCAAGACCGGAGTTCGACCTTCTTTCTCTGCTTGTTTTCTCTCCTTGTTGGCAAATTTTAGAACCGCAGTAGCAGCTTCCTTGAATTGTTTCAGAGAATCTCCCTCTATCTTCTGTAAGGTGTCTCCAGAATTCATCAGTCTAACTCCGCCGGGGATCTTTTTCTGAACTTCTTTGAGTTGCTTTAGGAATAGATCAAATTCCTGATCTACCATATTCTCTTTCAAAATAACATTTGATAGTGCCGTAACATCTCTCATAAACCCATCGTTAATCGGTATATCCGCTTCGTTTAATTGGTCAGAGTCTTCCTCTCCTGAACCTTTTTCTAAGAGTTGTGCAAGTTGTGCGGCCGCCTTGTTCGCATCTGTCTTTTCTGCCTGAGATGCTGCTTTGCTTGCATCGTTTGTAATTTCAGTCGCAGTTTTTACAAATACCTTTTTCAAAAAGTTTTTAGCATAATCGACACCCTTGGAAACCATTGATTTGATCGATGACAAAACTCCCTCAGATAAATCACTCTCCTCAATCGATCCGTACTTCTCTCTTGCGAAGTCGGCAGCAAGTTGGGCAAGTTTTGCTTCATCATTTCTGGATGAAAATGCTGCTTTTAGTTTTTGCTTGTCATTGAAATATTCTTCGATGTCTTTCCTCACCTGATCCACTGATTGATCTGCTATTTCAGGAGCATTGGCATACACTTTTTCTAAAAAATCGGATTGAAAGTTCATCACTTCTAATTTTCCTTGAGACATCTTTGTCATAAACGTCTTAACTAGCGACGCTGGCATCATTGCTTGCTGACCAAATTTGTCATTCATTATCGCGCTGCCTTTTCCGACTCTAGCTCCCTCCTTTGATTTCTTAATGGATGCCTGAATCCACTTTGTCTTTCCATCGTTACTGGAGATTACTCCTCCCTTAATCTTCTTGCTGCTCACTGACTTTGTTTTTAAGGTATTGAGAACTTCCTCTTTCGTTCCAGATATGACTATCACCATATCTGCTGTATTTGCTTTAACTTTTCCTCCACGGCCAGGGGCACCATATTCCGGTGGTGTTGCCTTATAGTAGTCGTCAATTGTATCACTTATCAAAATCAATTCGGGGCCCCACGGGACGTTTGGTATCTTCTTGACATCCCCTCCGATCATCTGTATTGTTTCCATCAATTCTTGTGGATCTGTTTTTAATTTTGACTTCATCCACTTTTTCGCAAGGGATCTCATTTCACTGTCGCCAAGATAAGAATCCACGTCTTCAACAGTTGGGAGAGTTCTGTTTCCTGGAATTTTTGCAATGACATACACCATCGCTTCGTAAATCGCCTCGCCCTGTACTCCGGACAGTCCTGCAAGAATCCCCTCGTCCTTCTTTTTCTCCCCCACAATACCATACTTCTCGTTGAATACATTCTCAACAAACTCACGGAGAACAATTCTCTCTGCTGGTTTCACGTTGAAGTGTTCGTTAATCTTTTTGTCCCAATAGGAATCCCATTCACTTTGTTTCATTAGTAGTAACCTCCTCGTCGATCTCTTTGGCATACAATATAACCGCTGGTACATCAAGACCGCATTTAAGTGCGGCTGCCAGTCTGTGTCTACCTTCCACAGTGTGTTCCTCTGTCGTATCAATAATAATTGGGGTTCTAATTTTGCGGTCTTGACAAATTTCATCCATTAGTTCTTCATCGGGAGGCTCACCTTCCCGTCGCACTTTATTATTCAACCAATACTCCAAATTTTCTTTATCTGAGGCGGGAATAACATCCAACTCCATGCCTATCTCGTATATATCCTTGCCCACTGAATCTAAATAAACCTCAATTTCTTCCATCACTTTGCTCGGTATTTTCACTTTTCTCGGTATTTTCTCCTCGTTCTCATTCAGGTAATTTCTCCAGTTCTCCATTATTGGTTTCATATTAGTCATCTTTTACTACCTCTTTCAAGTCTAATCCGGCGGGGTCTGTCTTTCCTTTGTTGAGGTGATAGTGTGCCATCACTCCCTTGAAAGTCTTCCACGACTTAGTTACACCTTTAATTAGTTCCCCTTTTTCGTTTAGGGGCACCTGAAGGGGGATTTTATATCTTTCGCATACCGTTTTAGTAAGAACCTTGAGTGCTTTTACTTGTTCGTCAGTAAAACCGAGGATCGGACCTATCTGTTTTCCATGACACTTCACATCTTCCAAGACTGGTCTTCGAGGGTTGTACTTCTTGGCATATTTTGTATACACGGCACTGCTCACTTCGACTCCAATACTGGTGGAATTAACTCCCCTAGCGTGCCAAGCAATATTGTTGGTGTCCATAAGTTGAATGATTGTGCCGTCGTTATCAATACAGAAGTGAACTGATAATCCACGACCTTCGAGGACCTTGTGGCACATCCTGGAGTTGAGGCACCCATCCCAATGCACAACGAATTGCTTCACCTTGCGACCTCTCTTGTGCGACTTCATATTCTTGGGGGGCAAAGACCACTTAGAGACTTCTTTGTATGTAATTGTCTTTTCCCAATCTATATCACACTTCTCTCCATCCACCCAGATGTGCCTCTTCGGTGTTTCGGGGAGTGGTTTTGGGACAAGTATCGTTTCTTCAAAATCGGTTGCTGGATTAAAGTCTTTTCCTTCTTCCGTCAATCTTTTTGGAGTTGTCACTCTCTCTTTTTTATTGCTGAATAGTTTAAGCAACGCTTTGATTAATAGTAGCAACTTTTCCATTTTTCCACTTCAATTCTATTTGCCCGTCGAGATATTTTTCGATGAGTTTAAATTTTTCTATTACCTCGGTGCGGGAAATATTGTTTGCCATTTGTTCTCTTGAGCACCAGTTTAGGAGGGCATTAATAACAAAGGCTTTGGGAGCATAATAAACACTGTTTTTGACATAGCAATATCTCTTGTCGTCCAATAGTCCATCAACGAAATCATTAATCAGATCGGGGGTTTGTGTCTTGTTGCTCATTTTGATTCACTAAGTTATCTCCTTCTTTATATAAGTAGTACTCGAACCCAAGTTTCGTAATATCTTCGAACTCTTGGATGTCGTATCTTCTTACTAAATTTTTAGGATAATACTCTGTGAATGCTGAAACAACGTTTTTCTTCCACTTTGCTAGATCATGTTCATTTTCATTTTTTATGATCTTTTGCTTTTTGCTCTCCATCACCGGTTGGCCTTTTCATAAATTGGGTATAGAGACAAATCCTTATGAACTCCGGAGGATTCCAAGTCATCATTGAAGTCCTCTACATTTTTGAATAACTCTAGTCCCTCTGCTGCCTGTTCTGGTGGCATGTACATATTCCACCCGATCATATCAAAGTAGTCATCCTTGTACAGATTCTCCATGTGTCTGCCCTCATATCGTGCAACCTTGAACCACTCGTATGCGTCCTTATCGTCTGTCAAGATCATACCACCTTTGCCAATTGGAATATGTTTTCTTCTGTGAAAAGAGATGCAATAATACGATCCGGGCTCATACATTCCTCGTCTCATGCGAGTTGCGCCGTCGTAGACTGGAAATGGAGAGAGTTGGTATGCCCCACTCCACTCTATATTTTCAAACCTAACTTGACAACCAGCATGAATGACGGTGCATGGGACTGACACATACGTCCTCTTTGGCAATGTGACTTCTCCTTCGGCTTTTAGATACTTCAGGCAAAGAAACATGGCATCAGTACAATTGTCAACAGCAACTGCGTATTTGCTGCCACCATATTCAGCCAATTGTTTTTCAAATAAATCCACAACGTCCCAAGGATCTTTCAAATTATATTCTTTTATATACTTATCTACTAAACTCATCTGTTCTCCTTTATGAAACCTATATATCGTCCCACTCTGTGCCAATCTTGTTTTCTCGTGATGACTAAGTGTTGGTAGCACCCAAGAACTTCCCAAGTGATATATCTTGCTGGGTTGCCTGATCGATAGTTTTTGGTGTCTGCTTTCTTCTCATTTTCTTATAATATTGCCCTACTTTAAATTCCAAATTTGCAGTGGCAGATCTTTCAGAAAATTTCTTGTCGTAGGCATGGCCTGGAACAACCCTGAAATCAAAACTAACCCTTGTGTTCGAGGTGTTGTTTGTCTTGTTCCCATGCCTACATCTGTTTAAGTATCCAATAAAGAATTGCCCATATTCCATTAAAAGTGGTTGAAAGTCTCCGAGTCCAGGAATAGACTCTACCCACATTGTATTAGATTCTTCACACTTTGTCAAGGGTAAAAATATATTTACTTCTCCTGGTGGATGTTTATGATCTTCGTCACCGTCACAGTGCCATAGATATACTGCCTTAGCATTCGGTCTTTGGAACCTGATGCTTGGTAAAGTCTGATATAGTAAAACATCATCCTCAAACATGGGAAAGACAACTTCTCTTACAAAGGACTGATATAGTTTCTCGAACTCTGGCCACTTTCTATCTAGACGATTATAGAATACCTTGTGAAAAGGAGTGTGGGTATCTTGGCCAAGGGCAAGGTTGTGTTTCTTATCTGCACTATCCAAATTATCTAAATCAACATCATAAAGTTCGGATACCAATTCCAAAAAATTATATCTTTTAGAATCATAATTTACTATTTTCATCAGCATCCCCTTTTGACTGAGGGGTTTCGTCCTTTTGTTCCACGAGACTACCCCCTTGTTTGTGTAAATAGTATTCAAACCCAAGTTTCACGATATCTTCGAAACTCTGCACGTCATATCTTCTCACCAAATTCTCAGGATAGTATTCTCTGAAAGCCGATACGACTTCCTTTTTCCATTGCCCGATATCGTGCTCATCTTCATTTTTTATGATCTTTAGTTGTTCTTTGTCAAAACCTCTCTCGATCATTGCGTTTGTGTGTTTGACATTCTTGTCTATCATCTTTGTCATCATTCGCATAACGAACAGACACAACTCTAGTTCTAGTAACGTCCCCATGTGGGACATGCCCTTGAGCATCTTATAACTATTGAAAAGGTGGTTTGCCAACCAACCGGCAGCAAACGAGACTAATATAGCAATTAGCATTTTTTCTCCTCTATAAAATAAAACCGTGTCCACTTATTATAGCAGACACGGTGTAAGGAGTAAAGAAAATAATTTCGTTTTACTTATTTTTCTTCAAAGTTTCACGAATTCGGTTTAAAACTTTGTTTGCGACAGTGTTGATGAACTCATCGTTCTCTTCCATTGTCTCTTCTTCTTCGTCCTCTGCTGTTTCTTGCATAGGATCTTCTTCAGCAGGTTCGTCACCCATATCCATTTCTGGTTCGTCTGCCATCTCTTCACCGTCGTCTTTGACTTCGATGTCGATGCCTGCGGCACCGAGGGCATCTGCAATGGTTTTCAATGCATCTGCTACATCAGCTTCTGCTGCTGGGGCTGCTGCTTCGCCGCCCATATCCATTGCTTCGGGTTCCTCACCTCCTTCCATATCATCTTCTTCGGGGAGTTGAACTTCTTCGTCAACTGCTTCTTCGGACTCTTCAACTTCCTCAGCAATGGCCATGGCGAAGTCCTTGATGTCGTCTTCTATTTTTTCCATAATGCTTTCTGTCATCGCATCACCCAAAATAGCTTCGAGTGCTTGCTCAACTTCATCATAGATTTCCTGAGCATCTTTGATATCCATATCAAAGTCTCTCTCCTCGTCTTCACTTTCGTTGACTTCTTCTACAGTCTCTTCTGTAGATTCGGTTGCTTCTTCTACAGTTTCTTCTTCCTCTGTCACTGTGTCAAGGAAGTTTTCTGACAACTTGTCAATATGTGCTAATTTCATAAATCGACGAACTGTTGCTTCTTCTAAAATTTTCTTGTTACTCATTTTCAATACTCCTATCGTAAAATAAAATTTGACGGACTTGCCGCATAAAACACTAATAAATAGTTCCTGAAATCTGAAAAACCCTAATAAAAACCTTCTTCAGCAAGCAAACGAAACATCTTCTTCTTTGTTGCCGACTCAATTTGACAAATTCTAACATAAGAAACTCCGAGTCTATCGGATATTTCCCTCAATGTCATCCTGCCATTTTTGACAATACCGGCATGGACGCAATTTAAATCGTCCTCGTAATCCACCCACATTCTACATTCGGAATTTTGTTCAGGACACGACACATCATACTCTAAACACTTCTTAGTACAAGCGGGATATTCTCCTTCCAACACATTATCTATTATCTGTAATTGATTTCTTTTAGAAATCGTTTTCCTCTTCATAATCACCTTCTATCATATCAAATATATTCTCCAACTCCTCTGTGGAAAGTGTCGGGTTAAACTTCTCTTCTACTCTTTTTGCCTCTGTGCGTTGCCTCTGGATATGTTTTCGATAGGATTTCTTCATCTCGTCTTGACGACGATGCACATATTTAACTATCTCATCGTGGTCGTTCACATAAGCATCAAGCAATATTCTCATCAACTGAGAGAACCTAAACCCGTCGAACTTGAGTAGTCCGACAAGATTGGCATACATGCCATCGGGAACGACGGCATAGAGTTTCCGTACCGTCTGCTTTCCCATTGGCTTGTCTGTATCCTCCCACTTACCCAAGGTCTACACCCTTGAGATGAGGCACACTCTCTCCATGACCAAGAGATGTTTGCATCACAAATTCTGCCTTAGCAGGAAAGATTGAGAGGTCCGAACATCCCGAATAGGACAAACCGCTCTTAATGCCGTTGGTTAATTGCTTCACAATTTCCTTGACCGGACCTTTATCCGGCACACATCGTGAGACACCCTCAGCAACCGATACCCAACCTCTCCATTGAGATTGTGCCTCCGACGATGCCATACCGCGCATTTTTTTGCAACGCTGTCCGTTCTCGTCTTCTACCCACTCTCCCGGTGCTTCGTGAGTTCCGGCAAGCAGGTTGCCCACCATCACTGCATCGGCACCAGCAGCAAATGCTTTTACCATGTCACCACTGTTCCGGATGCCACCATCAGCAATGATTGCTGCTTTGCCATCGGAATGAGCACAAGCCATGACTGCCGAAAAGTTGGGCATACCATGTCCGGTGACAATTCTCGTGGAGCAGACCGAACCACCACCGACACCGACACGAACACTATCGGCACCCCATTCGGATAAGTCTACGAATGCTTGCGGGGTGGCCACGTTGCCTGTCATAATATGGATGTTGTCCTTGAGTGCCCCTCTTAGGGATTCTAAAGTCTTTTTGACGTTGACGTGGTGTCCGTGTGCAACATCGACACATATAATCTCACAACCTGCTCCTGCGAGTGCGATGGCCCTCTCAAGAGAGTCTTCACCAGTTCCGATAGCAGCGCCGCATTGAGCATTAGATTTTTGGACCTCAAGGTACATCTTCAATTGTTCTTCGGGTGTGTTGTACCGATGAAGGATACCAAAGGCACCCTGTTCATGAAGTGCGATGGCCATGTCTACCTCACATACCGTGTCCATCGGGGCAGCAATGATTGGAGTATCTAATGTTAGATAGTTTCCAACGTGCGACTTGATGTTAATTTTGTGTCGTGATGGTATTTCACTATACTGTGGGACGACTAGAACGTCGTCGTAGCAAAGTCCTGTGTGCATTTTTTGCCTCCTATATGTTGCTCATGGAAAAAATTTTGGGCGGATTCTCGATGGGGTGGCCACGGTCATGCCGAAAGACCACCACTGCTGATGGGAAGGGTGCTGAGTTGTTCCCTCCTCCGAACTTAATACGGCCTTTGACGAAACGGATTTCATCTGCCCTCATAACATAATCGTGCCAATACTTGGTATCAGTACGAGCAGGGATAAGCATAACGACTGTTGTGTCTTTCTTTGTCCCCTCCTCATAACATTTCTTTACCCACTCTTTGATTCCTCTGCCATACGGTGGATTAACAAACACCTGATGTCCTGCCCAACTTTGCTTTAATCCGTCCTCTTCGGCAGTATAGTACCGAGAACAAAGAGCATTGTGTGATTGAGCACAAGGGTCTAGGGTGAAATTAAATTGCTCATTCAGTCTCAAAAAGAATGGCCGTGGGGTTGCCCACTCCATACTCTTGCTGCTGAATAATACTTTTGCATCATGCTTTTTCATTTTTGCTCCCGTCTGTTGATCCCAGTGCACCGGCACCACGTTCACTGATCGTGATAGGGTACCAGTCATAAGGTTCATCTGCTGTCTCTAATGCCCGGAAATGAACCACAGGAATCATTACTGCCTGAGCAATTTTCGTCTTTGGTTTGATAACCTGTGCTTTGCGGCCGATATTGTGGATGTTGACGAAAACTTCTCCGTCGTACCCACTGTCAACAACACATGCCCCTACAACCAAACTTCGCTTGGATGCTACACTGCTGCGGTTCTTAATTTCCAACATGTACCCATGAGGGACACCGAATCGGAAACCCGTGGGAAGCAAGACACTTTGGCCAGGTTCAACCACAACGGCATCACGTTCAGGATGGGCAATGAACCCTTCGTGCTTTGGGTTAAAATATAAATCTAATCCCGCATCACTTGGGTTAGAACGTGTTGGGGGTGTTACCCCACCTCTTACTCTCTTCATTTCTATGATCATACTATCTCCTATCCTAGTAGTCTAAAATTGTGACGGATACTTCTTGTTGAAAAACCCCATTGCTCACTGTGCTCCAAAGATGCCATGTAGGGCTTGTCTCTCTGAAGAACATCTGTATCTTTTATACCCCAACACTTAATTGTTGTCAAGACATTATTCTCGTCAGTGACCTCGACAATCCAGTAGTCTTTATTATTCTTCGTTTTGCGAGGAATAATCTTCCGAGGAATGAACCAGACAACAGGGGACAACTCTGGATCATACTCTGAAATAGGTGGGATATACTTTTCTCGCAATCGGATGACAGTCTCATCCTTCATTGCCAAATGCATCGGATACATCCCTGTCAAATTTACAAGGTTGTTGATCCGATCCTCGGTGGAGAAATCAACTCCACCCTCCTCTTCCAAGAACTTGCCCTGGGTTTCTACCTGTTCCTCCAAGTTCTTCAACTTACGAGGTCGTTCAACCGCAACGGAAAACCAGAAGTGCCTACGACCTTTGAACCTCTCGTCCATCAACGGATCAAGAGTCTCACTACGAATGAGAACATCGAGTGCCTTCTTGTTGAGTTTACTGTAAGTGATGTTCTCGTTGAAGAGAAAGTCCTCGATCTCATGGAAGGGACGGTTGTTCATGATCTGATCAATTGCCGCATTACCAAGACCCTTGATAGATGTAAGAGGTTGAATAAGGGTTTTCCCATCTTCGGAAATTTCCCACACTCTACCCGAGGTGTTAATGTTTAAAGACTCAATATTGAACCCAATTGCCTTGGCAACTGAAATAGCTGCCTCCTTGCGTTGCTCTGGTTCTTTGTCAAGGAATGCTGCCGTCCACTCAGCAGGGTAGTGAGTGAGCAACCAAGCACACTGGTAAGATAGGGTCGCATATGAAATTGCGTGAGACGCATTAAAACCGTAACCAGAGAAGAACTCCATTTGTTGCCAGATGTCATCTGCTTGGTGAACTGTCAAACCTTTCTCTTCACACCCCGCAACGAACTTTCTCTTAATCTTCTCCAAGTCTTTGGCACCTTTACCAGTGCCCTTCTTGGTAAGCAATTTACGGAGCATGTTACCCTCATCAAGAGAGACATCTTTGCCCATCTTGTGAGCAATCAATGCCAACTGTTCCTGAAAGATAATAAACCCGTAAGTCTCTTCAAGGACCTCCTTCATGAGAGGATGGTCGTAATGAATGGAGTCCGGATCATGAATTGCTTTGACGTACTGGTTGTGTACGTTTGCCGACAAAGGTCCCGGACGATAGATGGATGTAATAGCAGCAAGGTCAACAAGGTTTGTTGGTTTCACTTGCTGGCAGAACTTCTGTGCTCCAATGTTTGTGAACTGGAACACACCTACCCACTTACCCTTTTGGAAGACTTGCTTCCAAACTTCCTCGTCATCAAAGTTCATGTTATCTGGGTGTAACTTCTCGTTGTAAAACTGCTTTACATCTTCGAAAGTGACCGTCGGTTTCTTACCGTGACGAGCCAGGATGTGACGAATAGCACCGTCGAGCATTCGAAGAGATGCAAGACCGAGGATATCAAACTTAATGAAACCCATAGGTTCGAGGTGTCGAACGTTCTGTCCCTCACTCCACGGAGTTTGCCGAACACCACCGGATGCGATAAGTGGCATGTGCCTGTTGAGCTGCTCCCCAACAAGACAACCTCCGGCATGTCTGGATGCAGACCGCACTTGTCCATAAATGTTCAAAACGTGTGTCTTTACGTCCGGATATTTCTCCAAGAAACTCGAAAGAGTCGGACTATAGGCCATGACTTCTTCAAAAGTCGGAGTATAGACACCTGCTTTGATTCCGTGTGCCTCTTTTGCTCTTGGGGTTGCCTCACCCATCATTCGACCTGTGACAGTATTTACCTCACTCCAATCAATACCGTAAAACTTTGAAATATCCTTGATGAGAGAACGAAGTTGAAGAGTGTTCCAGTTTGTAATTGGAACAACCACGTCGTCTCCCCACTCTTCGATGAGCATCTCTTTTGCCTCCATCGGTTCAGCACAATCGTAATCAATATCGGGGTAGTCCGTAGCATCTTTGCGGAGGAATCTCTCGAACTGAAGGTTGTACTTAATGGGATCAATTTGAGTAATGTCGAGAACGTAGGCAACGAGAGAACCTGCTGCCGAACCTCGTCCGGCACCGACAAGTTGTTTCGCAGCAACACGGTCTGAAATTGCCTTCATGGTCAAAAAGTATTTACTGAACCCGCGATCCTCAATCACATTCAACTCGTACTTCAGTCTATCAACGTACTCTGGTTTGTTCTGTAGTCTCTTGTCCTTGAGTGCCTCTACGCAATCCTTAACAAGTGCTTGTCCTGCTGCCATACCATCAGGAACAACGAAATCGGGGAGACGAACGGTGTTGTCGGGGAAAAAGGATTCGATCTTCTCGTGTGCAATCTCGTGGGTTCTCTCGATACTTTCGAGGACAAGCTGGTCATCGTACTCAACTTCACACTCTTGCGAATACTTCTTATAAGATTCCCACATCTGATCCCCGTTTTTGGGATACAGTTCATATTTGAGATCTTCCACGGACGCAGGAAGTAAATTCTCACCCTCCGAATTCTTAAGGAATGACAACCATCCCAGACGTTTGTACATCTCTCGGTCCTTCCATAGATCGGGACGAGGATAGTGACTGTCGGCAGTTGAGATAAGTTGAACACCAAACTCTTCGCAAACTTGAACAACGAATTTGTTGATCTCGTGTTGTTCGGGAATAGCATTCCACTGGAGTTCTCCATACCAATTATCACCGAAGATTTCCACCATTCGTTTGGTAGTGCCACGCATTGCGTCGAGGACTGCTTCAGGTCCGTTCTCTCGGTTTTCCCAGAAGTCTCCAGCATAGACACCACCCATACACGCAGAAGCAGCTACAATGCCTTCAGAGTGCTGAGACAGCATCTCGAAATCTATTCTCGGATACCGGTAAAAGCACTCTTCCGTGTAAGACCTTGAGATGAGTTGGAATATGTTGTTAAGGCCCTGCTGATTTCGGGCAAGAAGTACCAAATGGCGACGACGATTAACGTGGTTTTTAATAAGAGACTTAGAAGCACTTTCGTCTTCAACAGTAGTCCCAGAATTTTCGTCATCCGATTTCTTTCTCCTTGCTTTCTTCTCTTTATCGAATTCCTCTTTTTTTGCTCTCCACTCTTTCAAGCAGGGAACGAAGTATGCCTCGACACCGTAAATAGGCTTGAAGTCTTTTCCTTCTTGTGACATTTTCTTGCCATGTAAAACTTGGTAGGCAAGACCGTTCATGTTGCCGTGGTCGGTCAATGCTAAAGCATCACTTCCATTACTGTATGCGAACTCCATATGTTCCTTGGGATAACCCATGCCGTCGAAGGGACTGCCTGCCACTGAGTGTGCGTGTAATCCTACGAATTTAATCTTGCTCGTTGTTCTGTTGTCCATTTAAACTCCATAATTTGTGTTTCGAAAAACGGATCTTGTGCCACTCCGGAGGCTCAAGATTCCGTGAATACTCTGTTGCCAAAAAGTCTGTGTAATGATCCCAATCACGAATATCAGCATACCACACCATATCGTGGAAGTCAACAGTAAAGTCGTCTTTGAGACAAGAAAATACCTTGTCCAGATCCAACGACCCTCCTTTGCGGATGTGTCGTCGGGCATATATGAATGGTAATTTAGTGAGGGTGAACGGGAGCAAGTGATTGTTCAGAATACTGTTACCGTCGTTTTGGTATACGACACACTTCTTAGTCTTGAGTGCTATCCGATCCTTCCTGATCGATTCATAGTCACAGACACCAAGGGGGAATGCCACAAAGAATCGATTGGGCAAGAACCAAGAAGAGAGGGAGGCACCGACACGGAATGCTATGAGGCAACCGACAAGGATACTCCACGACAAACTGGTTCGTCCTTTGTTTCTGTCATAGGGGGGAATTGGAACATAGTAGATAGGAATTTCTTTTCGTAAGTCCTTCCTTCCACTTGTTCTGGCATAGTCGGAGGGATCGTGTACCCAGTCACCGACGAGTTTTCGTGCTACTCCTATGTCCTCGTATGTCGAGACAATCCAAATGGTGTCGCAACCGGCATGGGCACATTGATACACGGCATTCTGTATTGCTGATACATTCTTTGATACAGGTGCTATTGTGTCGTGCCAAAGTTGACCGTGGTGGGACTTGCTATCACTCAGGGGAATTATCCCAGCCATATGATTCTCGTAATTCTTCTTCTTCAAATGGGTTTCCTAGCAGTTTTTCAACTGAATCATTATACTTCTTTTTTGATGCTTTGTTAAAATAGTCCCCTGTGGGGAATGTGATCTTGTCGGCATTATCGTAAGTCTGGGCGGTTAGTTCGTGGGTGTGTCTTCCCATCCATTCGAGTTGGATTGCTCTTCGTTTTTGTAGATTCTTTTTATAGTCCATACCGTTCTTTGAACCAAGTATGCCTGCTTCCTTGAGCATTCTCTTGGTTTTGAGACGGGCATATGCTTCAGAGAACTCGGTGTCGTATAACTGACTTTCTTTAAGTTTGGTAAAGCAGCAGATGTCCTTATTAGGTGAGTGTTGCCTCTTTCCCTTCATGTTGTTGTAGAAAAGGATCTTGTTTACCAAGTCGTGCTCTTCGTCGAGGATAACTTCATGATTGTGTGGTTCGACAAATCGTAAATCGAAGTAATCAAGGACGAGCAATTCTTTGTCCACTTTCCCAACTGGTGGCGGTAGTCCCGATACCTTATTGTCGTTGAAGACGTAGACATGCTCGTATGGTACTCTTACGACGGCATTGTCGGTGGTAACGACAGCAAGTGTATCGTCTTCAATTCGTAGGGTATCTATGTTGCCGAGGCAGGGGAACAATCCACGGAAGGAGAGGTGAGTTGCTATCCTGTTCCATAAAGGCAAGTTCTCGTCGAATTCGTGGGGACGAATACCAGACGAGTATAGGGGGATGCCCTCTGAGTGTGAAAAGCACAGGGCAGCAAGTGAGTGGCCGATTGCTATTTTCATATTATTGTTTACAAATATTCTATAAATGACAAGTTTATCATGGAAGAAGCAATATCAATAAATCCCAATATAAAGTCAACACAGAGATTATAGATTCCAGAAACAAAGTAATAAACTAAATCTGATATACTTCTACTGAGGATGATCAGAAGAAACAACAATGCCAGTGGCAACATTATTGCCATGAATTTTATTGTTTCGTTTGAATGGTACCTTCCCTCATCCGAAATTTCTTTCTTACGATAGCTTCCTATTTCTTGTTTCCTCAACAAGTTTAGAAACAGCCCATTTAGAGTTTTTGGAAAGTTTATCGTATGTTTCCAATTCCTCTTTAAAGGCAAATGGTCTGTTCTTAACTCTGGTCATAAACTCTTCCTCGTCTCCCATTTTGAGATCTCCTACCTTAATGGTCTTGCCATAAGGGGGGAAATCATTACCCTCTCTAGTACCGATAAGGTAAGCACCTTTAGTACCCTGCGGGATGATAAGGACAGAATCTTGTCCGTATTCCTCACCATACGTCTTAATTGCGTTGATGAAGTCCGGATCGTCTCCTCTGTTAGAAACGAACAAACTTGCCTCTGAAACCTCCATAGCAGTGGGTTGAGTAAAGTTCTCGATGTACGAACCCTTTACCTTCGTTACTCCGTAACCTTTCTTAAGGAGTACTGCCTTGAGGACTCTGTTGTTCTCATAATTTTCTTCTTTGCTTCTTTCACCACGAAAACTTGTGATGATAGCACTATCATGCTCCATCATGTGTTTGTGAAGTCTAGATAGAGATGACTCTGCTAAAAATTCTCTCCAGTTTTCGTAAATCTTTTTCGTCATTTTAATACCTCGCAAAGAACGTAATTTGCTTGAAGTAAATAGTGTTCTTCGCCTTCAATATCCACTTTTCTCAACATATTGGACTCAGCCACGATGTGATTGCCTACCGAGAACTCGTCCTCGACGGACTTATGGACTGCTAATACCTTTGCTATTGAAAACTCTTTCATTGGTTTGTAGTCGTCGGGCAGAAGGACAGCAGGTTTATCTTCCTGCTCGTCCTCTACCAACTCAACTAATAGGTGTCTGTTCTTAGGGGAGACATTCATCGAACACCTCTTTTCACCACATCATAAAGATCGGTTAATTGTTCCCAATCTGTCTCATCCTTGAGCATACGGTATGCTTTCATGGCAAGCTTGATCTCCTGCTTGTCCAACCACCCGTTCTCAACATAGTTAGTTTTAAGATCCTTCTTCTGATCTTTAAAAGGTTGAATACAATCATCGATTGAAGCAACTGATTTAATATAATTGATAATTCTCTCTTCTTTTGAGACATCATCTTCCTGCTTGTGTTCTTCGAAATTAGGTCTTACTACTTTAAATGTTTTTCCCATTATTTACTCCTACTTTACTTCACAGGCACCACCAGCACATGCTAGTTCACCTGATAGGTTGGTATTATCGTCATCCTCGACTACAAAACGTAAATCAATTGACGATAATGATTTTATCATACTTTTGTATGTATTTTTATCACAATCTTCAAACGGTGCTTGAACATATGTTCCACCATCGTATGGAAGAATAGACAATCCATTAAAATGTTCTCTATTTTTCCACATCCACTCTCCTACTGTTTCCCAATCACCTTCCTTTACGGACACCGTAGCAGAGATGTTGTGAGTATTCTGCCCCTTTTTGTGTCCTGGCTGTACCCAATTCTGGTTAAACCACTTCACTCTCTCCAATAGGTCCAGAGCATTTTCGTGCCTCAAGATAGCACCTTCTGGTGCTTTTTGAGGAATACTGATTACTGCTGTGTCGTGTGGTCGAAAATATTCGTCTTCCACTAATTCTGGATGCCATTGGGCAAGGTAAGAATAGATTGCTTCGTTCTTTCCGACACGAATACGACGGATGTAGTAATCATTGTGCCATGCATGTATACCAGAACTACACCCCAATGTCAAGGAAGAAGTTCCGGCAGGTTTAATTGTGGTCACACGGGCAGCAGGTTTTATGCCGAGGAGGGTAGCAATTCTTTTATTCTCATCGATTGCTGCTTGGGCAGCTGCCTGTAGATCATACTGCTGTGCTTTGCCCGAACCGATACCAGTGAGTCCGACACCTAATAGAGCATCTTTTTCAGTAGTTCTTTTCCACACTGACCTCAAATAATGGAAGTCTGTATATCCTGCCTGTAGTGTACCAATAAATGCTGCTGCTGCGGTTCTTTCTTCCAAGTCTTCCTGACTTTCGATGTTGGAAACATTCACTTCACACAAATTGCAGAATTGGAATGGTCTTAGTCCTATCTCACAGCAAGGATTTGTTCCCCACTCCTTGTCGTTTGAAAGGTAGATTCCTGGTTCTCCACTGTTGGATAATTCTATTTTCTTCCACAAATCCATAAAGAACGATTTCTTTACTTGGTGACGAAGGAGGACGGCACTATTGTTTGCTCTTCCTCGTTGTGGGTTTGTCTCCCACCAATTACCGAACTTACAGGAAATCATCTCTTCGTCGTCAGCAGAAAATAGAGATATAAGAGCAGCACGACGGATACCGCCAGCAAGAACCGCATCGGCAATATGACAGACAATATCATGTACCTCAATTGACGAAAGTTGCTCACCATCTTGTTTCTCGTTTAAAATAGATTTAATTTGTCTAATACAAATCTTTAAGGGTTCTGGTCCTGGTGCTTTGCCACCAGAAGTAACTAGCTTTGCTCCTTTGGGACGGATGTCGGAAAAATCAAAGTTAATCTCCGCACCACCGGTGAAGTAGGATTTCATAAGATACTTCACAGCATCTGCCCATCCCTCGATAGAATCACTAATGAGAAATCGTCTTGTGCGATCTCTTCGGGGTTTTCGAATCTCCGGGAGTTTTTCAACATGATGCTTTTGAACTGAATATCCTACTCCTGTTCCTCCGAGCAATAAAAACAAAGTTTCACCAAATGCCCTCCAGTCGTCGATAGGAATAAAAGCACAATTATAGACACGATTAGGGGAAATCTCAATTGGTTTACCACCAAATTGCAAAGACCTCATGGAAGGTAGAATCTTCTTGTCATAAACAAGTTTATAAACCCTCTCAATCTCCAGTTTTAACTCTGGATATTTTCTTTGGTGCATCTCCTTGTTTCGGGTTACAATCTCTTCCCAAGTCTCTCTTCTGCCCAAAGATTCGTTATATTTTGCGTACTTCATGAACACCGTGATGTCACTTAAAATACTAGCAGCTACCCCTGCTCCTGTTTCGTCAGCCATACTAATTTCTCCTATATCTTGTCTTTTAAAGATTTCCATTTATCGGCAAGTGCTTTTGCCTTTTTTCTATCCGACTGTTCTTCAACCATAGCAATTGTTTCTCCACGGTTTTTAAGAACTTCCAAGTATACCTTAGAGGTGTCAATCTTCATCGGCAATACAAATCCGTCTGGTCCGTTCCTGTTTTTGGCAACGAACATTAATCCAGTATCTGCTTGTTTGTCTTCCGGTGTTCTGGAAATGGATACGATGAAATCTGCTGGAAAACACTTGTTAAATGCCTCACTTATGGATTCCATAGTGATCACTTCGGCATTTAGGGCACCGCGGTTGGTCTGTGATGCTGTCCACACAGGACACTTATATATCATTGCTGTTCCCCGGAGGGTTTCATAGATTTCTTCCAATTCGTTTCTCTTTTCTTTTAAATACGAAGCAGGCTTGAGTAGATCTCCGTAATCCACTAATACCAAATCTACTCTAAAGTCTTCCCGATCCTTCAACGACTCCAGATGATTTCTGATCGTCTGGACTGTGGCCGTTTTTGTCGGGTATTCTTTAATTATGAGGTTGCCGATGGAAGAGGAAGTTAATTTTTCATAAATATCATCTTTTAGATGAAAAAGTGACTTCAAAGCAAACCCTGTAATTGCGGAATCGAATCTCGAAGCAACCACGGTGTCTCCAAGTTCGAGAGTATAATATACGACATTTAAACCATTTAGGACTGCTTGCGCTCCGAGGTGAACAAGGGCCATGGACTTACCGGCACCTGTAGGTGCAACAACTACACCAAGCTCACCAGATCCAAGGCCGCCACCAGTGATCCGATCCACCTCTGCCCACCCGGTGGAAATGGGGTTTCTTGCTTTAATCTCAAAACGTTTTTCGAAGTCTTTCATATAGTCATAGCCAGCGTTATTAGTACTGCCTAATTTAAATGCTTCGTCCAAAATCGTTTTAACATCATCCAGATCTTCATCACCCTTGAGTTTCTGAGCTGCTTTGACGAACCCTTCTTTGATTTTCTGACGACGACAGAAAGTAAGTGCCTCGTCCTTAATATACCCATCATCGTTTGCCTTTTCATCTGCCAAGCAACGAGCAAAAAAAGTTCGAACCCTATTCTGAGTTACCTCTGATTCTTCCTCCAATTTGTTCATCACCTCGGTTTCCATGATGGTCTTGCCGGGATGAGAAGAATATTTCTGCTTGTAGTCCATCACAAGTTTAATAAAAACCTGCAAGTGTTTGGATTCAAAATAGTTTACGTCCAGAACTTCCGAGATCTGATCACAAAAGGATCTTTCTCGAAACATGATTGAGGCTAACTTCTCTTGAAAGGAGGGACTGAATTTAGAAAAAGTTCGAATCTCTGGCACGCTCATTTCTCCTCCGCAAGTTTCAGTCTCTTGTAGTAAACAAAGAGATCACTCCAGTTACCTACATTTATACCATCCTCTATCATCATCTTTAACACAAAAGTTTTACTAAAATGCTTTGGGTAATTATCTATTGAATACCTAACCTTTTGCTGAGTCTGGTATGAAATGTTCGGCGAGTACAATTGCATTATTTTGTACCCTCTCTTGATCTCTTCTTCACCGTTTACGATCTTTTGCAACATCTTGTCTTCTGGAAATTGCTTGCAATAGTCCAACAACTCCTTTATAGTATACGACTTCTCCTCTGCCAAGAAAGGTAGTCTTTTCGTTATTGTGCCCATTCCTATACCCTGTACTCCTGCTAAATTATCGGACTTATCTCCCGCCATGGATCGGGCAAGAGCAAAGTTGTTGGGATGGATTTTATGATCCTCCAATATCGTCTTGCGAGATACAAACTTCTTCTTGATCGGTTGGTAAATGATAGTCTTATCATCACAGCATTGTAAAAAGTCTTTGTCCGACGACAAAATAATTTTCTGATCGTTGGCAAACTCAGGCATTTGGGTCAAATATGCTATGATGTCGTCAGCTTCCACTTGGTCTACAAGAATTTGACAAACTGGCATAAGATTTAAATATTCGATAAGTCTGGTTTGTTGCCAAATCTTATTTTCCAATTCAGCATTCTCATCCAGTAGTCTCACGTTTCGATTTAAACGGACGGGGGAACGACCTTCCTTGTACCCTCGGTCAATCTTTTTTTTCTTTGTAGACCCGCCTGGGCCGTCCCAAACGATGAATACGTCAGTGGGGTTCATCTCTCGACAGTTCTTCTGTAGAGAGGACAGAAACCCCTTCACACCTCCGATTGGTTCTCCGTTATCTGTCAGACTTGGGTTGACGACATAGTTTCTGAGATAGGTGTTCAGTGCATCAATGATCAGTATTCTTCTCATTCGCACTCCTTCAGCATAAAGGTCCACTCGCACCCGGACTCATGATAAGTGCAATAATCATGTCTACAAACTCCCCCATCGGGAGAATCAATAGTCCAAGAACAACAAGTACCAAAAGAATTACTCTCACAAGTATCCGGCGGCGCTTCAAATGGATAATTCTCACCATCACACACCTCTGGTTCTGGATCTGGTGCTGCAATATATTCTGGCATTGGTTCAAGGCACCCCATACTCATAATTGCCATTAGTAAAATCATTCTCATCCTCACTCCTCTAGCATTAACTTATTGTATCTGCCATCTTTTTTCATTTCATCAATATGCTTTTTCATTCCGTCAATGTTGTCATCACAGAGAGTTAGCCAACTTTTCTTGTAGTAAATTCTTTCCCAACATTCTTCTAAAAGTTTTCTATCTTTAGTCACCTTGTTCCTCAGTTCATTGATAGTTTTTCTCAACATCACGACTTCACTGGTAAGTCTTTCATACTCTGTTTTGTAAAAATTCTCATTGCTTTCCATAGTCTTCTCCTCAAATTGGCACACTCGGTAGGACTTGAACCTACAACCTACGGCTTAGAAGGCCGTTGCTCTATCCAGTTGAGCTACGAGTGCTCATGGTAGGCAAGACAGGAGTTGAACCTGCGACTTTCCGCTTATAAGACGGACGTTCTCACCACTGAACTACTTGCCCTTGTCGTTCTTTCCGAACTTCTCTTTTATTTTATCATAGAGATAAAGGCATGTCAAGGTAAAAGTAAAGACTACAACAAAATTTATAATAGTTATGACTGCTAAGTTCTGTAAGAATGCGAAACTCATATTGTCTCCTAAGTAAGTAATTAAAGATTAGGGGTTGCCGGATTCGCACCGGCTGTAGCATACCGTCTATGCCTTGGGTACCGTCGTACTCCTGCTCTTACCCCTATGGAGCTGGCGAAGGGATTTGAACCCCCAACCCTCTGCTTACAAGGCAGATGCTCTACCGTTGAGCTACACCAGCAAAAATTTACACTTTCTTCATATACCAATGTTCCGCACCGAATCGCAAAACATCATTGTTGAACAAGACAAGAAAGTCAGTTCCCTCTCTACCAACCAAAAGACCATACTTCCACACATCTTCGTCGATGTGCCAGTCTTCGTAATATCCGGCAAACTTAATTAAGTCACCAGGGGACATGTCTGCGGTGGTGTCCTCGATCTTTCTGAATGGTAGTTCCATTTGTGTCACTTATTGTTCTCCAAAGTGGTGTTCTAAGGTTTTTAAAGCATCTTCCGATTCAGCGATGGAATCCAACAACGACTCCATCTCCTCGACAAGATTAGAATGGTCTGCGACCGCGGTGGGGGAAGAAAGAAATAGTTCCAAAGTTGCAATTCCTGCGTCCCTCTTTGCTTCCAACCTTACCTTTAGGGCATTATAAAATTTATTATCCTTCACTGTCTTCTCCTACTCGTTAATAAAATCTGGTGGTGTTATTTTTCCCCTCATATATTCCAACACATCGAACACACCACCGTATGTGACAACCACATCATATACGTTATCATCGTACTTGTCAAGCATTTCTTTTCGATATTTCTCAACATCTTCCTTGCCGCGGGTTGTTCTCCTCTCCACAATGGAGAGGGAACCTCTCTTGATGACAACAATGGAATTTATGGCCATTCATAATTTCCGATCAACAACTCTTTTTTCATGGTCATCTCTCTCTGCCCCTCTTCATTAGTCTTGAAGCTCATGCCATAACGAATATCCCAAACTTCTTGGTTATAGTTTTGGTATCTCTTGGCAATGACATCTGAATTGTTGTACGTCATATTCCAACTTACACTGGATTTGTCCAAATCTTTTACAAGTCTTTCGTGGGGAAATCCGACGTGCATATTGCCGTCTTGTCCGTACAAGGCATTGGTTGCCTCGTTTGGTTTAGTCTTTTTCTTCTTAAGAATATCGTATGGAGGATCGAGAAACACATAAACGTCGCTATCCCCAGATAACAACTCTGAGTAGTCCAGATTTGTTATCTTAGTTCCTTGAATAAGTTCCGAGACTTTAGGCAACTTTTTAATACTGGTGTCTGTAAAATTCTGGATTGATGCTTGCGGGGAAAACGAACTGTCTAATTTCTTCTTCGTATTCTTCGTGTTTCCACTTCTTCCCACCTCGGAAATACCAGAGTAAGAGCACTTATTGATAATGTAAAAGTAATGTGCTACCTCTAGTTCTGTCTCGGCATCACCGATGTTGGCAATTGCTTCCTTGAAGAGTTCTCTTGCTCTCATTGTCCCTTCTTTGATAAGTTCCGAACGATTTGGATACTTCTTTTTTTTCTTGTCTTTCATGGCTAGAAAAGCATCTTGGGACTCTCTGTACCTGTCCTTTGACTCTTGCACCATCTTCTGCAACTCTAGTGGGTTGTCTCTCAAAACTTTCCAAAAGCAATAGAGGTGATAGTATTTGTCGTTAATCCAAAACTTTGCTTTGGGATACTTTTGCTTCATTTCAATAAACATGGACCCTCCACCAAGGAAAGGTTCACGAAACTCAGAGAATTCCTTCGGAGTCTTTGTGGTGAGATACTTTAATGCTCTGCTTTTGCCACCCGGATATCGTAAAGGACTCTTGATTGGGTGTAATTTAACGTCTTTCTTACCCATTTGCCACCTCCGACTTTTCTTTATCTCCGTCAATGTCGTAAAACTTTGAAGCATCTCCTTCTCGGTTCTCGAATTTAAGAATAACCTCTTCGTCGATAATCTGTTGTGCTGCGTCTCGTACTTCCTCATCTTCTCTATAGAGAGCAGCAAAGTCGGCAGCATAGAATTTCTTGGTGATGCTTCCGTCATTCTTGACAAGAGAATAGTAGGCACCACCCTTCTTAACCCGATCACTCTCTTTGATGGCAGCAAAAATACTATCTTCATCCATAATCTTGATCTCTTCACCACCCCACAGGATCTTAAAGATGCACTCACGACCCTCCGTACCGAATCGGGACTTCTTCAACTTTGCTTTTACTTCCGACCCTGCTCGGAATCCCTTGTCGTCGTAGAAATAAGATGCCTTTGACTTACGTCCCGTAAGATAAATGCGGAGTGATGAAGCATAATGCATCGACTTTCCTCCCGGAGTCACATATGGATCAATCATTGCTGCTGCGACATCTCGTGTAATGTTTGTTTTCAATTGATTTAACACTAAGAAGGTGCTTCCTGTTTCGGATAAAGGCACAGTCAATTTAGTCATTGCCTTTGATAAAATTCTTGCTTTAAGACCAATTGTCTCTTGTGGATTAAACGTGCCCTCAACGTCAGTGACTGTTGGTGTGTTTGCTAGTGAATCCCAGATAAATAAAATTCTTTTAGAACCACTTGCCATAATTGACTCCACTGCTTCCAGAACCTGCTCTACACTAATAGCTGTAATATAGAGGAACTTGCCCTCCTTACACCCCATTCTCATAAGAAAGTCTTCGTCTATTGCTGCTTCGGAATCAAAGTAAATAACTTCAATTCCCATGTCGTTAGCATTACCGGCAATTTGTGCTGCCATGTATGATTTGCCGGAACCTTCAAGTCCTGCAATTTCAGTGATTTTGCCGACTGGAATTCCTGCTCTTTTTCCTCTGCAAATTATGCTATCTAGCCAAGTTGATCCTGTAGGAATCCACTCTTTCACGTTGGTGGGGTTTTCCCCACTTTTGAGATGTCTGGCCACGGTCATGCCTGCTTTTTTATTAAGTAAATCCCTGATGTTGTCAAGGGATAATTTTCCTGGTGTTTGATTCTTCTTTTTTGCCATCTAAATCTCCTAAAATAAAGTGAGGCATCTGTATCCCATGCCTCCCTGCGGAATTCATTATTTAGGCGGACATCAAGTCATCAAATGCACCGTCAACAGAAGATACTGCGCTAGCAGCTGTCTTTGCCGTGGTGTTGGACGATACACGAGTCTCTGAAGAAACTTCTTCGGCATTGGCACCCTCCGTCATTGCTTGTTGTACAAGTTGACGAATTTCATCAGACGACTTCTTTTCGAACAAGGAATCAAATTCCGGGATCTTCTCCAAGAGTTCTTGGCACTCAGGTCCGGAAAGGTCTTGACACATTGCTGTTGTTCGACGAGAAGGCTGAATATTCGTTTGCGGGAACGAGGCACCTGCGGGTTTACCGTACTGTAAATTCAAATCAGTACCATTGTCCGGATCAGTGATGTCACCGTACTCTGGGTTCAACACTAACTGAAGTAACGTTTCGTACACCTTCTTACCATAACCCCATACTTTGGGTCCTTCAGACTCCTCTCCTCGAACGAGGACGGGTGAAAAGAAACGTTGGCGGGCCGTAAAGTCTTTTGCCATACGGACACTACCTTCGTCGCCTTCTCGAAAGAGTTCTTTGGTGAGATTACAAGCAGGGCAATCTTCTCCATAGTTCTTGTTAAGACACAAGAATCCAGAATTCTTGCCGATGTTGTAGTGGAAGTGATATGCCTTGAAAGGATCTCCATCTTCCGTCGGTAAGATACGAATTGTTTGCTTACCATCCTGTGGACGCCAGAAGTGATTACTTCCACCACCCTTGCTGTTAAGTGTGTCTAGTTTTGCTTTCATTTTGTCTAGATTAATTGCCATATTATTTTCTCCTTGTTAAGTACATCATAGCAAATGTCCTATGATGCCAGTTTGTCTTTGTTAATGTCGGCATGTTTAATGACTTTGCCGACGGCCGTCTCATAGTTGAAAATTCGGAAGTCCTGATGATCGAGATCCCAGACCAACTCCTTGCTCTCTCCTAAATTGTTTTGTTTGCCTGTCCCTTTTAGTCTAGCAGATAAAAAGTCTTTTGGCAAGTCTTTTGTTTTAATAAATTTCATGGTGCGGTGATCACCGTTTTTCTTCACGAACGTTCCCTTATATATAATCATTCTCTCTCCTGTATTTTGTTTGTTTTTGCTACTACGATAACCTGCGGTTCTTCGTAAGTTGTTTCATGGACACTGTAGGTTGCTATCGTACCCTCTCCCTTTAGGGAATTTACTTGATTTCGAATTTTCTTAATCAACGATCCATCTGATTTTAGTTTCTCACTATTGATACCATAATAATAGTGCTTTCTATTAATTTCTTTAAGGGGAAAGAACAGTTTTTCTTGCTGCTTTTCAATATCAACAATTCCATATGTTCCAATACAGTCTGTCGGATTATCGTCACTTCGAGTTTCTGCTACCGGAGTGGTGTTCGAAAAGAAATCTACCAACTGAACCGTACTTGAGATCGTATCTTTTAAAATGCCGTAATAGTTTATTAAGGATATTTCCCCTATTGACCTTTCGATCTCATCTGTCTTGAAGATAAAGAGATTCTTAAATAGGCCCGATCTTGAATACTCTTGTAGAACATGGAAAGCAACATTTTCATTCTTCCCTATGTTTCCATTTAAATCCATCTCTTCTGGGTGGATATAAAACACATTTGTCTTCTTGTGATCCATGCCTTCCAATATCTTCAAAGATGCTGCTGATGATGGATCTCTGCCTTCTAGGAAGAAGTGGCTTTCTCCTCGGGCCTGCTTTAAGAAGTAAGTCATGGAGGGGCACTTTTCTTCGATCTTTTCGGGGTTCTGGTGGAGGGTTAAACCTCTCGACTTTTTCGACTTAGGTAAATCAAAATCTATTTTATAGGTGCTATACTGTGTGTTCGAACTGAAATTGTCAGCAACATCACATGAGAACTTTCCTAATCCTACGACGTTAACCAATTTTCAACTCCCTTATATCTCCAAAGTTTTTTCCTGCACCGATCTTGCAGGGAAAAATCCCCAATGGGGTTTTGGAAAAAGTGTCTCGGATTTCATAGATCAGATCACGATCCTCGTCCGAGAAGTCTATCACGACAGAATCGTGTAAACAAAATTTTACACTACTTTTACGATCTTTTAAGAGGTGGTGTATTTTTAATGTGTTCCGGAGAGCAATCTCTGCTGCCGTTGACTGAATCGTATAGTTCACCGCATGGAACTCGTCCGATTTTATCTTTCTTCCGTAAAGATTTACAACCTCTTCCTTCTCCGGATCGAAGTGCTCTCTCTTTACGCTTCTGACGTTGTACAATTTTTCTAATTCTCCAACGTCGTAATTCTTGCTTCCATACATATAGGCAATCACAGATCTCTTTGCGTGTTGCCTGTCCGTTTTTAAGAAAGTCGAGTTCCATCGATGTAAATCCCCTTGAGGTTGATCGTGTCCTGAAAGTCCTAGAAAAACTCGGAGTTCAGCAGCATTGTAGTCTATCTCCAAGATCCAATCATTTTCGGGGAGAACCACTTTTCTCAACTCTTTATCTAGTGTCATAATTGGAAAAGAAGACGGAGTTACAGACAATCTTCCCGTTACACCAGAGAACTGCTTATACTGTACTTTGTTCTTTGTTCTCATGTCTCTTAATTTCTTCTTGTAGTAGTGCTTATTGATGAATTCGTGATCTAATTTAATTGGATTTCTTGACATTTCCTGAAGCATCTCGTGCAACCTACAATCATAATCATAATTTTCTGTCTTTGGGGTGTTTTCATAAATGTGTTTCATAATTTGCTCTCGGACAGAATAGTAATCCAACAAGAACTGCTGAGGGACCAAATCAAAGAAGCAGTTTTCTTCCAAACTTACTTGGGAGGTTATAAATGATTTGTAAAATGCTCTCAACTTTATATCCACCTTGTCGAAGTCCTCCTTCAATTCTAAGGGGCACACTTCTTTTATGGTATCTGCCCTAGCAAGAACGGAGATATACTCATACAGACCCGTTGAGAGAGTCTCAGAGTGCTTCCAAGTTACCTTCATCTCGTCAGGTTGATTATCATAGTATAATTTACCGTCTTGGTAGAAACCGAAGCAGTCTTTTTTGTTATCGAGTACACTAAAGTACAATCTAGATCCTGTAGGTTGGTTTTTTCGTGTTTTCTAAATCCGGAGTTCTCGTCATGTCATCAATATACAGGATTGCTCTCCTCAAGTCAAGTGTTTTTTGATAATTTAACGCAATTTGTACTTTTCCGTCGAATTCTTGCTGAGTTATATAGATATTTGCCTCTCTCATGCGAACCGACATATACAGGCGGAGTGTTTTTTCCATACCCAATTGGTCGAAAAGGGGGTGACAATTACTAATCATAATCCTCTCTCGATCATTTATGCCAATAGAGGGGTTCCCGTCGGTATACTCCAAAGAGAGGTAGTTTGGTTCCGAGAACGTAAGTGTCCTGTAAATATCAATTACCATTTTAGTGAAAAGTTCAAAGTTTATTGCTGTCGGATCAATATAGGTGTTTTTTAAAAAATCTTGAAAATTTCTATATCCTGCTGACTCTAATATTTCTAGCATTTCCGCAGAATTGGGATTAATAACAAATCTCCAAGGGACATGCTTGTCTACAATGAGTCCGTTAAAAGCTGCATCTTCTAAAAGTTTGGGATAATTCGAATCTAAAATATATTTCTTATATTTTTGATAATCATCGGACGCATCGGCCGAGGCAAATTCAATGAACATGCCCGAAATCATTGGATCGCAAAACCTAGAAATGAGATAACTCTTCAACGTCATTACAGAATATGGACATGCTTCCGAAACAAAAGTCTCAAAAATGCGGATGTAGTCGGAAAAAGTTTTTATGTCTTTGCTGCCATACCTGCTCCTGAAAAAATTTAAAAACGCATTTTCTGTGGACTTGACATGCTTCTCGTACTCCTCTTCCCAAAATACTAATGACTTTTTTGGTTGCAAGGACGACAAAGAACTGTTCTGAGATATTGCCCCTCTAATGCTCAAGTATCCCTCTTTTGCAAAACGTTCCATCATGTCGTTCAAGTGGGGCATGAGAAAAGAGAACACATAGACACCCGTCTTTGGAACCAATTTAACAACCCCCGAAGACAGAAGTGCTTGCTTTTTGGGCAAAAGCATTAAATTTCCTTTTGTGTCTACCTTACCAAATAGATGTAATTTTCTCAAATCCAACGACTGTTGAAGATCTTTGTCCAAAAAAGAGAGACTGTCGTACAGATTTCTCTCTCTATAAGAAGATGCTGATCCCATACTGTTATTGCCATAAGATATTGTCATCTACGATACTCCAAACGGTAAATGTATTACCTTCTTGTTTACTCTTCTACCCATGATGTCTACCTCTTCGGGATTGTCCGTTGTTTTACCAGAACCAATATATCTAGTTGTAATTTTTGTTTCATATGTGCCTGCTTGGATGTAGTTCTCTATTTTTGTTACTGCGTAATATCCAGACAATCCCAACATTTCGTCAATGGACTTGCCGCCAGTTGTGGGAGCATTGCTGAGTCCCAAAGATATGGGATTGATGTATATGTAGGAGTGCGGTGTCATAAAGACATTGCCATACATTGTGATCTGTGCCTGGAACGTGCCCCTAATTGGAAGTCGTGGTCCTGAGTCTGGGGCATTATTAATATATGCATCTGCCAATAGTGCTCTGTTTTCTTGTAAAGAGAAATTTATATTTTTTACCATTCCCGAATCAGCACCGACGAAAAGATGAGGGATGCCGTCCCTACAGTCTTTCTGATACTCTGGTTTGCGGTCGATGGTGTGCATTCCTTGCGAACCGATAATAAAGTAATTTATTGTTTTTAACCTCTCTTGTCCGGACATTAGTTGACTCTCATGATGCACCATGAGGCCAGAGTCGCGCAATGACGGTGATGGTGACTCATTATTTGAGTTTTTTCTCCGGATATCCGATAATTTCTTGCGGCCGATTAATCCTGAGTGAACAAATGGTGCGTTAAAGATGGGAAGTCTCTTGTTCGTAAACCCAAAATAATCTTCTCTCTCTGGATCAGAATAGTCTTCATTTCGCATCTTCACGGTGGCGAACTGAAAAAATGGGTTTAGTTTATTAACGGGAACGATTGACACCTCTTTCTTATCTCTGGCTGTTGTAACCTTATTCACCAGACTCAAGGTGCTCTGCAAAAATTCCCCGAAAGAGAAGTTCAGGGCACCTTTCTTGGAATATTTTTCATAAAACCAAGTAACAAAGGAATCAAGAGCAATGGGGATGTCGGCCATGTTGGCAGTGTATTCCACTTTCGTTATTGCTTTCATTACCTCATCCTTGTTGTCAGTGGAGATAACTAAGGTTTTGGGATCTATTTCCTTGCCCCCTATTTCTTTTGGCAAACTATAGTTTGCTAAAAGGATGGGTCCAACGACCGGTCTTAAATTTGCGCCACCGTTTTTCTCATACTTGCGGAAATATAATTGAAATATTGTGTCAAGAAGATCTCCATAATAAAAATACTTTATAGAATAAACTCCATTGCGAGATTTGGTTCCCGATTCGTAATAGGTTGGTTTGGAGAACTGCTCGTAGTATTCCTTGAGACTTTCCGTCTCCCAGTCTATAGTAGAGTATGCGCCTTCAAGGTAGTCGTTTATCTGCTTGAACTTCTCTTCACTAATCGAATCTTCTAAACTACTAACGTGACAACCTTTTTCACCATCCTTGAGAGATTCTAGTTGCATATCCCTCAAAGGAGATCCTTTGGAAAAAGGATCTAGCAATGGACCCAATTCATCGTGCGAAATTAACGATCTTCCGTTATCCAAGGTGGCTGGTTTGTTGCTCCCCTTCTCATACCAATAGTAGGAGTTTTCTCCTGTCTGCAAGTGCTTCATAATCTTCAGATACCCTTCCTGACCAGTCTTATTGCCGGTGGCAGTGAGCGAGGTGCCGAGGGGGACTTTGAGAAATCCCACTTGTTCATGGTTTTCAGCAACACCCTTGAGTTGCTTGCACACTTCGTCACCCAGTTCAGAGATAGTCTGTATCGTGGTAGCATCGATCTGATATTTCAGACCCTCCTCTTCGAAACTATATACTCTTATTCGTCTATCACCAAGAAGGTTGCGTATTATAGAAGATAAGTGCTGGTCTGAACTTGTCTTAATTGCCTTTAGTGCGATGTTGAGTCCTCGAAGTTCGGACTTCTGCGTTTCGGTAATCTTGTCCAGTTCACTCTGTTGTGCTGGTGACAGAGAAGATCGAGCACCTATTTCATTCTCTTCTCGAAATGCCCCTGTAGTAGATGACAAGTCTCTTTTCAGATCCTTTATTGTGTCTTTCAAGATTTTTATAGATTCCTTTATTCTTGTTGCCTCTTCGGGTTCGAAAACCGAATTTGTCGCAGGGTGATTGAGGAGACTCTGCATGTGCCCAGTGTAAACCACATTCATAGAAACACTGCCGTCTTGATTTATATCAAAATCCATCTTCTTGACATTGAGGTGTATGGTCGTCTTCTGCTGCTTTAGTTTCTCCAGTGCCCTCTTTATGCCTTTGGTTTTTGTGTTAGCCGTGTCCTCAAAAGTTTTGGAAGGAACACTCCACCCAACTTCCATCTCAATTGTGTAGAAGTCTTCGTTCAAGATCTTTTCGTCACTGTCCGTTTCTGCGGAGGCATATTCTATTTGCGAGTGATTGAATAAATCTGAGTACTTCAGATCTGAATCTGATTGGGAGGGTACTTTAGCAAAGAAGTCTGCCATTCTTTCTGCATAAAGTTGCATATTGACTTCCAGTATGTTCTTCTCTCTATATGCGTTTCCACCGAGAAACCTCCAATCAACACTTCTGATGCCGATATTTGGATTATCTGAGTTCGTATCAAATGAGATTCTGTTTCTGTATCTTTTTTCCAAATCTCCCGACATGGATGTGGGGAAAGTAATCTCCCTTCTCTCCTTAATCGTCCTGTCTTTTTTAGATTTTCCGTTGACGTTGTAGAGAACCTTAAAGAATCTTATCATAGGAACCAATGAGGAGAAGTGGGATGACTTTAGTCCGTTTACGGACTCGAAATTAGATCCTAAAATTTTACTAACGAATGAATGAGGGTCATCGTCCTCAATACACAAAAAAGACTCATATCCATTTGGAGCAAACTCTGTTCTATTCTTCTCTACAAGTTCTTTCATCCTAACGGAGAGAAGGGATTGGGGCAAGAGTCTCTTAACCTTACTCTTCTCATATGCCTTCTTTATCTCTTTTTGCTCTTTTGCTTTTTTCTGTTTTTTGGTGGCCACTTCTAATACCCGTAGTAAGACAAAACAACCTCAAGTGGTCCGGGAATATACACTACATCCCCTGCTTTGTAGTGATGGTCGGTGGGCTTCTCATTGAACCAAGCAATTACCCACCACAGTTCTGAATTATTATAATACTTGTGTGCCAGTTTGTAAAGCTTATCTCCAGTTGCCCACACGACAGTTTGAACATCAATTGCTTCCATTTGTTCAATCGTGATCTCTTTAATTTTTGGTGTACCATAGTGCCTTATGCCCTTTAACTCTCTAGCATCGAATTGATTTTTGTACAACTTCTCTGTGTTGTTAAATTTCTTTCTATTCTGGTATCTATCCATTATTGTGTCCCTGTTAGTCCCTTGGTTACTTTCTTCTCGTTACTCTCATTAACCTTGTTGTCCACGCCGGTGGTTTTGCCTGACTGTTTTGCAGTGACTGGTCCTGGTCCGGTGGCAAAGGGATAAAAACTGTTCACTCTTTTTGGTGTGCCTGCCACGTCGTCAAAACCCAAATCATGAGTGTGAACCACTGTAAAATCACAAGATAAGGAAATTGTTTGCGGTATAAGATTTACGTCGTCTCTTGTTGGATCTCCGATTTGACCCTCTTCTGTGATTGGTATTTCCAGAAAACCAGAATCCATGTCCGGAGTATATGCGAACCCGTTGATGGTGCCAAATAAACCACTCTCTCTAGCTGTGCCACCGGAACCATGTGATCCACCACCGGAGTTTCTTATCAAGTTAGCAAACTTAATTTTAAAAACAGGTGGTGCGTTCAATACTTTTCCTTGCTGTCCTGCTCCCTTAACCCTTGTATACACTGGGTAAAGCATGTTCATGAGTCTGGAACACTTGTTGATATTCTCTACTGCCTCAAGTTCAGATCCTGATGGGACATCCCACGCAAGTCCGATCTTTCTAGTTGTCCCTTTATAAACCTGAATACTATCCATTCTGCCAAAGACCTCCTCAGAACCAAACTCAGCATTGTATCGGTCATCAAACTGAGTTATGAATGCCTTGAACTGGACACTCTCTCCACTTGGGACATGATAAATGTCAATAAAGAATCCATTTTTGTTGGCATATAAGTCGTCTGCTCTGTTATACATCTATGCTCCTCCCGTAATTACGTCTTCTACTGTTGTAGTGAAGGCATTCCTTAATACTCTGTCGTTTGCGTCAATGCGAACATTGACCTGAACTGGCTGTCCACCGGTGGTTGATGACGAGTTGGAATGTGGACCACCAGTACGAGCAAAAGCATTATTGGGGATGGTGTATGCTCCGGTGGGTAAGGAAACAATTTCTGGTCCTTTCTCTCCTACCATAGCATATCCTCCACTAAGAACCGATCCACCATTAGCCATGCCTCTTAATTCTTTTAGATTATTGAATTGGTTTTGAGCACTTGCCTCCATCTTGTTTGATTTAATTGCCATATATCCACCAGGACCAGTCATGAGTGCTGCTATAGATTCCATCACATCGAGGTCATCTAAGTCGTTAAGACTGTTTGATTCTCTCATCAGACCCTTTGCTTGGGTCGCATAACTGCTAATAGATTTTCGAACTCTTTCGAATTCCTTCTCGTTTGATGCCACTTCTTTGTCGTCTTTAGGGTTAATTGCAAATTTATATCCGGCAGCTGCAAGTGCTTGCATTCGTTTTTTCTCATCACGAATACTCATCATGCTTGATAGTGTTAATGCTTGCTCCTGGTTCCTCTGGGCTTCCTCGGCCTTTGCTTTTGCCCTTATTTCATCGAAATCAAAAAGAGCATTTAATAAAGGATTAGTCATAATACCGTCAATAAAAGACTTCACCCCACCAACAATGCTAGGCATATCTACTTTCATAAACGGAACAAAATCGTCCATGATTGTTCCACTCAAATCTTCCTTTATGAACGTCTCCATCGAGGTCAGCAAATCGGATAGTCCACCTCCAGCGAACTGATCAAACCCAAAAGCTGTGGCAAATTGTTCTGCAACTTGCATGAGCATGTTTCCGATGCGTTCGAGTATGGTGAGTGTTTCGTTGCCTTTAGATATTAACATATCCACTGGTTGTTCCGCACTTGCTACTTCATCGGCAAGACTCATATCTACATCTGCCTCCATCATGTTTCTTAATTCATTCATGGGGATACCAAGACTATCAGCAATACCTTCTCTCATTGCAAAGGAAAGTTCATCAAAACTTTTTCCAGACATTTGTAAGGAATCCTGTAATGCTTTGGCTACTGCTTCGGGACCGTCTTGTGCCCTTAATCTCATCATCTCCAGTGGATCAAGGGATGCACCGACCATGTGGTTGAACTCTGATACGAAACCAGCAGAATCTTCGAATGTTTTAAACTTGTCACTCATGCCCAAAACTGAACCCAATTCAACCCCCATTTGTCGTGCGACTGATGAAGTTCTGAGGAATACTTTTTCCATATTTTGACCATATGCGGCAAAGACAGCACGATTAGACATGAAATCAGAAGAAAGTTGACTAAAATTCACACCCATCATTGAAGCTGCCTTGTTCAAATTAGAGAATGATTGCTCTGCTTCTTCGGCAGACATGCCACCTCCCAACATTGCATCCTTCATGAACAATCCTGTATCCTTTACCGAGACACCCATGCGTTCGGCAGATAGGGCAACGGCAGCAAAACTTGCAGCAGTTTCGTAACTTATTCCATTAACTCCTCTTAGTTCATTGCCCAGTTCGACAATTACTGGTGTCATTTGAGAAATTGTAGCAGAAGCACCCTGGGTTGCTTTGGCAAGCTCCGTTGTCTGTTGTGCGTTTTCTCTGCCATGTCCTGTGGTTTTTGCTATTTCTGATCCCAACTTGTCAAACTGAAATGCAAAAAATATCACTGCCTCGACCGCAGCTTGCATAATTCTTGTGAGTCCACCCAGACCACCAGCAACAAGGGAAACAGGGTTTATTAAAGACTTAAATCCTTTTGCCAACCCACCTAAAGATGCCTTTCTACCTTCCTTGCCGCCTGCTATCATGGTTGCGAGCAGTCCAGTGACACCACCGGGCTTTTCTCTAAGTCCCACCATAGAACCAATAGAACGAGCAATATCTTCTGCTGCGTCTGCTTGCTCCTCAGCAAGTCTCTTCCTTTGCTGATCTATCTTAAGAAGATCTTCTTGCTTCTTTTTTTGTTTGTCCAGACCTTCATTGTTTTTAGCAATTGCTTTATTGGCATCTTCTTGAAGTTTTAGGTTATCTTCCATAACCGTATTGCCAACGATTTGGAGTTCTCTAAGTCTTTGCCTCAGTTCCTCCTCTTCTTCGGAAAGTCCCACAGCTGTCCTTCTTTTTTCATTTAATTCTTCAATCAAATCGTTTTGTTGCTGCTCACCTAAAGCGGCAGCATCGTTAACCATTTGGATTATTTTTAATTGTTTTTCATACTCTTTGTTCTGCTCCTCTATGTAACTGAGAGCATCGAGTTGTCCCGGAGTGCTTGTTGAGGTGGGTGCTGTAGGCGGGGAAATAGTGGGACCGGAGGTTCCCCCTGATCCTAATTTATTCACCAGAGCATTAATAGCATCAGTTAGTTTTCTTGCATCTGTTGGATTCATCTATTCAAGTAACTCCTATTTGAAAGGCCACTTGATCTTAGTGCTTCTCTCGAAATTTTTAATTGCGGAATTTAGACTTGCTCTGTTGCGATGTGTCATGGGGTTGTCAAGTCCGTACTTTTGGTATGCCTGAAGGTATCTCTTTTCTTTTCCCAGTACCTTGGCAAAATCTCCAATTTGCCTCTTTGTTCCCTTGACATTAACAGGGATAGCAACGTCATCACCGAAGACGTACCTCATTGCTGTCTTTACGAAACTGCCGAACATCTTCAAGAAAGACTCGTTGAGTTGACCGTCTGCGTGAGCATTAAGGTTTATAGTTGTTTGCTGTTCTTTGTCCATAAGGTAGTCCTCCACCTAATAAATAGTAAATAGCATAGAAAGCATCTACCTTCTTTTCATTGCCTTCTCTTGTGCTTTTTTCTCGTCCTCAAATTGCTTAACGAGTCTTTTGAGAAACCAACGACGTATCTGTATTGGTAAATTATATGCCTCTAGGAAGCTCCAACCACCGTGGTGCTTTAGAGCAAAGAACTCCTCATATACAGATTCAATGTATTTATTTGTCAGGCCAAAAAAACGTAGGATTGATGGGAACCTCCACGGTCCCATCGTGCCCACAGTGAATACATGCATAGTCATGTTCCAATTGTGCTGTGGGGTTTAAAATCTTGTATGTGCCCCGAATAAATTTAGAATCCATTGCTGGCATATGCTCTACGAATTGATGAATGATGCTGGGATCTGTGTTGTCGTCAACAGACAAGATCATTCTCTTAAGAATGTTGGTATAGATGCTGTCTCCCAAGTCATGCTTCTTTGCTTTTTCTTGGATTTGCTCTAGTTCTTTCTCGTCCTTTGCTGTCATGAACCGCATCTCAATTGTATACCCTGATTTGGGTAGGGTTAGTTGAGGATATCCCCTAGAACTCATTGTAACTTGTTCTACGTCCTCTATCACGTCCTTAACAGCACCTTTCATAACCAAGGCAGTTTCCAAATCAATCTGCTCTTCATTAGTCTTTCGACACGAAGGGCACGTTACATGAGCAGAATATTCTGATCCGTATCCCGAAACTCTGGCAGCAACCACTAAAGCATTCTTGTCTCCAATGAGCAGATCTTTAGTTTTAATGTTCTGGTCCACAATAAGGTTATCAAGCATCCTGTCAATTGCGATGCCTTTTTTCAACAAAGAGGGAGAGTTGAGAATATCCTCCTCTTTTGCTGTCATGTATTTAATTTCTAATGTGTCTTGTCCGTGGAGGGGATGTTCTTCTGGATAGTATCTTCCTCCGGATGGGAGGTCTACAAATTCTGTGGGGATTGCAAAATTAAATCCTCCACCAGAAAAAGAACTCGGTGAAGAAGCATCAACCTCCCCACCGATTCTGTCGGAATTATTTCTTTTTGTCATTCAACACCAATCTTTCTGGGCTTGCTAGCCTTGACTATCGTCTTCGATAGCAATTGCTGTAGCATCACTCGATCTTTGGTTAAAGAAGTTGTCTTTGCCTGCTTGACGATCCGTACCACCAAAGTTTGTGCGACATTCAGCCCAATCATATCTTATCGTAAGTGTGACATTTGTTAAGTCATCAGACTCATAATTTAACTCACCCCAATCTACATTGGTAACGAAAGCATTCTTAAGTGTCCACTCCTCAACCTTGTCACTGATATCTGTGCCGAATTGAGTGATAACTACATTGCCGAGAGCATTTACTGCTTTCTCTTTTGTAATTGAGGTAGTTAAGTTACCGTTTTGTGGCAAGTGATAACCAGCACCTTCAAGGATTTTTGACATCAAACCAGCAGCATTGGGTTGTACAGGGTCAACAAGAGTAATGTTAACCGTATCCCACTCAACACGACCTGGGTAATGAAAGGTGTGGTTCAAGTACTTGTGACTTACCTCACCGACAGTGGCAGAAGGTTTCTTAACCTGCGTAACCAACCATGTGTTTTCTGTTCCGATACCTCCAACGGAAAGCATAAATCTATAACTTCTCTTAGGGGAGGTAGAAGGTTGTGTCCAAAAGTTTTGTGCCATTTTTTAATGTCTCCTTGTATAGTAGTAATTATACACTTGTTTATTTTTTAGTCATCAAAAGATGCTCCGCTGCGGAGGATTGTGAAATCAATCGCAATAAACTCAGCAGTTCTGGTTGGCTTCAACAGAATCTTAGCATACATGATATTTCTATCTACCAAGTCTGGTGTTGTTGTTGTTTCGTCGAGAACAACACGGAAGTCTTCCAGTCCGAACTGGTTTCTGATTTCTTCCAAAAATGGATTTGCTTGGTTCAAGAATCTTTGCCAAGTTGCGTTCACATTTGGAGTAAAGAGCAATCTGGATGAAATTCTAGAAATTCCCTTCTTGACGTGAATCATCAAACGACGAACGTTAATTCTGTCGAGGGCAGATGGAGTTGTTTGCATAGTCTTTTGACCGAATACAACAATTCCTTCTGCCGGGAATTTAGCAATTGGGTTTACGTTTCTTTCATAAAGTTTATCTCTATCTTTTCGAGTGAGATGTTCTCTGACTCCAACGATGGGGATGCCTGCTGCACCGTCAGTCAATCCACCTCTGGTGAATCCTGCGGGTGCGAACCAAGGTGCGTTCTTTCTATCGTTGCTTGAGAAAGTACCCAATGCTGCGACGGAAGGTGGCATCCAAATTAGGTTTCCAGAACCGATGGTGTCACGAACCTGTACCCAGGGGTGGAAAGCACAAGCATAACTTGTGTTCAACCCTCGTGTCTTAAGATTGTCGATAACCTTCTTGGTCGTGCCAAGAGATTCGTTTGCGTTTTCGTGAATAGATGTGTACCCGCCTGGTAAATCAATGACTGCCAAGGCATCTGCTCTAGATTCACAAGTGGTAATCAAGTGGTCAACAACAGTGGTGTTCGTGACACCTGGAATAGAAGCAACGTTCATTTCCACTACCTCTGGGTCCGAGATACAATCAATTGCTCTCTTTGCAGAATATCTAGCATAATTTCCTTGGTCCGAAGTACCATCATCCAGTCTTGTGTTTCTGAAGGGATCTCTGTCCGTGATATCGAGTCCGTCGAACCCACCAAAAAGTGGCATCGTGAAGGAATCAAAACCTGCGGAAAGAACGGAAGAATAAGATCCGGAATAAGCCGTTTGGCCATCGCCTGGTGTACGATCTGTTGCACCGGCAGTGATGCCTCTACCACTTGTTCTTGCAGTTTCACTGTACTCACCATGAAGAGTTACTCCACCTGAACCGGATGCATACTGAATATTGTCAAGTGAAAATACGTGATGATACCCACTTGCCGTGGTTCCTTCCGCATTTGGTCTTAACAAGTCAAGAACACTCTTTTCAAATTTATTATTTTCTTTCTGAGTAGTGTCCATTCCGAAGTAGGCAAGTGATGGGTCTGTGAGTCCACCGTCACTAGATGTTAATCTCATCGCAATTTTGGGGAAAACCAACTTTACATCCTTCAGTGTTGCGGCATTAGATCCTGATGTCTGCATATCAATGTCTTGATTTACAACGATATCCTCCGGCACATCACTTGCTGGTTCGACTGTGTTGCCACTGGTTATAGTATTGTTGCCATAAACAGTGTCATCAATTCGAGGTGGTCCAAAGAAACCGAAAGGCAAGGACAGTGGATTTTGAGATCCGTTCTTTACCTTCTCGGTCAGACTAATTCTGACAAACTTAGACATGTTGTTGTAGTCACCGTTCTCTATGTATCTCCTCTGGTCCTTGTTCCACTCTAAATATTTGTCTCCAACCTTCTTGGCAACAAAGGACGGTGAGTTTGGATCTAGGTTGCACCCCACAAAAGATTCTAACACCTTGGGGGAACCGTCGTGGTCACGGAGGTCACGAACCTCAATGGTGAATGTACCATAAGGTTGTTCGGTGGGATTCAGTGAAGGCTTAATATCAGCAATAGAAATTTTCACACTTCTCTGCACCTCCTCACCTGCGTCTAGGGCAACAAACTTAAAAAGTTTGTCCATGTTGGCAGCACTATATGATCCGTTATCCGCAGAAAGATCCTGTGCGATGACGAAACCGGACTCTGCTTCTTTGAACTCTCTTTTGTGGTCGTTACCATTAACAATTGGTGCAACAAATGCAAAAGAATTGCCGGTGCCAACCACGTCAGTCAAGTTTCTTTCGTATGTTTGACCAAGGAAGTAGGTGGCAACAGTGGTATTCATATCACCTAACTGAGTGGGGTCTGTGTTAAAAACATTTCTGATATAGATATCGGAATTTGGATCAAAATTAAACGATGCGGTGACAACCGCGGTTGTATCATTTACGACAACCGCTTTATATTGATGGCTGCTGCCCTGACTTCGTACTACGTCCATAACTCCTTTGGCAGCTGTGCCACCGGTGGGGTGCAAGTCTGCATACTTACCCTCTAACTTAACATATCCGTTATTAACATACCAGACAGCAGCAAGTGTGCCAGTAAGAGCATTGGAACCGGATGGCATCACCCAAAGTCCGTAAGCACCACCGTCTTGGTCCACTGTCGATCCAACGGAGTCAACTGACCACCCTGCTTGACCTCCACCTGTCTCTGCTTCGGGGTGTTGAGCACCAAGTAGTCTGACAATAGTAAGAGCACTTGTGTTCTTTAACCATGCTTGAGCAGCATAGGTAGCATACATCGGAGATGTTCTATTGCCATTTCTCCATACGTCTCCAGTTTCACCGCCTGGAACGGGTTCACCAAAAACTTCGATAAATTCTGCCATAGACTCAACACGCACTGGTTTAAGTCCTGGTCCTCGGAGGGTGCGGCCAATGATTACGGGTCCAACCTGCTGGGGGGTCTTTGGGATTTGGGAGTTATCAATTTCGTCTAAGAAAACTCCTGGGGAAACAAATCTAAATTTACGAGTATCTGCCATTACTATGATCTCCTTGATGCCTTATTAGCAAAAAACATTTTGCTCTCTATCTAAATAGTAGGTTTCTTTTCCAAAATCAAGGTTTCTTACATTTTCTTAGTGGTTGACTCACCCAAAATGGTCTTTTCTCCACCAATCTTTATCTTTGCCACACCCTCTTGCCTTAAAACCTTGGGTTCATCATCATTAACGTCTTCACCATAGAGGTGAGCAAGAACGTTGATGGTAATCTGGGTTTGGTAAATTCTCTCTTCTTTGTCGAGAGAGGCAACATTATTTTGTGGAGAAAAATCAGGTTGAATAAACGCCTCGTAGTGGTGTCCATCTTTTTCAATCATGAAGCTGTTGATGTTCCCAGTTCTTGTGACGAATGGTTGGAGCACCTCATTCATCTGCTGCTGATACTCTGTTCTCAATGTGATCACGAAAGACATATCAACATATGTTGGTGCCTTTATGTAGTAATTTTCGTGCACCACATTGGGGTTTTCAAATGGAAAATTCTCCTGTTCATAAGTTTGTTTAGAATTAGCATTGGCAAATTTAGAGGTCTTGTCCTGCTTCACCATCTTGTGCACATGATAATTAAAATTATTATATTTATTAATCGGTGGCAGGTATGCCTGGAGAGATCCTCGACGAGATGGGTTCTTGTTAATGGATGTTCTCTCTACCGAAATAATCGGAAATATCAACGATCCCTCTGAGTCTCTCATTTCTTTCCTATTCTTTATCTGAAATGATCTCTCTCCACTGACCCACACGACGGGCACTTTCTTAAACCCATTGTTTGTAGTGGTGTGAATATCCATAGTCTTGTCCACCCACTCAAATAAGGCAAAGTCTACCGTCTCGATCTTAGATGGCTCTAATGCTAATACTGTTTCTTTTTTGACCATATATTAATTAGTTCTCCTATCCGGATACGAACGGACTATTGTACCATTCACCATTTTCGTTAAAGTAATATTTATTTGCTGTACTAAACGGTCCAATCGAACCTGCCGATCCAGTATTGGAAACATATATTACTCTGCCTGAATAAGATCCGGAATTTGAGTGAAAACCAGAGAGTACTGCCCTATCCTCTGAATTATCCCCATTGAGGGTCAAGATGTCATGTAGATCTGGTAGCATAATACTACCTGTTGATACAGATTCAGGTGGGTTTTCCGTAAAGAACGGGCTTGGGTGCCATACACCGTTTTCGTTGAAATAGAATTTCCGAGGCATCTGAAAGGATGCCACTGGTGAAGACCCTATGTTAGCAAGGTAGAGTATCTTGCTAGAATAAGAACTGGCACTGACATGGTATTTTTCCAACAATGCTCGGTATGTTCCGCCTGGTCCGTCATCGGCAATAGTGAGAACTCCGTTGCCCGTTGTAATGATTGTGTCTCCTCCACCTCCACCTCCGGTGCCGAGAAGAGCCCATGATCCATTTTGATAAAACTGAAAGGCGTTGTCTGTCGTATTATATATCATCATTCCATTGACAGCAGACACAGAGTTTCTCTGCGTAGTGGTCATCCTCGGTATAACAACTCCTCCTGTAGTAGAGGTAATATCTAAGGTACTTCCGTCAAAAGTTAAATTTGCCTCACCCTGTAGTGTAGATCCGTTTACTCCTGTGACGATCCTGTTGTCAGCACCATTGTTCAGTGTCAATCCCCCTCCTCCGCCGGAACCCGTAACATCAGCAGTCATCTTCCCTACATAAAGAAATCCCCTAGCATGGGTTGGAACTCGATCATTTCGATAATCTTGCAAAAAGATGATACCACTGTAATAATCTATTTGCCAGTCCGTTTCATCAAGTGATGTTATTTCGTTTGTGGCATCAGTAGGATCACCTTTGTAGAGTTTTAGAAAATACGGGTTTGCTCCTTGGTTTGAAAAATTGGGGGGAACGAGCTGAACCTTTCCCAAGGTTTCGTAAACAACCTTGTCGTCATCATAGTATCCGTTGCCTTTGTTGGGGTTGCTAGATAATGCTTCGTAGTTGCCCGACATCACAAGTTTATATCCGTGGGTACCGGCAGCAGTATCTTCGTCTCCACCACCGAACCCAACATTGCCGAAAGATCCAGTGTTGGCATCATATGAAGTTCCACCTATAGATTGAACGATAAAATCTACATACTCGACTGTTGCTGGGGCACCCACGCTGGCACTCTGCATCAAATAAAGGGTCTGAACGGGGTTTTCTGGAATCGATTCTCCGAAGATTGTTTGAGAGGACACCTGTATGTTAGATGGTATTGCTTCCTGGGCATCTGACTTTAGATTAGAGGTGTGTGCTCTTCCGAGAAGTTTCTTTTGAGAGAACAGAGTAGCAGTTAGATTAGATTTTCCAGCCATATATTAACTATGATCCATAAGTAAAATTAATTCGTGTAAGATGACCAGTCCAGTCTTTGTGAGCAGTTATCCTAACTACTAAATAGTCTGCATTTCCTCCTGAAGTTCCGTTTAAGGTTGCTGTTCGGAAGTTTATGCCATAGGCAGTGCCGTCGGTATCTACGGTTTGATTCACATCTCCACCACCACCGTTGAATCCACCGACATTTTGAGTGATGTCTTCAGAAACTGATGCTGGACGGGCCATATCTAACCAACCTGTATCTCCGGGAATCTTCACTTCACAATGAATATCCTTGTTTGCACCGGGTGTTCCGAGGTTAAAGGCACCACCTTTAGCTACGAGATTGGCATCTCCGTATAGTCTTATAGTGGCTAAGGAAACATCTCCAACCTGATTAGATCGGAAATATCTATAATACTCTCTGGTGGAGGTTGTCACGGAAGAGTAATTTGGGTTGCTTGGTGGTGCCTGCAAGTTTCCTCCGTTTACCACTCCTCGGAAATCACCATTCAATCCTCCAGTAATAGGTGATATTAACTTGTCGTTATACAGTAACAATCCATTGGAATATTTTGGATAAGACCCCACATCATTAATTGATTTTGTAGAATCCCATGCGTTGGATGCGTTAGTTACACTCCCCTGTGTATTATATGATCCAGACTGTAGTCTATACTTTTCTCCGTCCATTGGTTCGTTGGTATTCAGGTTCCCACTTTCACTTCCACTAAACACCAAGAAACTATGCTTGTTTAAGGTTGAGGTGGTCAAGTTTGATTTCAGTGGATGCTTTACTCTGGAATTTACAGATGCTGTGTGCGAAGTTGTTGCGTGTGGTCCCACTAGAGATTCAGAAGGATCAAAAGAAACGGTACCTGTTATAAACAAAATTTGGTCTTGAGAGTTGGCAGTAGTGGATAAAGATGGTAATGCTTTCGTGGCACCACCTGAAGTTCCAGGAGAAGATAGTCCTGCTCCGTTTGTAGTTATACTTGAAATGGTAGTGTTCGTAGTTGTCGGAAAAGAAATACCATCCGAGGATCTATAGTAGACATTCTTGTAAACATTCGAGGCACCGAAGTGGAACGACGAAGTACATTGCGTAAAATACTGAACTCCTGACATGTAAAATCCCGTTGCCGAAGAAGAGAAATCGTTCAACACAATATTTGAAGCAGCTAGGGCATTTGAGTCATTGTCGTTGACCCATTCAACATAATTTGTGACGGTTTGGCCAATGGCAGAACCAGAGTGTATTACTCTCGCATAATTCCATCCGTTTCTCTGATCTGCTGTACCGACTTGATATTTTCCTGTTCTGTAGATCTTAGTCCAGTCTGGCAAACTGTTACCGGAATAGAGACTGGGTTTGTAGGTACTGAGGTTTGTGAATCCGGAACTGTTTCCATTCACCTCTGTATCCGTTCCCGATCCTGGATTACCAGAACCGACAGAAGCATTAGATAAGTCAATTGTGTGGACGACAGTGCCATTGACTTCCAATTTTAAATCTCCTGTTGCAGAATTATTAAATGAGTTGGCAACATAGCTGGTGCCATTGGCAGTTACATCTTCGTTCAATTCTCCGTCAATAACTACAGATCCATTAAAGACACCAGCAATGTCCCCACTATCAAGGAAATTTCCATTAAGATCAATTGCGGAGTTGCCGGTATTGGTAGAGACATTTGTGTATCCCGTCACTCCTTTCGAAGAACCAAATGATAATTTAACATCTTCACCGTTATCGTTAATATCAATATCATCTAATACAGGTGCCTCAGTTGGTGTCGTGCCAGTACCGGCACCGAAAGACACAACAATATCATCAACATATCCGGTCCACGAGGTGTTGGCCTCTATTTTCAGAACGATGTCGTCACCGTTGGCAACCCCCTTTGTTCCAAAAGTCATATAATTTGTGGCATCAACAGAATCGTCAAAAGACAAGACATAAGCACCGTTGCCATCCGAGGTGCTGTCATATGAGAATGCTTGGGCAACGTCCATAAACCCTGTTGAACCTGGTATCTTTACAAATGCCCTGATCCTTCCCGAATTGAGCGCCGTTCCTGTAGGAACTATTGTAGTAGCATTTCCCTCAATTGTCAAGACAATATCTCTCTTGGTTGCGCCGGTTGAGTTTCTAAAATATCTAAAGAACGTTCTCAATCCTGTTTCTCCGGAGTAATTTGGATTTCCTGCGGGTGCTAGTCCAAAGGGCCCGCCTTCGCTGTTGTCCCTGAAGTCACCATTATTGATCGTGGCAAGTGGTGAATAAAGTCTGGCATTGTAGAATTGCAGTCCGTCGGAATGATTGCCACTTCCAGTCATGTGCGTTTGTGAATTCCAAGTTCCACTATCAACATCAGATTGTGCGTTATATGAACCGGAAGAAAGTCTGTATGCCTCTCCCTTAAACCTTTCCCTCAATGCTGTTGAATTAGCAGATACACTATAAATAAGGAGTCCGGTGGAGGTGGCGGCACCACCATTAGACAAGTCTGATTTAAGTGGGTGAGCAACATTGACAGATGCCTGTATTGTCCCACTCAGCGAAATGGTATCTGTAATTGTGGCACTTCCCGTTATCCTTAATACTTTTGTCTCGTCTTCACCCGATCCCGTATTGAGGTCCGGAAATGCTTGGGACGAGATCGAACAGTCCGATGTTGTAAATGAAATGTTTTGAGAGGTGTATACGTTCTTGTATGCGTTATTAACATCGACAAGGTAATTCGCAGTGCCACCTGTAAAATACCTAACTCCAGATAAATACTTGCTGCCCGATCCTGTTTCGTTGGCAAACCTAGCATTTGTAGCAGTGAGGGCATTTGAGTCGTTGTCTTTCACCCATTGAACAAAGTTGGTTGTTTTTCTTCCCCAAGAACCGGAGTGTTTTACTTGAACATAATTTAATCCGTTCACTTGTTCCGAAGTGTGAATTCTGTATTTTGCCGTCCTGTGTTGGAAAATATCAAACTTATTTTGACTCCGGTCTTCGGCAGAAGCGGTGACAGATACATTGATGAATCCCGACCCATTTCCATTGACGTGAGTTCCTGCTCCGGAACCTGGATTTCCACTGCCGATTGATGAGGAGGTTAACTCAATAGAGTGCAGCAGATTTCCATTTAAGTATAACTCCAATGAACCCGTCTCAGCATTACCAAAAGAATCAACAGGATAGTTGTTGACGGAATTATCGTATGTGTCTGCTGTAACGTGAAAGTTTACTATCCCCTCAATATTGGAAGAACCGTTATATGTACCTCTCCTGAAATCGTTGCTGGCTGTTGCCGACTCATATGTGGATGCAGCATTGACAGCAGAAAAAGAACCAATTTCTGAAACATTCGTGTACCCCGATATTGTATTGCTGCTACCAAAAGACAACTTTGAAGACACTCCTGCTCCAGACGAGGCATTTATCCTACTTACATCTGGTGCTGGGGATGGTGCTAAGATTTTTAATATCTCATTAAACCTATCGACTGCTGTGCCAATGGGGGTTGTGGAAACAAGATCTGTAAACAATCCATCCGAATAAGTGCCATCTTCGGCATTGCCGATGTTGCCGTCACCACCTCCTCCAGAAGAAGCAATTACACCATTTGTTATCGTTATATTACTTCCAGCAGAGAATTGAGCACGAACATCGTTCGTAAAATTTTGTACGTTAGATGCCGTCAAACTGGTTAAATTAAGTCCACTACCGTAAAATTCCGATGCCGAAATATTAACAGATGCTGAAATTCCCGAAACTGTAAGAGTTCCCGTTGTTGTTGCTCCCCGATCTGTCACACTCTGTAGAGTGTCCGTTTCTACATAAAAACTTGCTGTTTGTGCAGTAACGACATAGGAGGCAGTCTGAGCGGTGACAGAATTGGTAGCATTGGCAACAACTCCACTGACACTCGATCCCAGAACATAAGAAGCAGTTTGTGCAGTGACAGCATTAGTTGCGTTGGAGACAGCACCATTGACGCTAGATCCTGCAACATAAGAAGCAGTCTGGGAAGTCACGACGTAACTTGCTGTTTGGGCAGTCACTGCATTGGTGGCATTGGCAACTGTTCCGTCCACATTCGCAGCAGAAATATAACTTGCTGTCTGAGCTGTGACGGAATTTGTTGCGTTAGCAACTGTGCCATTGATGTTGGCAGCAGTGATGCTTGTTAAAGATGAACCGTCACCAACAAATGTGGAAGCACTCAGTTCACCAGTTACAGTAGCATCACCGGCATGTGATCCGTCCCACTCAGCAGTGACCCCAGTTATATTGGAACCATCTCCATAAAATGCTGATGCGGAAACGTTCACGGAGGCAGACAGTCCTGAAACTGTGAGGGTTGAAGTTGTTGTAGAACCCCTATCTGTAACATCCTGTAATGTATCTGTCTCTACATAATAGCTTGCAGTTTGGGCAGTGACGGCGGTTAACGAATGTGAGGCAGTATGAGCATTTGAAATCGTACCTGAAATTTCACTAGAAGAAGAAATAGAAATTTCCGTACCGGTGGAGTTAATCACGATGTTGTCACCTGCGACCAATGACTTAAACTGCAATTCTTTTCCTACTTTACCTGAAAACAGCCCCTCTCCTGAACCAATGTTCTTTCCTGTATTCTTTTCTCCTTCTCCGATATTTATGAAGGTAGCATTATCACAAGGGTCAATTGATGACACATCGACAAGAGAACCATCTTGTCGTTGAGGTGATAGTTTAAAAACACCTTCTCTCGATTTGATACACTCTGCTACGATCTCGAACTTCTGACCGACTTGACCAAAGAGTTGCCTTGGTTGACCAGTGGAAACAATTTCATACAAGATCTTTCCGTATAATACAAAATCACCGACTCGGACAAAAAGGTTTTGATCTTCGGTTAACCTCCTCTTGTGGAATCTGACTGTAACTTTTGATTTCTTGTCAACTCCGTAATTCTCCAATGTTGTTTCTGATCCCTGCCAATCAACAGCAGCATAAATGCGAACTGGTGGGAGGAAAGTCTTATTTACACTTTCCCCATAGAGTGAGTGGAAGTTACTATGCTTCTCACTGACTGGGAAATAGACAACTTGTTGTCCGATGACTCGTTCGAGAACCTCGTCATTGACTTGTTTTACCAGTCCGGTTTCTTTTACCCCCGTAAACAGTGGTGGTGGTGGATTTCCCGGTCTTTCGGAAACTTCGTCACATACGGTAGGGGTTGCACCAGAACCTCCTGTATCGACTCCTGTGCCGTCTAGGACACGAAGTTCTGTTAAGGGGTCGCAGGCAGGTGCGGTGAGTCTTGGGTCGTCGTCTATATTGGAAGCAACAGGTTTCTGCTCTGGTATTACTCCGTCCCTTGCTTTGATACAAGTGGCAACAATTTCTATCTGACTGTCGATTTGACCGAACAGTGGTCGGGGTTGCCCCAACGATACAATTTCGTAGTTATGCTTTCCATAAAGTATGAAGTCACCCTCTCTTACAAAAAGGTTCTTGTCTTCGGTCAGTCTTCGTTTGTGGAAATGTACAACGATGGTGGACCTTTTATCTACACCAAGGTTGGTAGCTACTGTCTCTGTGCCCTGCCACTCAACATATGCTGAAACGTGGACGGGAGATAGAAAACTCTTGTCTACTGCTTCACCATAGAGGGAGTGAAAATTGCTATGTTTAAGACTAATGGGATAATAGACAATCTCCGACTTGACAACTCTTTCTGTGAGTTCGTCGGTGACTTGCTTTACAAGGTCTTTTTCTTTTTTGCCTGTGAACAGTGGTGGTGGAGGTGCTTCCGGTTGTTTCCAGACGTTATCGTTATCTGACATCTAAGCCCCCTATCCAACAAAAATTTTCATAGGCACTTTAGCTTGGATGTTGCCTGCGTTCTCCACAAGTTCAGCATCCCCTGCCATCATTCTTCCGTAGGTTTGTTCGTCAAGAACTGCTTTTAATTCTTCCCTCAAGGCAGTTTGTTCGTTTTGTGCTTGAGATATTAAGTCTGCTCCATTCAAAGTGACCGATTCTCCTGGAATTGGAATTGTTCCAAACTTGCCCCTAACATGTCCCAAAGTCTCCTTACACAAGGACAAGGCAAATCTTCTAATCCACTGTTTACCAATTGAATTAATATTTATATACGGCACATTGTCGAAAGGCAACGTGTTCATATTATTGATCCCATCGATGCCTGTATCAAGTCCTTCGTCCAATTCCCAGGAATCTCCTGGAATAGAGAACTCAAACCAAATCTTTGTCGCAACGGACGTTCTAGGTGCCGGGAACAATCTTAGTTTATTATTCTTTAGTTCGTAGGCATAGTGACTCAACCTAGTATACCTACTATCTTCATAATTCATTGCTTGTAGTTTGTTCTGCCAAGGAGGGACTACTTCAAACGTGGTGTCGTCAGCATACTGGCCATAAGTTGACAGATTGCCCACAACACCGATGCCTCCGTAATATCCGTAATATCTCCACATAGCATTAGGAGTTTTGTAATATACCTTTTTAATGACAACCTTTTTCTTACCCACAGATGCAGAATGCTCCGGTATGGCAGACACTATAGTTTGCAAATTGTAATCCTGTTGTCCATCAACAACATCAAAAGATGCTGAATGTACAGTCAGGTTTCCTCCGATGTTTGCTTCCTCTGAAATACCATCGGCAACTCGCTTGGCATAAGCAAAATTGAAGGAAGGAAATTTAAGTTGAACGTGAGTTCCATTCAAAGAGGATGACAGTGGACCTGCTTGCATCTCACCCTTGTGGTCAAAAGATGCTGTTGTGTTCCCTAGAACATCGGAGAGGATGTTTTTAGACTGATGTATATTAACAAGATACGAATACTCCAAACATGCTTCCTCGTAAGCAGCATACACATTCTCTTCTTTAATCTCTAAATCTAATACATCACCGCCGAGCTTTCGGTATACATAGGTTACTTGTGAAACTGCACCTGAGACAAACTCGTCTGTCTTATATGCCCCTGTTGCTAGCGCACCAAGAACATTGCTGTGAGTTCCTGTTACCGGAAGTACCGAGACACTAGAATTACTCTTTGGTGTAAGTGTTGGTAAAGCCATTCATATATCCTCCACACAATAATACAGAAGTAAGTAGTTTTCGTAAAAGGAAATAGAAATAAAAAACCGGAGGTAAAGGGAGGGAGGTTGTTAATCAGACACTCTATTAACTGACCTAATCTCCGTAGGTGCCATCAGCATTACCATCTTTGGAAATGGTATAGTTACCACTAGCATCAACAATAACTTTTATTCCAAAAGTGCCGTAGATGGGGTTTCCGGAATTCCTGCTTATGTGGTTAGAGTCGTCGTCGTCGAGAATATGTATTCTATAGGCTGACCCTCCCTGATATGTGGATGACCCATACGACACACTGTCGGGATGTATTCCAAACATGCTAATTGCGCCAGTCATGCTGCCAGACCAAACCAGAAAATCCATATCATCGTCTGCGTCTCCAGAATCTCTCAGAATCTCAAACCGATAAGTCCTGTTGGCGTATGGAATTTTATAATACTTCCAAGCATAACAGGAAGAACCCGTGGGTGATGGCATTCCAGTTGCAACATCCGACACTGTTGTAACTGGCCGGTGCCTCCAATCGGTGCCGTACCCAAGACTGGTGGTTACTTCCGATGTTTCGTCGATAACCTTTAAACTGGAAATATTGTCCGCATCGTCCATTGCTGTAAAGATGTATATTCCGGTTTGTCCTGCGATGGACTTGTTTGGATCATGATCGTCAAGATCTGTACCGGCAGCATATCCATCGATGTCGTGATCTATGAGTGTGGATACCTCTCCTGATTTTTCGTTATAGACTGATAACACTTCTGCATCGGTAAGTCCTTTGCTGTAAAACCTCATGTCGTGAAAGGCACCCTTGTGTAAGTCACCGTATTGCCAATCGTTGCTTCCTTCATCGTCAGAGTTAAAGGAAAAGGCATAATTGTTGGGGTTTGCCGTAAAATCAGTGGTGTGGTGGTGCTTGATAGATCGAACACCATCAATGTATAGAGTCTTCATACCCATCTTATTTATACTATTGATGTCTGACTCATAAACAATGGCAACATGCTGCCACTTACCGGATGATGATGTTACCGAAGAATGGTGCTGGCCTGAGTAGAACCCGAACTTGTTGTCGGTAATTTGAGTATTTACTATGTCTCCACCACCATATTGCTCAATATTTATGGGGTAAACATTATCTACGGTGGCACTGTGGGAAACCTTCAACCACGTCGTTACCGTAAAATTGCCTCCGTGGGCACTTGAAGAATTTATAAGCTTGGGTGTTAGTCTGTCGGCCGAGTTTTGTGCTACTCCTGAATTCTTAAGAATAAAAAGTCCTGGTCTTTTTCCGTTTGCACCGATACTGTTTGTTGTAACTCCATCTCCATCTAGTGGGTGGTGATACTGTCCCGATGTCCGTACCCACTTCCAATACGGACTAAATGTATCATGACCATAGAAAGCATCTCCCTGAAGCATGATATCATTATCGTCACCATCGAAATTGTACTGTGCTACCAAGTGATCTGACAATGAACCGGTATTTATGGTGGTGTTGTCTGCTTTTGGATCCCAGGCTGGTGGGGTGTATTCCCCATAAAGAGATTTAATCTCTGATGCTGTTAAAACCTTTGTCCAAACTACGAAGTCGTGATATGCCATCTTAGATTCGTATGACCAGTTGGTTCCTCCTTCGTGCTCTCCACCAAAGTGAGCAACATGTCCAGCAGCAGTTAAATTGGCAAATGCACTGTGGGTCTTGTCTGCCAAGGTTAGTTCTCCATCCAAATAGAGGTTTGATTTGTTGTCGGAACCGTTCCATGACCACACCACATGGTGCCATTTTCCGTGAGATAAGTCGGCTGATGCTGTGGCGTGATATTGAGCTTCTCCAGTTTGTGTCTGATAACCGGCACCATCGACCCAGAATCCCAGCCTACCATTAGATTGTTGAGCTATATATCCAACGTCTCCACCGCCGGTGGTATCAAACCCAAACCATGGCCTGTATCCGACATCTGTTTGGAGTGGTTTTGCCCAAAAGGAGACAGTAAAACTCTGATTTGCATCTGCGTCGGGACCGTCAGTAATAAGGTATATTAATTTATCACTTGCCGAGGAATTGGAAGAATGGTATGTGCTGATGTGTGAATCGTTTGATCCCGAAGTTTGTATATAATCCCAATCCGTGTCGTCTACCGCGGAGTCCAAATGGGCATAGGTATACTCCATGTGAGTATCGTTGCCATCGAAATTCAGCTGATACACTTGTCCAGAGGGGTAATTGATTCCTCCTCCTCCACTGTCTGATATCTTTACAAATCTAAAATAATTGGGCGTCATACTCTATTCCTCCAAGGGTTTCGTAAAAATAAATAGTCTTATATCATCGTAAGAGAATATTGTAGATCCGATTTTCAATCCATAGAGAAATAAAAAACCCCATCACAAGGATGGGGTTTTTAATGTTATGTTGTAGAGTTTATCTATTAACCATTAAAATCTTGGATAACAACTAAACCGTACATGTCAGGACGTACCATCTTCTTAGCATAACGTGTCATCACACCTTTTCTTGGTACGAAATCTTCAGTACCGAAAATGGTGGGAGTCACTTGCAATGGAACGTAAGGGGCATAGACATATCCACTTTCGAGGAAGCTGCTGCCTTTACGACCACACAGGATAACGTTACGTGGGAAATATGGGTCAACATATACTTCCAACTTGTTGCTCAATGAACCAACATTGACGGCACCTGCGGAACCTTTGTCGGCATCAACTTCAACTTTTGCTTTGAATCCAGCAGTGAACTCAAGGACGTTGGCTGCTTCTGGTGAGCACACCAAGAAGTTAGCACCACCCTTTAAGGTCTTGCGATGGATGTTGGCAGAAATGTCGTTGACAGTCTCAAGCAATGTCTCATACCATTCACTAACAGTGCCAGTAAAGTCACCACCAAGCATGGATTCGTTGGCACCTGTGCTGATAGGAGCACCGGTAGAACGGTTCAAGAATTTACCAGGACGACGTGACCAGTGCATAGTACCTGCCTTAGCGCCCTTAACCAAATCACCGAGGATTTCTTGATCAATTTCCAAACCGATATGCTCGGAAAGAACGTTGGTCAATTCAACTTCAGCGTCAAGGTTATGATAAGCATTCAAGTCTTGTCCTAATTCTGGAGTCCACTTTGCTTTCAACTTGCGAGTTTGAGCAGTAACAGCAATGCTGTCTACCTTGATGTCAATCTCTGCAATGTCGTCGTTAGTACCTGCGTGACCCAAGGTATTTGTACCTTCAAGTCCCCAAGGAGTGGAACCAACCAAAGCACCGTTAGCACCGCCAGTAGTCAAATTATCCAAGGAAGGATAAGTGATAGTTTTGGCCGTGCCAGCACTTGTAGCCAGTGAACCGTTTTTAGCAACAATAAAGGAAATGTCACCAGTTCCCAATTTTCTGGTCAATCGACGAATAAGGGTTGCACCACTCGCTACAGCAATCTCTGCTGCCATCAAGTTATTCTGATCCAAATCAGAAGGTGTGGAAGAAGTTAAAACTAATTCCTCAACATTCGTAAATAATGAACCAGAAACCAACTCAGGATCATGATCCAGACGTTTCATCATAGCATCGTTAAGTCCGTTCAAAGCTGTAACACCGTTGATCACGGCACCGTCGCCAGACTCTGTACTTAAGGCAGCAGTGGCCACGGAACCCGTTGGAGCACTGTATCCTTGATTTAAGTTGTATAATCCTGTTTCGGCATTTGTACCGTCAATGGATACACCGTCAGCGATCTGTTTTGCAGTCTTGCCACCACCATAGATGGAGTCGTTTAGACCACCAGCTAACTTATCATCAGTCTTGGTAAAATCCAAGAAGAAGATGAGGCCGGAAGGCAAGCTCATAGGTTGAACTGAAACCAATTCGTTAGCAATCAACCCACCGAATACTCGACGGACAATTGGAAACGCAACGGCTGCGAAACCTTCTACGTCACCACCAGCCATGCTGGATGCTTCACGAAGAAGTTCCTTTGCTTGATTCTCTAGCAATGTTGCCATTGAATCTTTTTCACGGTCTTTAAGACCTTCGAGAAGACCGGAGGCTTCCCATTTGGTACGTACAGCAGCTCCCTCAGCGGAGAGGTTGCGATCTATAATACCTTCTGTTAATTTTTCTAAAATAGACATTTTGTATTTCTCCTGTTATATATATTTTATTTTATCCCTGCCAAGGCTTTCCACCTTGTGGCAACGGGTAATGTTTCATTGTTAGTTTCTTTTCGAGAAATCGTTTTCGTACTGTTTTTGCTGAACACTTCGTTTAGGGATTGAGGTCCGTTGTCTCTATTTCTCCCCACAGCATTTTGCAGGGTTTCAAAAACAACTTTTGCTTCTTCAGCACTCTTTGATTCTCTAATAGCACCAACAATTTTTTCCTTTTGCCGCTCATTCAGGGAGCTAACTTCTAAAACTTTGTTGGTATAGACAAGTTGTGCGTTTTGCAGCAACAAGTCTTCAAATACTTCGTTTAAGGAACGAAGTGTATCCTTTAAGTTACTATTCTCTTCAACGATTTTTGCGTTGGAAGTTTTTAGTATTTTATTATCTTGCCCCAGAGTATTAATTGACTCTTGGAGTTTGGTAAATTCGTTAGCGAGGTTCAGGTTTTCATTTTTCTTGTCGTCGTCTTCTTTGACTTCACTGTCCTCTTCTTCAACTCTTTCTTCTTCGAGTTCTTGCGCCCTCTTAATAGGTTCGGTTGTTTCCATTTCGGGCATCTTGTGTTGGTCTGAGGTTTTCATCTCTTCCGCTTTGATTTTTGCCTCTTCTTCATTAATCTCTTCTTCTGTAGTTTCTTCCACTACTTCGTCGGAGGACTCTTCTTGGAGGGCAGAGACGATCATGTTAATAAGGTCTTCTTCTTGAATGTCTTCATCGTCGCCAGTGATGTCGGCATCGGCATCTAGTCCAGCTAAATCTTCATCTTCGGAATCTGCTGCTTGAGCAATTTGCCCAAGACTGAGTTCTGTTGGTTCCATATCTTCAACATCCATTTCTTCTTCGGCTGCCATATCAGCAAGATCAGAGAGATCAATTTCAATCTCTTCGTCTGCGTCGGTATCTACCTCTCCGTCCAATGCGGCAAGGGGGATCTTTTCAAGGGGGTTGTCGGAAGTAGCATTGTCCATGTCCATTTCGGATTCAAGGATCTTGTTAATCTGACTCTTAACTTCGTCAGAATACTTCTCAACTATTGATTTTTCAGCAGTTTTCATTGCTGCCTCTTTGAGTGCTTTGGCATCGATGATTGCTTCTTCAAGTAAATTGCTCATATGGTTTTCTCCTAAAATAAAACTCTACATTTTGTAAATAGTAGGATAATAACACAAAAAGCACTTTTCATTAAAAAAAACCCAGCTCAGAAGAGCTGGGTTGGGTATTATTTTAAATCAAAGGTTATCTTAAAGATAAGATTGATTATTATTAGGCACTCAAGAATGGAGATGGGAATGCTTTGTTGCCTTCTACAAAGTAGAATTTACCGCTTTCCGTAATACCCTTGTTGAATGCAGCACCTGTTGTCGGAGCAGTCTTAACGAAGAACATCATTCCGTCCAAGTCACCGTTAACCATGAGTCCTGCTAAGGTATTCAGGTCAGAATCACTTGTGTACTGATGCAACCTAGTTGAAGCAACTCTCAAGTGTGCTGAACTAAGTGTCAAGTCACCAGTTGAAGCACCGGTAAAAGTTCCTGTCGCAAGATGGAATTCGTCAGCTGATTCGTCCCAACCCATAAATGCGTTGTCGGAATCTCCACGTTCAAAAACCATACCAATATCACCGGATGGAGTTCCTGACTGACCATTGGCCAATTCAACCAACTTGTCTTCAACTAACATATTAGTTGTACTAACAGTCGTTGTAGATCCATTAACAGTCAAATCACCAGTAACAGTAAGGTTATTTGAAACTGTGGTAGTTGCAGTCGTTACTGTAAGTCTGGCCGTATTGTCGGTCATCAGAGCAATAGTGTCATCACTAAAAGTGATATCGTCATTACCGGTAGCACGACCAATAACCAAATTATCATTCAACAAAGATGTAATGGTTGTTTGAGAAGTGCCAATAACGAAGTCAATGGTTCCATCACCGTCTTCGTAGGTCAAAGAACCACCCGTTTCTGTGTTACCGGTAAACATTGCACCTGCCCAGTCTTGAACTTGTTCCTCCAAAGCTACACTATTAACAGTAATTGCGTCTGCTTCGAGAGTGCCATCAACATCAACGTTTCCACTAATGTCTAAAGATGGTGCAACAATTTCTCCGTTGAACGTAGCTTTGCCTGCTAATGCCATATCGATGTCAAGAGCAGTAATTGCAGAACCGCCGTCATCACCTTTGATGGTGAAATTCTTGTCCTGAGTTGGTACATTGAGTACTGCATCACCAGAATTAGCATTTGTCAATTCTAGAAGCTTTACGTTATTTGCGTAAAGGTTGATCTGATCAGCGTCTTCAAAGTCAATCTTGGTTTGGTCATCCTCACCAATTTTGATGTCGGTGGCCATCAAAGATGTGATGGTTGTTTGAGCAGCAGCAATTGCCAAATCAATTGTGTTGTCACCATCTTGATAGGTTGCAGTTAATCCTGTTTCAGTATTAGAACTGAACATAGCACCTGCTGTATCTGCAATATACTCATTCAAAGCTGTACCAGCAACAGTGTAAGCATCTGCTTCTACCGTTCCATCAAAGTAAGCATCTTTGAATTCTAAAGCATCAGTACCTAAATCCACAATCGCATTGGAAGATGGAGTAAGAGCACCATCAACAAGAGTCAACTGATCTTCACCACCAGCTCTAAAGATGATGTTGTTGTCTGTTGCAAAGTCGATGTCATTGTCAGCATCTCTACCGATAACGAGTGCAGCATTTGTCAAAGATGTGACGGTAGTCTGTGTAGTTCCGAGAACAAAGTCAAGAGTGTTGTCTCCGTCTTCGTATGTAACTGCAACACCAGTCTCAGTGTTGCTTCCCACCATTGCACCAACAGTGTCTGCAATATACTCATTCAAAGCAGTTCCATCAACAGTAATTGCGTCTGCCTCAAGTGTTCCGTCGATATCAGCATTGCCCGAAATGTCGAGACTTGCTGCATCCAATTCACCAGTAATTGTCAAGTTTCTCATCCCAGTAAGGTCTGCGTTTCCATCAACAACCAATGCTTTACTGGCAACAGCTGTGCCAGCAGTAGATCCATCAAGCAAGTTCAGTTCAGCAGCAGTTGAAGTAACCTTGACTGCTGGATGGTGAAGAGTAGGGGCCAACCATAAGGCAGAAGCAGTTAATCCTAGAGAAGCGGAGACTGAACCTGAAGTCCAGAAATTACCATCTTCATCCATCTGAGCAACTTCTGTCTCACCTGTCTGGAAAGTATAGTTATTTGTTCCGTCACCATCAGCATCAATTTTGAATGCGATATCAGCATCAGAAGCAAGAACCAAGTTTCCGTCTACAGCACCACTGAGGTTTGAAACGGCAAAAGTATCTGCGTAAACCGCAGAAGCAGACAAGTGACCACTTGCAGTTACGTTAGTGAATGTAGCAACACTGCCAGCACTGCCAGTCAAATTACCAGTAACAGTCAAGTTGTCAGCAATAGTAACTTCGGAAGTACCGTGACCGATAGTAACTGCAATACCAGAAGTTTCAGTTGCGATTTTCAAAGCACCCTGAGCATTCGTGATATATGAGTTAGTACCATCATGATACAACTTCATATCAAGACCTGTACCAATTTCAATGGAAGCATTGTCGGCAAATTCAAGAGCATCTTCAGACTTGTCCCAAACCATGTTGGCAGAATTACCTGCGATTGTGATATCACCATCTGCATTCGCAGTCAAAACTTTAGAAGCTTCGGACGTACCCAAGGCACCAATGTCCAAGTAGTTCACCTCGTCAGGTGTTGCAGAAATTGTAGTGGTAGAAGCAGCAGCAAATGGAATCAAGAAACCAGATGCGTTTGCAATTTGAACCGTACGGGTAGCTGTTGGGTCAACCGCTTTAAGAGTTGTTTCGTTACCGTCAGCGGTTGCACCTTCAAAGATGACACCGTTAGCAGTATTAACAACTTCAACATCAACAGTTGTTGTTGTGCCTGTAACTGTCAAGTCACCTGAAACGGTTAGGTTATCAGCAATAGTAACTTCGGAAGTGCTGTGACCGATAGTAATCGGAACTCCTGAAGTGGCAGTACCAATCTTCACACCATGTGTGGTGTTAGCGGAGTTCAGAGTAATACCACCGGCAACTGAATCAAGTTTAATTGCATCAGCAGCAGTACCTGCGGTATTGGTAAGTAAGAATTTCTCATTACCAGCTGTACCGTGAGGTGTGAACACCATTTCAACTGCACCGTTCTTACCGAGTTTCAAGGTTTGTCCATCAGCGAGTGAAGGAGCAACTACCATAGAACCGGCAGAAACATCAAGTGATAATGCATCAGCACCAGTACCAGCAGAGGAGAGCAAGAGACTAGAGTCACCACCGCCAGTGACGGAGAATGTCAAGTCTTTAGCATTAGCACCACCTGTTGCTACATTGAAACTAGAAGCATTAGCACCACCAGCAAGGGCAATACCAGCACCATCAATCGTAACAGCACCAGAAGCATCGATGTCCAAAGTGGATGAATCGATGTCAATAGCAACGTCGGCTGCAACACCAATATCAATTCCGCCAGCACCGTCTATGCTGACTTTGCCGCTGTTTGAAGCGTCAATATCAACACCGGTATGGCCGTCGAGGACCAATGTGCCAGCTAATGAATCAACTGTCAAGTTACCAGCAGAAGTAGACCATGTAGATGCTGCTCCAGCAGTAAGGGTGATAGCAGCTGATGGTGTTACAGTAAGAGATGTCATACCTGTTTCAGTAACTGCACCAGAACCGTTAAATTCCCATGTACCAGTATCATCACCAAAAGAAGCACCTGTTGCACCCTTTGCTGATAAGGTTGTAGCAGCTAAAATATCAGTTGCTGCGGCAGAGTCAAAATCGAGTGCAATTGCATTGATATCAACCTTTGTTGATGCAGCATTACCAACAGTGATTGTCTTTGCAGCTGCTTCAGTACCGACATTGAGAGCATTGGTGCCATCAGTGTCTATGGTGAGAACACCAGAAGAATCGATGGTAGTGCCATCGATGGTGATGCTATCAACTGTCAACTTAGGAGCTGTTAGCAAACCCAAGTGTGGGGTAAACTCAAGATTCTGCGAATCGAGCAATCCGTTTGACTCGTCGTGAAAGACAAGTGGGAATGCTGTGTTGGCAGTACTGTCATTGACACTGACAGAAGTAATACCAGTTAAGTTAGAACCGTCACCATAATATGTCTCTGCATACATGGTAGTTGCGTTCATTACAGCACCAGAAACTCCAACAGAAGCAGTGACCTGACCGTAAGCAGTAACTTTTCCTTCCATAGCTGTTTCGAAGAAAGTAACATTTTTGTTAGTAACTCCCTGGGCAGCTGACCCAGACCCGAAGACGGCAGAACCGTCATCCATAAATTTATGCACCTGCGCGTATGCGCCAGTCATTGCATATGCGCCAGAAATGGCGACTTGTAAACCTTTAGGCATAATAAAACCCTCCGTGTTTTTAAACACTTATAGATAAATTCGGCGGAATTGCCGAAATTTTACGCTAATAACTAGGGGGTAAGTTGGTGAAAATCTCTTGTTTTTTAGTGAGTTATGGATATGCTCACTGTAACGAAGAAATTATTTTTGTTATGCCCGATCAGATCCGGATCTACCCACAGTGGTAGGTACAACCGACGAATGCTGCTCGGTAGGTTTGACCGTTGTGTTGTATCTCTTCACACTCATAAGTAGTTGAGTTTAAATCGAAAAGACAATCTTGTGTAATTTTTGCTACTGTATAGTTGTGGAGGAGATCATCGTCTTGCTTCATTCCATATCCGGGAATTTCACAAGTGGTGATGTAGTCACCGTTCTCAATGTTGCCATTGATGTTGGTTACAAGTATCTTTCCTTCACCTAGTGCATTGTAATTTATTGCTGGAACTGTAGGATCGAAATCTTTCAACTCATGTTCTGTCATAAAGTCGGTGAAAACACCTGCTACCTTGGGATCTTTTTGTTGTTGATTTAATCCAACCTGAATCCAGTTTCGGGATATATCACCAGATGAAAGCACCTCTCCTGTGGAAGAGAGGATCATTCCCTTCTTCCACCCACTGTAATCTTGTCCTGCCTTCTGTTGCGAGACGTGAGTGCCGGTAAATGTAGAATATGACACCTCACTGTGAATGTACCCAAGCATACTGTCGGAGTCATAAAATTCAATAAACCTCTCTCCGGAATCAAAATCAGCAGTACTGTCTTCTTGTTCGTGTTGAAGTTTCAATATTGTTTTTGTAGTGCCGTCAGTTGTGTTGGTATGTGTAAGATGACCGACGGGGGAACTGCCGTTTCGGACGGTAAACGGTCCAGCTACACCCAAACTGTGATCAAAAGATGCTGCTCCAGAGTCTTGGGTGAATTGACCATTGCATGTAATACTCTGTACTGTTAGACCTGCGGTGTTGTTGGCAAGTCGCATTCGTTCAGTAGACTCATTGATAAAAACCAAATCATCACTACCTCCGTCATTAATTATATACCAATCATTAACATCACTTCGGAGGTGAAGTCTGGAGTCACCAGATGAGTGGTCTTGATGAATTGTGATGTTTGCGGGAGAGGTCGAACTGTTCTTGTAAACCTCTAGTTGTCCGAAGGATGGGGAATTCGTACCCATGCCAACTCTACTGTTTGCGGAAGATACAAACAGAGCATTAGTGTTAACTGCCAGTTGCGGGGTGACAACATCTCCCGAAAAGTTTGCTGATGAGTTACAATGCACCTGTCCGTTGAGATGCACCTCATTTCCATCGGTTTGTAAAGTGATGTTTCCATCATGAGAGGTCAGTCCAATGTTGCCCGATACGGCCACTTGAGCAGTAGTATCTCCCAGCACAAGTGCGTGTGCGTCTGCTTTTCTACTAATCCTTATAACATCAGTGTCTGTGGTACTATCATCCCTCACTCCAATTGTAAACATGCCCAGATCTGGAGATAAAGCATCTCCATCAAATTCTAGAAAAGCGCCCCACTGCATCACTTGACTGCCGTTCGTGTCTTCAGAAAACTCTAGTCTTGAGGTGTAATTACTTCCCGCATCGCTGTCTGCTCCTAGTCTCAAGGACACAATGCCACCGTCGTGATCCCCTGCGATTGAAAGATTCGCATAAGGAGTTGAAGTACCAATTCCTACCTTAGAGTCATTGACAACCAATGAGTCATTAAAGGTTCCATTGTCAGAAACACTACCAAGTGTTATCTTCTGATCTCCGGCATCCCAACCAATCCAACCTCTTTCATTGCTATCTTCTCCAAATCCAAAGAAGGCATCTGCTCCGGTTCCTGCCTCTAAAGTAACCCTGTTTACGGTGCTGGAATCTGATAGTCCGAAGTCTCCTCCGATTGCGAGAGCAACAGTAGGATCATTCTTGCCAATACCTACTTTACCATCTTTGGTGATTCTCATTTTCTCCGTGATACTACCATTATTTTCGGTGGCAAAAGCAAGATGGGCATCTCCGGTATTAACATAACCAGCAGTTACCGTAGGAACTCCAGAAAGAATGCCCACACCGACATATTCGGTTGTGTCATCTGCTCCCATGACAAGCAAGTTAATATTCGAATCCGTTCCCCCGACGATCTTCACTCTTTCGTTACTGGTTGTCGAAGTGTCTCCTATAATTACATCACCAGAAGTTACAAGACCTGCAAATGTTGGAGTATTACCAGTTCCCACTGCTTGTCCGATTGCCACATCGTTAGCATTTACCGTAACACCTGTTCCTGCACCGACTGCTAGAGCAGATCCACCACCACCGATGATGCCGTTACCGGCGACAGAGGTGGCCACTTTTGTTTCGGTGACACAATTGGATGCCAATCCTGCTTCGGGGATGCCGGTGAGGGAACTACCATCTCCGGAAAAAGCATTAGCGGTTACTGTGGAGGATACATCAATCGCTCCGGTAATTTGAGTAATTGTTCCGGATTCTTTATTTAGAATAAGATCTCCACCAGTAGAGAAAGTAATTCTCTCGTTATCTGAGGAGTCTTTTATATAAAAAGATCCGATTGCCGAGCGGTGGCCACGGTGGTAATATAAATCAGTGCCACCGTCAGACAACATAGTATTTCCACTTGCGTCTTTCCAAGTATTAGTTTTGAGGTCTGTTATCGCCAAGGAACCATCAATGGTGACGGCTCCACTTTCAATTTTCAACACTTCATCGTTTACATTTCCTGCATGGATTCTTACTTGTTCATCCATGAGTCGTATTTTTGTGGTGGTGCTGCTGTCCTCATGTCTCCTGATTACATCAACATATATACTATCGGTAGCATAAATGCTCCCGGAAACGTCAAGGGTGCCAGAAACCTGTATTAAGTCATCAGAAGAATTACCAAGGATTACCTTTCCGTCCTCGGTTAATCTAAATCCGTATGATCCGTCAGCGTCCTTGTAACCAATCCCCTGTACCATGATTACAGAGTGTTGATACCTGAACCAGTAAGACTGATCGTATCTATGATTGGGGTTAGTTCTGCTGCCAACTGATAGGATGTCCCTGAGTTAGAGGAGATGTAAACTTTAGAGCAACGAACCTCTAGTCTAATTCTGTTAAGTCCACCGGTGGTGGCACCGGGAACTTCGATGAAATGTTTTTGCCCCAGTACATCTGCGTTGTCGTCAGTATCAAAATGAACACGGAGAGAATTAGAACCACCAGTGTTGTAAATCGTTATTGCTCTTGTGACGGCAGGGAAATTTAATTCGTTCTCTGTTCCTGCTGCAAGAGTGCTTCCCGTCATATAGGGAATTCCTGAAATTTGATAGGCACCTGTCGATCCTATTCCTGGTCTGTATAAAAAATTATCTGGCATGTCTTTTCTCTCCTCTATTAATTAGATTTCTTTTGCTTTTTTTGTGCCTCTCTACGAAGTCTTTTTTTCTCTTTCCGATTGGTGTCGGAAGGTTTTTCGTAGTATCTTCGGTCACGGACCTGCTCTACGATCCTCATTTTCTTTACTTTCTTACAAAATCGTTTAACGAATCTTTCTGCCGATTCGCCTGGCTTTGGTTTCATGGTTACTCTTACAGACATTTTACTTTCCTTGTGCTAACTTTTTCCAGTTTGGGTTAAAAATCTTTGATATATCCACACCAGGATCTCTAGGATCTATATGGGACATAGGATTAGATGCCTGACTAGCGGGTGATGATTGTGCGGGAGCAGGGGTTGTTCCCTCAAATATGTTCGTGCCGCCGATTGTTTTGTTCTTCATTGCCTCTATGACCTTGTTCGTCTTCTCTTTAACCTCGGCATAGGATGGCTCTGCCTTCTTTTGCTCCAAGATAGACTGAGAGACACCCATCCCTTCGGTTACTTGAGAAACGACGTTCTTGAGCAAACCTTCTTCAAGAAGCATCTCCGCAACACATTCCTTAATGATAGGTTTGATAAGGTTTTTTAATTCGTCCTTTTTCATTCGGCACCACCATTTTCTTCGGCATCATCCAGCAGTGCCTTAACTTTTGTCAATGCAATGTCCATATGGTTCTTGCTGGACAGAATGCTATAGACTTTCTCATAGTCTCCGGACTCAACAGAATCTGACAACTCTTGGAACATTGCTGTAACGTTTTGCTTTAATGCTGCCGGTGAGATGTTATAAAGTCCTGGGACGTTGATCTCTCTTTGCTCCAAATATGAAATTTCTTCCATGATGATCTCTTTTAATCTTGATTTAGTTATCTTCATTGCTGTTCCTCCAGATGATGTCGTTTAAGATTCTGTTAATTTTATCAGATTTAGTAAAAATATTTGGTGTGTCTTTTGACTTGTGCTCTCTCAAGTCCATGAATGCTCCATTCGTAGAAGGTTCGGAAACAAAATCAAAACAAATAAGTTGGAAATCTTCTTGGACCATAGTTGTGCCACTTCCTTCAGCATTCGTTACAGAACCAAGACCTCTTGATGAGATGCCCAACTTTACGTTTGATTGACATAATGATTTAAGAATCAGTCCAGAGGGAGTATCCAACACCTCTACCTTGCCCTTTACGTCGTTACCGTCCCACCAGATGTCGGTGACAATGTGGGAGGCATTCTTGAGGTTGATTACGGAATCGTCTGGGTGGTCGAGTTCTCCGACTGCCCTTCTTTCTCGGACGAGTTTCTTGTAGTTTTCCACCTCTCTCTCCAGTATGGGTCGGGGATAAACTCTGCCGTTACCGTTTTTGGCATTTGCTCTCTGCATAATGCCGGAAAGAATGAGAACATTGTTCTCCTTAATTCTTCTCTTTTCGTCTTCTGTGAGAAGGTCTTCACAAATACCACCTTCACACAACTCATAAAATTCTCTAAGCAAATATTTTGACATCTCTTATCCTCTCTCAATCAAATCTTCAAACGGGCATTACCCGTCCGGGCTAGCATCCTTTACGGCATCTTCTCACTGGTTGTAGCATCCACTTTTTCATATCTCACACCTCCGTCACCCACCAACTGAATGAGAAAATAACTGATACCTGATGACAAGCATCCTAACAAAAATCCGGTTAATGGACTTCTATCAAACATAAATAGTGAGGAATAGGGGGAAAGTGCCCATAAAATGACCCCAGCCCAGAAACCAACACACATCGGACATTGGAAGAAGTGGTGTTGAGGTCTTACTTTGTTGAAAATTGAACCGTAAACCAAAATTTGAGTTAGTCCATAGCAGGACAAACTAAAATAAAGTATTTCGTCAAACACTAGAAATACCCCGGAATATATTTTCCTCTACTGTGGGTGTCCACACTCCCTTTTCGATCCTTATGTGGGACTTCACCGAGTTCAGTTGAATCTTCTTCTTCGGGGTCTACAAGACGATCTATTTCCTGTCTTTGATATGCCTGGTCGTAGGCAAAGTACGGTCGTTCCTCATCGATGAATTTCGACAAAGATAGCATTACCATTTTATCAGCATCGTATCCAGTCGTTGATTCGGGATACTCTCCCTCAAGGGCACCGTAAACATTTCCACCTTGAACCGATTCTGGCATAATAATCCCCTTTTTGACAAGATAGTCAAACATTCTATTTTGTGCCCCATATACTACGTCACTTAAACTCTCTTTCGGGAAAGTAACCACTTTGTTCTTTTCGGGCATAACTACAATATCAATGTCAATGTGATCAAAAATTAAATAATTTCCGTCCAATGAACGACGAACATTGAGATCGATCTTGATATCACTCTGAGCAATCTCTTCTTCAGACTTGTTGTCTGGGAGGGTAATCTCAATCGTCATTATGTATTTCCTCCACGAGCTGTTGGAACTTCATAACACTTACCAAAAGATTTTCGTCTATAGGATTCTGCTTTGCTTGCTCCAGTATAGTGAGAACTTGCTTTGTTGATTTGGTCATCTGGTCGTCACAAGTCTCCTTGTCTTCCAGAAGGGAGTTTAATTCTCCCTTAATCTTTCCCAACTCTTCGTTGAGATACACTTTAAGTTCAACACCGTTGTCTGCAAAGGAAGAAATATACTTAGCAAGAAGAGTCTTCTGTCCCTCGGTAAGATTGTCTTTATACTTATCATTGAACTTCTCCAAGAACTTGTTCATCACAATTTCATCAATCTGCTCTAGTTTCTGCTCCTCTTTTGCTTCTGGAGTTGTCATAGTTTCTACAACCTTTCCCTCCAACAGTACCCGATCTCTCACAGTCATCTCTTGGTTGAAAAGTTGTGCTACCGAGGCAAGTGATTTGTAGGAAGGTACAAAGACGGAAAACGTCTCTGTGCCAAGGTTCTTGTTGATTGATTTAATGAGGGCAGTTTGTTCGGAGAAAAGTTGCTTCTTGTTGATTCTGTCGTGCGTCCTCTTTGCTTCAGCAATGATCTTTTCAGCAGTGTCTTTATCCAGATTCTCACATTCCAAGATAGTTGTATAAATCTGGTGTTCTTTTTCCACTTCCGTATTTTTGTAAAACTCTTTAATGATCGATGTTGCTATTTGCCTCTTGCTATCATCTTTGTTTAATACCGCAGTGGTGATAGTGTTGATAAGTGCTTCGTATATAAAAGCAACGTTTCTTTTTTTGTTGTGTTTATTCTTCATCATGATCCTCAAACTCCATTTTCTTACTCTCTTCTAGTCCAGAGATAAGTTTCTTAATCTGATATTTGTTAGAAAACAACTTTTTCTCGTCGTCCATCAAATAATTAGTATCTTTGCCTTCGTAAATACTATTATCTAATCCAGTGTAAAGAGTCGCAAGATCAGTAAGTCCTGGAAAAACATTCCTGGAGGTAGATGATGCTTTCTCTCTAGCAAATTTAGATTTCATGCTTTTTTGTCGGGCGGCATTCTTTTTGCCGGATTCACCCTTCTTTACTCTTGTTTTGCCTTTCCATCCCGGTTTTGTATATTCGTCACCAACCTTGATGTCTTCTTCTTCAAGTTCGTCGGGTGCTGCCAAAAGAGTGTCGTCCGTTTCCTCTTCTCCACCGAGGTCATCTCCACCGAGGTCATCTCCACCAAGGTCATCTCCACCAAGGTCATCACCTCCAAGATCTCCACCTCCGCCGAGTTCGCCACCTTCTGCATCTTCTGCATTTCCATCTTCGGCAGCAGCAAGTGCTGCGGCAAGTTTCTTATCGTAAAACATTTCTCTCTGCATTCGGATTGCCTCTTCGTCAGTTAGACCAAAGAGGTTACTGGCAATCCATCGTTGGCTAAACATGCCTTCGGTGGCACTAGATGCGACCTCAAACTTTGTTCTCCAGTGCTCCAATTCTTGTAGTTCTGCAATTTTGGACGGGTTATTCAATCCAAGGGAAAAAGAAACTAAATCATCTCCACGAAATCCCAAAGTATAGAGGTGGATGACTGCCATCTTCTCTAATTCAGAAATCACACTTCTCTGAAGTCTCTTGATTGTTCTGGCAAAACGAACATCCTTCTGAGCTAATGTTGTCTTTTCTTCCTCTGCTCCCTCACCAGACGAAAGGTAGGACTGCGGAACTTTAAGTGCTGCGAAGAGTTTGTCTCTTAGATATTTCACATCGTCAATATCTCCAGTGAAAGTTCCACCTGGCAGATTTTCAATGCGAGTATTTGTATCTCCTCCGCGGACGGGCAGAAAGTAGTCCTCCTCTACCGAGAGTGGGTTATATCTAAGGTCAACTCTTCCGGTTGCGGAATCAACAACTTGGTTCCTCTTCATGGATGTGATGACTCTTTGCATGTGCTGCTCTACGTCTTGAGGGGCAATGTTACCGATGTCAATATAGAAAACTCGTCGTTCGGGGGAACGGACAATACGGTATGCCATCATAGCATCTTCGAGTAAAGTAAGTTGTCTCCATATCCTTCTTGCTGGTTCTAAAATAGAAGAACCATATGGGGCATGTTTATCATTACCCAGTACTCGAAAGTGGGCAACTTGCCAATTTTCAAAAGTGATGCCGCCTGAGTTCCACTGATACTGAACATAATTTGGGTTTGTGGGGTCTTCTCCCTCTAATCTCTCGACTTCTTGAGTGGGGAGTCCTACGACGTTCTTAATACCCTCGTCTTCATCGATCTCCATGTACAAAAAATAGTCTCCGTACTTACACATTGATCGGCACCATCCGTAAAGATTAAATTCAACATTAATGACATTGTGGAACAAGTTATGAAGAATAGTTCTAATTTCCTCATTCTTACACTTAATATCTAACATTGGCTGGAGGACTGTTGAAGTGGTCATCTCGTCTGCATAAATATCCATAGCAGAAGCAATCTCTGGGACATACTCCATTTGATCAAAATCTGTATATCTTTCTGCCCTATTTCTGTTGAGCATATTTTCCGAATAGAATCGGTCCATAGGATTATACACACTCTTCTGAAATTTCATTCCCTGTGCTGACTTGAACTTGTATTTATCCAAGTCTCTTCGTCTCTGTTGACGATACATCTGTACTCGTCTGTTGACGATTGGTCCAGAGAATAGTTTTGTCAAACCTCTGAACAGGAATGATTGATTATTTTTGGGGTTCTTTGTTTGATCTGCCATTTGTTATCCTTTGTACAACCAAGAGTATTCTGCCTGTTCTCTTATTGCTTTTTCTCTTTCGGTGCCTCTGTCGTGGTCTAGACTTCTATTATACCCAACTTGTCCGGGAATTTTAGTATTTATTTTTGTATTTGCTACGACCATAGCATCTAGGCAAGCTCTGTTGTATTCCTCCGCGCGTTTATTCGCCATAAGGGCAGTATCCCTAACCCAACAGGCAATTGCGAGAGACATAACGAGGTCATCGTTGTACCCCCTCATTGCTTGGGGCTTGCCGTGAACCCAGACGAAAGTTCTAATTTCGTCCAATACACGATTGGAATACAGGATAAGTAGTTTATTTCTGATGAATTCTTCCAACTTTGCGATGATGAGTGGTCTAGTTTTCATTGATGTGGTGAACCCAGGTACAACATTTGACATAGTTTCGGCAACAAGTGGGTCTACTGACTCGTGGGTTGTCTTATGAGAATAATACAAATTAGGGTACTGCATTTCTATCATTTTTTCCAAAACATTGTATCCGATGTTATTATTTTCCACTACGGTCAAGCATTGTCCGTACTCGTTTCCTGTAGAGAATAGAAGTTGAGCAAACATTTCCAGATTTGGCTTTCCCTTATATTCAGCAACGATCTCCATTGTCTCCAATTTGACAACATGAAATACTGAATAGTCCTTTCCGTCTCCCCTTGCTACATCGGCAACGAGGAGGTACTTATTTCCTGGTAGATTCTCTTCCCAGATCCAGAGATTTCTATCAAATCCCGTTCTATGTTTCGGTTCTGCAACACTGGATGTTATCCTCTCGATGTCATCAGGGTGGATCACTGTCTCACCTGATGCAAGAAAAGAGCATTCCAGTTCCTGTGCAATATCTCTGCGGGACATATTTCTGGTTTCTTTTTCAAACCACTCCTGATCTCTGTCAGGGTGTGTATCCCAATTAAGGGTTGTGTGGTAGAAATCGTTTGCTTGGTTTTCTGAATCTACGAATGTCTTGTGGAACCAGTTGCCCACTCCATTTGGTGTAGATAGGGCAATACACCTACCACCAGTAGATAGAGTTGGATATAGACCGGTCCACAGTTCGTCCAAACCCTCAACGAATGCTGCTTCGTCAACGACGAGGAGAGACAATGCTTCCGAACGGCCTGCGTCTCCAGAAGTGGAAGTGGCCTTGATTTGAGAACCGTTGGATAGTTCAAAAGAAGTTCTGTTGTCTACAGAGATAGTCGATGTCAACAGCCATTCTGGTAGGTTTTTTATAATTTGTTTGACTTTTTTAACAAGGTTGGTGGCAGTGCTCAATTTTGTGGCAATGACCAATACGTTTTTGTCCTTGTGAAACATCATCAGCCAAGCAATGTAGGCAGCAGTAACAGTTGAAATGCCCAACTGTCTTGCTTTCAGAATTACATTAAATCGATAATCGTTAAAGTCTTTTAGGAGTTGGGTTTGGAAGTCGTATGTTTTGAATGGGATTTGACCCTGCATGGGGTGCGTTATTCTAGCATATGTGTTGGTAAAATAAACGGGATCTTTGCCGGACTTTAGTATCTCGGCAATGATCTCTTTTTTTGTAAGCTGGTAGGACACTTCTACCCCTTTCGGTCTTTTCGAATATCCAGGACTTCTTGTCGAAGTTCTTTGAGCAATTTTGATGCTTCGGTGGCCGTTTTGCGGAGTCGTGTTCCAGGAGCATCGACACCTCTATCAAACTTCTCGGCGTCTTTGGAAGCACCCTCTAATACTTCAACTATTTCTCTCAATTTCTCTAACAACATTTTTATTATTCTCCTCTGTCTGCTATTGTTTTAATATAACAATTAAAACAACACTTGAACTTATTCATGTAAATGTCATCCTTTGTTGAAAAAGAATAGACATCACAAACGGGACAAACTCTGCTCTCCCTTCTATTAAGTAGTTTTTTTGGCAGCAAAACACCGTCATGGTCCACCAAATCAGACCGACTGTCTCTTTCTCTTTCTTTTTTAGCAACTTGTTTTAGTTGCTCTAGATATTCTTTTTCCTTTTCGGGGGTCCAGTTCGCACGAGGGTTTTGAACTGCCTCTTCTCCATACTTCTCAGCAATGGCTGTTTCGTAATGAATTATGTCAATCCCGTTGTCCTTCACTCTTTTTACCTCGCAATTTGGACAGAAGCATAAAAAATACCCACAGACAAGAGAATCCCGGAAAGGGTACCACCAACAAACCAAAAAGCAGAGTAGTCTTCACTTGTTTCTTCGACCACTTTCGTGAGCCTTTCGTTCTCCTTTTCCGAAGCTTCGAGAAGGACTTTCGTTTTCGCAAGTTCAAACTCTTTGTCGGAAACTTCTCTGGTCTTCTCCAATTCGCACTTTGATTCTGCTTTCTGTTTCTCGTGCTCAACCTCAACTTGACATCTTTCCTTCGCGAATTCTTTCTCTGCTAATATTTTAGCTCCTGTTTTAGAATCAATAAGGACTCCAGTGTAGGGTGCTGGAGTTCCTTTATTAATTACTTCTATCTTTGATTCTGTGGCAAAAGAAGTTGTTGTGAAAAGAAAAATTGTTATAAATGTTATTACTTTTTTCATCAATCCCCAAACTCCTTCTGAAGTTGTCTTGCTATCTCGTCAATGTCTCCTTCCAGAACTGCCTCTCTTTTTTCGATCTTAGTGAGCACTTCCTCTATTTCTCTCTGCTTCTCCAGTTCAATAGATGTCATATCCTCGATGTGCTTGTCTGTTGCTATTCTTTCAGTCCTCACCTTCTCGGTGGTAGCAGCAGAAAGTTTTTCTAAAGACCTCCTGTGTTCTTCACGAGCAGAGTCGATAACTCCCAAAAGAGAAGAGATCTTAGAACGATAAACAACAAAAGCGCAAAGCAACAGAACAAGCACCAAAGGGATATACCAATAGTGCTTTAAAAATAACCATAATTTAGATAACGTCATGCTTTTTTCCAAGCAACAGCTAAATCAACTGCTGCTTGACTCCCGATATATACAAGTGAAATAGCAACCCAGTCATTGGATTGTAGTCCTCCAGTATATAGGAGTGCCGATCCAGTTAACCACACAAGTAATTTTCTTGAAGTAACTCTGCTGAGGATTCTGTCTAGAACTCCGTCCTTTGTTGGTAACACTTCTTGTACTTTTTCTTCTACTGTCTTATCAGTCATAACATCTCCTATGAAGTAATGTGTGCGAACCCTTCGATCTTGTCGATGTCGATGGTTGTGTCCACACAATCTTTTAAACTGTCCAAATGCGATATCAGTATAACATTTTTAAACTGACTCTTGACCATATCAATAATTCTTACAAATCCTTCCATATTTTCCTCATCTAATGCTGTGCCTGGTTCATCTAAGATGAAGATGTCTCCCTTCGGTAAAGAAGACACATTTAGCAAAGCAAGACGTATGGCCATTGCTGCTAGGGTCTTTTCTGCTCCAGAACCACCAGATAGAGGTCGAGGATCGAATTTTGGATGTTTGATATAAATTTCCAAACTATCGTCCGAGTTTTCAAAAAACACTTCGAACTCTACGATGTTGGAAAGAATTTTTGCCACCTCTTCGTTAATGATGGGCAACTTATTCTTAATAATCTTATAAGAAATTCCATCCTTATCCATACATTTTTTGAACAAATCGTAAGCAGCATACACTCGTCGGTATTCTTCAAGTTGCCCTCTCTGTTCTTTAAGGTTCTTAATCTTCTCCTCGTATGTGCCCTCTTGCTTATGGAGAGTGACAAGATCAACTTCGCACGACTCTATATCAGATTCAGCGACGAGCATCAATCCCCTGTCTTCAACGATCTTTTCCTTTAACTTTTGCAAATTCTCAATCGTTTCCTTGTTTTCGTTATAGAACGAAAGCTTTTCATTAAGTTCTTCAAGTGAACTAGAGTGGGCATCGATAGAGTGGTTGTTCTTCTCTAGGGATAATTGAAGTTTTGTAATATCTGTCTCTACCGTTCCTTTGTGGATCATTAACTCACCATACCGGATGATATGCTTCTCTAAGGTTGGCAAATTTCCCTTCTCCAACTCCTTCTTCTTCTTGGAGATGAGGGAATTAAAACTGATCAGTTGAGGTTCTAAGTTCTTTATCTGATCCTGTGAAGTGTAGGCATCTCTGATAAACTTGCAATGACTAAATTCATTTCCGCAAGGAACTTCTCTTAGTTTCTCTGTCCTCTCCTTGGAGATTGCCAACTCTTTTGATATTCTTTCATATTCGGAGACAAGAACTCTTGTCTCTTCTTTAAGTTCCTTCAATCTCCTCTGTTGCTCCCTCTTCTCATCAATAGAAAATGAGGCAGAGAAGTCAATAATAGAATTTAATTTCTCTCTTTTAGTTTTGATCTCCTCGTGTTGAGAAGAATTTTGTTCCCTTATCTCCTCTATAGATTTTGTTTTCTTCTCAATAAGAGAGAGAAGATTCTCAACACTTGTTACCTCTTCTGGTATTTTGTCGATTTGTGATTGAAGTTCCACAATACTTTTCGCAAGACTGTCTCTTCTCTTCTTCAATTTCTTACATTTTGCTTTCTGCTCTTTTATAGAATTCTCTGTTTTCATCATGCTAATTGTCGCATCTTCTATTTCAGAATCATAATCTCTCTGCTCTAGTTTCTTGAGGACTGAAAGTGTTTCTGCTGCTTCCTCATGTGCTAATTTAAACTTATTCTCAAAAAACTTTAAATCAAGAAACTTGGCAAGAGCACCTTTCTGGTTCTTGTTTCCGTCTTGAACAAAATTGAGCGCACCTGTTTGGGAAGACATCGAGGTTATCAGGAAGTCCTCTACTGCCCCTAGATGCTTTTTAATGTTTTCGTCTGTCTTGTTACGGGTCGTGCCGTTTAAAACCTCTGTGTCTCCTGTGAGGAGGTCCTGACGGGAGAATTCAAGAGCAGTCTTAGCCTCCACTGTAGAGACTCCGTGTAGTTTCTTGTTGTACTTGGTAATCACCCTTTCGATGTTGTACAGTTTGTCTGCTACTTGGATCTTTACTCTGCCTGTTGCTTCACCCTTCTGTTGGTTCACTACACCGACGGATTTTGATATTTTCTTAGTTGTGTAATTGTACATCGTATAGAGGAGACTTTCCACTACACTACTTTTACCAGAATAATTTTTACCGAAGATACCGACTACACCGTTGAGATTAGTGAAGTCAATTTTGTTTCCTTCACCAAAATTAAAGAAGTTGTCCCATTCGAGACTTTTTAAACTCCAATTAACATAACGAGATACGTCTTCTTTTTCAGATAACTCCTCGTTATACTTCTTGTTGAGTCTAAAAACTTCCTGAAGTAATTCTTCTGTGGGGTTGTAGTCGGCTAGGAATTCACGAATCAGCTTTTCTTGCACGACAACATCTCGTAAGTTCCCTTCTTCGGCAAAAATGCTATTCTCTTCACTACGATAACCACTCGCAGCAGAGTTATCGAATAGCAAACTCTCTGGCTTAAACCTCGACATAGCAACACTCTTTACTTTGTTGATTACATCGACGGGTAATTTGTTCTTTGCTTTTAACTTAATTCTTGCCCCTTGTGGAATCTCCGTGTTATTGGGAATTCGTCCAGTGGGAGTAAGAACAATGTTGATAAAAGGTCTTGGATTGGGGACAATATGGTGCTTGCACTCATACTTCTCTTTGCCCTTAATTTTCCATATGAGCAAACCCTTGTCGTTAGACTCGCCGAAGTTCTGCTGTACAGTAGATCCGGCATAACGAACTCGTCCGTCGTCATCTAAGATTTGATTAGTCTTGTGAATGTCCCCCAGCATTGCGTAGTCGAACTTCTGAAGGGTTTGTAGATCAATCTCCCCATTCTCCATAGTCCAACCTAAATCGGTCTTACAACCGGACACAGAACCGTGAAACAGGGCAATGTTAATCTTGCTCTCATCTGATGGATCTGTCCAAGTATCTTTGTCAAAGACTGAGAGGACATTAAGTGTGATGTCTTTAGTCAATTCCACTTCTTGAGAATTTCTATAGATGAAAAGGTTCTCGTGGTCCAGTGCGTCAGCAATTGGAGAAATGGCATCAAGACGACCACCGTTCTTAAGATTACCGTCGTGGTTGCCTAGAATTACATGAGTTGGGGCAATATCTGCCAACGAAGACAGAAAGTGTGAACACATGCTGAAATACTCTGGTGAGAGTTGTGTCTTTGTGTGTGCAATATCTCCGCAATGAACAATATAATCCACCTTCTGCCTCTTCAGCAGAGTATAGATCTTAGAGAACACCTCACGGTATTCTTTATGATATTTCAAGTTTTTTATATGTGTGTCTGCTATATGTGCAATTTTTACCATATATTCGTTTTCCTCATAAACTTAATGCCTCACCGATGAGTAATTCATCGGGAGTCATAAGTGTCGCACTTTCTTTCCTAGAAAGAAATATATTTTTGGGCATTGATCCCACATCTTCAAATCCTGACGTATCTATTTTATAGACTTCTAGGTCAAATGTCAAGAGTTTTTTTATTATTTTTAATTCTTTACTCTTGGCATCGTCGTCAAGAGCAAGATAAACTGGTGTGTCGTTCTCTACAATTCTTTTAAATAACTTTGAGTTCTCCCTCAAGGTCGAACCAAGCAGGGGTACTGCATTTCCAGCAACGATGGCATCAAAAACCCCCTCGACAATTACAAGGTCGTTTTCCCAATCAACGTACAGTTCGTTAAATATAACATCCTTGCTTGCTGGTGGATTCTTATATTTCATCCAGTTTCCATCATATGATCTTGCTATATAATAGTTTAACTCACCCTTATCGTTAAATGATGGGACAATTATCCTTCCAGCAAAATCACCGGCATCGCAATATCCTATTTTCCAATTGAGAACATCATCTTTGCTGATATTTCTTTCTCTCAAATATTTCTTTGCTGGTCCTGATGTCAGCTTCTTTTGATTTCCCGTGAGAGTCCTGAAACTATTGGGCATCTCAATCTCTTCGTTAAAGAATTCTTCTTCTTCGGTGGCAAACAAGGAGTCTAAAGAGTCTAATTTAGATAAATCAACAATGTTGTCTATCTTTTCCCACTCTTTGCGAATTGTAAAGTCGGCAAAACGTCGAACTAATCTGTGAATACCCTTTGAACTGTAGTCGCAAATCCAACACTTGAATGCGTTTAGTTCCAAATTAACGGACATCTTCTTCTTGTGATGCTTACATTTCGGGCAGTAGAACAAATGTTCGTTGCCTGATCTGTATGAACCTCCAAGAAACTTTTTTAAAAGTTTAAGCTTCTCTGTATCCAAGAAATGCTGCCTTTGCTACGACATAACTATCTGCTTTGTCGTATGTGTTTGGTTTAGGGTTGCCGTATCTGGTATATTCTACCACAAAATCGGATTCTGTTTCAGCTACAAAATTTAAAACCACCTCTTTGGCCTTGGTGCCGCGAGGTATCTTGATTCCACACATTCTTCGAGCTGTGGTTGAAACGATGAATTCTGGATTGTGTCCAAACCTCTCTTTACAAATCCAACTTACAATACCGTTGAATCTTGCGAGGGTTGTGATGACTTTTGCCGACGAGCCTCCAGTGCCGAAGAAACTACTGACAGGCTTTTCGATGATAACTCGATCAATATCATTAAACTGTGTGCTATATAACTCATTTTTTATTATCTCCGCTTTTGTAAAGTGATCCTTATATTTTCTTAAATCCCAAGCATCACAATACACTATTTTTCCATCGTTGTCAAGCACTGTTGCTCCAACGATGGATGTACTAACATCCAGTCCCAATATCATAAATCAAGTTTTAGTTTAAAAGTATAACTGTCTCTTTCTCTTTTTCTTAATGGTTTTGCTAACTTAGCAGTGGCAATGAGGTTCCTTTCCTCGTCATAAATTCCAATTGTAGAAATGTAAGTCGTCTTTTCGAAGGAACCAGTTGAATCAAAGGGGGTTGCTGTAACATTCTTGATAGGCAACTCTGGGTTCTCAATATATTCGAATGCTCCTGTTGTCTGCACCACACTCGACCCGGAAGTGATAAATGTCGGATTAGTTGAGTTGTTTAATTGTCCTTTGTCTGCGTGTGCGAACATGGTCATGGTTGGGATGTCTTGCGTTCCCTCGAACTCTACTGCAAAACTTGAGCTTGGAATTCCTGTCTTGTTGGCACCGAAATATTGCCATCGAGGGTTATCAGATCCTGCCCCATAGGTTTCTGCATGGTCTGAGTTGAGTGCCCAAGCACCGGTGAGGAACATAAACCCTTCGTTGTAAAGAACAACTCCTGCTACCGAACCAGAACCATTGCTGCCGATGGGGAGTGTTTGGATTAGTTCTCCGTTGCCATAAATATCGTGTGCTTCCCCCATAAGGGTGCCCGAAACGAAAAACCTTGCTTTTGCTGTTTTTCTTTTTATGCCCGAACCAAAAAAGATGGAGGGAATAGAAATTAAACTTGCGTCTGCCTGTGCTTTATTTCCGAATTCAGTGCCATCAAATGCATAATGACGACTTAAATGAGTGTAAGAGTCAAAGGAATTCTTAAGTCCCATAATTCTTTCGTTACGATTATTGGCATACGGACCTTCAAAAATATTGGTTACGATAGATGAGGTTTGGGGATAAGATCCTGAAAACTGAGTTCCGAAGATTGCTTCGTCAAAGCTTGAGGTTTGTGTGGTTTTGAGAAAGTATTTGCTTCCATTCTTGTAAATGAATGGGTAACTGTCAGACAACCCGTCGTAGAGAGACACACTATTATTGTTGGTGTTGTTAAGGTAAACTGTACCATCGTAGATAAAGAACTCACTACGAGGGTGAGTTCTCAATCTGTTTAATAGTATGTCTGTCGATTTGAATTCGTAGAAAGACATCCCGTCCTCCTAATAATCTAGTCGTACTCGTAAAATCATCTCATTAGTGGGATCTTTCTTTAAAGGTTCTGATAACTTTGCTGTTGCAAGCAACTCATTATCTGCACTGTAAAGTCCCACAGTAGTGATGTAAGATACTGGGTTGTCAATTGTGTTGTTCTTGACACGGATTCTGCTGCCCGAAGTGTAAGTTGGGTTAGCAGAATAGTTGTATTCGTTGTGGTTTACACGGCAGAAATAAATTGTTGAATTGAGTTCTGTGGTGTTGTTGAACGAAATGTTTTGTATCCTGTGTCTCAAGGCGTCTGCATTTGCCTGAATAGTAGATCCACTCATAATGTCATTAACCTTCTGACCGGACAAGTCCATTGATGCTGTGCCGAAAAGTGATGCTGTCAAAGCAGTGATTCCTGTCTGGTAGTAGATCAATCCCACGTTGTCTGTGCCCCTCTTCAAGAGTCCGTACTCTCCAGCAGGGGAGTTTGTCTTATAAGACGTATCTGCACCGGTGTCTGTAATTGTTACGAGTTCTGCACTTGGTCCCGCAAAAGTCGAACCTGTCATGAGGGTAATCGAAAATGTACCTTTTTTAATCTCGTCTTTTGCCAAAAGTCTAGAAAAATTAAGAAAATAAACTTCTTTGTGTTTTGTGCCAGAAGATAAATCTCCATCGGCATCGAACTTCCTGATGCTACCGGACTCATCGTGGCCTGCCAAGACCTGTGCCATCTGGTTATAAATTGCCGACTTTTTGGAGTTGTCAACGTTGGATGCTCCGTTGAGAGGTGAGTCAGCTGAGTATCCACAAGTAATGTCGAAAATATGATTGGACGAAGAAGATAGATAAGGATAGTCGTATACAGACTGAAACATACCGTGGGAATAATTCTTTACGTTTGATTCACTTCCGAAATTACCATATGTACCGGAAACGATAGTGCCGGTGACGGGAATTGATTCGTGAAGCAAAGTCCTCGTCGATGTTACATCGTCATTTAAAAAAGGTTTATAAATTGTAGCCATTATTTAATCTCTCCTGCTATCTTTTTTTAGCAAATCTCACTGGAATATCCAATGAGGCACCTGTTGTTGCTCCCTGCACCCTAACAAGAGTGTCGATAATATCACATGGTGTGCCTCCAATAGTAACATTTTCTGTGCCAATCGTTTGGAAAAAGTAATTACTCGTATTCAACTCTACGGATGCCTGTATTTTTAACTCCAGTATCGTACCTCTTGGACCAGAAATTACTTGAGTGTTTGGATTTTCATTATTTGGATCTTCATCGTTCTTGCGAATGAATGAGCTGTCCGTACCTTCTGTAAGAAAATAACTTGCGATACTATCATCGTCGATATAGGATATAGAAGCTAGATTACCAGCAGTGGATGCAAGTTTTCCTAGTCGATTATCCATCTCTACCACATACTGTGTCTCATACAAATCCGAATCAATATTTAAACTTGGTGACAAGTCGGTTGTGTCCAAACCTTGATCAACCCTAATCTTTGCCCCGTTCACAAGAGTCTCACCGTTAACAACACCTGCGACTGAACTGCCTCCGGAATTGCCAATTGAATTAAATGTCGCAGTATCAACAGCAACGATGAACATGTTGCTTGAGTGTTTGGAAGTGCTATTTCCTTCTGCAACTTCGTTCAAACTGAGGATGGGGAGGTAAAGCAAATTGTTTCTTGGAATAGTGATGAGTTTGCTTTTCATCGAGGATGCGTTATTGGTGAATGCCTCCAATACGGGGGAACGTAAAATTTCCAAATCATAGTAAGCACTACCACTTGAGTGAGTTCTGTTGTAAAGTTCATAGTTTACCTCGTCGTCACCAAGTGCAAACTTTGCAATCTTGAACGAACCGTCACCCTTTGCTAGTCTAAATCTACCGGTATCGGTGAGCACCGCGTCTAAAATAATATCACCTGAATTGTCTAAAAATGCCATTTTACATCCTCCACCTACATAAATAGTAGTTATATCACAAATAATCCTTTTGTTAAATTAGTTCCTCGTTGGGTTTTCTATATTTCTGATTCATTCTGAAATTTACATCCATCTTTTTGCCGGATGACTTTGAGATAATCCTTAGTTTAAACTTCTTTCCCCATATGGTATGTTGTCCAACACCAAGGACTGGGTTGGATATATCTTTAACTGTCAAAAGTCCTGTTTCACCCTCTGACTCGACCATTTCTCCACTCTCTCTCTGTATACCCGACCTGACCAGATCGAGCAATAAATTGGGTGAAGATGGAATGATACGAAAATATTTCTTAAAGGTTTTTGTTTTATTTTTTATGTCCTTTTCGTTGTCGTAAGTGTAATTTCTTATTTCAGTAAAAATTGTCCTGTCTTTAATAATCTGCACCTGAATTACCGAAGTGGGGTTGGAAACATTTCCGTGGTTATCGATTGCCCTAAAGAGGTAGTAGTATTTTCTATTTGGTTCAATTGTATCAACAAAAGAAGTTTTTGATGTTCTAATTCTCATATTCCCGACAAAAGATTGTTCCGAAGATGGGGGGTTCTCGACTCTGTAAACCTCATAAAAACGGTTGGGGGTGTCACCAGAGTATAATATCTTGCCGTCGGGGTTTAGCAACCTGTTTTGTGCTTTTTTGAGTTTTGACACTCTTGTCCCTTCCTCGTCAGTAAAGGAGATCGGACTCATAAGTCGTTGGCCAACCGAGGAGTTGAAATTAAATCCCACTTTGTCGTCAACATCAAAGAAAGTATATGGCGCAACATCTGGTATCATGGGAGGATCACTCAAAACAATATTATCTACTCTTCCGAGGAGATGTTCAACAAGTTTCACAGAAGGATCGTTAGCTACTGTAAAGGAGAGTGCGTCATCGGCATGGTCAAAGCTTAAATATCTGTATTTATTCCCGATCACCATTGTGTATGCGTGGATAGTATAAGCATACCGATTGTTCACTTTCACTTGTGTGTCATAAAAATTCACTACATCATTATCGGCAGTATTTAGAATATAATAACTCTTCAATGGGGCATTAGAAACCTCTTTGTCATATTTTGATATGCGATACAACACCACCTCTGAATAAGCTGGGACTATATCCTTGTTATAGAGAAACTCTTCGACTCTCCTTACCCTGTCTTTGATGAAGTTGTCGTACTTTGTCTGAAATGCCACATCAACCAAACTATTAAAAATAGAATATCTAGGAGAAGTAGCAAGGTTGTTTTCTACATCATCATTGCCGAGGAAAGTTGTGGTGTCTTGGGAGGTTTGTTGTGCATCGGCAGATCTCTCCACTAACTGAGTTGGGATGTCCCATGCTCGTTTTTGGGAATCATCCACGGAAGTATATCCGTCCAACTGCGACAAACACTCTGAAAAATCCATCAATGATGACTGGTTTGTCTCGATCAGGTGTATCAGGTTTGTAACAAACTCATCCTCTTTTTTGGAGGTTTTTAGAACTTCCACAAATTCAGACTTTTTCCCCTTAGCAAACTCAATCTCAATATAGGCAGGAAAAAAATCTTTTTTATTGTTCTGACTTTGGAACTCTTTTGTCTTTGTCAGGGGAATAACAACATTTTTACTCTTTTGGTTTATTCTTTCCAAAACGTTTTCGGGAATCTGCTCATAAATAACTGCGTAATCTCTAAGATACTCTTTCAGTGGAACATTGTTTAAATCAGAAAACTTTTTTGCTTTCGGTGTCTTAATCAAAGGATTCTTGCTTATGTCCAGTCTTCCACCCAAGGTGTTTTGGAACCTGACCTGTTCTACGGGTTGTCCTGTTATGTTTTCAGAAATAAAGTTATAAAGATTGGGTAATGAATTTTCATTGACGTTGCTTGTGTTTAGAAATTTTTCGTATTTGTCATGATAGTAGTTATAAGATATTTTGCTTTTAAGAAACATCTTTTTCGGAACATTGTTATCCTCATTGCTATCCGACTCAACTGCTGGTATGGTCATGTTATGGTAATGGTCTAAAAAGTCTTTCCCGACCAGATCTCTCAGCAATCCTTCCTTTATCGCTCCCAAACTATTCCGGAAGGTCTTTTTGATCCGAGAGATATTGTCGATGAGATTTTGAGTTGGACTGTTCACTGTCAGAATGCCGTGTGCGAACTTGTTTGTACCTTCTGTTATGGTGACAGATAGCGGAAGAGAAGCTTCATTTTCTTTTGTGATAATTTTTCTGTATTCGTTGTCAGTGGTAATGTAACAGTATCCAGTTCTGGATCTTAAAATATCTAAAGTGTCTACAAAAGTTGGCAACCCTTCTATAAAATTTTCTGTACCGTCGGTCGTGCCGAGGTCAAAATTAGAATTTTCCAAGTCTGTTCTTTTGCTGGGTGTTGTGGCGGTTGCGTCCACTACCCTCTTTTTATTTCCCACTCCGTCGTGTTCAGTCATTTCCTATCTCCGAAGTATCAATTGTTGGATCTTGGTTTATCACTATATTGGACTGTGCTGCCTGAAATGCTGCACCAACATTTGATCTCTCAATATCTAGTAAGATACATCTATTTTTTGATTCCGTACTCGTTGTGCCTTGTCCGGTGCCATCAGTATCTCCGGTCGTGCCATCAGTATCTCCGGTCGTGCCATCAGTATCTCCGGTTGTGTCATCGGTATCTCCGGTGCCAAAGAGGGGTGTGCCAGAACCTTTTCCGATGCCGGTGCCGAAGAAGGGATCGGAATCAGTCGTGCCGGTGTCGTCGTCATCAGGAACAAGAGCAGCAGCAGGACTGACACTGACAAAAAATAAAGAATCATAAACATTTATATCAAACAACTCATTCCTCTCTATGGGGAAGAGAACATCTTCACTCTGATAATATCTCAATCTACACAAAATATCTTGCCCTGCAACGGATGAAATGGTTGTACCATCCAGTTCTTTCCAAATTGGACTATTGATCATTGTCTTTCCTTCTGAGTTTTTCATATATCCGGAAAGATACTCCACTCGCACAAGTTGCCCATAGAGCAATTGATATAGTACGCTTCCATAGGAAGTGTATTTTGCCTGCATATCAGTCAATATATCGCTCTGAATGTTGCTGTTGTTTTCTCCGTCGTTTAACAAAATTGCCTTTACCTGATTGGGCAACTTCCTTGCGATCTCGACGTTGTTTCCAATCTCTTCGTTGGACACACTATCTATAAAAGGACTCACTGTTCCATTGAGGGTTCTCTCCATCGTTTCAAAGAAATTATTTATTTTACTCTCCGTACCAGTTACCTCTCTTTGGGTGTGATTTTCCTCTATCCTATCCTGAGAGGAGTCTTCGACTCCCTCTTTTTCGACGGAGACTGAAAATAAGGTAGAAGTAAATTCTGCACGAGCAGAAACTGTTCCTACCTCTCCGTTTGTCGAAACAAGTGATTGTAAATCCTTGTATTTATCCTTGTTTTCCAACGGTATGGAGAGATTCTGACTTCCGTTTATGAAAGATTGTGGTGTTAAAAAAGAATACTTCTTGTCCTCCAGTGAGAAGTGAAAATTCCTGTTTCTTCCGATAGTCTTCATTACCCCACCTACGGTACCTCTCGACAACATCCTTGCCTTAAAAGTAATCTTCTCTTCTGCTGTTTGGAAAAATTTCAACGTCTCGTCCTCCACTCTTGCAGTGTACTCTTCGTCGTTGAGTCTTTTGATTCCAGACTGGGTTCCTCCAAAAGCAATATATTCGTAACCAAACTGTTTCTTACTTTCACTATTTACTATAGTAGAGAATCTATAACTCTCCTTGTGCGTCTTTATTCCACTCTTTTTTGAAGACTGGTTGCTAGATTGTGCCTGAGATCCTCCCGTATGACTAATCGAGGGCTTCTTTGATAGACCAGACATCTCCTTCAGCCTACCTGCGGCAGATTCCATCAACTTCAGCAAGATATTTATCTCATCTGGATTGCCGGTGTCAGGGGAAATAATGTTTGAAACTCCCTCCAGGAATCTGTTCTTTAGTGTGCTGCTGACTCTGGGGGCAAATTCTGTAAGTGTATCGATGTACTTAGCTGGTGCAGTTATCCAGGGAAATTGCTCCGGATCATTGTTGAACTCGGATCTCACAATAGCACCAAACTTGCTGGCAAACCTCTTTTTGTTGGGATTGTAGTACGTCTTGTCGGAACTGGCAAAGTGATAATACTGAGATAATTTTGAAACCTCTAAGTTATAAGAATCTAGTTTCTCGGATAAGAAATTTATCAAAGGATCTGTTATCTCCACCTCTATCTCATATTGATACATTCCATCGGTAATATCTTTAAACTCTTTATCCTCAAAACTGTAGGACTTAATACCATACGAAGGGTTGCTGACGAACATATTCTCTTCTGTGAAGAATACTTTATCGTTATTCACTTCAGGGAAAACTCCCTGCTCCGTCTCTCCGACACTTAACAGAAGTATATCAGGTTCATTTTTGTCTAATTTGGCATATTGATTTTTTGTCGTGTTTATTCCTGTCACTCTCTCGGACTGATCTGCCACCCTGACTCTTTTGATAGTTAAGTTCTTAATTCTGCACTTCTCGACCATTTCCTGTTTTTTCAAATTACTCATCGAAGACAGTAATGGTCCAAATAGAGTATTTCTCTCTAAAAGTTCACTTTTATTGATAGAGAACATAGCTAGCACATTATCAAACCTGTTTTTTGTGTGATGTAGATCTGAAAAATATGCTGGTTTCTGTCCGTTGAACATGTTGTCATTTGTGACTCTAGAACTTTTTACGACCTTATAGGGGGTATGGTTGAATCCCACCTTGAAAGACTTGAGTGATATTTTGTCACGATTGTTCATGATTTTGTAATTCTTTATCGTCTCTTTAGTCAGAGCAACTCTTTGGCCAGTTTGAAGTAATCCTTGATACTCTCCGGAACCACCATCTTCAACTGTTCCGTGAAATATGTTGTTATCTGCGGTTCTGTAAATGTAGGAAGTATTCTGAAATTCGTTGTTGGAAATGATCTTCTCGCTTACCGCACTTCCGTGATAGTATTCTCCTTCACGAAAAGAAAAGTTCATCTCCTCTTGGACCCTTTCTGTATTAACCTTTATAAATGCGAAAACAGATACGTCCAAATCTCCGGGTTTGATGCCGTCCAGTATATCATTATCTAAACGTGAAAGGGGGAAGTCAAAATCATAATACACCTTTGTTTTGCCATCTTCCAACTCCGAATCTATAATCTGCTCCTTGGTGCCCACAAAATCGTGGTTCAAACTTCTTTTGCGAACGTAAGTATTTTTCCTAACCCTCTTCAATAACTCCATCTTCTCTGTCTGGGTGGCAGTTTGCCCTGTAGACACTAAGTGGTACCACAATATTGTATCTGCACGTTTAAACGGCAAATCTGGATCTGCCAGAGTTGGAGCGGGGGTGGCACAAGAAAGTACTCTCCTCATCTCCTCTGTTTCTGCCTTTACGACCACCAGTTCCAACATATCCATTATGTTGTCGTTGTTAAACCACGTCCCGACACCTTGAGAGTCTAGTGTATCGGAAACTTCTAACTTTACAATGAAATTGCCCTTATTGATCTCTATATGACTGAATATGATACTGGGTAAGTTTATCTGCATTATTGCTCCTCGTACTCACAATTTTCTTCTGGTGTATTCTCTGGTACAGAACCATATGGGTTGTCCTTGTCGAATTCCGCATCTTTCTGTTCTGCCTCTGTAAGTTCATTATCACTTAATCTCGCAAGTTCATCAGGACTCATCGACGCAAGGGCCCTGGAACCTATTAGTCCGTTCACATCTTGCTGAAAGGCAGACTGAAGACTGTATGAGTTTCCTAGTCCTCGCAATTCTCCCTGCTCTGCGAATTTTGAATTCTCGCCAGCTGCCGAAAGCAATACTGCCCTTGGTATCTCTTCATCTGTTTGGATAATAAAATACTTCTCCACATACGTCTCATCGACCCTCTCTTTTGATTCAATTGGGATATCCAGAAGTATGTCGTCTACAATTACAACAGGATCTTTCTTAGTGTTTAACTGAAGTAGGTTTTCCTCACCATTCTCCTCGTTCACCATGTAAAACTCCATATCGAATTTTTCGTTAGATAATGGAGAGTTATTTTCGCGCACACTTAGCAAAACTTCACCAGTCGTGGTGTCAACTGACAGTGATGTACCATCGTCGAAAACATGCCCAAACATTTGGGCACTCAAATCCGGTTCTTCGAGAGCAACAATTTCATAACTTACGTCCTCCAGATCCAGTTGAGGTATCCTCATGGTGTGGAAGCTTCCTGACTGTATTGATTGTGCAATGTTTGTAAATTGATTAAAATATCCCTTGACTTCCCAAGAGGGAGCAAAATCCGTGTTTGTATTTGAGTTTCCCAACGGATTTATGAGAGTGTAACTTTTTTCCTTTATTTGTTGCAGGTTTTCTGGTCGGATGTTTCCATTTGTTCTACGTATCCCATCTATTTTCTTGTCTATGTCCGACTCAATACCATAATGTGCTGATTGTAATTTCATCCTTACGGCATCCTGTATGCGAGGGCCTGCGAGGTGGGGTAATTCTGTGGTTCCTCCGTAAGAGGCATCGTACATAACGTCATCATCATAGAAGGCATAATACTTGGGCTTAAAAAACCCATCAGCTAGTTTGCGTTTTCCAAACTGAGTTAATTTTATTTCTATGACTTCTTCTTTTCTATCGAAAAATTCCATAACGTACTAACTATCTCACTCCTCGGATTGTTGGACGGGGTTGTGGTCGGTTGCCAATATTTATTTTCTTTCTGACCTCTGCACTGGGTTTGTTTATTTTTCTCTGTATCTTCTTTTTCAACCTTGTCCTCTTCAACCTAGATCTCTTAATCTTTTCTTTCGTCTTTTTTGGATTGATTGGATTGATTATTGGCACTGGGGTTGCCAAACTAACTACCACCGGCAATGGTGCGTCCTCTTCTGGTGGGGTCGGTGGGGGTGGTGGTATTTCTTCCAGGTTTAAATCGATAGTTACCTTAGCTGTCTCCACAAGGGAGAAAAAGTCGTATGGCCAATTATATGAATACTCTGGTACTGCCTCCTTAATGCCATCACCATCAAAATCAAATTGATACTTCATGTCGTCGATGGAATCTTTTGTGACATTAAAATAATTTGCTTCTGCTCTCTGCTTTACTTTGAAAACCATGAACGAGAGATCTTGCTTTATTGCCCTCTTCAATAATGATGGCTTGTGGAACAAATTGTCATCGTTAATATCATGCTCCAATACATGGGAGATCTCTTCTCCATCGAAATCTCTAGCAATCTTTGGCATAACACCTTGCCAAATGTTCAACAAATCTTCCTGATCCAAATCGTGACCAATTTCGATGAAATACATGGCAAATGGGTGCAGGGCAGCACCTGTCCATTTGTTGTCGTTCTTTTTGTATGCCTTTAGAAAATCCATATGTGGTGGCAAGATATACTTTTCCATTCCCTGAATCATCTTGGAGATAGTTGTATTTGGATCTGTGCCTTCTTCCAGTTTCTTAAACTGTGAATTGAAGGTTGCCCCCTTGATGGGGATAAAGGAGTGGTTGTTGGTAAATTCCTTTACATTAGCACTTCTACTCTCCACTTCGGCACTGCTGTTAGCAAACTTAAATGCCCTCTTCATTGCCTTGCTTCCGTTGCCTATGCCAGATGGACCAAACCCACCTTTAACATACGGAATTAGCACGATTGCTTCTGAAATTTCCTTTGAGTTGGAGAGTTGTCCCATCTTCTTAGATTGTGCCTTGAATCCACAAAGTTCCACAAGAGAACCTGTAGTTTGTGAATTTATGATTCCCTGATCATAACTCTCCTTCACTTCCAGTGTGATACCCTTTTCATTTGACGGAATGGTGCCATAACTCGTCCACATAGATCGAGGTGGAAGATGAGAGGCATTGCTCACAAAGTTCAGAGAGGCCATCATTCCCTCATCTCTAGCAACATATGAGCTAGAGTGTACTGTATCATTCGGGGCAAAATCAAGAACTGGACTCTCGAACTTGGAACCGATGACCCACTGAACATCTCTAGGATCAAAAGAATTGTCCACCCTGGGAATTCTGGCACCGAACAACGTGACGGAAGAGGATAGTGGCATTTTGGTATCCTTCTGCAATGCTGTCATTTGGTTCGTTTTGGAATAAAACTTTGCGGCTTTGCTGGAATCTAATTCAAAGATCTCCTCAACGTTGGCAGAAGTAAAAATCTGTGGTAGTGTCACCTTCCCACCATATTCCGGTGCCGTATAGGATATTCGAGCAACTGATGTGCCGTAAAAGGAGGGTGGAGTGTAGGCAGAGTATGCCGGGTCGTAGGCATTCTCGACAGGTTGTCCGTATAGTGCCCCGTCTTTTCTGTAAGTAAAATCGGAAGTAATTTGTATGGAAGCAGAGAAATTTGGATTGACGTTTCGTGTGTCTGCGGAACTGTATGTTTTTCCATACCCTGTTCCAACATATGATGATCCGGTGTGCATGACGATATGAGTTCTACTGGAGTTTGAAATGGAACTGGTTGTTCCATACGAACTATTATAAGCCTCCGGATTACCAGAAATTCTGTTAACGGGAAAAAGAGAATCAGATGAAAACACTATTAAATTATCACCAGCATTATACCGATTTGTTGAAGATGATAGCAACACCAACGGACTGCGTGTGTGTGTGGTATTCGCAGTGGCCAATATCGCAAAATTTGTGGTGCCATTGGAATACACATATTCTTCCGACATCGTAGAATCTACTGCATATGTGGGTATGTGAGTCATATTCCCCTCTTGAGTTTCTCCTTGTGCCCTGACATATCCGCTGCCACTCATGGTTATAAGCACCATTGAACCTGAGTGTCTGGCATGGGATGGGTGCTTGTATTCATATGATGGGTTTGAGAAAACTGCATATACTTTGTTTTCTTGTCCGTCGGTGGTGGGATTGGAGGAAACAATATCCATAGTGGAACCCCAGCCTGCGTGGACGACAGAGGCATTGTAGTCTTGCTTCCCAGCTGCCCCTACTTCGGCAGCAGCATTATATGAAGAAGCAGTCAAGTAGGCATTGTTAAAAATAAAGGTTTTTCCTACTGCTCCAAATTCCGGAATGGTGCCGTTCAAAACTATCGTTCCTGTGTGGAAGTGTACTGCTCCCATATTGTAATCAGCGTTGCCAGTCTGCTTCAGGGTCGATGCTAGGAAATAAAATTTCCTATTTGGTCCTGTAGAGTTGTTACATATTGCTGTGCTATATCCGTAAAATCCATTGTTGGCAGGTGGATTGGGGTTTTGATAATTTATGGATGCTGTGCCGTAGGTTGAACCTGAGTAATATAAGTTTATACTTCCAGACTTTTGGTTGGACCCAACACTGCCCGAATCCATGTAGTGCCCCGCAGAAATTATAATTCCACCCATAGAAGAGCTTGTAAATCCAGATGGAATATCTGTATATGATGCCGAAACCATGTCAAAAGAACCTACATGACCAAATCCCAAATTTGTGAACGAGTCATGGGTGGTGGTGGTACTATAATTTGGAGATACATTATGAAAAATGTTCCTCCCCGACAATCCGGCAGATGAACTCTCGAATAGCAGAAGGACTCTATCCTTGGCACCGACAGAAACTGAGGTTGTCGAGTCCCCCATTCCGGCAGAGGATGTTATATTGAAAGAAAATCCAGTATGCGTGTAATAATTTGTTAACAAATGATACCCAGTGGCAGAAGCTTCCATTTTTATATCTTCGGAAAACCTGTCATTTGAACTAGGGGATAAGAGCATGAATGGTGAAATGGTGTCGTATGTGTCCTGTTCAAACCTTCCTTGTTTAAATTTATAAACTCTTATTTTGTTGCCTGTTGTTTCAAAGCTTGGTTCGACACTCTGACCTGTATTAAAAGCAACATATATTTCCGAACTTCCAGATGCAATCGCGATGGGGGACCTAAAGGAATCTGTATAACTCTGTTGAGATAAGGTAAACCTATCTAACAACTTCCAAGGTTCTGCATCGAGGGTTCTTTTATACAGTGAAATTCTAGGGGGGAATCCTGCTTGAATTTGAGATTCATTCGGGTTCGACTCCCTAGTGACCATATAAAACCCGTCTGAGCCAGAACACGCGTGCCACTGAACTGTGCCATTGTTGAGGAAGGAATCTGCCGAGGAAGTCACCGTACCTGAGTAGGTTCCCATCCGATCCATCTTTACGTTGTCCCTCAAAACAACATCCATATAATATGTCTTTCCTGCCTCGACATCGTAGCCTTCCCTCTGTGGATCTGAGACATGTGAAACCAGTTGCTCGTCCTTTAGGAAAAACTTTACCGTTTCGGCAAGGAAGTTGTGCATACCAAGTTGGAATTGTGGTTTGGATGTTCCATTCCACTGACCCGAATAATCGTAGGCAGGTGCTGTGGGTGTGGTAGAAGTCCACGAAGGTGTGAAGATAATATCTTCGTTCTCTGGGATGTTCCCCTTTGGATTCAACAAGGCATCAAAGGGAATTTGATAATCTGGTGCTGACTCGATATGAAAATCTTCATACACGTTTTTGTCCACTGCTTTTGTGTCCAATACTGTAGATGGTGTTGATTTATATATGGGATAACTTACCCCATAACCGGCTTTGATTGAATTGTACAAAATTCCGGGAGACATCAATGTTTTGCTGATTGTTTGGAATCCTTGAGTATCGAAACCAGATACTCCCTTTTCTTTTCCTGTCACGTTTTCAATGAAGGAGGCACTGAGTAAATTGCCCAACTGAACTGTTCTCGTCATCGGATAAAATCCGTTGTAGGGGAGTAGTTTCTTGACGGCATCTACTTTTATCTTCATAGATTTAATTTCGAGTCCTTCTTCGGCATGATCCTCTAAGAACTGCTTGTAGTCTCTCAGTGGCTCTGAAGTTGTAAATCTGTCAAAGAAACTCTCTGCTCCTGTGTCAATAACCTCTCCTTTTGCTATGTCACCCCCCTGTAATGTCAAATAATCCGTTGGTGGTCTAGAGAAATTAAAATCCGTATAATATTCGTCGAGGTGGTCAGATATCTTAAACTCCGGAAGGACTGACATGTCTTTTGCCGGTCCCCTGAAGTCTTCTCGATAATCATCGTAAGAATCTTCCCAAGGATCTGTACCTGCAATTGTGTTTGTAGTTCTTTCGAGGTAGTCAGATAAAATGCCGTCTTTTACGAGAGAGGGATTTTCGACAAAACACTGCGAGGGAGTGGGATTATCTGTATATGCCGTCTCATCTGTGTCTACCAGCAATTCTCCATTGCCTTCTGTGTATGAGGGAGAGAGTGGAAATGACTCTTTTCCCGATGTTTGGAGAGGAAAAAACCCTCTTGATCTTTTTGGAGCGGCGGCAGGGATGTATTTGATATACAAATTTCTTATTGCAAAGGCATAAGAGTCGGGGTATGCTGACAGTTGCCTGAATCTCAGTTTTGAGGGTTTCGTGAAACCCTCTCCTGAAAAAAGACATAAATCAATGCCTCCCTGTGATGTTCCCTGGAACGTTTCTGAAGCTTTTAAATGCTGGTATGTGTCCTCAATCGGTGTTGGAATGCCTTCCGGTATATTTGCCACAGAGGCTGTTGCTTGGGAGATTGTTCCTGCACTGCCCGAAAAATATGCTTGGTTCCATCCAGAACCGTCGTTATATTCAATTCTCACACGGTCGTTCGCGTTTGCGTTGAATCTAGTTCCTAGAGAAAGAGGAGGATACTCACCGTTTATAATATCAAAAGAAATAGACACATTACCCGTGACTTCGAAAGTCGTCTCTAAAGTTCTTTCAGTCTGGTACACATTGCTGGAATCTCCGAACCTAAAGGCAACGGAACCAGAAGCAGCATCTAGAAGAAGTCCATAATTATTTGCAGATACTAAGTTGGTGGGCAACTGTAGGTCTGGTCCGAAGATGAATTCTTCTTCTTTCTCAGAAGTAGAAAAGTCCAAATCAGAAAATCCAAACGAGTTTTGAGTACCGACGGATCTTTTGTCGGTGGAGTGATAAAAGGTATTTTGCTTTCCATACTGCCTATCATACCCGGCGTATCCTGTGCCCGGAACCTCTACGTAATTGGTTCTAGATCTTGTAGTAGCTGTGTAGGTAGACTTATCTTTGGGATATATTGTTTCACTAACTCTAACCTTATTCACTGTGCCGAAGGGGTTTATGGTGTTGTCCGGATCTGGCTGGATATAATATCCCCTTATCGTGGAATAGAAAGTTTCATCGTCGTCCTTATAGAGTCCCAACTTTGCCTCGATGTTTGTGGACTTCTGTTGTCCGAAAAAGTTGAGATCGTTAGCATAAGTGTTTGTAAATGTAAATGGTGTTTCAGATGTATCACCCGAAATGGATGCGACATGCTGTAGTGGCTTGTATTTAGAAGTAACTGCCGACTGAGTGACGACTGTAGTGTTTTCATACGTCTTGTTGTCCGATGTCCAGAAGGAGAAGAGATTGTTGTCTCTGATATATCTTGTAGATTTGTAGTCCGTCCTTCTCATTGCTTCCCACGAAGAAAATCCATATGCACCAGACATGGGTCCACTAGGACTAAGGGAGAGTTTTTTAATATTTGAAGAAAAATTAAAGTTAGAATCTATATTCTCAAGATCAGGTTTACTATGATCTACTGTCATGTCAAACCGCAACTCATAGTTTATGCCTCTTAGTGTTCCCGGTCCTGGGTTGCTGGGATTTCCTACAAAGGCAAACATTTGCTTGTTTGGTGTATCTTCTACAATCTTAACCACACTGCCGAAACCAGTGTCCTCCTCGTCATAGGAGGGTGGAGAAATGATACTTAACTTTTCAAAACCATATCTTTCTGTATGTCTATAAAGTACCACCCTTCCCGAATAACTGGTATCTGGTGCAGCAGTCGAAATCCCTGATGTCCCGGACTTGACCCCTGGGGCACCAACCATCATATAAAGTCCCTCTGCTTCGGGGGCAGAACTACTGAACATGGACACTGAAGTACCAAAATAAGTTGAACCAAGTGTTCCACTGTGTGAACTAGAAATTTCTGTCTCTTCGAACGTCTGTAGCAAAGTATATCCTTTAGTACTGGAGTCGTTAATAGAGAACAAATATGCTCTTCCTCTGCCGGAATTGTATCCGGGATCTCCAGTTAGCAAATAAATTCCACTAGACCCAGAGATTATATCTGAATATCTGCCGAATCCAGCATCTTGATTGTCTACAGGTTGAGCAAGACCTGCTGGAAAGTCCGGTGAGTGAATTGAGTGTTGAAGTTGGGCATTTCTAGAATCAGTGCCGGGGTATGTATCTGTTATTTTCCAGACTTCTAAATTAGGAATGTCCCCCACACCGGCCGCATATCCGTTTGCAAGTGTTGACAAATAAATTCCATCGGAGCCTGAAACAGTACTCAAACCATGTCCTATCATGCGACCTTGGTTGACTGTAGAGTAACTATCACTTCCCGTTATCCAGCAGACAAGCTTGTCTGTTGAACCAGAAGATCCGCTGTGGGCCGTATCGTGCTTATAGACATGTATTTCTCCTCCATAACTCTGCCCTTGGGGGTGCACTGTTTTTATAGGAGATCCAATGGCGACGAATAACCCGGAAGATCCTGTTGTCATAGATGTGGTATATCCGAATCCAGCATTAGCGGCTCTCGGATCTGTATCAAGATTACCAGTAAAGTTGCATATGAAATTCATCCCTGAATTATTAGAATGCTGCTTATACCTATATAAGATTGCGTTGCCACCCGCAGATGCATTGTCGTTTGCCCAAGGTTCACCTGACGCGATGTAGATCCCATTTGCTCCGGAAACAACACTGACCGACTGTCCAAATCTTTGATTTGCGTTAGTGTTGCGCTGAACATAAATATCGTTAAAATAAATTGGATTTCTGCCTGGATCTATGTCAGACGTGTTTTTATAAACGGTAAAATGACCGGCATCCCAATAGGTGGTGCCATAAACTGGGGATCCCGGAGTGCCGACAACAAGAACAATACCTTCTGATCCCGAAAAAGAAGATACACTCCACCCATGCTCATCATTGTCATAAAAACCATGACTGTTGTTACCTCCTCCGTCATTGTGACTACTGTCGTGATTTGGATATTTGCTGGAATAGGAAAAGTGAGACAGATCCTTCGTGGGCAAATCAAGACTAATATCGTTGCTATTCTTTTGATATCCATATAAAGAGTCCATAGCAGTGGAACTGATTGATGATGTTACCCAAGCATATGCAAGATCGGAACGAGGAATTGGGTGCTGAATATAAAAGTTGTCGTACTGGCTTCCTGTGGTAACAATTGTTCCTTCTGCTCCACCCTTAAGTTGACGGAGGGTGTTTCGATTAACTTTATGGAAAGATCCTGTTGTCAGTGTTACCGAACTCGACACTTCATAACCTTGTGCTGACATGTGCCTTGTGAGTCTCTCACGGAGGTTTAGACGGACGTTCTCGTTTCGGTAGGGCAGAGTATTGTAAACGGAATATTCCTCACCAGAAGGATTCAGAAACCCCCTAGACATGGTGTATCTGTCACCGGGAGCAGAAAACCTATTTGTGATGATTGATTTGTTAGCACTGCCCGAAGGTAGGGTAAAATTTCTTAGTTGTGAACTAAACCCAAGCTGACTTGTAGTATAAATAAACGCATATACTGCCCATTCATTCCGGCCACTGGCGGCATATTTATATTGGCCTATGCGGAGTTTATATTGGGTTGGTGGATCTTCCCCAAATGCATCGGCTGGATCGATAGTGTAAGTTTTATTTACTCGCAGTCTTGAGTTGCCTGAAGTGGTCATTTTTACAATTCTTGGATCTGCTCCAGTATAATTAAAGGGAGTAAAAATTAGAGCGGGAAACCAATTGGTGTTATCTTTAGAAATAAGAACATAAAGATTATCAGATAATTCCACAGAAGAATCTGCTCTGGGTCCACCGTGACTGCCGGAATAATGACCGACAGTCATTTCGATAGTTGTAACCCCTTTGAACCATTCTGTTGATGTGTTGTGTCTTGCAGGAGACAAAGTAGTGGACGTGGTGAAATTAAATCCTGGATTGTTTTGGGGTGCACCGATGGTCCATCTAAAAGTGCCAGGGCGCACGATGGAGTTCCCGGTGTCGTCGTCAATATATGTGTGGCTGGGGGGATTGAGGGTGAGATCGGAGTTGCCATTGGTCCAGTGGTCGGTGCTGTTGAGTGATCTTTGGATGCCTTCCTCTTTGGGTTCTGAAAAAAGACCATACTTGTTAAAAGTACTATATTCGTTCCCCCTTCTCTCTGCAAACTGCTGGTACACTTCACTATTTTCTGCGAAGTGTCTAGGGTTCTGGGTTTTGCCCGTTGTTTGGATAACCTGAATGTTGTGATCGTAGTTGCCGACGGAAATAGATCCAGTATTAGTCCTGATGTTTGAAATGTTTAATGATCTTTTTGCAGTGCCATCTCTGGTATAATCTGCTCTGGCCAAAGAGGTATCTTGTGTGACCGCTGCCGTTTCTTCAAATCCAGAACTATATTTGAGCACGTTTACTGCACCGATGAACTGATTGTTGTAGGTTCCGTAGTCCGACCCTCGCTCACCGGCGGTAATATAGAGATTGTTCTCCGAATCATCTGAAGTAATGTGAACAGAATTGCCAAATTTGGCGTTGGTGGAGTTGTAATTCGTTGGATCGTCGGCCGACTGCAAGGTTGCAGATTCTATAGTTATATCGTTATATGTCCTGAACAAGAACGCTGCTCCGGAGCTAGTTCGATTACCTGGCAACTCTTCTTGTTCGGCACCCACCAGTGTGTACACAATCCCATTACTTAAAGCAGATACGGAGACTGATCTTCCGAATCCTTCGCCACTTGCTGGTGAAGTGGATGCTGTAAGGGCAGAAATTTCACTCGTCGCACCATTCAGAGTTTTATATAAATAAGACTTGTTGTGGGTGAGGCAACCGGCAGCTGTGTAAATACCGTATGAAGAGGATGCGATGGAAGTAGAGGTACCGAAATACCTGCTTGTGCTCTCGTCAGATGCGGTCAAAGTGGATAATAGTGTAGATGTTGCAAAATCATTTCCCGTAAATTTGTAAAGGTATGCTCTGCCGGTGCTAGAATTATGCCCAGGGGCACCGATGGCACAATAGAGTGCATCCGAACCGGACACAATAGACACGGATTTGCCAAAATTTGCATTTGTGGCAGTATCTGGATTTCTCACTATACTTGCTTCTGTGGTGGTGCCGTTGATTGTTCTAAAAAGGTAGACGGAACCTGCACCAGAATTATTAGTATCTTCGTATGGTGCTCCTACGAACGAGAAAACACCATCAGAACTCGATACCATCGAGACGGCATATCCAAATCCATCACCGGATTGGGAATCAGATGCAGTTAAGATGGGGACTGTAGAGGAAATTGCTGTTCCATCCCAATGGGTAACGGTTGCTCCATCGTTGGATGTCTTCAGTAACGTGGCATCACCTCGATTGCTTCCGGCAGTGTCGCCAGCGGAGGCACCAACGATCATATAGAGGGCATCAGACCCTGATACTATATCAATACTATCTTCCCAATAACCAAAGTTATCGTGAGTACCTCCGGGATAGTTAAGGGTTGATAGTTGGGTGTTTGTGCCATTCCCAGTTTTGAACAAAAATGCCCTTGCGGGGCTTATGTTTCGATCTGAAGCAATGGTGTAGAGTGTCGATGTAGAAGAGTCCAAAGACGATCTTGCACTTGTTCCGAAGAAAGTATTAAATGTCGTGGGGTCACAGTTGAATATCGAACTCGATAATAATTGATTAGACGACGGAATGGTGGAGATAGGTTCTAGAGAATCTGATCCCAAAATCTTGAGGGAGCCTGAAAAAGAGGAAAGTCTATAAGATTCTCCCCTGTCCGTCGTAGAGAGAACCTCTTGGTGCCTGTGTTGGTGTCCACCGACCCATTGGTGGGTATACGGGCCCTGGAGGGGGGCACCGACCAGTTGTCCATATTCGTCGGAATGAAGATTGTTTATTTCAATACTGCCGGTAAATCTTGAGTGCAGATCGGTAAGGTATCCTCCTTCGGCCGAGGAACTGAACATTGTGAATGGTGCTGTTTGTTTTCCTATCTCGTTTGACATCTATGCCTTTTCTACTTTGAAATCATACTTTATTTTTTCATTTGGGTTAAGCACATCATCACAATCTTTCTCCAATGATATGCCAATTGGTTCAATAGATAAATATGCTCCAGAACCAAATTTTGTTTCAGACTTTGTATAGTCTATTTTTTTAGCATTTTCGTTTAAAGATCTTAAATTATCTGCTGCAAAAAATACTGCTTTATTTAATTCTTCAAGTCTGGCATCTCTTATGGCAATAAACAAATCTTGCCTGTCCGGAGTAATGCTTGAACTAATTGCTGTGTGTGACTTTTCTGCTCTCTGGTTCCACCAGAAACAATTTCGGGACTGTAATTGAGAAACAGGGGCATGACCCCTTGACCAAGGATATCTAAGTTCCCCAATACCTCTAGCCGGAGAACCTTTTTCGGGAGTTCTTATTTCTAGTGCCGGGTATTGATGTTGGTACTTGTTTCTTTCCAGAATGTGCGATTCTACCACATTTAAATTTCCATCCACAAGGTCGGCAGAAGCAGGAATGAATTGCTTGATTATCCCCAGCATAGAATCATCTACCCACTTGTAGTATTCTAGGAATTTTTCAAAATCAGGTTCGTTTCTAACATTGAGGAAAAACTCTTGCCTTAGTTTTTCCATCTCTTTGTATTTTGCTCGATATTTGTTTACGGGTTCACCAATGAGATTATTGAAGTCTTTAACGGTGTTAAAAACACGCAGCATTTCCTCGGAAACTGAATGATACATGCTCTTCTCAACAGAGAACATATATTCTTGAGGGGATGAATCACGAGAATAATAATCATCATCTCCGTAAAGAACTTTTACGAGGTTTTCCCCGTTGAGAGTTTCCGGCAGGTTCTTTTTTGCTACCGACATATACTCTTTGTTGACTGCTTTAGTGGAACTAGCAGGAAAACCAACTGCCAACCCAGGATGGTTCAGTGTGTCTGCGTCTGCTACAGAAGAAGCAGATCCGGAAGAAAAATCTTCTACGGTTAGTTCCCCATTTGCGTCGGTGGTGGTGACATTATCGAACTGCCAATTCAACAAAAGAGAATTTGTCTTCACCTCATCCGTAGATGTGCCCACTCTGTATCCTTTTGTATTGTCCTTTGTTCCGAAGATAGTAGGATCTAGTGCGTGACTTCTAATCTCTTCGTTTGTCAACTTATTATTCCAATACATGATAGAAGATATGAGTGCATCTGATTTATATAAAACTGAACCGTTATTGTTGGTTCGTTTTGCGCCTGCATAAACTCTCTTGCTGGAAGTTAAATAGGCTTCACCGAAAGCATTCGAGATGGTAGAATTTACTTCAAACTCGTTAATAAGTACATCGGAATTATAATTCACTCCGTACAGCTCCACTTTGTATCCTTGATTGTCACTACCTGAAACAAAATGTGCATAAGGGTAACTGCTTGGAACAACTCTTACTGCTAAATTCCACTTTTCGTTGTCGTATACTCCACTGTATATGCTGGAGGTCATGTTAATCCCCATCTTGGAAGATGTCAGATGGAAGTATGCGTGTGGTTCATTTCTCCCTGTCCTCACCGCATAGAGGGATAAATCATAATTATCAGATGCGTAAGAGTGATCGCCTGGAGAAGAATGTTTGGCAGAGTTAACACCCATCAAAGAGACTCTCTCAAAAGGTGATTCAAAGAAAAAGTTATATTTCTCGTCATGTTTTTCGGGGAATATGAACTCTGCTTCCAGAGTGTGTGCTCTCCTTGTGTCTTCGATGCTTCCTGAAATAAAACTTCTCTGATCAGGAGAATTTGAAGAAGTCATTTGATAAATGGATGCTTCAAAACGATCTGTATAATTAAAATCCAAGTACCTCTTTGAGACAGACCGTTGAGTATAGTTGTCGTCTAGTTTGGAAGTGGCATTGTGGGAATACATATTAAATTTAACCAAATCCTCGTCAACACCGAAGCATCTAATGAGATTGTTTATTGATTTATTTGTTCCCTTTGATTTATAAAGGTAGTCGAGGTTGTTATAGATGTTTTGGTAGATAAGGTTTTTGGTGTCGTTGATCTTTTTCTCAAAAACCAACTTGTCTGTCCTATCTTCCGACAACTCACGGATGGTTGCGTCAACGAAAAGTTCTGGGGCATCTAGTCCCAGATTTCGCAACAGATGCTTTCCAAACGGATACACAGTTTCACTCCCACTTGGATAAGTCATATTTTTTATTTTTGTGAGTTCTTGGGTCTGCAAATATATCTCATCGAAATGTTGAGACATGACTTGCGTCAGGTTCTTCAAATCTTCATCGTCTTCCTCGACAATCCAGTTGGGCATACTATTGAAGAGATAAGAATTGTTCTGATCGTCGTGAATCGATCCGGAAGACTCCAAACGATTCTTGAGAGATAGCACATCTGGGTGTGTCGGATATATGATGGGGTCTTTTTCTTCCTCCGTGACAACTCCTGCTAACTCCAGAGCAGATGTTTGTGCCCTAGAATTGGTGGAGTACCCCACCCAAGTTCCGTTAGAGGTTCGGCCAGAGTAATCTAAGACCTTTGCATCCAGTGTGGACAATCCGGTTGTGCCTTCATTAAACTTGTAATAGAACCCAAGTTCAGTGCCCGAATCGGTATCTGTATTTGTTCCCCCATGAACGTTTGTTCTCCAGTTTAGTCCAATCTCGTTGGGTGCTCTCTGTTTTTTCCAGAAACGGAAATCATCAATCGACCCGGACAGTTTGGCACTACCGAGAACTCCACCGGCACCAAGTACTGAAGTTTGTAAAGCACCAATGGTTGCTTGAGTAGATCCTGTAATTTCTCCGACTGTGGAACCGGAAAGAACTGTACTTTTTAGTATGCCGTCAACATGCAGCTTGAACTCCAAATTGCTTGATGAATTTTTGGCAGAAACAGCATAATGGTGCCAAGTGTTGTCAGAGAGTGTAATGCTGCTACTGAGAGGGACATAGTTTGCCCCAGAAGATCCCGACTCAAGTGAGACGACAATGTTGTTCTCATTTCCAGAAACACCCGGTTGGATCTCGATCCTGAATCTTCCGTAATCTGCCTGACCGTGGGCAGTGTTGCTCCACAAGTCAAACAGCACCTGTTTGGATGACTCATTACCAGTAGAAAATACATCCTTCTTTAGCCAAAATTCCACTGTTGTTCCATCATTGCCACCAAATTTTAAATTATTCTCTTGTTTGTAAGTTGTGTCGTATACATTTGCGTCTTCGAACACATTGTCAAGTTTATCTGTTATGAGATGTTCGTTATTGTTTGGTCCACCTTTGACTAAAATATATTCTTTTTGAGAAGTAGCATAATACCCATTTGAGTTTGAACCAATAGAATAGTTCGAGCCCAATACAGCGTGCCCGACGGTTCTTGGATATAAATTGTCGTACATATATTTGTCAAGATATGAAGCACTAAGCCTCCACCCTATCTTTTCAGCTCTGCTGCCGTCGTATGGATATTGTTCCTGTATATTGGAAAGAGAATCTTGATAATATTTAAGTGCAGACCCGTAAAAAGCAAAGTTTGCAGGATCGGAAAAATCAACTCTGGGATGAAACTCGTTGTCATCTAGTGCCTTTTTCTCCAAAAGTTTGGAACTTTCCATGTCCTCTTTAAGTTGCTCAAGATTTTTAGAAGAAATTGGTTTAGAACTTTTTTTACCGAATAAATCTTTTAATGCCATTAATCAACCCTGAACTTGAAAGTTTCTGACTGCTCGTCATATCTGTCATTTATTTTATAAACAAACTTTAGAGCATAGGAATAACCCTTCTCCAACATCGACATGTCAACATCAAAATAGTTTCCGTCTCTGTCGTAGGACATTCGTGTATGATTCAAACTTCCAGTTCCGTAGTCGATAATGGTTTCGTTGTCCTGAACTCTGTAAAGTTTCCAGTAGGCATCCTCGATAACCTTGCTGGCAATATTGGTAGTTGCTACCGTATAAATTGTTGGGTTCCAATCTCTGTCCCTTACGAATACTCTGAGTCTAGCATTCTCACTATTGGCATATGTTGGTTTGAGATTAGTGATGCTAGAGACGTGATCCCCGATTCCAATCTGAACGTCTGAGTCTAAATCAAAAACAGAAAACTTGCTGCCCGTAGTAAACTGTGTGCCCGAATTGTTGTGCCACACATCATAAAGATAGGAAGCAGTAGTGTCAATAGCAACAGATGCGGAATAAATGCCTGTGGAGACGTATCCTCCAGTAACACTGGTTGCTCCATTGTATAGAGTTAAGGCACTTCCGGTTGGTCCCGCAGATCCTGTTTCGTAGAGACTCAAGTAAATATTGCCGGTACCCACAGCAGGAATATTTCTCAATTGTCCACGCACCCTATTGTATATGTACAGATTGTTTAAGTTATCCGCAGATGGGGCCAGTGAACTAGAAGCATAAAAAGAGTATCTATTATCTTTTGTAGATGAGTCCCACCTTGCCTCGATGGTTGGTCTTTTGAAAAAATACTGTGATCCACGGGCAAATAGTCTTTTTGTATAATAACTTCTCTGTGCTCCGGAAGTATTGTGTGGAATCGAACCTGAATCTTGTCCGGAAGAGTTTGACAAATATGCCTCGTATGCAGGAGAAAATTTAATACCCACTCCATAGTTTGTTTTGGTGCCAGCAACCCACTGCTCAACAAGGGTGGTGATGTCGATGCTTATATCTTCCGCGCCAGAATCCAAAGTTTGTGTAAACGAGGGGGATGTGTGATAGTCTCCACCAACAGATGTCCAATTGGTAGAAGAGTTTGCCTTTATCCAATTTGATTCTCCCAAGTCTTTGTAATCTTCCATATCAATGCCGGTGCCTTCGTTCCAGGAACGGGAAACAGCTACGACGGTGAGTTCAGAGTTTTTAGGTGACGTGTTACCGTGTTCAGCATTGCTGAGGTTGAGATAAAAATTCACACTTCCAGAGGCAGGAATGGTGCCTGCTGTTCTATCAGAAGAAATCGTGGAGACGGGAAAGTCAACGAGAACTCTAGAGAGTTCGGCCGATGAGGTTGTTACTTGTCCGTAAATACTGAATACTTCCAAAATATCAGAATCTCCCATGTTGGAGCCGGTGCCTCTGGTGCTGATGGTTAGTCCCCTAGCATTGGTGATGGTGGTGTCTGCTGTTGCAAAGTATTTTTTAATCCCCATTATCTAACGGCTCCTTTGATATCCACGTTTGGATGCTTGATTTCGTAAATTACATTTTTTGGGATAACAACATATCTTCCGTCTGGAGAAATGTTCTTCTCTATGTCGAAGGAAATGTCGGCATAATTGCTTCCTACCTTCTTTACGACACTGGCTGTAACAACATCAACAACTCCATCCACTTCGTTCAGAACGTTGTACACGTCCGAAATGTAAAAGTCTTCTCCGACTTCCGGATTTTCTGTTGCATACTTTGTCTTTAAAGTAGAGATGCACCTCTCCAGTACCGCAACGGAATCTAACTCCAACTCCGCAATGATTTCAAAAGTAATCCCAAGATTTACTACTTTTGCATCTAAGATGTCAATGGTATCGTTCATCATCTTATTCTTATTAATCCATGTTTTTAAATTCTTTTTAGTAGTTTGGTTTGCCGATGTTAGTTTTCCGTTGCTATCTTCGGAAACAATAAAAAGGTTCATGTTTCTACGAAGGGAGTTTGTGTCACGATGCATTGTTGCTTTTCGAACAGCTCCATACCTTGCTGGCATAGAGTAGACAGTAGCAACGTAGTCCTGCTCAGTGACTGCCCTGTTTTGCGAACCATAAGAACTTAATACCCTACTCTTCAACTCTTCTGTTGTTATATTCTCTGCATCTCCGGTAACTGGTTCTTCGTTTGTGATTTCTATAGATTCCTTTACGGAGTTTACCAACACTGATGATAGGTTTGCTTCGTCTTCAAATTCTGTCTTGACATTTGCCACCTTATTCAAGGTGTTGCTGGCAATATTAACATTATCAATATCATTCTGCCTATATGTGATTGTCAGTGTGGTATTGGAGGGAGAAATGCCAAAGTTATCACTTTCCACAAGTTTAGACGGGTCAAGTGACCTGTCACCAACATATGCTTTGCCGTTCATGCTCAATGATATATTTTTAGGATCTAGTTGTGTTTCCGTACTAAAGTCCTCCTCTCTCCCTGAACCAAACTGAATGTCTACCGATCCAGGATATATATCTACACTAAACCTTCTTGCTGCGACAAAGGGTTTCAATATCATACTTGCCTGCTCCTTGGTGGCAGTATCTCTGTTTGTGACCGACCTATAAACTGTGTTTTGACTAAGGTAGTCTACTTCATAATACTCCTTACCCTCTGAGTCTGTAATTGATATTACCTCACTAACATTGCTCAAGGGAAGATTTAATTTTAAAAATTTAGAAAAAGTTCCGACTGTCACTTCTGTTCTTTTAAGTTGCCCTGATACCACTTTTCCGTAAGATTTCACGGCAAAGAAAGTCGGGGTGCCGGTTGTACTATTGACTCTTGCCACCACCACAGGAGAGTTTACAAAAGTTACGTCCTCGTCGAGCACGAAAGTCGTGCCATTTTCGGCAAGAAAAGTAGATCCCTGCTTAATTGTTGGCAAATAACTGTTGTTAGGGGCATTGCCCACTGACGTTGCGGGAACAAGAACATAAAAAGATGCCTGTGTAGAGGAAGAAGGGTTGCTTCGGAACTTGTACCCTGACTGCTTGGCCAGTTTTATTACATTATCGAACTCCAATGTGTTTTGTAGAAATGTTTCATTTGCTTGGAAATCTAAATAAAAAGACAAAGAATCACCAATATATGAAACTGCATCAAGCATCAGTGACCCGAAACCAGCAGCACTAAAGTCCTTGAAGGTATCTGGATAATATCTCTTTGCGTGATCAATCAAGTCATTCTTAATAGAAATGTAGTCTCTTGAAGTGTATTTTATGGGAACATTTTTCTTTGGCATTCTGAGTCCTCAAAATAAGTAGTTAAACGACGAAGTTTGGTCCACCGGCGGTATATCCTGTTTGCGAATCAATTACAATAACATCTTGCTGTCCCAAATCTGGTACTTCGTATGCTATTTTTACAAAAAGGGAGTTTTCGTCAATATCCCCCACTTTAATTTCTTTAAGTGACACATAGGGCATGTATTTTTGTATCTGATTTCTGATCCTCTCCTTTATCTCCCTCTTAACTAGGGATGCCTCTTCGAATAAAAAGGTTGTGACACCAACTCCAAATTCCGGGTCCATGACTTTCTCTCCCGGTATTGTAAGCAAAAGGTTTTTAATATTTTGCTTTACCAATTCGGATGTCTGATCGATATAATCGTAATCAAAACTTTTCCCTCTCGCGAGGGGCAAACGGGGTGTAAAGTATTTTCTTCCTATTTTCATTTTTTATCTCTCCCTGTAATTAGCACTTTGATTTGCCAGTGGCAAGCACAGTTGATTGTACATCCGATGAGCACCCATCCTCTTGTACAGTTTCTTCTGGTGGAATGCTGGTTTGTTCTTCGGTTCCGTCGGGGGATTCTTCAACACTGCCGTTGCTGCACAAGGGCACGTCTGCGAGTATGTTGTTCAATCCCGATTTAGACAAACTATTGATAATCTCCTGCCCGTTGTCGTAGTCTTCTGTGAGTCCCTTTAGGTATCCGGAGGTGAGCAGCATCAATAACGGATCAACCACTCCATAGTAAATAAGTCCGAAAGGTGTCGGTGGGAATGGGGGTGCTCCCACCAGCATTGGAGCAAATGTGACAGCGGCCGCTGTGATTTGTGTTATACCCGGAAAGTCTAATTTTATTCCCGGAAATTCCGGGAGTGGTATAGTTTTGCACTCTACGGGATCTGTAAATGGTATTTCCACCTTTGTATCCTTTATCTTGGGTATTAAAAACCCTGCCTGACCAAGTTCCACAAGGGACTGAGTAATAAGGACGTGAGGGTCTGCTGTTTTGGACCAACCCTTGTAGATATATAGCGGTGTTGTCAGCAGCAACAGCAACAGCTGTGGGTTCCACAACTCATCTGGATTAAAGTTTCCTATGTTATTTAAATAATTCGACATCTGTTTTTCATTGCACCCGGTTCGATTGCCTTCGTAATCCGGTGAGTCCAGTCCCGAATAGAACATTGCCTCTATCTTTGACTTTGTACTGTCAAACATCCTCAATGCTTCCCTTGTACTATTAGCCATAAAGGCGTAGATAGCAACCATCGTAGCAATATCCTCTAAGTTAAAACAATATTCAAACATAATCCTAAAATCAGTTGTTTGTCTTAGCTGCTCCAAAACGTGCTCTGCCAATTGGTTTGGAATATTACTCTTTTCTTCTGGTTTGACAGAGATTAGGTGAGTGTGTCTCGTGTCTACCCGCTTGTTCTGCATGGCGAGATACTTCTTCACTCTCGCAGTTCTAAATCTAAAATTAATGACGTTTCCATTGTCATCCTTTATTGGTGTTATTTTATGAGTATGATCGACAACATCTCGAACTCTTTGTTGTATCGTGTTTCCATCACCGTCCTTTATTCTGTCTTTGGCCACGCCGTCGCCTGGTAGTGGTATCGTTCTTGTTGTGGAACCTGTGCCGTCGGGGTTTATCTTATATTCATGTATGTGATCTCCATGATTGACCCACCCTTCAAAACCGACTGTTTTGCCGTTCCTGACGGGGGAAGAAGTCTGCCCCTCTAAATCATAAAACCCACTAGGTTCGCATTGTTCTGGATTTTCTAAATCAATACCTAGCAACTCTGTTAGGTTTTCCAAACTATCTTCAAATTCGGCAAGGGGGTGGACCACAACATTTTGAGGACTTCCTCGTAATTCACCCGTGGGGCCAGGTTCCCTAAACCCACCATCCTGATAAACGCATGTCTTTTCCTTTTTGGAACCAGATTGTACATTTGGGGTGTTTATGTCTTGAAAATTTGTCACTGCGCCATCGTTATTCTCTCTGTCGGTGCCGTTGGCAATCTTGGCATACACCAGTCTGATTCCGAAGGTTTTTGCTCCGGGAGAAAAGATGTGCAACAAATTGTCTAAATCGGAAGGGCTGCCAGATACCTCTTCAAGAACTTTTCCGTCCTCATCCTTAATATATCTCTCAAGAAAAACCCCGCCTTGCTCTATTTTCCTTAAAACCTCTTCACTCTCCAACTCCTGAGTGGTATTAGATAGTTTAGTGGAATAGTAGTTAATCTTGTTAGATAAAGTCCTAGACGGGGCTATCTCTGCAAAATCTTTGAATTTCTCTATCTTTCTTTTTAAAGATTTAAGTTTCTTTCTCTTTTGTTTGCTTAATTTAACGGGAATACTGGAATATCTATTTGTCTTTACATCTATCATCTTGGTATTATCAATGAGGAAATTTTTTAATCTTTCATATTTTTCCTCTTCAGCATCTTCCGGAAGTGCATCTAGGCACTCCCTTGTCGTAACACGTCGAGTTTTCTCAACTACAAAGTCAAACTCCCTACGAAGAATGGGCAAGAAAGCATCCTCAAAAGTCTCCGCAGGTTCGTCATCCACCAGTCCATATTCTGACATAATGTTCTGTATTTCTATTGTCTTTTCCTTGAAGTCTTTGAAATATTCTCTTCTCTTCTCCATATCCTGCTTTATTCTCTCAAGAATCACTTTCTCCAACATTTCAGTAATCTTCATGTCAAGTTGGAAAAGGGGAAACAGAGATTGCAAAACGAATTCAATAGAGTAGATTCTTGCCACCATTGCTGCGTGGATGGAAAGAAGTCCTAGAACGAGATTTGTGTTCTTCCTCCCCTTGCCATCAGTATTTTCCTCCCCTATCTTACAGTCTTTGAAAAATTTGTAATTAACCATAAATTGGTCTGCGAAGGTTTTAAAATCCATAATTCTAGGATCTAAGTCTGCTAAAATGTGATTAGGGTCATCAGTGGGGTTAATGTCAACGAAGTGAAGACCGATTAGGGATTTACCAGTTTCCGGATTTTTAGTTCCTGCCACAGTCTTTAGAAATGGACTATTGGAAACCTCTTTGGCCATTGATTTGACGATTTCTTGATAAATATTGTCATATGTGGATGATAAAGTTTCTGGAGTGTCGTCGATCTGCATATCGAGCAACTCAGACTTTATTGCTTCCTTGAATTCCTCTGACGAGTCTAGTCTGTACCACTTGTTGGACACAATATGAGAAAACACATTTTCTTGTGATGTATAGGGATCGATAGCAAGACCTCCTTCTTCATCAAAGATGGAGCACCTCTCCTCTACGTAGTTGCTCATTTGAGAAGAAAAACGAAGTTCGGGGTCCATATCATTCTCTCTCGTTATAAAAATATCAACCTTATCCTTGCCATATCTTTTGATTTGAAAACTAGAGGTGTTGTTTATCAAAGAACCGAAAGTGTTGCCGTTAATTACCTCAAAAGTTGGCATTGCGGGTACGGGATCATAATATCCTGCCTGCTTAGCTGCCCTAGTTAGCACCGTCTCGTTTGCTCTACCTTCCAGTGCATAAAAGGATTTATCCTTGTACCCACCAACAACCTCTACATCTCGAATAGTTGCTTCTTCATATGTTGTTTTTGCCTCTTTCTCCTGCACAATCATCGCAGGAAGAACGAAAGTCTCTAACCTGCTAATTTCCGAAATAAGTGACTCTAACTCTCCAGTAAAAAAGTTCAAAAGACCAGAGAATGCCGAGTTTTCTATCTTGTCTCTTTGTCTCTTCTTCTTTCTTATTAGTGCTGATAGTTTTCTTCTTTCTGCCCTCTTTTCGTTGTATTTGTTGAGGAGTTTAGATTGTTCTGTGCCGAAGTCTTTAAATCGATTATTGTAGGTTCTTCTGCCCGAAAAATAATTCCTATCTATCTCCGACTTCATTAAATGTTTCTTCACATTCGCAGCAAGCTCAACGTGTCCCACAGGTTTGAATGCATATGGACTTCCTCCGTTATCTTCGTCGTAGTCAGTGTATGGTCCAAGAGATCCAGGTAGGTCATCTACAGAGGCATCACCTCTAGATTTTCCATCTGCGTCTTTGCCAAGAGGTATTCTCTCAGTTTTAGATAACCATCCCTCAGAGAAAGGTGGACTCCATTTAATTCCCAAAATCGCACCGAATTCTGTCCCGTCTGGTTTGCCGTCTTTTTTCAATGGAATAAATCCGTTTGAAACCATGCCCTTGAACTCTGGATTCATAATTGTCTCTTTTAACCGGCCGGATTTTTGAACGACTTGTCCGTTCTCAACGGAGGTGAAGTTTATCTTTTCATCAGCCCAAATAATTTTAGGAACCCTTTTGTGAGTCTGCTGCTCTTCAGCTATTGACGGTTTATAGAGTACACAATCAGAATCATATGCCATCTGTATTCCTCCGACGGCAACGTTGATTACGTTTCGATATATCTCGCTTAGAATTTCTGGTTCTGGTACAGAATCGTATGGAGTTCCAGCACAACCCTCTTCTTCGACTTCGAAATTGCCATCGGGATCTTGACCGGATTGACCCTGAAAGAGTTTGTCCAGTGTTTCTCTAAAATCTAATTTCTGATTCTCTAATTGTTCTCTAACAAGGTCATAATAATCTTCCTCTTCTCCACCGGCAAAGTCTGCCATGTCACTTGCTCTTCTCTGAATTACTACTTCGGAACCCATGAAGCACTTATTCAAAAATGCTGCTGGGTTTTCTTCATCCAACTCTTCGGATTGCGAGATGACCCTTTCCCGTAATGTATTCAACCCTGTGCTAATGCCAATAATTCCGAATGCCTCGTTTATTATTGTCGGATTATCTTTAATGATGTCGTACATTGGGGAACCACCTACTCTCAAGAACTCGACAATTATCAGCAATGTGTCTAGGGATGCCTGACCTTTGAAAAGATCAAAAAGTTCTGATGGTCCTATTTCTGCGGAAGCAGTTCCGACCGCAGTTAGAATATCCTCTACACCAAACTTCTTAGAATACTCAACATCTTCAGGCTCTTTTCTCCGGCTCCTCTTGTCACTTTCACGTCTCGGATCTTCGTCGTCTTTCGTGTTTCCAGAAGTTAACCAATTGTATTCAAACCCGGCTGGGGTGTTTTCTTTCTTTTCGACTGTATCTCTGAGTGAAAAATCTTCCAGAAAAGAGGAATTATCTATTACCTCTCCTGTTATTGGGTCTACCATTTCGGTTGGTACGTTTACTTTGACAAAATTCTCTATAGAGTTGGAGACAGTATCTAGCAACTTCTCAGTTTGCTCTAAGACCTCTTTGGCTGTTGATTGAGTAAGAGAACTGCTCATCAGGGCGTTCATGTCTCCGTTCGAAAGGGCAGATGTCACATCACGCACACCCTCAAGTGTTCTGCCAAGTTGTGTGCCTCCGATGTCACCATCAAATAATTTATTTATATCGTCACAAGAGGTGGAGATAGATCCAAGCAAATAAAGAACCAACTCCAATATCATTTCGACGACGATCTTTTCTATTACTTCACGCAACTGATTCCAAAAATTGCCATACATATTAATAGTCTTTGCTCTGGGTAGAGCAAATGGTTCCAGTTTTGGCATTTGGACACCCATCATATTCATCGTCATGAGGAGCAGGAGTTGGCAAAACTTCTCTAAAGAAAATCCAGGAACAGAATTTATCATCTCCACAAGATCATCCACAAATCCATCAGGATATTTTTTAACGTCATGGATACCCGATGAAGCAGATCTGAACCTTTGAGGTGTTAGGTGGGATACTCCTATCTGATCATAGATTCTGTTACTTTGCGATGAGACACTACTTTCCTTACTCACCCTGTCATTATTGTCATCTCCCATCCTCCACCAATGAGATGCTTTGGACTTTAGGGCAACATTTTTTGATAAAACAAAATCATCGGCGGCAATTAATTCAGCAGAAGTTATGCCCAATGCTTCATTGAACAAGATAATATCATCTACAAATCCCGTAAAAGTTTTATTCTTGTCACCAGATGCTGCGATAGTAAATGTATTCTCTGCCGACTTATGTAGAATCGTCTCTTCGGACCAATAGGATGTCGGTCCATATATCCTTACATTAGCACCGGTATCTTCCACTCCATTGATATAGACTTTTACCTCTGATTTATTATAAGTGATCAACACATCGTTAAGGTTGCCATTCATCACCAGCATATCATTGTTAGAACTTCTTGTATCAACGAAGTCTGATGTCTGGACTTCTATTCTGTTTTCGTATGTTCCATCAACATGGAAAGTAATGGCAAGATTGTTCTTTGGACCGACCTTAACTGCGAAGACTCTCTCATCGGAACCTTTTGTTTTGTACATGCTCAGAATATGAGTTCCCGATCTATTTTTGTTTGACATTGCTTGAACACCGAAAGAAATAGAAAAATCGTTGAGGTCGTTGCCGAATCTGGTCGGTGGCAACTCACAAGTTGCGAAAGATTTATTATCAAATCGAATTGCTCGAACATTCAACTTCTCCCTTTTCCTTTCCCAAGAAAGTCTTGCTTGACGCAATCTTGGTTCGAAAACCTCCATAGGGCGCAAGAAAGGAACTATTCTTTTAATGCCGTATTCTTTTATGAGTTCTTCGCACTGAAGAGGGGGTAGTTTACACTCTATTACTTTCGTTATTATCGCATTGAGGCACACCTTGTCTAAAACCTCGGTGTGGAGAAGTTTGAATTTTTCCCTAGAGTCATTAACTTCAGCAACCTTGGTTTTTATGGCATCTATTTGCTGCTTTGTGAAAAAAGTATCTCCGACTTGGTGATAACTGGACTGTCTTTTTTCGTATTGTTTTCCAAAAACTTTTTGTGCTTTTTGTGGATTGCTGGCAATAACGGAGAAGTATTCTTTCTGTTTCCTGTATTCCTCTTCCGACATCCTGGCCAGTTTTGAAAATGGTGGAACACTGGTTGCTTCGTCACTTATTTTGTAGATAGGTTTAGGATAAATAACGTATTCTTCTACGAAGTCCTTCCACCCAACTGGCAGATACTTGTACTTCTTGTTCATTGCCCTAATGTCTGACATCTCTTCATTTATGGATTGATAAACTCTCTCCACAAAAACTAGAGGGTTGTTGCACGAGTCAACCCTATCTGGAGCATCTACTTCAGAATTGTTCCCTGAAAGAAGTTTTACAAGACTGTTCTCCTCTGCGAAAGAAGAAATCTCATCCAAATGAAAGAGTATGTTCATAACATTGGAGTCTAAAATTAATTTATCTCCGACTCCAGTATTTATGTTTATGTCGTATTCGTCGTCAGCAGATACCAACGATTCCCTGTTTTCGTTAAAAATTCCTCTAGACAAAAAGACTCTTCCAATCTCCATAGTCCTTTGACCATCTTTACCGTGGATGGAATATTCGTACACCAGATCGTCATAGGAATCAAAATCTATAAAAATATTAAGTGTTTCTCTAACTGACTTCAGAGACTCTTCAATCTGAGATAATTCTATCCGGATGTCTCGAAAAGAAAATGAGGCCATTTCCACTAAATTTGCACTTTTCTCTTCCTGCAAGGATTTATCTAGTTTTTCCAAATATTTGATAACGCTCTTTACCATCTTCCCTGTCTTTGTCTTGGGAAACTTGTAAAGATTAATATCACCAATGTGTATTTTTGCGTATTTTTTACCGAACATTAATTAACCTTGTTGTTCCTGCTGTTAATAAACAATGAGGACTGTGGATTTATATAGGTATCTTTAAACTGTTGCAAATTCACCATCTGCTTGACCAGTCCGACATGGAAATCTTCGGCATGTTTAAAAATACAATCCAAACCTTGTTCGAAATGGTGCTGCATGGGTATGGTCAAGGCACCATAGAAGGGGGAGTTTTGGGTCAAAGTAGCAATAACACTATTCCAATCATCTTGAGCCTTTCCATATGCCTGTATGATACCTATTAAATTTGACACCTCTTCTGTCAACTGCTGGATTGCCAAGACCATATTGTCTCCCTTGACCAGTGGTTGCATATCAGCATCGTCATTGTTGGCAACAATATCAACACCGTAGTTCTGCAAATCTTCTCCTGCTCCGGCAACTACCTTGACACTCCTTCTGCCGACTACACGGACTGCATCTGCTTTTATGCCGATGGCACTCTCTGAGGTTGAAAAGTTGGTTGCGGTTGCTAAATCGAAATTTGTATCCACATCTGTTTTTTGCGAAACATAAATTCTTGCTGCATCTGTTTTAAAATTTGGGTTGACATATTCATTGTCTTTTCCTTTTCTGCCAACGACAATATCAATTGAACCGGCAGATGTGTCTCCCAATCCACCGTAACCGGAACCTTCATGAGATTTCCTATCTCTCCCTAAGACGATGTAAGTGTTATTCTGCCCACTGTAGACAATTTCTCCAAAAGCATCATTGTATATTGGTACACCTTCATATAATACTGTACCTCCCATACCAGATTGGCATATTCCAGAATCGGAAACAGACTCTTGTCTCTCCTTGTAGAGAGGATTATTGATGTTTTTATTTATATTCTTCTTTGTTCCGGTGCCCATTGTTGCTAACTCCTGCTTGCCTTGACCCTCTATTTAACATCAACTTGGCCAAGTTTTTTGTAGATTCTTATTGTCTCTTTTTTCAGTGCGGTTTTTTGTGGACTACTAAGTAAGTTTTTCATCACCATGTGTTGGGGGTCCCAGGAGATTCCTGTTCTTTCTATTCTATCTTTCTTATATTGACCAAATTTGCCTTCACGGACAGCATCTTTGCTAAAGTTTCCACCCCAGACGAGGCCCTCGTTACGAACCAATTCACCCAACTTCTCGTAAAACTCTTCCTGTAAGATCCTCTCCTTAGATCCGGTTTTGCCCATTGGATAGCTTATATCAACAGCATATGCTTGAGGTACGTAATAGTCACTGTCATTTGGTTCCGTTATGACTATATGATAACTATACTTAGCATAACTCCTTTTGGAAAAAGTAGACTGTTTGTTGGCATCTCTCCAGGTTGAGGTCAAGAGTATCTTTCCAGGATCAAACCTGCCATCAGATGCCAATCCAGATAGAATTCTATCTACCTTTTCACGCAACCTTGGCACTATAACATCTAATTTTTCCTGCCACTCCAATTTGCCAACATATTTTGGTTCTATCTCTTTCGATGTTGAGGTCTTTGTCCCTCCTTGTTTGGCAGTAGTCTCATAAACGTCCTTAGTTCCATTTTTAGTGGAGACATAGGCTGTTTTGACCCCTCCAGCAGATCCGCACCTCTCGTGAACTTTTTTTATGATACCTCCCAAACGAACGTCTCTGTATTTGTAATCGCATACAACTATGTCACCGGGTTGAGGCATGACCTGCTCTTCGTACCCAGAACGATCCACGAAAAAGTCGTCGTGCATCAATGTATAGAAGTCATCAAAGTTGGGTTCTCCCGTTTTATTGTTTGGGTCTTGGAGTGCGGGTCGTTTTGGTTCCGGTATGCAGGAATGTACCTCTGGAATTCTTACGACACACTTGTAGGCACCTCGGCCTTTGGAGTCTTGGTTTATATTCACTAAATCTTTTTCCGTAAAACCATCGTTGAGGACCGGCACCCACTCTGCTCTCAGAACAATGCCGAGGAAATCTTTTACCGGTTGCTTGGCATCGGTGACGTTATATCCTATTATCTTTGTTAGTTTGTCCAAACTACTAAATTCATACGAATCATTGGGATCGTCTTGGGTGCCCCTATGATCTATGTTTGTTTGGTTTAACCTGTTACTATCCATCGTCCTTGCTCTCCTTGATAAGATCAAAAAGTTCTTCTTTGTCTCTCATGGAAAGTCCGGCTTCTGATTTGGTGTTTTTGTTCATGATGCCGACAAGTTTGACGAGCTGTTCGTTGGAACGTTGTAGTGTCTCGACGTATTTTGCTGCGACTGGTCCTACTTCAGCATGGGTGGAAGATGATTTTTTCATGTACTCCATAAGATCGTTGAGCAATGAGGATGTCACTGCTCTGTCGTTGCCTATGTTCTTGAGGGCATTATCAATTTGCTTTTCTATGCTCTTCTTACTCACACCTTATCCACCCGTCCTTAAATATAGAATACTTACTTCGCAATCTGTTCAACCCACCAACAACTTGCTTGGTGTTCAATCCAGTGTACTCTCTTATGTAAAGGTAAATAGCTTTTTTATTGAAAATTTCTATGTTCTCAGTGTTCTCAAATATTGCTCTTATGGCATAGAGAACCTTTCTCTCGTTTTCCTTAAGATCCATCTTTTCCCAAGCATCCATATTTTGCCAGAAAGATTGCCAAAATTCCCTACCTTCTCGGATTTCGAAATAATGATTTGTGGTGGACATGTGGTTCTGCTCTAAATCCTTGGGCATGTCGTCATAGTACACTTCTCTACGACTTTGTTGTGCGTTCTTCTTTACCTTGTGAATAAACCAGTTCTTGGTAATAACCGAGAAATAAGAAAATGCTTTTGGTCCCTTTGCGGGATCAAACTTATTCAGAATTGTAGTTAGAAACACTTTACATTCTGCCTTCAAGTCATCGATGTTTGGCAGGGAAGTAAACTTGTATGTGTATACTATCTTGTCTACCATCTCATTTATCGCAGGATTAATAAGATCAACATACAACTTTGTTTTTAATTTGTGATCATCCGTTATAGAATATTGGACAATTGCTGCTTCGTGAACTTTTGTAAAGTATAGTCTTTTACTCTTCGACCGCCTGCGACGTTTCGCCGGTGTTGTCTTTATCTTCGACATATTTTAAGAACTCCTTTTCGTCAAGTGAGAAAACTGATTGTGACTCTCTCAAGAAATCAGACAATTCTTTGCCATGCTCTAGTAACGATTGTAAAGTGTCATCACCATAGAATGTCTCCAGCCCGTAGACCAGTTCAAGATGTTCCCTGAAAGACTCAAGAGAGAAGAACGTCTCCTCTAGGTTGGAAACGAAATAGAACACTCTTCTGCTGATTCTATGTAAAACATATATTAGGAAACACACTAGGAGTGCCAATATTGATATAATAATTTCCATCATTCTATAATTTGAGAAGATAATCTTTTCTTTTCTTCCCGAACTTCCTCTCTTGTTTCTTCAATGTACTTCTTCACTTCGCTACCAACTTCTTTTTTATTTATAGTTTGTTTTTTGCTTAACGAAAAACTGCTAACTATTTTTTTAATATCACCAGAGTCGCACAAAACACAAGTGTCTTGCTGCTCACCCATAGAAAGTCTCACTGAGAACTCCTGTGAGCAACTGTGACACTCGTATTCATATTTAGGCATCTGGTATTAACACCTTGGACTTTGGTGCCTCTGCGGAGACGAGGGGTGGGTTGGAGACTGTTAGTTCTCCACCGTCGTCAACCTCGAATACCATATCTTTTAAAAGACCTGTAATGTCTCTCTGTTCTAGCAAACATTTTTGTAGAGCCATCATAAGTGCTCCTGCTGCTTGATTACTTAATTTCATTTTCTTCTCCTAATTCTAAATCTGACAACGAAGTGTCTTCTGGAAGATAAAAATCCATTTGGTGGATGGATATTTTCTTCACGTCTCTTCTTCTTTGTTTGGCCAATTCAAAAACACTTTTCTTTTTTGTGCCCACATGAACAATACCTAACTTATTCGATGTTGTTAAGCTTTTGATGAATTTTGAAATGACATCCACATAATCCCTTGTAGTATATTGGTCAGAAAAGGCAGCGGGGTGAGGGAAATCTCTTGGAACAAATGATGTACGAATAGATAAGGAATTATCATACATTCTCACAATAAGTTCGGCCGATGCTTTGCTCATGGAATAGTTCCCGACGGGATTTATCGGAGAATCAATTTGGTATCCCCCAGACCGTCCATCGAACACATAATCAGTAGATATATATACAAACCTCGTGCCAGATCTCATTGATTCCCGAACCAGATTCCAGGTGCCTACCACATTAGTATCCACACAATCTTCAATCTCAATGCTGGCATCGACGGTATTGGTGTAGGCAGCACAGTGAAGGATGATATCAAAGTGCCTGTTGTCAAAAAAATCTCTTACTGATGTGTGGCAGGAAATATCCAACTCGGAACTCGAAGGAGAGGTGATTTTTATATTTGGATCATCTCTCCACTCTTCCAACATTTGAGTTCCAAGAATGCCGGAACCTCCAGTTAGCAATATCTCACTCATGACCACCTATATATACCGTTAACATACTTGGGTGTCCACCCTAGTCTTTCAATTTTGGAAATATCAATTGCGTATCTCATGTCCTGTCCCCACCTGTTTTCTACGAAAGTTACCGAGTCTCTGGTTTTGTTCTTCCAACCGAGTATTGTATCCACAACCTCAAGATTGGTTAGGTAGTTTTCCGAACCTATATTGAATATCTCGTTTTCTTGTCTGGAATTAATCAGCAAAAGGATTGCATCGACATTATCTTTAACATAAGTCCAATCTCGAACATAACTGCCGTCGCCATGAATGGGAATCTTCTTTCCCTCCTCTATGCTAGTAAGACACTTTGGAATCAACTTCTCCTCATATTGTCGGGCACCATAGTTGTTGCTGCTGCGGGTTATCAAGTATCTAAGGTTGTACGTTCGTGAATATGAGCATACCAACATCTCTGCTGCTGCTTTGGAGGCAGAATAAGGGTTGCTGGGTCGTAGTCTGTCGTCCTCTTTGAACTTTCCTTCCATCCGATCTCCATAAACCTCATCAGTACTAATTTGAAAGAACAGTGGTCTGTCGTGTGGCTGCTTGCCTCGCACCAACTCCAACAAATTGTGTACACCATAAATGTTACTCTGTATAAAGACATCCGAACTGTTGATCGAGTTATCGACGTGACTCTCTGCTGCAAAGTTTATTAAAACATCGCATGATGGCAAATGTTCTATTTCTGCTATATCTTCTTTAACGAGGGTATAGTTGCTGTGCTTATCCCAGGGCAAATTTTCAATGGAAGCATACGTCATCTTGTCTATATCTATGATTGTGTGACCTTCGGATAAAGCTTTTTCGACAAAATGACTTCCGATAAATCCGCGGCCTCCGGTTACTACAAATTTCACTATCTTACTCCTTCTCTTGAGAAACTAAACTTAGGATCTTTCAAATATGATGAAAATGTCTGAGAATTACTGTCCCTCTCTGACATCAAAATCTCTTCCTCTGGTGTTCTCCACTTTATGCCGAGGGACTTGTCCATCGGGTTTATAACTCCCTCGCCGTCCTTGTTGTACAGGGATGTGCACTTATATAGAATAACGGTATTTTCTTCAAGAGACTCAAATCCATGTGCGAAACCTTCCGGTATCCACACCATTGTTTTATTTTCTTCACTGAGGAAGATTGAGTCGTGCTTTCCGTAGGTTGGAGATCCTTCCCTGATGTCGAGAAAATAGTCTACTAACGATCCCCTTACTACTCGAACAAGTTTACCCATAGGGTTATCCCACTGGTAATGTAATCCCCTAACAACGCTCTTGTGAGATATGGAATGGTTGTCTTGTAAGAAATCGATTTCGATACCCAATTCTCTCCTTATCTCGTCATTGTATGATTCAAAAAAACATCCTCTGGCATCTTCGAACGTTTTAGGATTTATAATCTTTATTCCTTCTAATTTGCTCTTCATTGTTTTTCCGAAATCTTCCTTATAAGGTGTTCATATTTTTCCATATTGTTCAGTAAATATTCTGGATAGGAATTATCAATTTCCACCGTCTGTAGTCTTCCCCTAAAGAAAGGGTCTACATTATTTTGTATGTTCTCCTCTACAGAGTCATACACCCTCTTATTAACAAGATCGAAAGCAGAATATGAAGTTATTTTTGTCTTCACTTTTTCAGCACCGCCCATAAAACTAAAGTGCCAACCACCGTTAGGGATCGATATATTCTGGTTTGCTCTTAATTCGTTATAAGAGTAATCTTTCAGCATTCTATAAGATCCCATCCTTGTTCCTCCCCAATCTCTTTCTTTCAAAACGTTCAAATAGTAACAATAAAAGTTTTGATTGAACGTATAGAATCTATCAAACTCCAATTCCCTAACTCTCCTTACAATCTTTGGGTTTGGAATCTCATCAACATCGGATGACATGATTATATCATCATCTCGACAGTCTTTTAAGGCTCTGCGGATGCACTCCTTTTGGTAAAAATCTCTTCCGTAATCTGGCTGAGTGCGTACATCAAATCTCTCTTTCTGTTCTTTAATAAACTTGTGTATTTTATGTACCTCCTCTTGATCGAACGTGACAGGGTTTGCGATTTCTAAAATATCATAAAACTTATCTGGTGTATCCTCCACTTTAACATGTATTATTTTATCTAAAAATTTCTCGAACTTATCCCTGTTCTCTTCAAAATAAAAAGGTTTTTCAACACCAGTGTGTGTCACATTTGATTCGCAGACAACAAAGTGATCGACATATGGATCGAGAATATTCAGTCGTAAATCTAAAATATCGAATTCATTAAAGAAACAAAAGCAGTCATATATTTTACCTCTATTTTTCATCGTCATAAACTCCGTAGATCTCTGGGTGAGTTTTTTCATACTCGTCTTTTTCTTTCTTACATTGTTCGTAAGATAGGAGATTTCCATCTCTGTCTAGATACTCCCAACCTTTCGTCAAGGAATCGCCCTGGGCCCAGAAACCGTCTGATACGTTGTACTTGCCCCAATACTTCGGTGCTACAACGTTTATAATATCTTCGTTAATCCAGGTTGGCAACCATGCAAAACTTGAATTTGCAAGAATAATGTTCCTAGTATTTCTTATCAATATCCAATCCACCTCTGTGTTGTAGTGGTGCACTGGAATCTGTGGGAAAAAATACTTGGCAGTATGCGGATCATCAGTGACAACCATAAATTTCATGTTGGGATTTTTTCCAAGCATCACTTGCATGGCTTGATGCCAATAGGATTGGGGTAAAAAAAGATCTTTTACCGAACAGTATTCTCCTCCCCTAAATGCTAATACACAAACATCCTCCCTTTTAAAATCATAAATTTGCTTATCATCCTTAATTCGTAACCACTCTCGGACTTCTTCTTTCAATCCCTCCAGATACTTTTCCGATTCCATATTTCCGTCAATTTTGGTATTGTCAGGAACAGAGGCGAGATTTGGGTCATACAAACGACAATCACAATTATAGACAGGGTGAATAAGTTCTCTTTCCGCATAATATGAAGTAATTCCATCTGGCAAGGTGGTCGGTGGTGCTCCTTCGAAGGGGGCACTGCCACCGACGACGGTTTGACCGAAGTCTAGAGTCATAATATTTGGTGCTTTGAATTTATGAGAACTCATTATACCATAGTCATATCCATTATTTTTTGCAATAGCTCTAGTAACAGTGTATCTCCATAATTGATTTCCTAACCCAGATCCATTATATAATTCATTCACTATCATTGTCTTTTCCTCTCTGCTGGACGGTTTTTTTCAAATTAAATGCTCTAGTTTCTTGCAGTTGTTCATATAGTGACGATTGAATTACGCACCCAAAGTTTGTCGATAAATTCCTGTAACACTTATTTTCTGCATTCGTTTCATTGACTACAATATTCAATTCATATACGTCCCGTATCATTTGTATTAATCTAGACTTAGAAACAGTGTCGGGAGAAAAAATGTGCCTCACCCCAGTCCAGTATAAATTATTTTCTATAATTTTATCAATAAATTTTGATAATTCCAGACACGTCACACCATTCCATAAATGGTTTGTGTATCCATTTAATGTTTTTCCCTCCATAGATAACACCCACTCCAAAAGAGATAATTTGTTGTAAATCTCTTCTCCTATTATCGAAGTTCTAATATTTGTTATTCCATTGTTCTCCCCTAATGATTTTGTTTTTCCATAATCATCCAAACAATCATGAGAATCTGTTTCCACGTAGTTCCCGTCTTTTCCACTAAAAACGCAATCAGTTGTTATGTGGATTACATTACACCCAACTTGTTTCTTAAATCGAGAAAGAATTTGAGGAAAAATGCTATTAACCATCAACATTTCTATTGAGTTATACTTTCTTTGTTTGATGATTCCGGATGCGTTTATTATCACGTCTTCACTGGAGACGTTTTTGGTCAAGAAAGAAATTATCTCTGCTTCATCAACAACTGATAAATCTAAATCTTTCCTAGTGTAAGAAACCAACTCGTGTCGATCAGTGAGATATGTCTCTATATATGAACCCAACATGCCGTTGGAACCAAACAATATTACTTTCATTCTCTAAAAAAATCCCTTTCTTTCAGGTAATCATATAAATCATCCCTTGACAGACAGCAGTCTCTGGAGGAGTACTCATTGTTGTCAAAATTAACCTCACCTACGTCTCTCTTTGGATGCAGAAGGTAGATGTTGTCCTCCCTTATCATCTCCATCCTACGAATTTCTTCACTAGAGGCCATGATTTCATGAATCTTCTCACCCTCTCTTGGATCTGCAATCTCGTACTTTAGTCCAAACTCCCTCTCAAAGATTTCAAACAAATCTTGAATCCTAAAAGAATTTGCTACTGGAATAATATTACAATTTTCATACTTCATAGACTTCAGTATCAAATCAATAGCATCATCAACACTTAATAAAAACCTAGTCATCTCTGTTCCATATAGAGACAGTGAACCATTCTTCCTTATAGTATTCCACATTAAAGGTATTATAGATCCAGTTGAACCCATGACATTTCCATAAATAGCAGATGTTAATTTGCAGTTTGATTTTCCAGTTATAAAACCTTCACCAGCAACAAATTTCATAGCACCATACAGAGTCGTTGCGGCTCTGCTTTTGTCTGTCGAGATAAAACATGCTGACTTAAAGTTGTTCTCCTCTGCTGCGATTCGGGAATTAAAGGCACCGTCAACAATGACTTTGGTTGCCTCTTCATAGTTGTCATTACATGCCTCTATTTGTTTCAGGGAGGCAGCAAAAATGCCGACTGTGTGTTCTCTAGACTTTCTTATCAAAAAGTCCCTATTCCTAATGTCTCCAATAACAAACTGGACATTTGGATAATCTTTCTTCATATAATAATGTTTTGATTCATCTCTAGAATATACTGTTATCTCATTATCTTTGTGTAGACGGTTTACTATATTTCTACCAAGAAATCCTGCACCACCAGTTATAAAAATTTTCTCATTTTTCATAAAAACCTTTTATCTATACTTCTCGTTTACTTCCCAATCGCACGTAAAGATGGTGTACAAAGCTCTCTCCAACATGTGTGCTTCTCCAGGTGCTTCTCCGGAATCTCTCCAAGAAATATATTTTATTATTTGTTCATAAAAGTTTTTACTATATTTTAAAATGTTCTCTTTTGGAACAATATAGTTGGCACCAGGAGAGAATCTTATGTATGTAGAGATCTCTGGTTCTACGTATACATCTCTCAAAAATGCATTTAAATTTCCAAAATATCTCCAAGGAATCTGATTCATGTACCAACTATTATTTAATTCCAAGAATCCTCCGTCTTCGGCCATTTTGCTGGCAGGGAGAGGGCTGTTGATGTACTCTTCATGAACCTCTGGTCCGAGGTCGTGGATTTCGGTGAATGTGGTGTTGTTTATCACACTGCGAACTTTCTCTTCACCGACATTACCACTGCTGAGTGGTTTTTTTCTGCCCTTTGGAAACATAAGACATGCTCTACAAAAAATTGTAACATCAGGCAATCTATCATAATGATTTATGATAAAATAAAATATATCATATATGTTTTGCCCTATGTTTGTCTGGTGTACGACCCTATCCGACTCCTCATATCTGTGTGCTCTGTCATATATTAAATAATTATCAGTCCATTTGTGCACCCACGACTCTTCTATGTTTTCGGGCAACCAATTATAGTCACTTGCAACCAAGAAATTTTTCTTTATTATTTTCATATTTTGTACTTTCTAAAATTAAATCTTTGAGGATATGTTCCTGGCAAATACCTATGGAATCCAAAGGGTTTTTCTACCTCCTCTGTTTCGGGTACCGGGATTTCATGAGAAAACTTTGCTGCGAGTTCAACTGGTGCATATCTTATTCCATGCTTTTCAAACAAATGTTTGTTATGAACACAGATGTTTCCATCTTCATTGTAGGCACCAGCATTCATGTGCTTGTAAAATGTTCCTTGGTTTACTTCAAAGGGAATTTCTTCGATCAGCGGGACTTCTAACAACTTTCGACTCCTCAAGGTAAATCCACCATTCCCAACTCTCTGGTGGTTGCCGAAAGGATCTATAAAGGCAGTATCCGTAAGTGGCCAGGGTGCGCCTAAATAATCCCATTCTAAAAACTCATCAGTCCAAGATTCTGGATTAATGACAAATCCGTCTGGGTGTATCATTAACATATATTCTGTATCAACATGTTCGATAAGTTTATAAATACAATAATAGCTGAACTCCTTGTATGATATTTTGTCATAACCTACGAATTTCTCATACTTGATTCCATCTGGAACTATCTTTGGTCTTTCGTGGGAAATAAACTTTACCGAACCAAAATCGATGTCTTTCATACTATACTTCAGTGCCATCAGGTTCTCCTCTATCTGAGTGGATCCCAAGGCAAGCATTGTTATCTGTGGTAGATGTAATTTAATTTTTGTCTCCTTCGTGCTTCAGTGTCGAAAATATAATTTCCTTATTCTTCCTATCCGCAGGGATTAGGTGAGTCATCTGTCGTGACCATAATCTCACCACCACCGTCACTTCGTTTAAGATTTTTGGAGGTCCATACTTATCATGAAGTCTCTTATATAAATCAACATCAACTGCCCAAACAAAACGTTCGTCAAACAAAGGCATGTCATCCAAGTTTGCCATAGTCAATACACTCGGATTTCCAATAGTATTGTTTCCTGTATATATCTTGTCGTTGTAAACTGGATCGTGTCTTTCTACGAAATCTACACCATTATGTGTGTGCTCACACGAAGTGACGAGCCAGAAGGTATCATTGTCGAATGCCTCGACTATCTTTCTCAAACTGTCTTCATCTCTAAGAAAGTCATCTTGGAACAACACCTTTACAAGATCTCCCTTGCAACGTTTTATTGCCCGGTTGGTATTGTCCGTGAAATTGCCCCTATTGTGAGGGTTTCTCTCGTAACTTATGTTTATTCGATCTTTATACTTGTCGCACAATTCTTCGAGGGTGTTATCCAAGCTGTGATCTGATATAACTACTTCGAAATCCTTATATGTTTGTTTCATAAACATTTCGAAATGCTTTTCTAAAAATTCTGCACCTCGACCAAAAGACTCGTAAGTTGGCATCGCAATTGAAATCATATCATATCCTCCATGTAAGAATCAACAATTTTTTTAATATAATCTGTTTTTTCTTTTGTAATAACCGGTGAAGTTCCCAAAAAGAAGGTATCTGTTGTCACTTTTCTAGCTACCGGAAAGTCTTGCAAAATTACGGAAGTGTCCGCCAAGTGGGAATATGCCGGTTGGAGCATCACATTTCCACCGAAATAAGTTCTTGTCTGAATCTTATTTGATTCTAGATAATCAGAGAACTCTCCTCTGGTAAATGGGGCATTATCCCTAACAGTGAGGGGGAAGGCAAACCAATTTGGGTCAGAACCCTCTGTCGGTTCCGGTAAGTGGAAATATTTGTCGTATTTCTTAAAAACATTGTATAATTCACTGTAGTTGTTGTTTCTAAGATTCTTGATCTCCTCAAGTTTCTCAACCTGTGCAAGTCCGATTGATGCTTGGAGTTCAATTGGTTTAAGATTATATCCTATCTCTTGATAAACATATTTGTGATCAAATATCTCTTCTGGCATGGAAGGCAACCAGCAAGAAAACCTCTTGCCACACGCACCGTTTTTGGAAACGCTTGCTTTTTCACCGACACAATAACACCCGCGTCCCCAATCTCGCAAACTCCTGATTACTTGTTGTTGTTGCTTAGTACTACAAGCAACAAACCCACCCTCTCCCATTGTGATGTGGTGGGCAGGATAAAAAGAGCAACTGGCCATTGCTCCAAAAGAACCAAGAGGTTTGCCTCGATAATTTCCCCCGATGGCATCACAACAGTCCTCTAAAAGAATTAAGTCGTATTTTTCAACAAGTTTCATAACCCTATCCATATCCGGTGGATTACCAAGTACATGAGCAAACGTAAGAACCTTGATGTCACCATGCTCCTCCAGTAATCTCTCGGCATGATTGAGGTCCAAATTTAAACTAGGCAACTCAACGTCAACAAATACTGGTTCGAATCCCATTTGGAAAATAGGGTTTATTGTTGTTGGGAAACCCGCGATGGGGGTGAGAACCTTTGTACCTTTCGGCAAATTATTGAGGTTTGGTGACGACAAAGCTGCCATCATCAGAAGATTCGAACTTGATCCACTGTTTGTTAAAAACCCAGAATCTTTGCCCATGATTTTTGAAAACTTTTTCTCAAATCTGCCACCGTCTGCTCCCAAGACGAGCCAACCCTTGAGGAGAGTCCTTACAGCTCGCATATATTCCTGATCATCAAAATACGGTCCAGCATAATAAACCCAATCTTGGCCAGGAATCCATGATTTCTTTTCTTCTTTTTTCGAAACATATTCACTAACCAGTCGAACGATATCTTCCAATTCAGCATCTTCCGTTTTCGTTTTTTCTATTTTATATAACTTCTCTGTCATAGTTTTATCCACTCCGGGGGGACTATATCTTTAAAATCTAAATTAGCTACGGGCAAAAACCATTGCTTTGGTGCAATCACTGTCTTGGAAGGATTTTGGTTCAACCAAGACCCCCACCAACTAAAAGTACTATTTGACATTATAACACCCCTGCACAAAGATATTAAATACAAATCTATGTAATCAAGATTATTCTCTATAAAAACAATATTCTTCTCATCAAAAGATTTTTTACACCACTCTATGTCGTCACTAACTATCAGAAAAGTTGTATCTTTTTCAAAGTGTGTCATAGACTCTCTGAAATATTCCAATGAACATATGTGATTCCATGCAGATTCTTGCAAGTAATCTCCTCGTCTGACGTGGATGGCAACAGGAGATTTCTCCAGGAGAGTTGAATACTTACTATCAATTATATCCAGACTTCTTTCGTCCGGAGAAAAAATGTTTCTAATATAATCCTCATGTTCTTTAAAATACTTCTCCGATTGGAAATACCCTCGAAGACACATATCTGGTTTATACTCTATCTTCCTGTAGTGAAAATAAGGTTCTTGATAAAGATGACGAATACTCAAATCAGGACTAAATTTAATGTTTCTTAGCACGTTGTCGGCATAGTTGTTGACTTTTCTTCCCTGTTGCGGCAAGTAGTGTGTCTCCATACTGAACACAGCTTCATCTGAGTGCTTTTTTGCGAGAGATATGGCTGCGGAGATTTGAAATAACTGATTTCCCAAACCTCCCTGTAGAATGCTAGTTATCATACTCAACCTTCCTATATTTCGGCATATTTCTTATCCGTTGCTCCGACAATAGAAGCTTCTGGTGGTTTACCTTGTCTTCATTCAACGGGTTGCTTCTGTTATATATGTGCAATATATCTTCTATAAAGTGACTCCTGTGTCCGGACATTTCCAACATCGGGAACATGAAAATCATATCCCATGCACCGTCGGAGAAGTTTCCGTCCTCTTTTAGAAAATCCTCTTTCTTAATGTCTTTCCACAATTTATACTTGAATGTCCTCAAGTGGGAACTCATCCATTGAGATTCTCTAAAGGAATTTGCTTCAATTATTTCTTTCGGAATCTTTCTTGAGAACTTTCCTCGTGTGCGTGAAGGGAACTCCATATAACTCCCATATGTCATCAAGCACTTCTCCTCATTATAAACATTATTCAAAACCTCTAACGTGGTCTTCTTTGCAAACCAGTCGTCACCGTCCAGTGTAATTATAACATCTTCCGGTGAGGGATTGGATAACTCTATAGCTTCGTATATATTTCGGAGAGCTAGTTTTCTTTCGTCATTGTTGATAAGGGTAAACTTCGAATCATTATTAACGATCTTTGTTGCAGCTGCGACACTTTCGTCACTTGAACAATCATCAACAACAATACATTGATAGTTTTCATAATTCTGTAACATGACACTTTTTAGACATGAAGCAATCCACTTCTCATTGTTATATGACGGGACAATTATTTTAAAATGATGATTAATAGACATTTATTTCTCCTCTACAATGTGGTTTATTATTTTCTCCAAACCATCTTCTAGTCTTGTTTTCTGGGACCATCCCATATTAAATAATTTTTTCCCACTCAACTTTGGAAGTAGGGGAGAATCAGACACTCTCTCAACCAACCTATATTTTAACCTCATGTCCAGCAGAGTAGAGATCATGTGTGCTAACTCCAAGTTGTCTACCTCCATTTCAGAAGCGATATTGTATCTCTCTCCGGAGGAGCCGTGAGTTAATAAAAACCACATTGCATCACAGAAATCATCTATATATAAGTAATTTCTCCTATTTGGGTTAACTCCATCTTGGTCCATGTATATGTGGACCTCCTCCTCGTTCCTAATCTTTTTAATAAGGAGGGGTATGAATTTATGTGGACTCTGAAATGGTCCAAACGTATTCATTGCATATGCCGTTACAACTGGGACATCATAAAACTCCTCATATAACCTACATATACTCTCTGCTCCCAATTTTGTGGTGGCATATATACTAGAAGGACTCTTTATGTCGTCCTCTTCAAAAACATGGCCAGGATCTGAAGATCCGAAAACTTCTGCTGTACTAAGATATAGTACCTTCTCAACACTCGTAGAATGTTTCGAATACTCCATGAGGTTTAGTGTTCCCGTCAAATTATTGACCAAAAACCTCGAAGGGTTCTCATCTCGAAAATCACTTGTTCCCGCAAGATGTACAATATATTTAACGTCCCCTATCTCATTGGCAACCGACTCCTGTATTGGGTTGGAGAGATCCTGATATACTGTCCTTACCCTATCTGAAATCATTGCTGATTCAGCAGAACCTGTCCTGTGCATAGACACTATTTCTAGATCTGTCTCTTTCAACAGATATTCAGTCAAGCTTTTACCGATGAAACCATTTCCCCCTGTTATTAAAATACTATCCATTATTAATCACTTTTCCAATTTCACTCCAGAATACACCGGGCCTTCCACGGAGATACTTCACTATTGTCTCCTTATCCTTGAACCATGTTTCGTACCTGTGTTGAACATTATCATTCATGACTATCTCGCACCCCAATAATTTAGATTCTATAACAAGTCTTGGACAAGTATCTTCTCCAGAGGGGAGAAATATAAGACCCCTCGACTCAGCAAGTTTTTTCAATAGTTCACCGTATTCAAGTTGCCATACCAATTCATACTCAAGATTATTTTCTTTAGCATATTTTTTTGCTCCTTCAGTGTTTTTCATGAGACTTGGTGAATTTAAAATAATCCATTTGTTATTTTTCTTTGAAGTATCCATCTCGCATATCTTGTTCAAATTCTTGGTTCCAAAAATAGAGCTGAGAACAATATTATTCGAACTACTAAGAAACGGAAATTTAGTAGTATATACTTCTTTTTGAGACTGGGACATCCAAAACACTGCTTTTGATTTGTGAATAAAAATAGAATTTAACTTGCCTACGAAACTCTTCTCACAAAGACACTCCCCCTCCATGTGCTTGTGGAGTGATGGATTTCGATATTTGCAAAATTTATAATCATATTCCAGAACAGCATATTTTTCGTGCTTTAGAAAATGGTGACGAATACCTTCGTCTACAGAGGAGAAATTACCAAATATCCAAAACTTATTAGGATTTAGTTTTATGTAAGAACTATTCAAATCGGACGACTGAATCTTTTTTACTTGGTACGGAGAGGACTCAATCAGAGATTCTGTAGTAAGCTCTGCTCCTCCGGAGTACTTATCCGCAAACATATCTGCCACAAACATCACCTCCATTTATTACAAACTTAATTCAGAAAACATATCGTTTATGTCTTCCTGAAATTTTCTTTCTTCTTTGGAATAAACCGACTCTACCATTTTGGCATAAATTTTCTCTTTTGTAAACTCCTCTAAAACATACTCTTTTATTTTCCCTGCCTTCTTTAAAGCAAGGTTATAATCTTTATAGACATCCCTCATCCTAGACTTCGCAGACTGTGACGATGGATAAGCCCACTTTGAATCAGGAGTGATAACTCCCTGCCAGACAGACTCCTTCTGAACTGGTTTTAATTCATATGAGACTTTGCCGAACATACCTCTATTTTTAGTCTTGCCTTTCTTGTTTGTTTCGGGCATATACAGAAAATCTAATTGTCCTCCCCAGTCGGTAGAAACCACCGGAAGTCCATTATATACTGCCTCGAACAATGGTAATCCATACCCCTCTCCATGAGCAAGAGAGAACATACACTTGATCTTGTCGTGTCTCAACAAAGCAGTCATTTCAGGTTCTGTCAACCTTCCATGTAGAAGATATATTTTACACTTTCTTTCCCCTAAACGTTCACTAACACTTTCAAGAACTTCTTTCATCCTTATCCTATCTCTAGTACTACCGTTCACAAAGGCAGTCTTCAGAACAAGTCCAACGTCCTCTTGTTCCCGAAAAGTATCCACAAATGAAAATATTGTTTGCTCTAGATTTTTTCTCTGTCCCCACAATGCTACCGTAAGGAAGTTAAAATCTGTCTCGAAATCATATTCAACATCAGATGGTTCTATATCCTTAACTGGGTATCCCACTATTTCTACAGGAACTTGGCAAAACAAATCTGCGATATGCTCACTGTTCTGGTTAACTAACGGATATTTTGTGTCTGTGAACCCTTTCTTTGAGTGTTCAGAGATTGTAATAATTTTATCCATCTCGTTACATTTCTGAATCCATTCTGGGGATATTTTGTTTGTCTCTATACCAGCTGTAATACCTATGTTCACATTTGCCATCTTCTGGAACTCGTTGGGGATAGTAACTTGTAAAGAAATATCGTATTCTTCTTTTGATTGTTGAGTCTTTTGTATTAATGTCCTAAACCATCCAAGTTCTTCGGACAGTTCAATTGCCTGCCCCGTATGTCCCCAAGGAATATCAATAAGATATATATCAAATATATCCTCTCTGGTCCTCAGAGATCTGAGTACAAGTCTTGTGTGCTCTCCGTAACCAGAAGCTGATAATGCTGGTCCTTTTACAATTACTTTCTTCTTCATACTTCTGACAACTCCCATCTACTGTAATTCTTTCTATCTTTCCCAGATCCGTTCTCCTCAATAACCTTTTCGATTATCTCTACCCATCTTTTCTGATAAAGATCGAAACTAAATCTTTTATCGACATTTTCCAATGCTTTTTGACCTAACATCTTCCTCTCCTGCTGCGACATATTATACATCTCCAGCAGAGCATTCACAACATCTTTGCCGTTTAGTCTATCTTCGTAAATCCACGGGATGTCTTGGGAACCAATTATAGCTTTGGATGTAGGCTCTAGTCCGATGCCGAACCACTCTTCCCCGTCAGTAACTTGGTCTTGCATCCCTCCCGTCATTGTACAGATAATTGGTGTTCCGCAGGCCATGCTCTCCAACATAGAAAGACCAAATCCTTCAGCATCCGACACTGCAATAGTGCAGTCTGATAAATTATAAAACATTGAAAGTGTTGTTGGATCGACTTTGGAGGTTGAGAACACCACTTCACCATCGGTTAATCCAATGCTGGTTATGATTGCTTCTAGATCTTGCCCGTGGGGATCTTTCACATCGGTGTGCATAATGAGATTAGCATTGTCATGACCTACGATATCCAAAAAGTCCTTAAACCAATAGAGTAAAGATCCGCTCTGCTTTCTTCGTGCGTTCCTGCTGTTCCAAAAAATTGTAAAATTGTCAACTCTCTTTGGGGTGTTTTTATATATTTCTCTCTTCAAGTTTATTGGGCCAGTGTCTTCTCTTGGTTTGAAAAAATTCTGATCCACACCATGAGGCAAATACTCTGGATCTGTGTCTGGTGAGACTGTCTTTACAATATCTTGTGTTAATTTGCTGATTGTTATAACCTTGTCGTTCGAATCATAGCTTGTTTTATTGAATGTTGGGTATGGATAATTGTCCCACACATGATAATAGACGAGAGGACATATGCTCCTAACCTCGTCATCCATATCCCACAACCATTGATAAAAACGAGGATCTGTCATAATCCACATACAGTCTGGTTTCTCATTTTGCAATATCTCTCTGATGAGTTCTTTGGTGCCATATCCATCTACTGGCAATATTCTCCACTTCCCCTCATATTGGTCTGGTGTTATCATCTCGTAGTTGCCGTGTTTGATGGCACCGGCCACGGAAAAAACCTCGTATTCTCCCGTATCAAGAAGTGCTTCAATGAAATATTTTGTTTGCGTACCAACACCAGAAGGTGACAATGGATGATCACTAATTGTTATAATTTTTTTCATATTTTATCCTCAAGGGCAATGGACTGTTTTTCTAAAATCACACTTGCTGCAAGACAACCTGTTTTTTACAAAGTTTTCACTATCAACATTATAGGCAGTGTTTTCCAAAACTTTAAGGGCATTATTTATTTTCTTACTCCCATTGCCAACTTTCACCAATTCTACTACATCTTTTTTGGCAGTTCGTTTCAAAAGTACAAAATGAGTTTCCAGATCTTCAAATGGTATGCCAGACATCTTTGAATAAAAGTGCTTATAATATGACAACTGATACGTTGTCATGGTATCTGTCTTTCTTTTAAAATCCCATCCCCAAGAACAGGTTTTCCAATCGATAATGTGATACTTCCCATCCTCCGTCTTTATGACACAATCTACGAAACCAAGAAAGTCATATTCGTGTACTGTTTGCTCTGTCAGGGAAATCTTGCATCGGAGCTGCTCTTCGGTGGAGATTACTCGATAATTTCCAAACGTATTCTCCATGAATGCTGGGAATTCTGATAGTACATTATATCCCTGTTCGATAAACTTGTCTTGTTCGTCATCGTCGTAAGATTCTAAAATATCTTTATCCAACTTTTTTAATTCTAAGTAAAACTGACGATAAAAATACTCGTTCTCCTTGATAGCAAAGTTCTTTAAAAGCATCTCCTCGCAAGTTGAATGAATGGCCGTGCCAAAGGCTGTATATATGTTCCCAGTAAATGGTTTTATTTTATCAACTCTTGAAAGTTTATAGTAATGAGGGCAAAAGGTAAAATCCTTTACCGCGGAAAATGATAAGTGCATTTAATATTTCTACTTTCTTTTTTTAATATTTTTTGTTTTTGATACCATCTTATCAGATTTATCTTCATTTGTCAAGCTTGACAGTTCTTCTTTTGGGGTCGGTGGTTTTTTGGTGGGTTTCTTGTTTGTTTGCTTTAATTTGAAAACCCATTGACCAGTGGTCTTTGGATTGCGACTGTCATTGTGGATAGAATCATTCTGTAGACAAGACTCTACTTCAATGCCTTCTTTTTCTAACAAAATGGTGATGTCCTTCGTTCGTAAAGAGATGATTGGTTCCCTAACGTAGTTTCTCTTATTTACAGATATCTCTACCGTAACTGTTCCTTCTTTTTTATTAACTTCTATATTCTTTTTCATAATCTTCCTCTTTCAAGTTGTCAAACAACTTTGTTATTTTTTTATCATACTTCTTATTTAATGATTCTGTGACATACAAATGAAAAGAATTTGATATATACTTCTTCAAGGATAAGGAAGAATCGTAATTCCCAAAATACTTTTGAGTTAAGAATATCATATCCTCAAAATCGAGATTGTTTAAACTGTCAACATATAATTGATCTTCGTCTGATCCCATAAACTCATAGAGAGATACTTTTTTGCTATATTTCCTACTATATTCGTCAAACAATTTTGCTCTTTTTGATAGAAAGAATCTAGACATGTCTTCTACCTTGTCTTCGACAAGGTTGGAAAAGATGAATTCACCTATAGATATCACAATCTCTTCCACAAAAAGTTCTTCACAGTGGAAATCGTTTCTGATATATGCCGTGTTTCCTTCTATTTTTCTTCCTTTGTCTGGATACGGGGACACTATCAGTGTCTCCAATCCTTCTAGGAATTTCTGTTCTATCATTTCTTCCAAATCTTCAATGACATTCTCAATGTCTATGTCACCATCTAATTTCTCTAGTATGTATAAGTTTGTGTTGTGTATTTTATAATATTTTTGCTCCAAGGGTTGCTACCTCCGACCTTTCGCCTTTTAATAGGGTTACGTGTCCAGCCAACTCATAGGATTTAAACTTCTCTACAGCATGAACCAAACCGTTTGAGGTTTCGTTAATGTAGACATTATCAATTTGCTCGATGTCTCCTGTAAGAATAATTTTAGTTCCTTCTCCTACCCTTGTAATAATAGTCTTTAATTCGTGTCTTGTCAAGTTCTGTGCTTCGTCAATAATAATATAGGCGTTTGCTATACTACGACCTCGAATGTACGAGAGTGCCTCTATTTCTATTATGCCCCTCTCAAGATAATCCTGAACCATCATCTTATCGTTGCCCAAAAGATATTGTAAGTTATCTCTAATTGGTGCCAACCACGGTTCCATCTTTTCTTCCAAAGTTCCTGGTAGGAAACCTATGTCTTTTCCCATAGGTTGTACTGGACGAGATACAATCATTTTTGTGTATCTCGGTTCTTTATTTCTTTCTCTAGGATTTCCTAAAGTTTGTTCTAGTCCTGCTGCTAAGGCACAAAGTGTTTTGCCTGAACCTGCGCGGCCGATCAGTGAGACAACCTTTACACTGTCGTCGGTGAGCAAGTCCAGAGCATAACTCTGCTCTTTGTTGCGGGAACTAAAACCAAAAATTCCTGATTCCATTTTTCTAACATGCTTCAATCCCTCTTCATATGATTCAAATCTTGCTAGTGCTGTTCTTTTTTCGTTGACCGATGATATAAGCATCAAAAATTCATTTGGGTTTATTCCCGGATATTCATCTTGATCAATATATATTGACTCTCCGGAGTAAAACCTATCTATTATTTCGTCATCCATCAATATCTCTTTCCACCCTTTGAATACTTCCTCTCGATTAGAGATAGCAACATCCGGGTCGTAACTTTCAGACTTAATACCTATACTATCACTTATTACTCTCATGTTAATATCACGAGATACCATAATCATTCTGTTGGGGTTTGACATGGACTTAGAATAGCTCAATGCTGTTTGTAAAATTATGTGGTCTGGCACTGCCTGATCCAGTTCTCTGGGGAGATCCCATGAATCATCTGGTATCTGGTATACTATCAATTTGCCGTATCCTTCTCCCAGTTTGACTCCCTTGTTTATATTTCCCTCTTCCCTTAATTCGTCAAATATCTTTATGACGTTTCGGGCATTGGAACCCACAGAATCTTGTCTCTTTTTGTGCTTGTCTATCTCTTCCAATACCTTGAGAGGTATTACAATATCATTATTCCCAAAGGAGTAGACAGAAACAGCACTCGTCAGCAGAACACTTGTATCTAGGACATAAGTTTTTTTAGCCATTAGTCACCTTCTTTTAAATAATTAGTGTTTTACTTGTAATGTTGCTAGTTATTTATGTAATGAAAAAACTATATTTACTGCTTGGACTTATCATATTGACTATTGGTGGGTGCTCTGTTTTAAAAAACCACATCATTAAAGAAAAGAGAAAAGCTTTTGTTCACCTTGTGGCAGTAAGTGAGGTTTCTCCAGGGTTTGCCTTGCCGATGTCAATGGCAAGCGGGTTTATAATTGCGAATGAGGGGCATCGGAGTATCGTCCTTACTGCTGCTCATTTTTGTCTGAAAAACATGAATGATAAAGAAATATCTTTTCATGATGACTTCTTCATATCAACAATAGATGAGAGGCATGTAAATGGTAAAATTATTGCTATTGACCCGACGATTGATGTATGTTTGCTGGCAACACCCCATATTGGATTGGGGTCTGTAAAGTTCTCACCGTACCCACCCGATATTGCAGATGAGGTTATCAACATTGGTGCTCCAGCAGGGATGTACGACAAGGATCTCGTAATGATATACGAGGGCAGGTATATGGGAACAAAGCAAGAGTGCATCACCAACAAATCATGTGCCATCTACAACATCCCTGCTTATCCCGGTAGTTCAGGGTCTTTTATTCTTGATAGCAATGGCAGATTAATAGGCATGGTTTCTGCTACGATTGGTGGATTCTTCCACATGGCTATGTCACCGACCTGGGAACAAATGATAAGGTTTGTAGAACGAGAGATCGATCTCCCCTATGTACTGAACGACAACTAATTACTTGTGTCGTGAAAAGTAAAATAAAAAGAAAAAAAATAGAATTAGAGCTTGCTGAATTTGACATGGAAGATGTAGAGTTCGATGCACAAAAATGCCTTAGTGCCTTTAATCAAAAGTTTATTCACGAATCAAGATTAAGAGAAAACGAAGAGGCAAAAAAGAGAGAGGAAGAGTTCGAGAATCTTTCCGATGATGAAAAGACGGAAATGAAAAAACAATCAGAAGAGGAGGCAAGAAAGAGTGTCGGCAACAGAGAGGGTGCAAACAAGAATGCCAGCAAGGAAGCAAAGATTCTTTTTAAAAAAATAGCTATAGAAACTCATCCCGATAAATTATCACATGCGTCTGACGAAGAGAAAGAACTTAAAAATAGATACTTTCTCAAAGCACAAAAAGCTATAGAGAATAACGATTTGGCATCCTTATTAGAAGTGGCAAATAAACTCAATATTGATTCTGGTCTTGTAGAGGAGGAGGAAATCAGGATTATAGAAACTAAAATTGAATTTATTAGAAAAAAAATTCATGAGATGAAACAAACTGCTGCCTGGATCTGGTTTCATAGTGAAGGTGAGCAAAGAGAAAATATAGAAAAACAGTTAACTGGGCAAATGGGATTTAGTAAGATTAGTCCGTAGGGTTCCAGTCCCATTTTCCACCCTTCTTTGAAAAGATTCCATTTGTATAGAACCACATATTGATACCATCTCTCGTAATATCTTCATATGCCTTCTTCAACTCTTCCATGCTCTCTATTCTTGCCTCACAAAAAGATTCGTAATGACCGTCCCGATCTAAATCATACACCTCTGCTATAAAGCATTTTGGTTTATGTCCGTCGGGACACTCATCACTATTGTCGTGCATTATGAGGGAATATTTCCAACTCACTTTGCTACGGCAATTATAATATTATGGGGGTTAAATGTGTGATTCGATGCCTCTTCTTTGGAACCGGCATCTGTTTGTTGCACACCTGCGTCTGGCTGTACCACCATTGGGTTACAAGACAGGCAAGACATTGCTAATAATGATAAAGCAGTGTATTTTTTCATTAGATTTCTCTCTTTCTGTTGGGGAAAATGGGTTAATTACAAGTTGTCGGGTTATAAATAGTTTCTTATGCTTGATTATGCCTTATTAAAGACAGTTTTTTGCATCTTTCATCATCTGTTCTCTCTTATTCTCGTCCTGCCAATCTTTACGGACAGACTCAGACAAAGAACGAAGAGGGTCAACATATGTAAATAGTTTATCCTTTTTTACTGAAGGGGCTTTGAACACTGATATTCCTGTCTTCCTGTTGTAGTGTTCAAAACTATGTACATCCCTCTTGCCACCGCCGCCCATAGTATCAACAATAAACAGTGGAATGTTAAATCCTGCGGTGATTCCTCGAACATGTTTCTCTAATTCAATGGCAGTATCAACAGTTGTTCTCAAATCCTCTGTTCCTCTAACAAGGTCGTGAACATAAACATAGTATGGATGAACATTTATATAACTCAATTTTTTAATAAGAGAGGTCATGAGTTCCGGGGTGTCGTTCACCCCATTTTGTAAGACGGTCTGGTTTCTTACAGTAACTCCTCTTTCGAACAATATGTTCATAGCATCTTGAGATATTCCTGTTACTTCGTTTGGAGTATTGAAGTGCGTATGGATAACAACTTCCTTGTGTAATTTGCGACCTCGTTCTACAATTTCAGTCACTGCGTTGGTCCAATCAGTGTCTGTGATAATTTTCATTGGTTGGATTGCTAAACCTTTTGTGGCAAAACGGATTCTTCTAATGTGAGGAATATCCAAAAGAGCATTTCCAAGTTCCCTAACTTGACTTGCCTTGAGACGATACATATCTCCACCACTGACGACGACATCCTCAACTTCCCTTCTCTCACGAAGGTACTGTAAGGCAATGCTCCACCGTTCCTGACTTGCTTTCAATTGGACTTTCTCTACTGTATCCGTATCTAACCCTACCGCATAAGAACGAGTGCAAAAACGGCAATACACGGGGCAGGTGTCAAGGGCAAGAAATAAAACTTTATCAGGATACCTGTGAGTCAGTCCGGGAACTGGTGCATCTGCTTGCTCACCAAGGGAGTCAAGAGTTAGTAGTGGGTGGTCTGGTTCCAATTGGGATGCGACTGGGAGGAATTGTCTCCTAATAGGATCTGTGTATGGATTATCCCAATCAATGAGAGAAAGAAGATATGGAGATATTCTAACTGCCATTGGAGCAGCACCAAATCCTGCCTCTAAATCTTTAACAAATTCTTCTGATACAATACCATTAACAGCTTTTAATAATTTCTTAATGTTTGTTGCGGCATTCTTCTCTTGCCACTTATAGTTTAGGAAAGTTTCTTCATCTATTTCTTTCCATGCTGGGATCTTTTGCCAAAAAGGATCTCTTCTCAGGTTTCTCCATTCCAAATCCTTCTCGTCAACGAGAGGTTTGAGATGATTAGTTTTTTTATTTATAGTAACAATAGTCATTCGTGCCTCCTTGTGATACATCATACCACACCAATAACAATATGTAAAAAAAGAGTCCCCACAAGGGGGACTCCATAATCATACTAAATGTAGAATTACTCTAGAATGATAAACTTGCATACACACCGACGGTGTGGCTGTTTGTTTTAGTGTCAGACATCAAGCCGTCAGTTTGTAAGAAGTATTCTGCCGTTACGTTTACCGCAGAAACTTTGGTGCCTACTGAGGCAATTGCTCGGTTACTGGTAAGACCTGTTTCATCTGCGAAGAGTTCATCTCCAACAGATAATTTTAAATCTTGGTCCAATACTGCAATTGTCTTGGAAACGTCGAGTCTATCTCTCAAAGTTGCTTGTTTGGTAGTTACATCTTTAATGTTTGTAATACCATCTAACTGAAGTCGTGTTCGGTTTGTAATATCTAAACCGAGGGCACTGCATCCAGTATCAGCATCTAAAGAAAGACGGTTGGTAGACGCACCAGCAGTATTCGTATTACGAACACGTAAGGTTAAGTCTAACTTATCCCCGACAGATTTGGTAGCTGCAAACACAGTATGTTCATACGGTGCGGCAGTTGTAACCATTTCCTCACTAACTCCTAAATCATGGCGAACTTGTTCTTCGACGGTCAAAGTCAAATCACCTAGTTTAGCAGAAGCACTTGCTTCTAAACGAAGTTCGTCAGCATAACTTACTCCGCTAATCATCAACGCCATAATGGTCGTCATTAATAGTTTCTTTAACATAGTCACTTTCCTTTCCTTGCTGAGTAAACAGCAATTGAATTGTGTCTATTATACATTAGATGATTCTTTTGTCAAGCCCTAAGTTAAAGATCTACTTTAACTCAGTGTGTCATTTACTTTTTTCTTTTCTTTTTCAGGGACTTAACATCTTTTTCAAGTTGTTCGATTTTATACTTCATAACTTCAACATCGGTTTCGAGATCGTTAACCGTATTGAGTTGCCAAGATAAAACACCCACTGTGAGTGCAGTTACAATTGTTACCACTAATTTCTTAATATCCATATTTAATCCTCTGAGTAATCTTCTAAACTTCTCTCATCCCTGAGAGTGGTGAGATAGTCCATTGGTACGTACTTTTTAAGTAGTTTAGTCCAGCTGCTAATGTCTAGACCTAAGTATCTTCTGGCCGACTCGTAAGAATTACAATATGAAAGGCTGAACTTAATTATACTTTCTTTAATTAAGTGATCTAGGTTTTTAAAAATATGAAAGCCATAAGCTTTGTCACCAACTGAATCAAAGATCAAATTGAGCTTTAAAGAAATGATTTCTTCAAGAGAAAGTTTGTTCAATTTTGTTTCAAACTCAGGATCAATTTTCTTTTGTTTTCTTAGTTTTTGTTTTAAATTAAAGTTATTAATAATAGTCATAATATATGAATATAGTAATATCATGGATTTTGAAGATCGTTAAATAGAATATATTTATTAATTATATCAGCAAGATATGAGACTACATTATGTCCATTATCATGTCATAAAGTTCTTGTGTTGTTTCATCCCACTCAAATTCGGGATCTTCTTTTTTCTTTTCTTTACTCAGGTCTTTTGCCACTGCTTTGATTTGCTCAGGGGAATCATCAGCAAGAGTCTGTAATGCTTCAGGATTGTCCTCGTCATGAACTTGGAAAGAATTCCTGTCGAAATATACTTTATTGTAAAAACTAAATTCCACCGGTACCATTTTGATCCCTAACTGTTTGGCAATTGCTAGACGGTGATTGCCCTCTCCAATTTTCGCAACACCGTTCTTGCCGACAATCAACATAATCGGAAACTTTGGATTAAATCCTCTTTTGATACTAGAAACCAGAGTGTCCCATTGCTCTTGACTCCCTCTGTGCTTCTCGGCACTCCAATCATACTCTCTGTAATCCCATAGTTCCTCAACAGAATAAAATCCGTGATAAGGAAGTCCGGTACTCGTCATCATACTCCCAGCATCATATGCCTTTTGGCCATCCATCCAATCTTCCAACACATCTTTTACTGGTGGTGGCTTCTTGGGGTTGATTTCATAATATCCTTCGTTTAGGGACTTCTCAGCATCAAGTGTTTTCTTACTTTTCTTCTCATCGGGCAAGAACTTCTCAATTCTGAACTTCAACATTGGATTACCATTGATTGTTGGTTGGCCAAGTTCGTCTTTTCCAATCTCTTTTACTTCGATTCTTTTGTTCTTATATTTCCCGCCTAAAACAATGTCACCAACCTTGATATCAACGTCGATACTTTCTGCCAAGAACTTTCTCCACTTCTTCATCATCATTAGTCTTCGTTGAATTGGATTTTGTTTTCTTCCATTACCATCATTTCGTCTGCAACTTGGTGCATGGCAGCACCTAGAGCATCCTTGTCTTCTCTCTTGGCATTTGCCTTGACCCAATCATACAACTTTTGTTTCCAAGCAGTAACGATTGGTTCGTTTCCTGCTGTAGTTTTTAGTTCTGTGAATTTTCTAAAGTTTTCTAATAGATTGTTTGTTTTCATATTTAATCCTCTTAGAAGGTTACGTCATCTGGTTTTTCGGATGCCTTCTCGTCGTAGATGGACTTAACCTCTGAAGGTGTAAGTCTTTTGTTATAAATTCTCAAATCATGCATTCTTCCCTTGAACTCGTTGGAATGTCCTGAAGGCACACTTCCATCTAAATCGGAAAATAGATACCCAGCAACGGTGCTGCCTAAATTGGCAAAAGTTGCACTACCACCGCTGTACCAATTGGCAAAGGCCCTGGCATCAAGCTCAACCCCGTTGACATATACACGATTAACCGCATTGCCAGTGCCTCCACTATTCAATGTTCTTCCCTCCTCTATCGTGTGACATATGTGCATCCATTTCCATTGTGCTTGGGACGGACCTTTATTGGGTGTTGCACTTACAATATTCCTCGCTTTTGTATCGGTACTCACCCAGGCTCTGTTGCCACCATCCGACGGGCCGAGGTGCATCCATGGCCTCCACTGATTACCACTGGTGCCGGGGCATACCCACATCGCGATGCTGATTGCTCCCGTTGCTGGGGCACTTCCGGTTGCATTTTGGATTGCCGTATTTATTGGAGAATCATACTCAGTTTGGCCAGAACCAAATAATCTAACTCCTGAGTCTGTGGTGCCATCACTCTCAACACATTTCCAAGTAGTACTGCCATCCGTGTGATTGGCAAACTGTGTTCCACCATCAAATGTTAAAATACTTGCTTCCGTGGTAGAATCAAAGGTGTACTGTTTTACCAAATGGGAACTGGCAGCACCAACTGAGCTACTAACCGGATTCATAGTGGGATTATCCGCAGGTTGAGTATATTGATCGAAAAGATTCCTAATTTCAGTTTGGGTAAGTGCTGCTCCATAAATCCCAAAGTCATGTGCTGCGACCTGCTGCAAGTCAGATATGGATGCATTATCAAATTCCGAACCAAGCAACCATGTGTCATCCGCAGAAATGGTAATAGTTCTCGATGTGTCCGGTGTAACTGAAGATGTTCCGTTAATGTATAGTTTTTGAGTAGTTGTGTTATGGTCGTATGTATACATGAGGTGATACCATTCTCCGTATGACATGACGGAACCAATATCTCCCTCGTCTACCGTTTTCTCTGAACCACCCCATGTGTGGTTCGTGCCAAAAGCAAGTCGTCCATGCTGACGAGATAAGATGGGATATGCGGCATTGGCACCAGCTGGAGTATTGACTCCGACAACGGGCTTGAATGCATGTTCGTTACAATTTCGTTGAAACCACCCCCCAATGGTGAAACTACGATTGGGACTATTGTTATTTGGATAACTTCCAGATTCATAAGTCCACAGATTTGCTGCTTCGGAGTCGGTAATTGCTCTATCCCACACTTTGAATTTTGCAAGTCCGCCTTCCCAAAAGGCATTGCCTCCGTCCATGTCGGCATCACCCATTCTGAATCGGCCGTTCATCATATTAGATCCCAACTCTCCATGAGGTGCAATCGGACCAGTATTTTGAAAGGTTCCATTCTTAAATGCCCTAACTGCTACTTCGTCATCGTGCTCTCTGTTGACAGTTAATACGATATGTGACCATTCGTCTTGAGGTATTGATAACAAACTTGCGGTTGTGACTGTGCCATTTGCACCATAGGTTTCTAAAATGTAATCAGTTGAAGAAGAACCTGTGTGCCTGAATTGATAGTCCCCTTGTGCTTGTCCTCCGTTAATTGCTGTGTTGGCAACAGTGCCCCACACTCCGGACGTGTTTGCTGCTCTATCCTCCGGATATATCCAAAAAGAATATGTCGCACTGCCGGTGTGCTGCAAGTGTTCCTCGTTCTCAAAACATAAGAAATAATTATTGCCCACAAAACGGACATAATCAATCCCATTAGATGCCTTCAGTTCAGGTGTGATCTGGTGGGATTCGCAACCAGTGAAACTAGCGGTTATATCTCCCAAGGAGGCAGATATCTTGTTGGAGTGTTTGTGTATAGAAGCAAAATCGAAAGAAACTTTGTAGTTGGTGTCGAGTGACGATGGCCAAGTTTCATCAGCATTTTTCGTTTCTATACCTGCATGAATTAGTGCACTAATTTTTTCCGACTCTCTTGTAGCACCATTGCGTTCCAATTGAATATAAGAACTGTTACTGCCGGACATAGTAGCATAATACCAGTCACCGTCATCAGAGGGAGTTGCTCCAATTTGTCCATAAGAGTTAATTAATTGAAGGTGAGTGTCTGTTCCATCAAAAGTGTACCTTCTCAATAAACTGCTCGGATAGGTAATGCCGGATTCTTCTACTGTTGCTCTTTTTACAAATCTAAAATAATTTGGTACCACAATGCCCTCTCCAGTTAATTATGTAAAAAATAATTCTTGTAGGGCAATATCGATTCCCTCTTCACCCTCTTCATCCTCTTCATCACCAGCTGGTTCAGCATCCATCTCTGCTTTTTCGTCTTCATACTCAGCAGTAGATGGTTCGGCAACAACTCCTTTTAGTTCGTCTTCGTACTTATCGAAATATAATTTCAAGTTAGTGAGAAGATAATCAGTAAACATGTCCTCGTCTTTTGGGTTTGCGAGGATGCTAAAACTATCAGCAATGTTTTGCTCAATTTTGTCGAATGTCTTCGCAGCAAAGTTTCTTCCCGTTAAATCAGCATCAGCACTTTGTACGTCAATCGATCCATCACCATCTACATCGGTGGCAGTTGAAGATCGAGGGGCAGTGATGTCAATAAATTTATCGAACTCACTCTCTGCCTCTTCGAGTTCAGCAGCGGACATACCTGTGGGTTTTTCCTCTTCGTCTTCTGCTTTGGCAACTGCACTCTTATCTGCTGGTTCCTCGACAACACGAAGGCTGCCAAGTGTGTTTTGAACAGCTTTCACAAAGTGTGCCCTGTACGACTCTCTCTGGTCAACTGACGTGGTGAGGGATTTATAATCTCTCTCCACAACAGGCAAGATTCTTTCCAACAAGTCAGTTAAAACATTAATACCAGTGTTGCCGTGAGGAGCAAAGTCAGTCTTCTCGATAAGGAACATCTCTCTAATCTTCTGCCGCAATAGGAGGTCATCACTCGTTTTGCTCTCAGAAAGGTTAATTTGCTTTTCCTTCAATTGCTTCAAAATCTCACGAACACCTTGTCGCAATTTAAGTTCTTCTAAAAATTCTTCTCTTGAAATCATAATAAATTATCTCCACTACTAAGTAGTCTTTTTCTTTTTCTTCTTCCCACGAAAAGGACCGGCATACCCCTCTACAGAACCCCCAACCACAGAAGACACTTCGTTCGTCTCATTTTTGTAATTAACGAGGAACTGAATTGCTGCTCTTGGATCTTTTTCTACGAGGTCCATAAACTTGTCTTTCGTTTCTTCGGGAATGGACTTGTCAAATATAAATTTAAAAGTCTCTTCAGCATAAAGAGGATTATAGTCTTTTGGAGCATTTCCCAGTTCAGGTGCGACCTCGTTGTAGAGGTCCTCTACGAGATTGTAAAGGGCATTGCGACCGATCCCTACCCTGATGGGGTCTTTGGGTTGTTTTGCGATTACAGACGATTCTGGTGTCTCTGAGAGTACGTTTGACTTGACCATCTCGTACATCTCTTTTCTTTCGTCGTTTTTAAACTTTGCTGGGAGGTTTTTCATAAAACTAATTGCGTCTCCGTCTTTGGCAAAGTTTCTCATCTTAGTACCACTAATGCCCCCGAACTTGACGGCATACATGGACACATTTAAGTCTTCTCTGTCTTTACCTACTCCAGCATATCTGCCGTCTTCGATATCTTTCTTGCCAAGTACGAGGACAACGTTTGTACCGGGGTCTAACTTCTTTACATAGTCATATGTGGTCTGGATAGGACTTCGAGAACCCTTGACGAGTTCAGTGTGTCCGACGCAAATCATTCTTCCTTGATATCCGTACTTTGCTATATACTTTTCCCACAACCATCGAGATATATCGAAGGTAATTCCATCTCGTTCTTTTTCGGAAACAATAACATAAACTTTATCTGCCTTGTTCATCCCTGCTTCTGCCGCCTGGAAGTGGCCAGAGTGCGGGGGTTTAAACCCACCGGGAAACAAAGCTATTGTCTGCCCTTCTCCACCTTCTTCGTTGATGGTTCTCGAAGCAGCACCTTTGCCATAACGGAGGATGCCCATGATTTGATTAATGGGGGCAAAATTGCCTGTGAACTTGTAAGTGTTTCCGTCGTAATTGAACACAAACCCTTCGGCAGCAGAGGACACGTTTTCCAAATCTTTTAACTTGTCCACTTGCATTTTTAATTTACCGAGTTCGTCTTCATCTCCTGTTTGTTCGATTGCCCGGATTGCTCCCTCAACTTCTTTTCTCATGCGAAACACTTCGGCATCGTTATCGAGAACGTATAGACTATGAACTCCCCTGAGCATCTCTACTGCGAAGTCATGAATAGCATCTTCAAGTGGGTGAATAATTCTTTTAAGTAAAAGAGGGGCAGTATTAACAAAATCTTTAACAAGTTGTTTCGTTTCTCCATCGTCTTTATCTAACTGTTTATAGATTCCGGTTAATGAAGCACCCTTCACCTTCATCACTCTTTGAACAATCATTTTTCTTACAGAGTCTTTTAGACTAGGGAATACCTTTTTGGTTTCGTCACCAACGACCTTGATGACGTACTCACCGATGGTGTCGTCATCACTCATACCCTCATCTTTGATTGTCTTACTCAATCTACCAATAGCAACCCTAGCATGTGATTTATCGTTTAAACCTTTTAGTTTTTGGACAGCATTAACAACAAGTTTGTGTTCTCCCTGTTTTGCTATATCTTCCACTTTTTTAAATATTTTTTCTAGGAATTCTATTCCCCTCTTTGATGGATCGGGTTTGATACCATCTTCAGTACGCAACATACCACCATCTCTGTGGATTGTGACGATCTTTGTATCATACTGAATAACATTGGTAGTATCTGGATTCATTACTTCGATGTTGTACCATCGATTCGCACTGGCACCAAATAATTCGTTTTGCATTTCCGTTGAAAGATTACGAGCAAATGACTCGAACGCACGAAGAGCATCTGCGAAAGAATACTCTAGTGGACCACGACCCTTGAACTTGTCTCCAAGTTGGTCGGCATCGATACCACCAGGTTTAATCTCTCCTTTATTGCGAGCTGCTACTGCTTTATCATTGGGGATAGAAAAAGACACATACAGGTTTTGTCCATCGGTCTTTTCCGTACCGATGAGTTTACCTGATGATGCCTTGTTGATTATATCGTATAAATCAGAAAACGACAAATTAGGATTGTCGTATAAATGATACATGTGTCCGTAAAGACCACCCATAGAAAACTACTCCTCTTTGTTTTCCTCTAGAGTACTTAACCTTTCTTCTAGAGCAGAAACCTTTTCCGTAAGTCGTCTGCTGTGTCGTTTCACATTACGAATATGTTCTTTCGCAATTTCGATACGACGGTGCTCGGACTTCGTTGAAGGATTGAGACTATAAACAATTTCTTCCAGAGACTGAATATAACTCATTAAACTCGGAGTGTCAAGTTTTTCTCCTAAGAGAAACTTTTTTGTCATTCTTCTAAAGTCAATCATATTATTTCTTTGGTTTAAAAAGATCAGAAATATCTTTTTTTACACTCTTCTTCGGTGCGGGTGTTTCCTCTACGACTTCTTCCACTTCAGGTTCTTCGGTAGTAAGTTCCACGATCACTTCTTCACGTTCTTGTTCACGCAAAAGTGTTTTCTTCAATCTTCTTCTTTTTGGGCTTGGCATAATAGTATTCTCCTATTCCATACTTTGAGTTTTTTGAAGTGCTTTTAATTGCACTTGCAATGCTTTAATCTTTGCTTTGCGAGCAGCATCCTCTGCTCTATCCACTTCGGGACTTTCAGTTTCGTCTTCGCTCATATTACCGGCATTGGCATCCATCTTGTCCATGATCATGAGCAGTTCATCTGAAATGTACTCTCTTGCTTCTTCGTCCATATCGACTTTTGCAACGTGCATTCGCAAAGCATCAAGCATCGCATACACGTCTTGGGAAGGATTATCACTTTCGGCATCGGGATTCAGAGAGTTTCCGTCTTCATCGTATCCCCATTCCCCGTCTTCGTAGACTTTCTTTTTCTTCTTGCCCTTCGACCAACTTTCTAAAGTCCTTTTCATGAGTTTCTCTGCTCTGTCGTTCCACAGCTTATGACGTTCCATCTTATTTATCCTCCGAAGTATCATCGGTTTCTTCAACCACTTCTGCTTCATCGTTTTTGATTGCTTCGAGTTTTGCTTTGAGACTATTGATCTCTTCTTGAGTTGCTGCGATTTTGGATTTCTTAATCTCCTCCATCTTGGCATCTCTCTCTTCGGCAATGGCCATGGCGAAGTCTTTGATGTCATCTTCGATTTTTTCCATAATGCTTTCTGTCATAGCATCACCCAAAATAGCTTCGAGTGCTTGCTCAACTTCATCATAGATTTCCTGAGCATCTTTGATGTCCATGTCAAAGTCTCTCTCGTCTTCCCATCCTTCCTCTTCCGTCTTAACGACTTCCGTTTCCTTGACTGCGAGATTGACTTCACCAATCCCTTGCTTCTCAAAAATCTTCTTCATTAACTCTTCTGCTCTTCTATTAAAAATATTATGTCTTTTCATTTTTTATTCTCCATATTTTATTCCGTCTTCCCAATCACGGAAGACAAGGTTTCCTTGTTCGTATGCTTCTCGTTCCATTTCCCTCAAATGCTCGTCTTTTTGAGCATATCCGTTCTCACGAATTGCTGCTTCCTCAAAAGCACCTCTGCAATTTTGTGTATGGTGGACTAACTCGTGGGAGAAAGACCGCATCACATCTTTGGGGTGTCTGCCGGAAACATATAGAACAATCTTATCATCAGAAGGAGTGTAATATGCTGTTTTTCCTAGCATTTTGGAAGCATTGTTCTCGTCGTGGCGCAAAACAACACGAACAGGTCTGTTAAACCCCATTCGTTCTTTTGCATAAGGGTAAAATTCTCTAATCATATCTTGTAGTGTTTTCATAACACTATAAATAGTGCCTACATAAGCACTTGCACCAAAATAATTACTACAGACAACAGAATACAGATAATTGTCTTCGGTGTTAAGCCTTCTCCGAGAAATAAATAGGTCATGAAAGTAAAAACGATAGTACCAATCGAGAACCCCATGACCCTGACTGGCCAGAGTTCATTCCCAAAGGCATCATAACCAATCTTCGTCGCATTAATGAACAGATACGACAAAGGTATACCGAAGAGGCATACAAAAAATACATTGTTGCGAAACGAACTCCACATAAGTTGCCCATTGCTCTGAATCCAGATAAGGATGTGACCAACGAGCAGAAGGGAAACGAATTGAAGCAGTTTCATTTATAACCCTTTCAATAACTTATTATACACTATTTCGGAAATACTTGAAGTATTATTTTTTCTTTCTGATTCTTGAGATTCATTCAATCCTTTTGATTTACTTTTTACAACTTCAATGGCATCCTGTATTTGTTCGTCGGTAACTCCCTCTATTGTAAAGAGGTGTCTTGCTTCTTCTTCCGATACGGGTTCAATGGTAATTCTTGTGACGGGATTATGGAAAAAACAATCCTTCTTCAAATCCTCCTCAGACTTGTCACCGTCAACATCGACGAAAGTGCCATCATCTTTCACTCCCACAAGATGGCAATCTTCATAGGCTTCTTCATCTTCGTCACCTAAGTCATCGGGGAACCATCCACGAACAACTGCCATGCCGTATCCATACACCTTGTGTAGTGCGAGAGCATAGGCATCGCACAATCCTCTTTTGTAGATTGAGCATTGAGCAGGTTTCTCTGCCTCACCTATAATCTTCCTGTAGATGCTCTCCATCAAACTTTCTGATTCAGCAGCCATCTTTAAGATTTCTCTTTTCTTTCCCAAAGAAGCATCGCATTCACCGAACTCATCTAATATCATTTGCATTGCAGCAGGTTGCCAAATCATTTTCACTTCGTATGCTGCTTCTTCGGTGGGGAAGTTATAGTCAGGGTCTTCGGGGTCTATCATGCCCCAACTTTCCAACTTGTCTTTCGATATTTCTCCATCAACATCCCAAATCTTTCCCGTCTTTTCATCCAGTACTGCTACGTGCCCCACGGTTGTGTCGAGTTCTTCGTAGGCATATTGATTCACGGCAGCAATTAACTTTGCCTCACCGTTGAAGAGAATGTCATTGATTGCTACAGCAGCACCCGCACATTGACCCTTCATTCCTGTAAATCCATTTTCCCTAGCTTTGCGGAGAACACGATCAACCCACTCGGAGTTTCCTTCTTCGGTGAGTTCTTCTTCGAAGTATTTTGCAGCACCCTTATCACTAAGACTATTGTCTATCATGTCAACAATTTCTTTTGCTTTTGCTTTATAAACATTGATGCCTCGTGACTTCATCTCTTCAATAAATTCTTTGAACTCCTCGTCATCAGGATGACCAACCATTCCCCTTTTGTTATAATAAGTGTTTAGAAAATAAATGTTTTTTACTTTTATTTTATCCATAACATTTTCGTCGTAAATGTCCATAGCAGTGTAGTTTTTCACACTCGACTTAAAGGGATTTAAGAGAGCATACTCAATTGTCTTGGAGTGTTTCTTCATTACTGCTTCGGTGGTGTCTAAGTAAAACTTAACCATCTCATGTTTCATTTTACCATCAGCATCTTCCCTTGCTCTGTTCCATGCTCTAACAACTTCTGGCTGATACATTTTTGAACCCTTTGGGACTACTGTCGGTTCGGCATTCTTTTCAGTCCACTCTGCCATTGCATCGATAAGGTCTTCCACAATTGGATCTGATGCTGAGGGATCTTGAATCAATCCAAGTAAGTTGCCCAATAGAATGTTTCTACGTCCATTCTTTTCGGGCAAAGAAAAAATATCCTTCATAGAAGAGGTAATAAGTCTTCCTTCGACCTCTGCAACGCACCCACCACGACCTGTAATACCATCTCTGATAAATTCCTTCTTTGCACCACGAGTAAAGGTGGAAATTTGCTTTTTAGAACCCTGAATGGAAATAAGACCCTTCATTCCGTTGAGATTTCCGATATGAAACCCTTTTACGTTCTCAGGTAAGTCTCCAAGTGCTCTTTTTAGCAAAGTTGAGCCAAGTGGGAAGAATAAATCGTAAAAACTGTTGAATTCGATCATATCTCCGTAACTTTCTCGATTTACAACACCCTTCGGCACCCAATCGGACTTTTCTTCGAACTTTTTAAGGATTTTGTTCCCCAATTCTTCATTTTGAGTCCCATTTATGTGATTTAGCATCTGCCGTTGCGAAACCATGTGGAGGGGGATGTTTTCCTTCTTTAAATCAGGAACAATGTCACTCTTTCCGATACTGAGGTAAGCAGGGGAGTCTTTTACGAGAAATACCGACTTTACACGGAAGTTTTCAATGTTTTTCTCGTCGTATCCGGTGTATCCACCTTTTTCACCCATATTAGCATCAATAATTGCCTTTTTGAACATCTCTTGGTTGTTTTTGACGACTTCTTCGACTGTATCGAGGTAATACTTAATCATTTCTGCAAATTTCTTGCCGTCACCCTTCGGAATGGGTTTTCCTTGCTCTTTGTATCGTTTTACCATCCTTGGTCCAGGCTTCTGTGCCCGAATGATCTGTTTTCTCCAAGCATCGAGGACAACAGTGGCATCTTCCCCTTTAGGGAGTTTGGATTGGGTTGGTATTTTGGATTTTACACCTGATTTTTCATTATATTGGTGTAATTTCTGTATAATCTCTTTTCTAACCTTCATGAAACCATTATGTCCGATGGATTTGGTAAGTGTTTTGAGTTTTACGTTCCTTCTACCACCTTTTTCGGGTCTGGTACGAGCATCTCTATAAAAAGATGTCAAAATGTCACCCTCAAGTTTGACAACAAACCCTGAATCGCGTCCGGCACCAACACCACTAGAAAACATCTTGTCTGCAACGGTATCTCCCAACTGCGAGAACCCGGAAATTGCTTTTTTGGTGCCCTGTATATTGATAAGTCCATAAACACCTCGATGATCGGTCACATGGAACACCACACCCTTTGTTGGTTCAGTACCAAGTGCCCTTTTGAGGAAATCTTCTCCCAATGGAATGAAAAAATCACCTGTGTTGGCAAATTCAATCATTTCTGAGTAGCTTGCGTTCCACAAAACAGGATTATCAACATTATATTTCTTTTCGAGCATCTTATCCATGATTTCTTCGGCAACTTTTTGCATTTTTCCATCTTTTATTGCATTTATCTTTGTTTTTAAGAATGCACCGAGGGTTTCAATGTCTTTTAGCTTGTTTTTTCTCATATATTTCGAAATTACTGTCAAGGATTCTCTTGAATCAGGGTTTTTTCTATTATTTTGAATAGAGGTGCCAACGGAGGGGGCAAAATCACGAGGATAATACACAATTTGAGTATAAATGTCTTGAACTGCCTTAGAAGAGATGACAGATTGGCCGGTCATCATCATTTTTTTGATTCTCTCCCTCTCTTCGTCGTCATATTGCGGTTCTACACCATCACCATCGGGATCAACCAGATGTTTGTACAGATCATTCTTGACTTGCATCATATCTTCGTGACTTGGGAATGCCATGAAGTCCAGATCCCCCGCATCTACCATCTTTATCAGTGCTGCAAGGTTGGCAGCATCGTTGAAAGGTGTAGCTTTCCTGATATTGGTACCTATATCATCTTCTGCTGGTTTCTTGTCACTAACGGTGTATTTGTTTTTCTCTAAAAACTCCCTCCACTCTTCTTTGGTGGTCATGAAGTTCTTCGGGTTATTTATAAAGAAGTATTTTTCTTGGGTAAGAAGCTTGACAGGTATATTTTTTCCTTTTAGAATATCAATTGACTTCTCTACTGCCTCGTTCTCTTTGAAAGATACCGAACGGAAACTCTTAACGGGAAACAAAATACGAACTTCCTTGATATATTGCGAGAAGTCGTCAATGTAGGGATCATCTGTTACAATCCTATCTTCCGTTTCGTCTTGGTCCATAAATCCTGGACCCCAATAATCTACTGCTGCTGCTTTGTACCTTTGAGACAACTTCCTGCCGTCAAGAACAAGCACAGCAGCTTTCTGTGGCAATCCAAATGCTTCACGGAAAGTGTTGATCGAGCGGGCAGTCGAAAAGAAAAAGAATTTTCCTTTGTTTAGTTTGGAGTCACTACGAACACCCTGAGCAACGGAGGTCATTACTCTGTCTTGTTCCAGTATTTTCTGTAGTTCGTCAATGCCTGTTCCGTGATAAACGATGTCGGTGACTCTTTCGTTCACAAGTTTATTGTAGATTGACTCAACCAATTGGGGATTTTTCATAGTTATAAATAGTTCTCACTTACGGGATTTCGTTTAGAACCTCTAAATTACTTGTCTTCACCGGTGCGGCATATAATCCACCATTTTTTGAAACAGGATAATCATCACAAGGGCACCACAAAACAAAGGTATGATCATTGTCCACTGTGAACTTAACAATGCCGTACCTATATACATCTTCCTTCGAAGTCATAAAGACTTTGTGAGCAACTAACGTACCTTCTCTTAAGCTATCTTTAACATACTGGTATGATTTCATCAATTAATATATCTCCCATGCTCGTAAGTTCCCCCACGAGACTTTCGAAACTCTCTGTATCAAAAATAAACATTAGATATGCTAGTAAATCTCTCTGGTCTGAGAGGCATAGAAATCTAAAGTTCTCGGCCATAAATTCTATAAGTTCTTCCGTAGCTACTTCTGGCACGTCCGGAAGTACATCGTGTTCGATAGAGAACTTGTAGTTGTTCTCTTTTATTTCTTTCTTTACCTCTTTGCATTTGGCAAACAATTCGTCGTAATCTTCAATCATGTCCAGTCAATACCATATATATCATCTAAATATTCCTGTATCTCTTCATCTGTCATGAAGTCAGCAGGATCTATATTGGAAGTATCTATACTACCACCACTACTAGCACTTTGTTTAGTAGATGATTTCTTTTGTTTAGATATTCTCTTTGTTATTTTCTTTATTCTTGTTTTCGCAGTTTTCTTTCCAGGTAGGGGAACAACCGGTTTTGTTACAACCGTTTCCCAATCTTCTGCAAGATCGTCTTCGTCCAATGGTTCGTCATCATCCCAAAACTCGTCTTGGTAAAGTCTGTCGTTCTTATCCATAAACACATCTTCCAATATTTCATCCCGCAATCTTTTACACAATCTCTCGTGTTTCTGAAGTTTCTCACAAGACTTCCTCATATGGTCAATAAACCTCCTGTCTTGCTTGGGAGTCAACACCATGTGGTGGTCTAGGAACCAGGTTGCTCTTCCATCCAAATCTCTCAAATAGTAAAAGGTCTGCTTTCCGTCCTGACTGGTTTCAACCCTCTCGATCTCTGCTGCTTTGCCCTTCATGCTCTCGTGCTTGTTATTCCAGTATTTCCACTTCTGATCTTTCCGGGGAGTTATCTCTACCCAATCTCCTACATTAAACCTCTTCATTTTTAATACCTAAAAATCTTTCCCACGTTTTATTGGGATACCTCTTGACGTAATTCCTAAAAAACTTATGGTCCCACTTTAAAGGTATAGGTTGTTTTATCATATTCACACCCCATTCGTCAAGTCTTTTATTTCCTTTTTTATTATTACAGTCCCTGCAACTCGTTACTGCGTTCTCCCAAGTTAATTCCCCTCCTTGGGATGCTGGTATAATATGATCTATCGTGCAGTTTCCTGGACTCATTTGTAATTCACAATATTGACACTGATACATATCTCTGAGAAATATATTATTCTTTGAACAGGCACTGGTTCTTACTTTTCTTTGTATAAAGTTTTTAAGAATCACTATTTCGGGTACACCAAAATTATTACTTACAGAACGGAGATATTTAAAATCATTATCTAACCCACCCCTCCTATTAGAAGCATCGATCCATTCTCTAAGGTTGTATACGTTGTAATCACTATCTAACACGTTCGCAGCCTCACGGAAAATTAAGTAGATAGCACCCCGCACATCAACTATTCTTATTGGACGATAGTTCCTGTCGAGGACTAACACTCTCTGACTCAATAAAGACAAAATGGCAACACCCTTCTAGTAATACTCTCCCTACAAAGTAACACCGTTGTGAAAGATGTTACCATATAATAAGTATTAAGTGAAGTGAATTATAGTATGGTGTTCGGTGCAGAAAGCACTTTGGTTATAATTGCTGGATAGTCTTGACCGTAATATATTCTGTGCCTAGAAGATGTTTGGGATTTAAAGTGAATTTGGAATGTATAACTTGTTCCGGGAACTAAATTGGCATTGCTGCCATCTTTCGATATCGTAGCTTCCAGTGATTGCAATCCGTTAAACCCTCTGTCATCAAAAAATTCTACTTGATCAAACCGAACTCCGTCTACATCATAAACATATCCCGTACCATCGTGTATACCATAGTATGCTTTCTTTGTTGCTACATCGCTTCCGACCCCCACCATGTAAAACGAACACTGTACGATAACCTTCGCGCTCGCAGGACATGTAAAAGTCACATTTGCAATCCCAGTAAAACCACCCATTGTTGTTGAAAATGTTTTATATGTATTGCTTCCAGTCCCAGATTGATTATAGTGGTTATTCTTCATTGCTAAAATGAGTCCACCCATGTTATAGATGTCCAAAGGATTTTGTGGTGCAACAGTGCCAATGCCGACTTTACCATCCTTGACAACCATCGAATTGTCATGACCATTTGAACCAATGGAGATCTTGTTGTCTGAGTGGTGCCATCCGATCCACCCCCTATTGCTACTATCTTCTCCGAATCCTACAAAAGCATCTGCCCCACTGCCTCCCGTTAAAGTAATTCTTTTTATGGTAGAAGAATCATCCAATCCAAAATCGCCACCAACAGCGAGAGAGGTCGTGCTAGTGGTAGTCGCACTTATATTCATACTTGTTGCAGTTACAGCACCGTTTACATCAAGTGTTGTTGTTGGGTTCGTCTTGGCGATGCCAACTCTGTTTGTGTTTCCGTCAAAGTGATGCCGCGCGGTGGTCCCCCACCAAACATACAGATCATTATCGGGTCTTAGGTGAAGGTCTTGATCTGCCTCTATGAGCAAATCTTCGGGGTTATCAGCATTTGCATAAATCCTTGTAACACTAGAATCAAACCTTAGTTCTTTTTGCTGCGGGATGGTGATATGGCCATTGGCGTCGGCAGTGACTGCTTTAGATGCCTCCACTGTTCCGAGGGTTGTGATGTCTAAATAATTCAACTCGGTGGTGCTGAGTGAAGCACCTTCAAGAATACCTAATTCAGTTTCCGAAACATTAACTGAACCAATTCCAATCTCTCCGGTAAAAGTTGGATTCGCAATAGGTGCCTTTGCGTTCAACTGAGTCTGAATGGCACTGGTGACACCATCAACATAGTTGAGTTCTGTCGCAGCTGCCGTGACTAACGTTCCTCCGAGTTTTAACCCTGCTGAAGAACCGTTGTGTGCTACAACATCTACATTACCCTCTGGAGAAATAGTCATCCTGGTGTTAAGGTCTACGTTTCCTGTACTATTTTTTGTTTTGAAGTGTAGTTGCCCTTTTGATCTGGTGCCTATTCTTTCAAACGTAACAGCACCGCCCGGGCTTTGTGCATCGGAGTCTTGGTTGGTCGAGATTCTGAATCCTATGCCAACCTCAGTGTTGTTGTCATCAGTCTCTCTGGAAATTAGTAAATTAAACTCTTCCAACTCTTCGTCATCGGCAGCATCAAAATCATTTTTGTTTACCGTCAACAGTCCACCACCTTCGGATGAGGGGAGACTAAAAGAATCCCCAACTGTTATTCTGTTGTTGACAAACGTCATAGTTGACTGAGCAGTTAGGGTGCCATCTCCGTCCGAAGTCAGGACTCTGTTAGCACCGTCACTGGTAATGACTCCGGGCAAGTTCAAGGCAATATCATTGGCATTAACTGTAATGCCTGTGCCCTGTCCAATGTTCAGGGTAGCATCTCCATCGGGGGCACCACCTGTCAACCCGCTGCCTGCGATTACTTCTGTAATATCTCCTCCACCACCAATGTCGGTTGTTAAGTCATATTCTGAACCAGAAGAGTTTTTGAAATATAGTTTGCCGTCACTCTTTGTGAATACCACACCACCACTAGCAGGAGAGGAGGGAGCAGATGACATTGCAACAGGTAGAGTAAAAGATCCATCCTTGTTTATGATAAAACTATCAGAAGCATTGGAACGGTTAAGAAACCTTAAACCATCATCTGCCATTGTAATTTTATAAGATTTTTTTTGGTCTTGGGATATGTCGAGTTC
>CEUI01006167.1_pt1 | contig 172801 bp, 215 predicted proteins | sample 531411 | NCBI WGS metagenome assembly CEUI01 (sample SAMEA2622841, study PRJEB7988) | marine metagenome | isolation source: saline water (ENVO:00002010), including
CCACGTTTCCTTGATGTTGCCCACGGTAGGGGTGAATGCATATAAGGTGACATCATCGGCAGTGGGCAACATAGTAGTCAAATCGCTTAAATTAATCTGGGGGTTTAGGTATGACAAACCAGGTTCATCTGTAAAAACAATCACCACGTGATGTGCATTATCCCTCCAATTTATAACAAACTCATCAATCTGCGGAATTGAAAATACCCCTGGTGATACATTAGTATTCCATGTTAACGTGGATTTATCGTAAGGCGGAGCACCCGCTAGATCATAAAGTGATAGGTATACCGCATCATACAGCATTTCGGCACCAGACCCACTCGCAACTATAAATGTCTCAAGAAATGCAAGATCATTGACAAATGATGTAAATGGGCCCAGGGCTGAGTGAAGCAACAGGTACTCTTCATACTTAAAGCATTGCCCATCAAGGCCTAATATGCTGCAGGTAGTACCTTGCATTGGGCCGGCCACCACCCCCCACTGAAGTACCTCTTCGTCGCTATAATAGGTTGCAAAAGATTCGAGCGCGCCCATCACTCCCTTCATTTCCAAATTCATAGAACCCGATGAATCGACAATAAAAAGAATATCGGTATCCTCCATTTCCTTTCCATCATCTATAATGCCGTCACAATCACTATCGGTACCATCACAGGAATCTTTGTCCAAAGGCAATTGTTGATCTTTACAATACCCGGGAATAAAATTGGCCAGGCCCTGGGAATTGCTATGCCCCCACTTCCCATTATAGCACATCATTTCACCAGCGTGACATATTCCAACGCCCAGGGTCTCTTCGGGTCCGGTATAACACTCTTTCACCAGGTATTCATCCACCTTGTTGTCGCAGTCATCATCCCAATTATTACACTGTTCTTCTACGGGATCACCAATGGTTTTATAACAATCGTCCTGGAGATTTAAACCCAAGGCCCAACAATAACTAGTGCATTCAGAAACCATGGATTCTACACAAATTTCTTCACCTATCCAGTTCAACTCGTATTTGGTGCATAGGCACGTTTGATAACCTGAACCGCAAATAAGGGGTGGGTCATCACAAGGTAATAGAATCCCAAACCACGTACATTGACAATCCAATTCTTCATCTATTTCACCATCACAATCATTGTCCAACATGTCGCACATCTCTGGTTCAGGCTGGGCCGCGGTGCAGTTCCAGGCACCGTCTACACAATGAGACACCCCTTCCCCACATATGGTTTCACATGTATCTATTAAATTTTCATCAATGGTGCCATCACAGTCGTCATCCTTTCCATTACATACATCTTCAGGTACCGGCCCGCATTCATCACAGGCATTACGTTGCCCTTCATCTATTTCACCATCACAATCATTGTCCAGGTAATCACATATTTCCTCAGTTGGGGTGGGAGCTGTGCATATTTCTTCACCGGCAATACAAAGCAATTCCCCTATGCCGCATTCATTTTCACATTCCCATTCACCTTCATCTATACTTCCATCACAATCATCATCTAGGTTATTGCAAATCTCTTCTTGTGGGAGTTGACCCACACATACCTGGGACCCATTAATGCACAACAAATCACCTAACCCACATTCGTTAACACACAACGAACTATCCAAATCTTCATCCACGCTTCCGTCGCAGTCGTTGTCAGCTCCGTCACAAATCTCAGGTGGCACAGGCCCACATTCATCACAGGCATTTTTTACACCTTCATCAATAATACCATCACAATCATTGTCCAGGTAATCGCAGACTTCTTCTATGGGTTCTGGGCCTTTGCAAATAAGTTCCCCGTTTATACAAACCAATTCCCCTTCACCGCATTCATTAATGCATATTTCCGGATCTAGATCTTCATCCACGTTTCCGTCGCAATCATCATCTAAGTTATTACATTTTTCCGGTAAACACGGAACACATTCAGATTCAACGTATTTCCCTTTTTCACACCATTCTTCTAGATACCCATTAACACCGTTAATGTCGGTGCATTCCTTTTTGGTGATAGTATCATCTGAAGGATCACATTCGAAATACTGTTCACACTCACCTATTTCAATTACTTCAGGAGGTTCTTTACATATATTGGTTATAATCTGGACTTTCCATATTGCGTCCAATGGGGGACAAAAGAAATATTCCGCCCTAAAACAATCAGTGCTGTAATACACATCCCCACCGGTGGTATCATTCATGATACCCATATCCTCAGGTTGGATTGTGTCAGGTGGGGCGTCAGGTTTTTTGGGAATAGAATTAGAAGAACCAGGTTGGGAACTACAACTGGCCATAAAGGCCAACAAAAATAAAAGATATGCAGAATGATTCATTATTACCTCATGGTGTATTTTTTATATGATTGCCGATAAAGTCACTCCCTTTATCGCAATTAGTTTTAATGTCATCCCCCATCTTTTCAGTTTTTATAAAATTCTCAATCTTCAAACCGGTCCAAATCCGGCCTTTATGCAAAATATCTATCGCCATATAGACCTCTGTTAAGCGGTTACATGTACCAGCAATTTCAGTTGTAGCAGAGTGTTCATAAGGACCTTTGATAATTACGGCAGGTTCGTTCCAAAATGAATTTTTTCCTGTTTCGTGAAGATGACAAATCAAATCTCCGACTTTCATTAAATTACCTCAATATTGGTATCAAGGCACCAAATTAAAAGTTCACCGGGAAACATTACTTGTACCGTAACATTGCGTTTCCCGGTAATTATACCAATACCCTCCCCAAGATCCGTTTGTAAAGGACTTCCTGAAACAATTTTCACCAGACAGCCAGGGGTTGGTTTAATTTCTTTCATTGGTTTAAAAACCCATAAAGTCCACTTCCACTATTGATTCAATCCTCCAAACACCCGTATGTGTCATACCGAATTGCAAATCCTGCAAAAAACGATAAGCCTCAGTCGCAGCCTCAGCAAATGTTGATTTACGCACTAGGTGTTCTTGCACTTTATGACTTTTTTCTTGTTTTAATCGTATGATAAATTCCCGATTATTCATTTTTATCCTGGTGCGACCACATCAATCACGTTAATTCCCGGCCGTCTTTGAATGGGGACCCAATTCAATTGCCGATCTTCCCGGAGCACCCGCATGCCCTGTTCGTTAAAGGCCTCCGGAAAGACACCACCATCATTTTCAAACCAGTGAATTAAGGCACACATCAGTGATTGGCGTTCCCGACGCGGACCGATGGGACCACATTCAATCTGCCGGCAATCCATGATCAGGCCCATTTGCCTTGATCCATTCCACCGATACATAATCACATCGCCTGCCTTCATTAGTGATTCCTTTGCCCGTCAAATACGCAGACAAAAATCAGATCTTCACTAGGGTTGTCATTAAATACCTTGTGAAACACCCCGTCTTTGATGAGCACAATATCGCCGGCCTCTACCTCAAATACATCATTATCTAATTGCATTCTCCCATACCCATAGGTAAAATGATATACTTCTTCTTGGCCCGGGTGTTTATGACCCGTGGTCTCTTTGCTTGGGTGGAGAATTGTTTTAGAAACAACCAGATTTTGCAACGACGTATTATCTATAACCACATATGTTTCGTTGTCTTTTACAGGATTCCCACCTAAGTTCCATTTATTGATTTTCATTCGAATACCTCAAAACACCCTTCGGCATAATTGTCACACCATATGCCGCCTTGGTGAAAAAATAAGACGTCCACATACCTTAAATCCTCATGCACAATTTCTGTTACTATACCCATGGTGCCAATTGGTATTATGGAACCATAATGTGGGCTGGTAAAATCTTCTGAACGTAATTCCAATTTATTTTGAACTAAGTCACCCACTTTCATTTAAAGTTATTAGTCCGGACATAACATGCGCCCCACCTGGTAAGGGCGCCGTCAAAAAAGACTGTGCATATATCTCCAGGCTCAATGAGCAATCCCATATATGATTTAGATGACATCCCGGGTTTTACTGTCACAAGATCACCGACTTTCATTGCGATATATTACTTCCATCTCCGATTCATGTGCAATTCCCAGTTCACCATCATCATATAAAATTCTCCACCCTCCCCCAATCAGGTGCTCCATATCGCCCGATCTGACTGGGTATATATTTTCAACCACTAACCCATACATGCCATAATCAGAATCAAAAATCATATCACCGATTTTCATCAAATCTCTTTCCCATCTCTAATCACTCGATATTCACTTCTCAGATTGTTGATGTTAATTCTGCTATAACCCCATCGCAAATTATAATTTTGGGGAGTACCGGACGACCATTGAATCCATGCGTCGCGACGTGATATTTCATAAACAACTCCGGCAAACTGCTCGCCGGTCCTTTGGCAGGTTTCGATAATCAAATCCCCTACAATTGGATACCTGGAATTACGCATTAATGCTTTTCCATATCCTGTATCAATCGACGAGCCTCTGCTGCCAACGATTCCATCTGATCACATACTGCGCATAGACGTGCCAGGCGCTCTTTACGGTTGGTATCCGCAGACTTACGTTGAACTGTGACAGTCTTAGGTGTCACCGGTTTGATGCTTTCCGTCATAGGATCCGAAATTGATTCTCGCATTGTCTGTGTCCAGTCGCAACCCATAGTATCCTCCTTGGTGTTGATTAAATTATACCATGTTTTAAAGCAATTTGCACTTAATATTTTTACACCTAGCAAAATATACTCGCACCATTTATCGACCCAAATTAATAACCTTTAGATGGTGAGGATGTGCCCATGCAGGGGGATCTTTCTCACGGTAATGTACCCATATCTGGCGTGAGCCAGTAAGGCACTCAGTGCTAATCTTCCACACAATCCCAACCACCGGTTCTACCGCTGACTTGAACTGTACCAAATCCCCAACTTTCATTACCCATCCGCAGATTGAAGAATCTTAAGCGCTGATTTTGCATTATAAACGGTGCGAAACGAATGTTCATGATTAGCCACCCCCAATTCTTGTACATCACAATCCACCCGATTATTTTCTTTTTCATACACCCGAAGAATAATAACTAATCGACTCATGTATTGACATAAATCACCAACCCGCAATGTTACCACCCTACCCCGTGACAAGGATATGTGCACAAGCCGTATACGGCAAGTGCGAATAAAATCAGGCATGTGCCCAAGAGGGTCTTTTCAACTAGATTCATTCAATACCTCCAAATATTTTTCGCTCATAGCACATATGTCCCCGGTGATTCCACAATACATGTTCCAGATATTTCCGCCATCGGCCCAGTAGTCATCGGTCGACGGAGACACCACCAAGTAGAGATTCCTTCCATATGGGTGAACTGTCACAAGATCGCCTGGCTTTACATTCTTAAGGTTCATATATTCCTGAAAATAAAGGGCGTTTTTTCTTTATTCGAGGAGAACGCCTTAACTCCCCAGTGCTTCCGGTGCTCGCGATCACCGATTCTCCGTGTATACCGGAAGAGCATCGCACATGCTCAAAGGGGTAAGGCTCCCAACTTCCTTACCTAGGTGCAGCCTACGCTTACGCAACCACCCCTCAATCGCAACCGGCATGCCACTCCAACGAGTGCCCGGTGATCTTGAATTGAGGTATCTGGCCTGCACCCCCCACCAATATTAAAAATACCTGCGCCCGCGAGAGGACACAAATCAAACAGCTTCCATCAGCTTCCGCGGTACCATCACCTCGCGGCCGGAGTCCGTGTCAAGCACCATCATGTAACCCGGGCGGACGTGATAACCGATATGCGCTCGCATTCGAGCGCGCAGGACTGGATAAATTTTTCCGGCTGTGAGCTCAACATATCCGTTCTGTGGGGGGAGCCGGCTCTCGCCAGCGCTGTCGAACGCAATGCTGAATGTATCTTCGCCGCGAGCCTTCGCCTCTTTGATTTCCTTATGCTTCGCTTCTCGCCACTCTCGCTGCTGCTCACCGGACAGGCGATAGGTAGCACTGACCACACGCCGCTCGTCGCAATCCCAACTGTCTCCTGGATACTCACGCTTCCCGCCGTTACGCGTGGTGAACGCTGCGTCTTCATTAATCCGCACAAGGCCACCCTTACGAATTTTCTTTTCTTCTGTCATGTTTATAAACTCCTTGGTCATGTGAAATCTCTCAGCGTCTTGGCTCGGGACCCGTTACCCGATTCTATGGGAGATACCCCGGCGGGTCTTTGTTTTTCATTTTCTCTCCTACCCCCCTTCCTTCTTTTCTATTATACCAAATTACACTAGAATTTGCACGCATGCAGGAAAAAAAATGGCTGGGGCACAAGGACTCGAACCTTGAATGTCGGTACCAAAAACCGAAGTGTTGCCAATTACACCATGCCCCAATCGCGGGGTAAGCGAGGGGATTTGAACCCCCACCCACTGGCACCACAAGCCAGTGCTCTGCCGTTGAGCTACGCTTACCATAGAATCACTAGAGTGCACATGCAAGGAATAATGTTATAATACCTAGAGGTAAGGCCAACAAGCCTAACAGAAGCTCATTTCGGGCCTCTCGTTTGGCAATTGTGGACCATCGTTCATTTTTAGGGGGCTTACGAAACATATCTACTCCTTCTGTTGAAAACAAAGAAAGTCCCGGGTCATATGACCCGGGATGAATGGCTTAAGCCGCCGAGACCCGAGCCACTTCCTTAAACCCCTTACCGTCAAGGTGGAGGAAGAAAGTATGACCGCATCCGCCGAACCGGTTCTTCGTTGTCTGAAGAACTCGGCAACCGGCCAAATCAGGGTCACGGGTTTCAACCGAAAGCTCCATCATGGCATCAACCATGTGCTTAAGCTTATTGCTTCCGGCCATTTGACCACCCTTGTTGACCTGACCAATGACAATTGCGTTACAGAAGTTCTCCTTGCAGTAGTCAGTGATCATGCTCAAAGCACGAGTCGCGGATCCACCGTTGATGTGGGTTGAACCATCCTTACGCGTGTACTTACCATCGTCCATACACTGAAGGGAGTCGACAATAAGGAAGAACGGCTTGTTCTTGTTACCGCGCTTCTTCCGCAGCTTGTCGCATTGCTCAAGCAGCGTTGGCACGTGGGTTTCCTGCCCAGCAACGAAGCCGTTGCGAAGACCGAGGCGCTCACAAACCAGCTTGACCTGAAAAAGAGACTCTTCAGCGGTGTTAAAGAAAGCAATCCCGCCTTGTTTGGTGATTGAATCCGCAAGCTTCAGCATCATCGTGGTCTTACCGGAACCCGGGGTACCCGTAAAGAAAGTAACAGCGGAAGGTGTGAAGCCCTCACCGCCCAACGCACAGTCGATGTATTCCACACCGGTCTTGAACTTGTTCCGCAATTGCTTGGGAACCTTGATATCCAAGATGTTGGTACCGAACTTGACTTCCCTATTCTTAAGATTGAGCTTCATTCTATCTCCTTGGTCGAAATTTTAAGCTCCAGGGAGGTACCTTTCCTCCCTTCCTTCTTTTCAATTATACACCAGGATCGTCGGTTTTTGCACGTACTTTACACTTTTTTTCTTCTTTTTCCCACCATTCCGGGGGATCAGGATACATTTTAGTGATGCCGTACATACCACACCCGACACAAAAGAAACACAACATCGTTACCCACAATACTTCCATTACACCACCCCTCGATAGAACATGTTGCTGCACTCCATTAACAAAATTTCTTTGGATGGGAGTGTAGTAGTTCTAATACGTGATCTTTGAATCATCTCCCCACTCTTTGGTACATCATAGGCTAGCCACGGATTTTTTCCGCGGCGGTTTTTGGGCAACCTCTTGTCTTCTCTCCTCGTAATCAAACAAATGGGGGAACCTTCAATAATGTCAAACAATACCGCACATGCCTGAAGCTTTTCTTCAAAGGTTAATTCATAAAACCTTTTATCGTATAGAGCACCACCCACCTTCAGGATCTCCAGGATGGTATCGCTCACAGGTTTGACATGTTCTACGCACGGAAAATTGTCATCTGTGGAACGATTCCAGTGATTGTGTTTTTTTCCCAAACCCCGAATTTTTCGGATAACCTTGGCCACTAGTTCGGTACCTTCATAGTCGGTCAGCAGCGCCGCCAAACCATCCACGTTAGCACGTGCCTCTAATTTGTGTAATTCCCCTACCATGTCATCAGAAATATACCATTCCACGTAATTTTCAAATAAACGCAAAATTCTATCAATTTTTCTTTTTGCCCCTAAATCATGTGGGCATCTTTTAAATTCAAACAACCACGGATGCAATGATTCCACAAAGGCTAAAAATCTAGATGAATTCATACGTATACCCTCGTCCATTCCTTCTTATTATAACTTAATAAGGAAAAATTTGCATAAATTTGAGTTAATTTTTTAAAAATTAAGATAATTAAAAGCAATAATGATAAATGAAGGGATATGTGGGGGAAAGTTGTGAATTTCCCTATTTTTCTTCCTTGGATTTGGCGCTCCATTGATCTTTGGGCAATAATTTTTCAATTTTGAACTTTAAGATAGATTTTCCATTGACTGTAGGGTGTCCATGTTCATCTTCACCAATTTCTTTTACAATTGTGCGCTTATTTTTAAATCTTCCGGTTAAAATCACATCGCCCGGCTCAAGATCTAACGTTAACGCTTCACGAATAAGATTTCTTAATTTTTTATTGGTGGTTTTCATTTTAGCCTTCATCCTTGTTCCACGGAGCATTTGAATCTTCTATCATAGAAACTATGCTCTTTTCAAACCCCCGTGCCGCAAGCCATGCCCCCACAAACATCCCGGTACTAGTGCAAAAAATAATTAGCAGCACAATCCCCCAGCTCACTTGATAGCCCCTTTTATCTCAGCATGCAAATCTTGGGCTTTTTTTAACAATTCGGGATCTGGAGGGTTGTCCCATTCCCCCCACAGAGCCGCAACAACGTCAGACATCGCATCAGAAGCGACCTGGAAAGGATCACTATTGGATTGTGATGGCTGTGCAGCAGGTTTCTTGCCCCAGAATTCTTCCAGCACAGACTCCTTAATGATTCTTCTGAGTTGTTTCTTTGAGACTTTCATCTTCTCCACCTTCCCCCACCGAACACGCTTCGAAAGAGCTCGTCAGTTTCTTCCCATGACAAGGAGTCAATATAATTAGTGAGACCGACACCATAGCCTCTTTCTGGGAGAGTCGCCAATACATCTTCTTGAATTTCTTTCCAGGTATATTTGACACCCGGCTCGCGGATTCCCTTCCACCAGCTTATAAGTTGCTGCTTGACTTTGGGATCAACTGGAGTCATTGCTTCCTTGATGATTCTTCTGAGCTGGTGCCTGGTAATTCTTATTTCTTTGAGCTCTTCCTCTTCTTCATCCTTGTCAATTATAGCTTTCTGGAGTTCATCCGGTAACTTTGTTTGGTCACCCTGGAGGGCCGGATCAGCATTGTACTTGATGGTTGCCTCGGCTTCTTCCCGGATGATTCTTCTGAGTTGTCTCTTTGTGATTTTCATCGATTCGGTCCTTCTGCCCACACCATAAAATTATGCAAGAACCACGGTGGGATAACAACATCACCCACGTTCCGACCGGTGGCGATCACATCGTCTTGCCCGGTGCCGGAGCCAATGGCCATAACAGTGAGCTTCTCATTTTCGGGTACCACAACCCATTCTGCTATGCTTTCCCCTTCGTAACGAGCTAATTCAACCGGAGCTTGAGCCATGATGACATCCCCTCGTCGCACGTAATCCCTGATCTCTTTTGGTGACATCATGATTTCTTCAGGATTTTGAATCTCTTCTCGCAATAGCGTTTCTCTAATAAGCTGTTTAAGCTTTGTTTTTGTAATTTTCACCACTCTCTCCTTGACCTGGCCTTGTTTTTCTTCGTCTTCCCATTTCTGTGCCATTTCAGGATCATTGGCCCACATCCACCGTCTCTGTTTTTCTGATTTAAAAGGCATTTAAAATTCCTCGCTATCCCTTTCCACAATGTATGCGCCTGTTCCACCCGTACCGGAATTCAAAGAATCCTCAGCGGTTTCATATGATAAAAAGATCATAGGTTGACCTGTGTGGGTGGTAACTTCCTGTCCTGCGGGTGTATAAATAACATATTCCTCAAAATTGTCACTTTCACTTATCGGTACGCCTAAGGCCGGGGCCAGATTTTCTTCAAGGGATTCACACATCTCTAAAGGGGTGTTATCTTGTCCCTTGGCCAGGCGCCGGCTTTTATCCACCTGACCTTTATACTCTTTGGGATCAACCACTTCCCCGTGTCCCCACGCTCGACCTTGATGATGTGCCAAATCTTCAGGGGTACCAGGCCAGGGCTGCCCTTCAATATGCCCCTTAGGGAGATCGGCATAGTATCCTTCTTCTTTTATAATTTTTCTCAATTGTTTGAGTGTTATTTTCATTTTGGTTTCCATAATTTTTCCATGAATGGCAAAGTGAGAATTAAGCGACCAAAAAAACCGTTTCAGTTCTCCAAAAGGAACCTTTCCATAAGCATCATTTGCTGCATCTAGGATAGCCTGTAGTTTTGGGCGTCTCTGCGATCTGCTTGGCGCTGCATTTAGCTCTTCATTAATGATCTTTCTTAATTGGCGCTTGGTTAATCTCACTTTAAACCCTACCTGTTCTGCGTTTCCACGCCATGATCATCTTATCCACGTCATGTAGATTCGAATCTTGGTGTTTTTCCCATAATTGCCGGGGGGACATCGTTAACCCATGTTTCCGCACCAAATCTGTTGCATCATCCATTGTGAATGTTCCACCTATGTCATGATGATAAGAGCGATACTGTTCCCTTAGGGCCTTCCTAATCAATGTTCTAAGATGTTTGCCCTGGATATTCACGCCTACATTTCCCCCATAGATTCCGCTAATCCCTCAGCGGCTCCTCTCAACCTACCGGCATCAAGGACGAGCTCATCGACACTTCTCCCTAACGATGCGTGATCTCCATCCTCCAACCACCCACTGTCGACATAATCCTCTGCAATACCCTCAAGCAGGTCCTCGACCTGCTTCAAACGTGTTGCAAATTCAGCGTAAGATTGGGGATCGCCACTCTCTGTTCTAGAAGCAGCAATATTATCTTCAATTGCGGCGGCGATGCCAAGATCTGCCGGGGTCATCTGTTCCCTAATAATTCTTTTGAGTTGTTTCTTTGTAATTTTCATTATAATATCACCCACCCTAAAATCAAACCTTTAAAAAACGCCAACCACAACAGCTGATAGTTGGACCAATTGGTTTTATCTTGAACACATTTTATGCATCCTTTGTGCCATTCAATAAATTTATTCATTACCTACTCGCGTGATATGCTTGTAATGCATCTTCAGCATCACCTTTTGTGTCATAAGTTTGAGGCCAGAATTTGCCTGTTTTATTAGAAATAATACGCCACTTACCTTTGGAATCTTGATCAATACAACCAGATTCAGGGCACTTCCCCTTACCTGATTTATCTTCCAAAAGCAGCGCTTGTCTGATAATATTTCTTAAATGTGTTTCGTTAATTCGCATGATTCCTCACTTATCCTGATAAGTTGTTTATAATTATCACGACAAAAGGAAAAATGCTACTTGAGGGCTTAAACAGTTTCACCTCGTAACCACCTATTTTTTTGGTGTTCTGAGATTTGTTCGTAAAGCTTTGGATTACACTCCCGGCAGACGGCTTTAAAGTGTTTGGTGTGTAAGTTTCCGACAATTGCGCAACTACGAGTGTTATCGCAAGAATGACATTCCCAAATCCGAATAGACTTTTTAGATTGCATGGCAACCTCCATACTCTGTGGTTAAAAAATGGAATGGAATTTATAAGTGAATATTGGCATCTTCTTATGAAGTGCTAAGGAGACGGGGCATATGCCCCGTCTCGGTGTTATAATTTAATTATAACCGTGAAAGTAATAGTGTGTAATTAAAAAAAGACGACAGTCATCATAACCGCCAGCGAGGCAATTGCAGTAATGATTTGCAAGAACTGAATGTCATCATCACCCATAATGTTACGCATGGTTTTTCTCCTTCGTGTTGTAAGTCCTAAGTTCAATCTTTCCCGGCATCAAAACCACCAGGTGCTCTTGTGGGTATTCTTCCCTAAATCTCCTTTCAGCCTGATCGTAATCAAAACCCGCATGCAATGTATGCTTGATAGGGTGGGTTTTGTTTCCTTCTAGACTTACAGAGGTCCAAATCCTACTCATCTTTTTATCCTTGTATAATGGTTTTTTTGATTTAAATTGAAATTATTTTCCGTAAGGAGTAGCTAAACCTTCAGATATCAACCACTTATTGACATTGACATCGTCAATAAAAATCTCTGCCAACCACCGACCGTACTTCCCGCGCTTATCTTTCTGGGTACGGATGACAACAGTTTTATTCCCTATTTTTTCACGTAATTGATCACGACTAATTAAACCGGTAGGACGTGATTCCCCTCTAATTTCAGGTGCATTGATACCCAACAATCGCAGTTTTTGTTTGCGTAACGTTACCCCAAACCCAAGATCAATGTCTGCGGTAACTGTGTCTCCATCATAGACCCTGCATATGTACGCTCGATATTCAAACATTATGTTTCTAATTTCCCCGACTCTCTTACCGGTTTCCTTTAAAGGCGAACGATTTGTGAGGTATGTGAACCTGTTTTGTCGTTCCTCTGGCTTTCAATAGTTTCTTTTCGGTTACTGGCTTAATGCGGTCACCTAATATATTCTCCCTTGCTTTATTTATTTTATTTGTTATATTAATATCAGTGTTTATATAGCATCATCTTCCTCGGGTTTTTTGCCATGCGCAAAAATTGTTGCTTTGTGAAGAACATCACGCACACGTTGTTTTTCATTATCTCCCAGCAACCACAACATTCCAATGCCCTCCTTCTTGCAAACCTCGACCTCCGGGGTATTGGCCAAAGTGCGTTTTCCCCCATTTCCAAAAAAGTCAGGCTTCAAACTCTGCAATGCCTTGCAAACATCACCGTTGGAATCATCCACTGAAACAACATCAATCACACCAGGAATGTTTTCCAAGATTTTTTTCCGGCGTTCCCACGTCATCCAACATCCCAAATGTCTGGCCTGATCACACCAATTATCGCTATTGAGAATGATAACAACATCCCCGTATTGTGCAGCATCTAGAATCATGGACACTTGACCTTCAGTCGGTGGATCAAACCCACCACTCAAGGCAATAATAGGTCTTTTATCGGGTTCCTTGCTGCTCATATCTAGATTGTATCACAAATAAAAGTTATTTACACGTATTTCAGCAATATTGTTTAAGGTACCGTCAAATGAGATAACTGCCCTCCGGCAATCCAATTCTCATCACACCTGCCCTTAACGCCGGCCACAGTTCCACTACCTGTCCATTGCCAAACATCCCAATGGCTCCAGTTAGGTACCTTGCGCTCCGCGTCCACACCTTCATTATAACTAGCCAACCAAAGAGGATAATCCTTTAACTTTTTGAGACTGCTGCTACTGGCGCGTTTCATATAAGAATCCCAATACCATTTCGCAGTATAGATTAAAGGCCTCACCCTTTCGCGACAGCTTACCTCTTCCAACCATGCTATGGCCCAATCAATGTTGAGTTGATCGTCGGTTTTCATCCCAGCTTCCAAATCTAACACCGGAAGAAGATCCCCGCACTTGATACCACCCACCTTGTTGGCTGCGTTTAAAAAATTTTCCACTTCATCATGTGCATCTTGTATGGTACCACCATTGGTATCGGGTCGACCAAAATGATAAAATCCCACAGTGATACCATGATCACGACACCCCTTAACTTTTTCTTCATAGCCGGGATTAACGTGAGTGGTACCTTCAGTGAGCTTAATCCAAGCATGTTTTACACCGCCGGCAGCCACCTTTGCAAAATCAACAGTTCCATTATGCCGACTTAAGTCAATTGCAGGTAATACCGGAATACCGAGTGAGCCAAGAGTCTGAGGACCGGCAATACCGTCCACTGTCAGGTTGTTAAAACTTTGATACTCTTTAACGGCTTTTTCTGTCTTGGATCCAAATTTGCCATCCACTGCCAAGCCTTTAAGCACAAATTGTGCCTGCAACCTGGCCACTTCCTGACCGCTGTCACCCTTTCTTAATGTGTATACCATGCTGCTCATAGCTCCTCGATTCTCTTTGCCTTATCATCAATCACTAAATCAAAGTGAGGTTTAGGATTGGGACTAGTGCCGGTGATCAATTCATGATATTTACATCCCCAAGCATTGAGCTGCGTTTTGGTATGCTCAGTATAATCCTTGCCTGATACCGATCCCCGCGCAGTCCAGTAAACCACACGCCATCCTTCATCAAACAGTTTGTTGATCTTGGAAATGTTGTCATGATTGGGTTCGGAAAGATCATAGCGACGTTTTCCGGAATAAAAGCAAATTGTTTCATCAATATCCACCAATGCTACGCGTTGGCGATCACCAGTTGAAAACCTTTTGGCTTCATGAAACTCCACCATGTCAGCACCTCCTTATCCTACACTTACCAACTCTAGCTCAAAGTTAAGGGGTTTACCTGCTAGTGGGTGATTGAAATCCAATTGCACATTTGTTTCATCAAATCCTTCAATCTTCGCCATCATCTGCTGCCCCAATTCATTCTTACCATATACTGTGGCACCGGCCTGAAATTCAAAATCAGCCGGGAAACTATCGCGTGGTACAACTTGTTTTGCCTGTGGATTGTACTCGCCATATGCTTCCCCTGCCTCGAGACGAACTGTCTTTTTATCACCTACTGTCATTTGGCTGACGGCTACATCAAATCCACTAATCACCTGACCGGCACCTAGCATAAATCCCAGGGGATCCCTGCTATAGGAGCTGTCAAACTCAGTTCCATCATCAAAGGTGCCACGATAGTGCACCGTAACCTTAGTACCATTTTCAATGTTGCTCATTATTATCCTTTGTTTTAAACGATAGGGTGCCCACCGTGCCCGCACCCCCTAGGGGCTATTGTACCGTAAAAGTCAGAGTACCTCTGCCAACTTTTACTTGGGCTTCCCAGCCACTAAAGGCAGCTGAATATTTGTTTTCGTGTTCTAGAACATCACTGGCCAATGCATCCACTTGCGTGGTAAGCGTGGTAAAGCCGCGCTTGTGATCGTACCTCTCCGTGGATTCATCAATCATTTCCAGATCATAAAAATTATCACGCAATTGTTCTTGCACATATGTTTCGAAATCCCCATCACGCGCGTAATCATTTAATAGATCGTGATCCCGTAATTGCCCCAGAGGATCCCCGACATACGGCATCTGGAGTGGCAGTTGGCGTGTAATTACGTGTGCCAATCGCTCCACCACGTCAGTTTCTTCCAAAGCGGTTTCTACATGAGTTTCATTAAAATGAAAAACATCTGTCCCTTGCTCGTACACAAAGGTAATACGTGTAGTTTCATCTAATTTTGCGTTACTAAGATTCTTCAACAAACTCATTACCGGCTCCTTTGTCCCTGGTTAAAATAAATAAGGCACCTGTTACCCCGTGCCTCCCTGCGGGTATGTCAATTACTTCTTCTGTACGAAATCATACAACTTATCAGCGACGATTAGAACATCTTCTGTTGCATAGGGATTAATAGGATTTCTCTGTCCCTCAGGCTTCAAATGCTCATTCTCGCACTGACGGCTTTGACGATCTTGTAAGATACCAATTGCCATACCTAACAGTTCACTACGGAGTTCATACCCGCTTTTCTTTGAATCACTCATTTTACTCTCCTTGTGTGTGTGTGTTCAACTGTTCCTCGGAACAATTCAAGAATATATCAATTGCGTTACATTGTATAACACAGAAAATAAAAAAGCCCGGTCAAATTTGACCGGGCTTGATATGAGTATTCAATACCCTTGAAAGACCTAGAGATTCTCGTTAAGGAAGCTCTGCAGCGCTTGCGCTTCACGGCAGGTCAGGGTCAGGCTGGACTGACCCACACTGTACTGGCCACCCTGGGGCTGGGTTGCAATGGTAACCACATTGCTACCGGCACGCTTGGCGGTGTCATTGCGGTTGATGGTGTAGTTGAAACGCTTGGTTGACTTTGTCTTTGAATAATTCATATGGAATTGTCTCCTTAAGGTTGTTGCGGGATAGTTAAATGCCCGTTAAGTTGAAACAATATTACCCTGAGTGACCGGGGTGTATAAAACGTACAAGATTAAATTATTTAATCCTTGGAGATTGTCACGTAACCGCCGTAGATTATCTGTGAGGTGGCGGTGTTTCCCACCTTGACCACCAACATGTTGGTGGTGGATGACGACACGTCAGTGATATCAATCTCAGCGCTGCAGTCGCCCGTTCCTTTTACCTGCTCAGCGGTACCGTCAATGAATGCTTCGTATACACCCACTGCCATGCTGGTGGCACTACTATAAACACGGACATGGGTGGCGGTATAACCGGTAGGGATGGGCACATACGCATACACTTCAAGGGTGGCATGCATGACCTGGATCCCCAAGGTTGCATCATCTACGGCGAGGTTGAAATAGCCGTTGTCGTCATTAGGAACAAAATCACGGGCAATCAGCTTGATCCTCGTCTGTGATCCATGCCACCCGTTGTGGCTAGCCACAGTGACAGCTCCGCCGGCACCGGCATCGGTGAGGGTGACGTTGTCTCCGGCGGTCAGCACCCGTTCACCAGAAAGAGTGCCGTCAGTAGCCAAGGTAACATACTGCGCGTCTGTGGGAGCGCCAGATCCTCCCCCGGCTGTCAGGTCAGTCTCACTGACGTCATATGAACGCCAGTATATCTTACCATCGGACTTTGCGTACAGGTAACCTTGGCCGTCAGATGGTTGGGAAGGGGTGGAAGATTCTGCGGTGATGGCGATGCTTCCTGAGACATCCAGTTCAGCAATGGGGGAGGAGGTGCCGATACCGGTTTTTTCATTTCCTGCATCAACGAAAAACATGTGGGTGTTGCTATCTGACTCCACCCTAAAATCATTCGCCGCGGCACCATCTTCATTTAAAATTACCCCGTCACTATTGATTGTTATAGCCTCGCCATTTGTGCTATGGATCTTTGTCTTAAACGCTGACTCACCGTGGTTGATGTGAAAAACCTCATTACCGGCATTTAGATAAAGAGCCAAGGATTCATTGGGAGATCTCACTATAAAATCTACGTCGCCCCGGCCTTCATTGAAGCTAATCTTGTCTTGGGAATCGTCTTCAGTTATGTTGATAAAACTTACATTGCCGGCCTTAACGGTTATGTCATCAGTTTGAAACCTAATGAAAGTGTCTGTGTCGCCGTTGTGGTAGATGTATTCATCAACGCCGATATCACCAGCTACATCTAACGCGTAATCCGGAGACGTAGTTCCAATTCCCACCTTGTTTGTACCGGCATCGGTGTGCAATATCACGTTTCCATCATCGGCCATTATTTGAACGTCGATATCGGCATTCGAGTTGTTTAACAGGATTTTAGGGCTATCATACTTGATTATTGAGTTGCCACCGGCAACGATGTTGACTGTGTCGTTTGAGGGAAAATCTAGGTATGTGTTCCCATCCCCCAGGTGTTGTAGTCTTTTGGAGATCGCAATATCCGACGTGTGAGACGAATTGTCGATTCCAACGACGAACGTTCCGGCACCCATGCTGTCAACGCCATCGGGCCCGAATCCAAAGCGCCCATCAGCTCGTGCCCTAAAGATTATGTCACCATCACCGTCTTCCATTTCTAGGACCCGGGTACCGGATCCGTTTCCGTCGGTTGTGAGTTTGAGCACGTGTCCAGCGCTAGACTCATCATTATCGATGGTGGCTACGTAGCCGCCTGAGACTGAACCGGTGACGTTCATCGTTCCGGTCACATATACCAAGCCTTGAAAATTGTGAAGATCATCGGCGGAATTGCCAAACCATGTTGAACCAGTCGATTGCAGCACGGCGGCCTGGCGTCCGTTGGTTGTATCACCTATATAAATGGGCACGTAACTCTCCTGTGAATGGCATGGCGGGTCTGACCATGATATAATAGGTATGGCGATGGGGCAACAAAACCCCCACCAATCTCAGCGCCCTTTAAAGGCAGTGAGGTAAAGCACGCATGCTGCCGTGATCATGACGCAAGTGAGGGCGGCATCGTCATGATTTTGGGCCATGAATGCTAACACACCACATGCGCCAATCAAACCGGCAATCAGGAGTTTTGCGATTACTCTAGCCATTCGGGGGGGATCGGGCGACACATGCAGACATCGGTTCGATCCGGACAAGTGAGAGTACGGAACTCGGCGGGAACGCAGTGTTCCAGGATGGTTCGGTTGGCCTCTAACAACTCGGGGGGTGGGGGAGGTTGGTGCCACTGGGACACGGTGCTGCGGGCTACTGTGTAACCCCCTATGGCGCCTAGCCCCAAGGCCAGACCGACGACAATCCAATTTCTTAACGTATCATTCATATCAAAAAAATAACGGGTTGTGTGGGATTCGTATACCGCTTTTTTCTCCGGAGGGTGGATTGGAGGAGGGGACAGCGGGCTGTCGCCCACGCCATACACCATGGAAGGTAAAGCCAACCCCCAAAATCTCACGTGAAAAAAGCCCCTTCGGGGCTAAAGCAACTTCATCGCCAAAAAAAGAAGAAGAATCAAGCCAACATTAAAAGCCAAAACCTTAACCATAAAATCAAAAGAATCAATGCGTGCCATTAACCATTTAAGCCATTTCACTAATTACCTCCTCAATAATCCCAATGAATAGTTGAGGATCCTTCGCCAACGATTCCAACCTGTGATCATCCTGTACCAACCGACACTTTCCATAAGAATCCTGTGCGGCATTCAAACTATTTGTCAAAGGAATAACATCATCATAATATCCGTGAACCCACATCAACGGCATGCCGGGTGCAACGGTAACTTTATTAATGCCAAACAGTAGTTTAGCGGCTGACGCCAAAAATATGCATGGGCCTGACCAATTTCCTTCTACAATCATACGAGCCAATATGGCGCCGCCCATTGAAGAACCAATTATAATATCCGGTTTAAATTCTAGAATTGCCTCTCTCGCCTGAGATAGCGGGAGACGAGCAGCTTTCAATATTTCCCCCTTAACCACTGAAGACCAGCTGTCGTTTTCATTCTTCTTAAGAGCCCTAAGCTCCGTGGTGTCAAGCGCGGGAACATATGCATTATAATGATGCTTAAGAAACGTAGCCTTCGCACCATTAGGGTTACCTTCCAAACCGTGAAAAAATAGAATTCGCAAGTATCTTTACCTCCTGGATGGTATTCTAAAAATATGGTACCGGAGACGGGACTCGAACCCGTAAGCCTTAAAGGCGACAGATTTTAAGTCTGTTGTGTATGCCAATTCCACCACTCCGGCATTTTAACGTTTCCTCTTTCCTCCTTACGTTACTAATAATACCACAAAGAAAAGATATTTACACGAGAATTAATTCTAAAAGGGGGAAAAGTTTATATTTATATTTGTGACAACCTCACAACCGTACTTTTAAAACACAGGACTAGTTTAAAGATGTGATGACAACACTGACCATAATAACCTACATTTTTCTCCTTCATTGGTTGGCGGATTATATTTGTCAACCATATTGGATGAAGGTGCAAAAAGTTAAAAGCCTTCCTATTTTATGTCTTCACGTTATCATATATTCCGGCACCATGTTTTTAGGATTATTGCCACTAGCCCACATTGGAACTATAGCTACTTACATCGGAATTAATGCTGGGCTTCACTTAAGTGTAGATCTTATCACTAGCCGAATCATATCAAGCAATACAACGGAAATTAAATTTGTCAATAAAGATGAAAAAAAACCTTTTTATGAACGCATCAACATATATACGCCCATTGCATTCTTGGGGTTTGATCAATTGCTGCACCAAGCATGTCTCTTGTTGACCCTATCATACCTAGGTTTTTAATTATTTCCAAAAGATCTGCACCCACATAATTACCAATGAGAGCGCAATACATATCATGGTCTTGGTGGTAAGCATAGACTCATTTAACAACCACCACGTCATAAAAGGAAAGATCAAATAGCTGGTACCAAACCCAATAAACCTTACACCCCACGCACTATCCTGTAACGCTGTATACCCAAAACGGGCAGCCCAATATCCACACATCGATATTGGCAACGCTAACGCCAATGTTATCATCAAAGAGCGATCTTGCCATGCTTTATTAATAAATTGCAAATTTGTTGCTAGCCATACAAACACATGCAAGACCACAAATAAACCGACTGAATATATGAGGTTAAGTGACAAATTGATACCTAAAATATCATACTAGTAATAACGTATAAACCAGAAACCATGGCGGCTGTAGCCATTACCAAGCCTAACACCTGGCCTAAAAAGAAAGCGGCAATGCAATTAAAAATTAATTTCAACAATCCTCCCTCCTGACTAGTGTATTATACCATATGCAACTGGCTTTTGCACGCTAGCGACTAAAGATACCTCGTAACCCCTTGAGGGCACCCACTTTACCTTCTCCTCCCTCCCATTCATACCCACCTTGGTACCCCAATACAAGATACTGTTGTTGCTTGTCGGGGTCCATGGTTCTCATTGCAGCCTCTATGGAACGTGACATTAATCCCACTTTCCCTAAAGTATGTACTAGCGGTTGAATTTCAAGTGCTGTAATGGGCCAAGAATTATCTACCGCAAAATTTTCCAAAGCCTTCATCACATCCACTATGGCCGTACGTTTCTCATCATCCATTGTGTCAGTTTCAAAAAGGCGGGGGCGCGGGGCGGGAGAATTCTCCCCTCTAGAGGTTGGGGGAATACGTTGATCTCGGCGAGCAATCATTCGATTAGCTTCCTGTTGGGGGTTTTTCTTTTTCATCTTATCTGTTCCCATTAAATACCGATCTTAATTATCCTTAATGATCTTTGGTTTACCTTCTTTCACCACAATATTGTAGCGATAATTCATGCTTCTAGAAATTTCCTCTAGAGTGCGAAAACAGCCCAAGCAATGATCTTCTTCATAATCATATACGCAATAACCGGTACAAGGGCTATTTTTTTTGTTTTGTTCCTTTGTCATCTAATACATCGTATACGCTAGTACGCCCATACAATTGTTCCACTTTTTGTTGGCGCATAAAATCAAGGTAGGCATGCATATCTTCCATAAGCTTTTTTTGCTCCCGAACATGTCTACGATGAATGTGCAAAAAGACAATGGAAATAAACCCAGCTGCAAGAAAAACATATATCATTATATCTTCCATATGTGAATTGCATCCATATGTATTCCCAATACCCACCCATATACAATTGCCACTCCAAAAGCAGCCCACTGAACCCACCTACGGTGGCGGTTAACCCACAAACCCAAGGAAGCTATGTATACCACAAAAACTTTTATAAACCAAAATAACAAAGGTGAATATGATATCAAGAAGGCCATTAAGGGATTTGCTTCATAAGCAATGCCGTTAAAAACCCAATGTAGGGTCAGCGATGCATCCAACATATTTGTAACAAAAATAAAACACAAAACATATTTTAAAAATTGTTCGCCAACTTTCATCACAACCCGATTGCTGAAATACCTTCCTATCTATAGATATTCTGCAACACCGTTTTCTAACGTATCATAATGAAGCCTCCACCGAATACAGGGATCCATATCTGACGCCATCACATAGGTATCAACATCTGTTTCCACAATAATTCCGCGGATTGTGCCTTCACGACGGTGGTTATATTTTATTTTTTTCCCAATTAATTCTGGACGACGCTCTTTTCTGGATTTGGCATATACGCTTTTTTTTATCATGAATTACTTAAGCACCTGTTTATTATCCTGAACTACAAAATGTTTTTCCAACATTGCCAACCCATCTTCGGCTTCTGCCAACTTTTTATTCCAGGCTTTCATTTCTTGCAGCACATTCGAATGATCGGCCACACCTACCGGATTTGTGAGATAAAGTTTAAGAACAGCCAAAGCTTCTGCTTTTTCACCCTCATAATGAGCAACCAAGGCCTCGTAAAAATTAAAACCTACGTTTACTGACATTTATACACTCCATATATGTGTTTATATAAAATATTATCTTGTTTATAACTGTATAACAATAATGCGACTACCGTGTGAAAGCTCTTTATTAACATCAGTGTCCGTCAAGGTAGAGAAGTGCCCATCTTCAAACATTCGATACCTATAATATTGCAAATCATTACGACACAGGGATTCACCTTCATAACACTCCTCCACCCCTATGCATAGAGCCAATGTGCCATTATTCCTTTGCAACCCATATCCATCCAACATTAAAGGCCCCTTATTTCTCATTACATCCTCCAAAAACATTGATATATTTTATTATACTAACGCCACTCAAAATTTACATTTAGTTTATATTTCCAAATACTAATCCCCTATTTATTGGCGAGGGAACAATGACAAATTTAATACGAAAATATGTACGGCACCTTTTAAATGAAATTACCCAATTACCAAAAGAGTATTTTACCACCATTGATAATGCTATAGCGGACTCCAAATTTTGGACGCTGCCTAATCACGAAGAAGATATTGATGAGCATGGTCTCCAAAACCAAACCCCCGCAGCGGCAAAACTCCAGGAAGCCTTGAGTGCTGTGCTCACCAATATTGGATTAAATATGGATGTCATGATAGATAGTTACCCTGCACTGGAGGGAGCCTATCTTACCCCAAATCATCCTGCATATCCGGATAGATGGTTAATAGATGCCCGTTGGTATGTCTCTCAAACAACAGGTAAAAATACGTTAGATTTAATGATCATGACATTAGGTGAAGATTTTGATATTAATGATTTAAATCCCAAAGCATTGGTTCGCAATATTGCACAAACCATTCGCCATGAATTAGTGCATTATTCTCAAATGAAAAAACAGAAAACCAACAAACAATTAAAAACAGATCGAGAAGCGTTTGAAGCAATGTTGGTAGATCCTAAACAAATTCCTGCCACCGATAATATTGTTGATTATCTACGTTCCCATATTGAAATCGATGCACATGCTCATGATGCAGCTGAAGAGTTGTTAGCTGTTTATGGTGAAAAAGGGGCAGAGGATTTGTTGAGAGGTAAAATCAACCTAGGCGATCCCAAATTACCCAATGCCATTGAACATTATTATACGTACTTACCTAAAAATGATCCCACCTTAAAGCTATTTAGGAAAAAAATGTATCAATACATCCAATCTTTCACTGCGTAGGTTGGGCCTCTAGTAACCTCTTTATTGATATAACACAATCCCTATAAAGAACATTAATGCTGTCTTCGCCCTGAAGCTTGTTTAAATGAGGTTTCCAGGCCATATCAATTTCATTTCCATTCACTACAATTGTTTCAATATCACCTTTTTTACGCAGCGCCAATTTATTTCCTTTAAATTGCTTGCGCAGTGCCGGCATAAAAGCCTTATATTTCACTGTTCATCTCCTTGGAAAAGATGTCCAGGTATCTTTCACCCCGATCGCAAAGAATAGTTACCACCACGCCACCCAACCTAGTTTTGTCAACCCACCTCTCCGCCGCCAAAACATTGGCGCCTGAACTAATTCCCACAAATAACCCATTCTCTTTGGCTAATCTTAAAGCCCGTTGTTTGGCATCTTGGGTAGATATTTTAATCTCTTCGTGCACAGCTGGGCGATATACTAAAAAATCGGCACCATCATTAATCCCCTGTATGCCATGTTCCTTTGCATCCTCCTCGGGGGTAACCAACACCACTTTGGTTTCCATATCATTTGCATCTAGGTAATTTGAAATACCCATGACAGTACCCCCGGTACCTGAACCTGCGATAAAGGCATCCCAATAATCAGGTATTTGCCTATCAATCTCTTGCGCTAAATAGGTTTGATGACACAAAATATTGTTTTCATTTTCAAATTGTCTAGGGGACCAATAATCATCATGTGCCAATAGCAAACCTTCCCGAATTAGAATCGCCGCTTCAAAATCACTAGCCCCCACTTCAATAATTTCCGCGCCGAAAGTACGCATCATCTGCTTGCGCTCGGCCGACATATTTTCTGGCATTATAATTTTTACCTTATAACCCAGTGCGGTGCCAATAGCCGCCAAAGCAATACCTGTATTACCGGAACTGGCCTCTATCAATGTGGCATTATCAGGAATCTCATTATTCTCAAGTGCCTTTCTTAGCATAAAACTAATAATTCTATCCTTAATAGAACCGGTAAGATTAAACGTCTCCAATTTTGCCCAGACTTTTTCATTAATCTTTACCAGTGGAGTATTACCTATCATTTTATCAATTTCATCAAGCAACAATAGTTTTAAACGATTATCTTCTAACAACATACAAAATTACCTTACAGGTAGCATATCCTACCGGTGTTGTCATACACCATTACTTTTTCATAATATAGACGCTCACCTAAATGACATATCACTGCGGGTGGAAATAAAAGGTGGGATGAGCTTTCCTCATCATCCGCAAGTTTCATGTAAAAATTCCCAGTTTGATTATCACCCGACTTTTGAATTTCGGTCATTTCATTCATCACCGGAAATGGGAGGGTAACATCTACCGAGGTTTTGCTAGGTGAATCTATTATCAAATACTTTCCTTAATGTTACTACGGGGAACATGCCGCAGTCCCCCGATTCACTTAAAACTTTAATTAAAGGCCTTTACCCATGTAACGACATAAGGCCAAATGTTACCACTCACTTAAATTAATATACCCTTTAATTCCAAAATTTTTAATAAAAATTTTCACATCAATGAAGACACATATTTCATCACTGTACTCATACCCGCCATGCACCATGTCACAAACAAAATATTCATTGCAAACACCCCGCATGCAGCAAACACAAGTAACAACAATACTTTAAAAAAAGTGGCAATTAATTTTAATAACATCATTCCTCTGTTAAAATGCCGTCCGGTATCAAAAGATCTTTTGGTACATTCGATCCATCACGCATTCTTACCCATAAATCTTCGTCATCCCATGATACAAAAATAACTTCCTCACGATACAACTGTATAATTTTCTCTACCATCAGGGTTTCTACGTCATCAGAAGGTAATCCCTTGATTTTTTGCCGTAGTTTATATTCCACCAGATCATATATTTTTGCATTTTCACCTAAGTCATTGTGTACCATATATGTCTCCCGAAGATCTGATATAAATATCAATCCCTCGAAGACCTGCGCTGTTTTCTAATCTTACGATGCCATCTTTTCAAAATCTTGTAATGTTTAACAGTTTCATAACACCGACCACCAGGTTTAGGATAACGAACACCTGTTACCCATGCGGCTAACCATATTTTTTTACGTGACTTAAATTTGCATTGACGAGTGACTTTTGGAATACGGGTTATTATGTGTTCCATCCAACCGGCAACGGCAGAGCTAATGTCCAACCTGTTTGTACCATAAGCCTTTTCATATACAGGCCATTGTTGGAGAATCCCAATGGCACGAGGCCTTTTTTTGCCGCGTCTTAAACGATAATCACCTTTGGCTGAAGGATTATAACCTGACTCCATACAAGCGGCGGCTAATACCATCCCCCTGAGTGATGGAGGAACATCATAGCCTTGTTCCAATTTTATAAGGAGATCAATGACTTCGGTGTCTACATATTGAGGCTTTCTAGAACGACAATCATTAATCGCCCAATAACGAATTTCCGAATATGTAATATCATTGTTAGAAGGTTTGGCGGTTATTGAAAGAGGGAAAAATACACCCAATATAACACAAACAAATAACCCGCGCAAATATAAATTCAAAACCCAAAGCCCTTGTGTAACTTTTATTTAAATCTAGGATTTTGTAGGCGACTCAACTGCATATGAGTAAAATGTTGGCATAAAACAAAATGTGACCTTTTACACGCCCAGTCCCAAATCAATCTCTTAATCATCAATCTTCATGAGATCACTGGTGGATTTTGATATAACCTCACCATTATCAAACCGAATCTCTGCAATCAGGCTTTTGTTGGCAACGCCGCCAACCAACCATGTTGTGTTTGTCGCTTCTCGAATAGTTAAAATCGTACCTTTTAATCCCATATTCAGAATAGGGCACACTCTATCACCAGGTCTAAACATAAACCACCATTTTAACGCATGCTAGGATCTTTGGCTGTTTCCATAAGATCATCCATAAAACTTTTCTTGAGTTTTAATAACCGTTCAAATTGTACCTTATTTCGTGATTCTGTATAAAGAGCAGTTGGTTTTTTAATTTCACCATCAATTACCTGTTCCCCAAAATCATAAAATTTGGAACGTTTTGGTTCAGTACCGTGCGCCAGCGATTCCAACGCACATATAAACATCAAGGTTAAACCCAACACAACACCCCAATAGATGATGCCAGTATTTATTCGTAACATAATCCCCCCCCGTGTCGGCATTAAGTATAACACAATGTGAAATAGTTGTTAACCGACTATTCTAAATATAGTTACATTACGTATTTTTATTATTAAAGAGAGGGACTGCCTATTAGAATTTTAGTATGTGCAGACCCATCGCCAAAGCGCTTGGTATACCATCCCTTGGCTTTCTTAAAGATATCGGGTGCATTAGGATCAGGATGATCACCATGCCAATCAAAATCATCACCAGCCAAAAGGGTACGCACAGCCGATTCACTTTCAATGGCCGGGGCACCTCGTCGAAGAAGTGCATAAGCCGGCTTACCGGAAACCTCCCCCCACCAATTACCTACCCCACCTATTTCTCCGCCGGCGCGTAATTCGGCACCCTTTTCCTTATATGCTGCAGATGCAGCCTGTGACCCATCATTTGCAGCACCACCTAATTTATTACCAGCAATGTCTGGTTTACCAAATAAGGCAACATCAATCTCAGGATCCTCATCCAGATCCTCCACCATCCAATATCGATAACGATCCAAGCTGTCGGGAGAAGTAATCTTTACATGTCCACCAATGGGTTCATAGGTAGCCTGAACGATGTCATATAATTCTTGTTTAACAAGCTCTCGTCGTTCATCCCCAGTTTGTAACATTACCCACACACCCTTAGGAAGAACACCTTCAGGTGAAACCTCGGTGCCCGTAGATGCTTGTTCCACTAGGACCTGGCGAATGAATTGTCTCAAAGTCTCTTGGGTCACGTTAATCCTCTTCTACGATGCCTGCTTCTTGTGCAATTTTTAAAACATCAGCCAGTGCCAAAGCAGCGCTGGCAGGACAATGTGTATCGGTCATTTCCATTACTGGACGAATCATCTCATAAGCTTGTGATGGCTCTAGAATAAGGGTGTCTCCGGCACGTTTATAAGAATCTGGGCATATGGCCATTTCGGCATTTTCTTCTTTTATCATCGCAAAATCTGAAAGGATTTCTGGGTTCTCACAATGCCAATTGACATGTGCAGCATAATCGTCTATTGTAACAATTCCATCCTGATCTAGATCAAAATGGTTATAAAGTTCTTCTGGTGAAAGATTGCCATCACCATTCGCGTCGGGTGGCCCATGAGAAGCACCATACGTTTCCGTAATCTCCAGGGTTTCTGGTTCCGGGGTTACTTGTGCGGATCCACCCGCCTCCGAGTGATCAATGGGTTCCACCAGATCATCTCCACCAGCCCAAGCATTTTCAACAGGTTCAACTTCTGCCGGTGAATCAACATCCCAATATTGGTCGGTTAAATCTTCAAATTCTTCCTTAATGATTCTTCTAAGTTGTCTTTTTGTAATTTTCATTGTATTTTTCTCCGACTCATATCCCAGGTGACATGATATCATCCATCCATGTATCGCGCTCCAAGCCCTGGCGTATACCTTCAATGTACACATACAAGGCGAGCGCCTTGTCATCATCGATGCCATCTTTATACGCAGCATACTTTTCGCGAACTAGTTTGTCTATGACGCCTAGGTTACGCTCGATTTCGCGCCTTTCGCCGCCATCGCTTTTGTCACCGGTAACCGCCCGGGTCTGTGCTTCCCAATCGGTACCGAGCTGTTCACTGACTCGGGCAACCTCTTCCTTGATGATTCTTCTTAATTGCCTCTTTGTGATTTTCATTGTTTCTTCCTATCGCATGGGGTCATGCATGTGTACTCGCGTAACAGCCTCACCGACACCACCTTCACTCATATCGATCAAACCAGCCGCGATGGCTTTTACTGTCTCACGCACTGTCGAGGCCTCTACATCTTTACCGCCCTTCTCCAGGAGCTGCGCCAAAAGTTGCAGATCTTTATGGGCATCGTAAAGGCTCTTGAAAGCATCTTCGTGCACTACCACGATGCTACGTGCGTACGCTTCCTTGAGAAACCTCTGCTTCTCTTCCTTGATGATTCTTCTTAACTGTCGTTTTGAAATTTTCATATTATATCACCTTGGCCCATTGACCATCGTGAAGTTTATTCTCTACTTTGTCAAAACTGCCATGAATTGCCTGCATTATTTCTTCCACTAGCACATCATAGGCTGTGTCTATCTGTAGTATCCATTCCTCCCTTGTTGACGAGCCAGCAAACATGTCCGGCTGCTGATCAAACAAAGCTTCTTGGTCCTCAGCCCAAAGGCCGGCTATATTCTCAACTGCCTCTTTAACCTTTTCCTGATAGTATGGATCGAGCTCTTCACGGAGGAGTTTGGCCCTCTCTTCTTTGATAATTCTTTTCAGTTGTCTTTTAGTTATTTTCATTGTTACCATTCCTTACACGACCAATACCGTGCTTTTGTTTTTGGTCCTGGGTTATCACAATTGTGCCGAGCATCAAAGCTCTTTTTGGCTTTTGGATTACTCTTCCTGATCCTGGAATTCGGATCTCCAAACCTGACGACTGTTACATCGTCCTCTTTGGGGCCGTCCTTCACATATACCTTTTTCTGCTTTTTACCGTATCCGGTTTGTCCTTTACGGATGGCAGTCGGGTTATTAAGCTTTACTTTTCTGCCTTGGTATTCTGCCTCCTTTAAAGGATCACCCTCTACGCCATCATCTTCTTGTGCAGCCTTCCACGATTTCTCATCGGGATAGTCCTCATCACCTGGCTTCGCCGGCTTTTCTCCGCGCTTTCTCTTGGCATGAATATTTGCCCAGAGACCCTTCTTTTTTTCTTCTAAAAAGACTTCTCGAATAATTCCCCTGAGTTGTCGCTTGGTGACTTTCATAGTTCCATTTCCTGCAAGACCTGCATGACCAGCTGCTTGAAAGATTTCATTGGACCAACCCTTTTCTCATCCTCGATGCGCCAGACGATGCGCCTAACATCATAAAGAGACGCTTGAATCGCGTCTTTAATTGCACCTTCAATTGACGCTATAGGGTAGTCCGTATTTCCGCTCTCGATATCCAATGCCAGGTGATCTAAATCATCGAGCACAGTTTCCATATCGCTAACAGACTCGCGGACAAGCTTGGCCTTTTCTTCTTTGATGATTCTTCTTAATTGGCGTTTGGTGATTTTCATGATTTTATCCCTGTGCACAGTATTCCATCATTATCCCACTCTCCCACCGGCCATATTTTCCGCCACTGACCTTCGAGCTCTTGTACACGCCAATCACCACCGGTGTTGTCTATAACAATCTCATCATCTATGACGTCGACCAGGATATCGGGCCCAAATATTGGAAGTGCCAAATCGTGCACCTCCTGAGCATCCTGTTCTTGCCATGGTTCAACGTGATGGTGTGCGATGGCTTCTCTAATAATTCTCTTTAGTTGTCGTTTTGTTATTTTCATTTGTTTTCCCTCAGTTCTTCGACGCATGCCTGAGCGTTTCACCAATTCTTCCCTGTGTTCCGGATCGGGTTGCATGGCCTTAATTTCTTTATCCCTTGCTGCACGTTCCTCTGCGGCTTTTTCGTATTCTTCCTCTGCTTCCATTGCTTCATGAGCAGCGTCATATTCTTTGTCGATTTCTTTGGCTATCTGATCAGCTGTCATAGTAGCAAACATATGTTGCATGGTGTCGCCGGATGGCCTCACACCCCACCTGTATTTGTATGCATCAGAAAACATACCAAGCAAATCATCCTTCTTTTCGGAATCCTCATCGGTAAAGGGTGCAAGAGGAGAATCAACGCCTAACGATCGCTGTGCTTCCCTAATGATTCTTTTTAGTTTCTGTTTTGTGATTTTCATTACATGTCCTCCAGGATTGATTCCGCCGTATCCAATGGGGCTCGTACTTTCTCGCCTGCCAAGCCAAGATCATAGGTGAGATCTTTCAATTTGTCTATCGCCATACGAAGAGCATTGGGATTCTGATCGTAGACTACATCTTCAAAGTCAACATCAGATTCCAGATCTTCAAATGCCTCCCACCCTTTGATCAGGGCATCCACTTGCTCCTGAACCGCAGTACCTAGACTGGCATACGCCTTGGCAAAAGCGATAAGGGGATCGGAAGGAGAGTCTCCACCAAACCCAAATTGTTCATTGAGGAGCTTGGCTTTCTCTTCCTTGATGATTCTTTTCAATTGTCGTTTTGTGATTTTCATTGTTAATTCCTATAATCAGCTCGTAACATATCTCACAGTAGGCGGTGTAGCCGGAACAGCCGTACTATTTTGGGCCGCGGCAGTTACACACCAATGACTGAAACCTGTACTAAACGCAATCCCCTCGGGAAATGCATAACTTCTTTTTACAGATGCAGGACAAAGGAACACCATAGAAGCAGCAGTTGTCCCGGCCGTAGCGCTAGTAGCGTCAGCTAGTTTAAAATAGACGGCCGTACTATATCCTGTGTTGTCAATCTCCACCATATACAGTGTACCTGCCGCGCCTGTTGTGTTTTCTACTGCGGTGGCCGCCGCCGCTGTATCCTGAACCAATTTATTAGCTAATGGATTGCTTTGATTAGTAACTGTAACTGCCATAACTTAATACCCTCCGCCGATTGTAAATAGAAACATGCTTTTTGTAATTTTCACTACCCTATGCTCCCACCCGGATTTCTGCCCACTAATTCGTCCACTGTCACAAAATAGGCCTCAAGTTGTTTAAAGAAACTATTTAATCTCTCAACTTGCATCCCAAGATCCACAGCCAGTTCATCCCCCGCTTGCACACCCGGCTCACTAGGATCTTGAAGACCATATATGCCATTTGCAATTTCCTCAATAGAAGATGCAATACCATCTAGTTCTGCCATCATTGAACCTTCAGTGGAAGCCATAGACTGTTCTTTTATCAACTTTGTTTTTTCTTCTTTTATGATTCTTCTAAGCTGTCTTTTTGTGATTTTCATTTTATAGCTCGCCATGTTTAAAGTCTTCCAGAGCCTCTAAGGCATCGGCACCAGTCATCCAATTTCCCACCAGATAATTAACCAGCTGTTCAGCTGAAACGCCCATCATTTCGAGTTCTTCTAAAATTGCAAAAGCAGCCTGGCGATTCTCGTTTAAGAGCTTCGACTTCTCTTCCTTAATGATTCTTTTCAATTGTCGTTTTGTAATTTTCATCTTAGTTTCCTTTATTAATATTCATTAATCAGCAGTGTGACGATAATAATCCACTTTTACCGACATCCCATCATCCGTCACTGTGTGAGTGTACACCCCTGAAAGTGCGGCATACGGATCCTTCTTTTGTTGTATTTCAAGATTATTGAAAACATCAACATCACCTTGAGGGATGGGCTGCCCGTCTTTGCGAACATATACCTGTGTACTCCTCACATCACCACGATTACGACCATACGGATAACTTACCGAACCACTACCAACAGTCTCATAATGTTGATCCAATAAATCCCGATGTTGAGACCATATATTTTCCTGCAAAAGTGCTTCCTTAATTATACCTCGCAACTGAGGGATTGTGATTAACATTATCAGCTCCTGCGATCCCGAGTGCCCCATCTCCCATAGGAATCATCACGCCTATCACGATAACTCTGTTTTTTGCCTGACTCAGCACCGGTACGCATACCCAATGATTCATCCTCTTTATCATCATATCCCTGGTGGCCTTCTTCCATATCGTCCTCTGCCAGGTTTTCTTCAACCAATTGGCGAATTCGTTGGCGTAAAGCGGCCTGCTTATTTAATTTCGCTTTTTCTTCTTTTACTATTTGGCGCAGCTGCCTCCTACCCAAGGCTCGGCCTCGGCGGCGACGAGACTCATGTTTTTCTCTTTCATGTTCCAGCTCTTCTTCGTGAGCGCGCTCCATCTCTTCCCGATCATCCTTAATGTCTTTCTCAAGATTATCAATATGATCCTTGTCATCATCAATGTTTTTACGAAGATTATCCAGCTCATCACTGATGCTATCCTCGGCAAGGCGCCGAACTTCTTCCTTTACGATTTTTCTCAATTGTCTCTTTGTGATTCTCATCCTCTCATTCTCCTTGCCATTCCCAGCTGTTGTCCCACATTTTGCGCATCAACAGTATCCCCTTGATCCAAATCCTGTTGGCGCTGTTGTGTTAATTTCTTAACTTGATCCGCCGAGGCTTGTTCCTCGTCGACATCATCTCCACTTAATGAAGTATCCATTCCCATGTCACCCACGGCAAGAAAACCTTCATCATCATCACTTTTCTCCTGGGGGGCTGTATAACCCACAACCTGTTCCCGCAGAATCTCCCTTATTACATTTCGCAATCTGTACTCTGTAACTCTCATGCAGTTGTCACCCTACCTATTAACATCATACTGTCACCCTCCGTATCGCCACCTATAATTACGGAGCGTATCTTTTGGCACAATCCCTTTACCCATTCTTTCAAACCCAATCGTTTTGTGGGTACCGGAATTTGCATACATTGTTTGGTATAGGCTTTCATAATAAAACGGGCGGCCAAACGAGAACCATATTTTTTAGCAATTACATGAACAATTTGTTGGGTTTTTGGGTTTAACTCAACAAACATCTCACGTAATTCTGACCTGGTTGGCAATTGCCTGTTTTTCATTTTATTCACCGTAATCACTTATCAACTCGCTGGCATTTTGTTTGCGGGCCCTATCTGCTGCGGCTTGTAAAAAATCAGCCATAGTAATACCAGCTAACGCCGGTGCTTGTTCCACCGAGATGTCATCGCGTACTAGTCGAATGGCCTCATCTAAATACATGTGGAAAATATCGGTAACATGATCCCGAGCTGCCTCAGTGTTAAATTGTTCATGAATTATTTTTTGAAGTTGTTTACGAGTAATTTTCATCATTTTAACCTCAGTTTTTCACGCTACATGTGACCGGCTAAAACGATATTCAGGTATGCCAGTCTCATTTTATTTTAACGTGGGCGCAGACTCACTATCCCACCGGTTTAATACCACCAATTTAAATATAACAAAAGGTGACATTAATGCCACCCTTTATTCAATAAAAATTATTGCCCTGTAATCTTCTTAAGCTGGGCCATACACCATTTTAGGCCAACCCATGCAAAAGGGGCCACCACGGAACCCACAAGGGCACCCCACATAAACTCTGTCATAATACACCTCCTACCTAATATTACAAATAATATTTAAAACATAAATATCAAAATTACAATTCTTTATTACGCCGGCTTACCAAACCCATCTTCACTTGCATTAACAATGTGGTGATTGAGTTCATAGGCATGATTTAATATTTCATCCGCATATCTCTCTATGCGGTTCACCAAAGATACGGGAACACCGCGTTCAAATAATCCGGTTTTCCCCAATCTCTCTACCACCGCATCTGTTACATCATTGACCCGACGTGAATGTAACATATCGGATTCTAAATTTTCCTTTAATAAACCCTTTATGACACTTCGCAATAAGGATTCATTTTGACTATCTTCTACAACCTCCAATATAGCCCTCCAGTGACTTGGGCTAATACCGGAAGGTATTCCACCACTTGCAGATTGTAAAGCCATGAGTGCATCCCCGTATTTCTTTATTTGCCGTGGACTGGGATTGCTGAGAAGGTTGTGCAACATATCTGCCAATTTTACCTTTAGCGATGCCGAATCTCCCAATAAGGACAATACATAATCCTGATACGGCACATTCTTTTCATGGGTCAATTGACGTACCACACGTAATGCCTCCCGCCCGGATTGCACATCCCCGAATGAAGCGGTGATCATTGAGCTCAGATCCTCTGAGGATTTTATATTCCCTAATTCAATTGCATCTTCGAGGGTATCATGTAAAAGAGCAATTGCGCATAGTGTTTGATCCTCTGGGTAGTATTTTTCTATTATCTTAGCAACGGCCATGGGATGCTCAATATAGGGTTCCCCACTGCGCCTAGTTTGTCCTAGGTGTGCTAGCTGTGCCGTTGCCATGGCATCATCAACATCGGCGCTAGCCATACCACAAATTTCACTAATATATTGGCGCAATAGTTTCATCCTTCAATCTCCGGTATACCTGTTATCCTGTGACCGGGTCGGACCCCATTCCTTTTAAACCAACCGCGGTTCATCTCCAATGCGCATCGGGCAGGGCCATTCGAATAAGTATGTTCCTCCGTGAAGGGTTCCATGTCCTCAATGTTTAAAATATACCCATCATCATCCGTATACGCAATAGACAAGGGGAGAGGTGTGTTCCTCATCCAGAAAGATCTTTGATTAGAATCTGGAAAAACAAACAGCATCCCGCTATCTTCCCCCATCCCGCGACGGAACATTAGGCCCTGTTGACGAGTGGCAGGGGTTGAAGCAATCTCAGTATCGACCTGTATGCCATTTACCATCACCCCCTCAGACAATGTTGTAGTTGTTTTGGTTGCGTACCTGACCTCACCCTCATAGATGAACTCATCAACCTGATTAAACCCCAACCCCTGCGCTTCTCCCAATATCTCAACTTCAGCCATGCACTCATTTCGAGCACCACCCACCAAATCAGCGCCATTCCACTTTGGTAATTCATCTTCTAAATCGGGAACCCAAAAACCATAGTCTTCAAGCTCGTCAAACAGAAGCTCGCTAACACCAATCGCTTCTACGTCTTCTTCTTCCAGCTCCTGGATATCTCGGATGTCTTTATCAATCATGTACTTAACAATCTCTACAATCGATGATCGATCAAAACACACACTTGAATCCATCACGTCTCGAAAGAAACCGTAGCCCTTATCGAAGAAAGTTGATTTTGATAGCAATTCATCGTATGTCTCTTCATCCCAATCCAACTTTTCAAAGTAAAAGTCTTTCAAGGCAGACTCTGATATCATACCGAGCGTGTCTTCACCGTTATAAAGAAATAGCACACGGGAATAATTCTCTGCTGCCTCACGAAGCATATCACCGATATCAAAAGGAGTGTTGCTTTCGTACTCAGGCTGGATATCTACTACGACAAGACTGCCTTTCGATCCCTGCTCTTGCTCTAGCAATACCCTTATGTATTCGCGGAGTAGTTTCATTTTTCTGGAACCCCCAATAGCTTTTCACATTCATCAGCCAAAATACTCAATTTTAGGGCGGTCAACCTGACATGTTCAATGAAACCCCTTTGGTGAAATGTTTTCCATGCCTGGTGATTATCTGATTTCATGCGGTCAAAAATCTTATCGATACCAAGGGCATTACACAAAGAAAAGGAAAACTGAAATGCTGCCTCGCTGTAATCTTCATCCCTAAGTGCCAACAGACCTTTCTCTGCCGATCTTTTTACTTCACCATATAAAAGTGATACACATTCTGGATTATTTTTAATTTCGCAGGTAAGATTAGGCGAACATGCCCTGTACTCTAGTTCTCCAAAATACTCGATGGTTACCTGCGTATTGCCTTCCAGGTAATTAGTTTTGGGAGTGCAGGAACAAAAAAGTAGCAACAGCGTTATTAGTAAAGCCCTTATCATCTATTAATCCTCCCTGCCAGTGGGTTTTCACCATGGCCCGTGTTGACCCGTCTTCAAACAGTTAACCACCGTTTCCTCGGCAGTATATTCCCGTCGGATTTCGGGCTGGAACATGTCATAATAAATATCACGTGGAATTCCTTCTGGCTTGGTATAACTTGACTGCCAGTCAAACACAGTGTCACCTTTCTCCACCCACGCATGATCCACAGTTTCCCCAGAGAACTTATCAGTGACCTGCCCATGCACCACCTTAAACTTGGAAAGATCGCTGAATTCTTCATCTGTGGTACCCTGGGCCATCTTTATTGCGTGTGGATAGCATTGGCCGATTGCTTTTTCCACTAGTAAGGCTCTTATGTACTCACGCAATAGATTCACTTTATCACCCCGGCCGAAGCAAAATCTACAATGTTAATCCCCAGCCCTTCGGTTTCTTCAGACACAACAGACATCAAGTTATCCGGAACCATTATCTCCTTAATTGACCAATTGTCAACCAAGGCTTCGTTAGCAGAACCAGGAATAAAATCTTTGGAATCAAGAACAAGAAAACCGGGTGACAACAACTCATCCATGTCATGATAGGTACCTTTGTTTACCCCAGAAGACTGTGCCCTATGTTCTCCTCCTACCCTAGCCGCCGTGGACCCATATCCCGTATTTAGATCCTCATTTGATAATAGGGTTATCCTTCCATCGATAACCAACCCGACCATAGAAAGCTCATAGCTTTCTGGGTTTATCTGCCCTGGCAAATAAGCTCGAACACTCAATTCATTTCTGGAACCTACGTTAATTGTTTGCATTAATTTTTGTGGCCTAACCCAATGAACTGTTACTAGCGAGTCAAGAAACTGTTGGTCAGCATTCTTTGCGTAATACTGCTTTATTTCCCGACCGGTTTTTAGAGCTAACAAATCACGCTCATCTGCTTCGGCAGTTTCGACCAACAATTCCCTTATATATTCACGTAGTAATTTCATTTCTTGCCCCTGATCTTAACCCATGTGCCCCACATTAACGGAACAGCTAACCAATGCAAGCATAATAACCATGCTGCAGGAGCACCGGCATAAAAAGATGGATGAACTGTCTTTCCCAAGAATATGAAGAGAGCGGGAAACCCAACGTCTTCAATAATTTCCCACAACAAGAATATGACAACGAATGCCAGACCGTTCTCTTTGAGAAAGCCTTTTAATTTCTCAATAGAAAAATGCTCAAATTTATGAACTAGGCGATCTTTTGTCCACTGAAATAACTTCATTAATAATATTTTGCCCCCATAACATTAACATCAGGATACTGCTTTTCCATCTTTTCTTTCAGATGGCCTATCGCGGGGGTCATCATCTTCCCAAAGTCAATAATGCTAGCAGGCTTTGCATACATGCTGAAAAACTTGTCAACAAGCCGGGTCGCTACTTTTTGGCCACCTTTATCTCCCCGGGTTTTCATATAATCAATATACCAGTAATCCGGCCCTCGTTGGTGATAATCTAAAAACCCGATGATGCAAACGTCGCTCACCCCTGGGATTATCTCATCTAGCACTGGTTTTTTAAGTTTTCTTCTGCCACCCTTTGTACGTTTTCGCCACCTTTCAATTTCTGCGAAATAGTGATCATGAGGCCTCGGGGGATCTGTGACAGAAGAATCACATAAGGCCAAACGTTTCACATTGCCAGAACTGTGATATTGGAGCGGAGAATCAACTTCACGGAACTCAATTCCCTCTGTCAAAATTCCCCTGACAACTTGACGTACAGACTCTTTCGCATGGGGTGTATCGTTAATCGTTTTAAGCTTGGCCATGTCAACACCAGAAATGCCGGTCAGATCAGCAATCAGATCATCTATGGTATAACCATCACCTCGCTCAAACCGAACCACCAGATCGGCCATCTGCTTTCCTTCAGGTGCAGGACGAAGCGAAGCATCCTGGCGCACCGTTATCACATCCGGCAGTCCCCGAATCTTTGTGAGAATGTGTTCCATGGTAGGCTTATCAGGAGAATCAATGCTGACTCGCACTGTTACGGAGAGATCATCTAACACTGGTTCAGCAGCCGTTTGTTCCAATAAGCCCCTTATGTACTCGCGTAGTAGTTTCATTACCATTCCCCCGCTTGTTTGGCCCTGGTACGCATGTGTTCCGGAGTCAATGTGTTAGGAAATGTCTTAACTACATCGACTGCACCCTTCGATAAAAAGATCGCCTGCTGTGGTTCATTTTTGTGAATCAAGCCGGTACTGCGATCATAAAAGGCGTCCATACCGATCCCTCTCAATATGGCGTTCCACTTTCCAATAGGGGCAGCTGCCTTATCACCGGCACCTGGACTCCCACCTGCTATCATCTTTGTCAATAGCCATATGAGATCAATAGGCCTCTTTCGGGCTTTCTTTTGTGCCTCTTCATATATGGCAGAATTTCTCATGATCGCCGTTATGGGATTAATTCCTTGGGCCACAGCCTCCTCTACCTTCTGCACCTCATCTTCAAATGAGGTACCTGATAAACCAAATCTCTCCACGGTTTCCTGTGTATACAATTGTTTCATCGCATCATATTGCTCTGAAAGTGTGAACTCAGGTGACGTCACCAAATTTGCTCCTGCGCTGGTTTTTAATATTGAAATGAAAGGTTGTTGTGTAGCAAAAGGCAATCGTTCAGAACCTTTAGGCGAAGTAAGTTGTTGAACTGTTTTGGGAAAGAGGGGGTAAGCATAAATTCCGGCGGGTGTGTTATAATCAGAGCCGGGGTTGACACCCACCTTATTAATGGCTGTGAAAGTAATATAATATTCCGGCTTTTCCGATGAATTCCCATCGGCATATGATTGCAATTCATTTTCAAGGGTAGGAAGTTCCACACCTTCTTTATCGGCACGACGGGCCTCAGCCAATGTCATTTGTATATACTTGCGCAAGAGCTTCTCATTCATCTTTCCTGTCATCCTCTCCAACATGTCCATGGCCTCTTCCCTGGTTACAAAGTAATCACCCTCAATGGTGTAGGGTTTCTCTGAGCCATCAGGTAGAATATAACCTGTACCCACATAAAACCCGTTGGAATTTTGCATCACCTGTAATTCTGTGGGACCAAATCCTGGCCGGTGCGGCTTGGGCGACCCTGCCTTTTGAAGTAAAGAATTTCTAAACCACTTAATTTGAAAACCCTTTGGCCACATAACCTATCCTTCCTTACGCAGAAAAAGACGTTCCACACCCACATGTGGAAGTAGCATTGGGGTTACTAAATTCAAACCCGCTTCCGTTCAGCCCACCTGACCAATCCAGAACGGTGCCAATCAAAAATAAGTAGCTCTTTTTGTCTACATATAACTTAATTCCGCTCTCAGACGTGTATACCTTATCACCTTCTTGAATCTCAGTTTCCAATTCCAAGTTATAAGACAAACCTGCACAACCCCCACCTTGTACACCCACCCTTATTCCGTTAGCAGTAGAATTTTCACGTTCCATGATCTTACGAATCTGTGTTTCTGCATCCGGTGTTATCTCAATGGTTGGTTTCATTCTTTTCTCTCCAATCTTTGATTGCAGCCTTGATGGCATCCTCCGCCAACACGGAACAATGAATCTTGATGGGTGGCAAATTCAATTCCTCGACAATCTCCACGTTTCTTATCTTTTCGGCATTGTCAACTGTCATTCCCTTTACCCACTCGGTCGCCAGTGAACTAGCGGCAATCGCACTCCCACAACCAAAAGTCTTGAATTTGGCATCTTCAACAATGCCTTCATCATTTACCTTGATTTGCAATTTCATAACATCACCACATTCAGGAGCACCGACCAAACCGGTGCCCACTGTAGTGTCTGTTTTATCCATTGATCCAACGTTCCTGGGATTTTTGTAATGTTCAAGCACTTTATCTGAGTATGCCATTTTTAGCTCTTGAGTTTTCTACCTGGTCTTGTTGCATGCTCATGTGTTTTTGATGCTGCCGCTTCAACCATTCTGGCGGGCACGTTCTTGAGCGTTTTCTTGCCGAACACAATATCATAATGGCCAATGGCACCGTTCCTGTCAAGACTATGCCACACAATTTTACCCACCCTTTTAGCCGGGATCCCATATGCCTCCTGCAAAGCTGAAGACTTCAGCTTACCATGTGTCAGTCACGTGTGCCCGATCAATTCTTCCTCTTCGGGATCCAACTCCGCTTGTTCCATACCTGACCCGAATGGTGCAGCTTTCTTCAATTCTTCTTTAATAATTTGCCTAAGTTGTCTCTTCGTAATTTTCATAACTTATATTTTCTCCATGCATATGCAGGGCGATATTTTAAATAATGTTCATCATATTGGTTGGTGTATGCCTCTCGTTCAAATCTTATGGATTTATATGCATCAATAAAATTTTTATATTTCCATAGTGATATTATAAAATCAAAAAGATATATCAAATAAAAACCAACGATGGCAGTCTCAAATTGTTGACGAATATGGATCATTTCATGTCGTAATATTGTTTTATTACCTTCCCCTCTCACAAAGATAAATGGAAAAAGTGCAATTGCTTCGACATTAAATGCCCAACTAAATAGGCGCGGAATGCGACTGTGTTTAAAAATAAATGGTATCACCATTTTTCTCCCATACCAAATCTATAGATTTAATTATGGTTGTAATGGTAATCTATATCAGAAATCACTTAGAATAATTAATGTGAGTAGAACTTTCAATTGCACCATTAGGTGTCTGGCGAATGAATTGGGCCCGGGCATGAAGATGTGAAATGGAATTAGCACCGGTATAAGAAAGACCTGAACGAATACCCACGGAAATTGTTTGTACAATATCGGCCAAAGGACCTTTCATTGGGATTATTGTGGCTACCCCTTCAATAGAATTAGCGCGTCCCCGCCAATCATATTGTGCCTCGACAGACGCCATACCCCGATAGGCTTTATATGCAGTGCGCACCGAATGACCATCCACTACCTCAGATTTCTCAATAACAGCGCCCGGAGATTCAGGGGTACCGGCCAACATAGAGCCTAACATCACACAATCAGCTCCGGCAGCCAAGGCCTTCACAATATCGCCACTATTCCTAATACCTCCGTCAGCAATAAGCAGGACATTAGCATCAGCGCTAGCACAATCCATAACTGATTGCAAAGTTGGCATGCCGTGACCGGTTTGAATACGAGTGCTACATATCGATCCTCCGCCAATGCCAATCCTGACGCTATCTGCACCCCAATCGGCCAAATCCTCTACCGCTGTGCGGCTAGCCACATTTCCTGCCATGATGTGCACCTTAGATCCTAAAACCTCCCTCAATTTAAGGAGGGCACGTTTCATGCGCACATGATGACCGTGAGCAACATCAACACAAATCACCTTAGCACCATAGCTAACGAGAGCCCCAGCACGAGAAACATAATCTCCTGTTACCCCTACCGCAGCCCCACATATTGCCCCACTAGCCACAATTTTTTTCACCATATCAAATTGTGTTTGTGGGCTATTATATCGATGTACAATACCGAGTCCCCCCAACCTACTGATTTCGACTGCCGTATCCACACCTGTTACAGTGTCCATGGGGCTTGAAATAATAGGTAATTTCAAAACGCCAACCTTGGGAATTTCTACACTAAGATCCACCTCTGTCCGGCTCTCAATAGCTGAATACTGGGGGGCTAAAAGAACATCGTCAAAACAAACTGTTTCCCTCATTATATAACCTCATGTTTGGTGGGCCCTCTGGGATTCGAACCCAGAACTGACGGTTTATGAGACCGGCGCTCTAACCTGATTGAGCTAAGGGCCCGCATTACAAATCTAAACAGCAACTGCCTCTTTTATAAAAAAAACAGAATTTTCTTCCATTATTTTTTTTGCCAATACCTTCCGCATACCCGGATTAACATGTAATGCGTGGGGCATCATATTGTGTCGAATAAAATTTCTCATGTATCGCGTATCATCATTGGACACATCTTCCACATAAGGAACCCCTTTACGATCACACCAAGCATGCAACACACTCTTCGGGGTGGTCAAAAAAGGGCGAATAACATTTTGATTAGAATAAGGGGTGAGTGCCGGTTTGCCATGAAGGGATGAAAACAACCACCATTCACACACATCATCCAGGTGATGGGCTGTTACCACAGGGGTTTTCAACCCATGCAAAAATGCATATCTTTCATCCCGCCAATATTCTTCCCAGCTTTGCGATCCCACCTTCTTCATGGAAGTAGATCCTGTAATCAGCTTGAGGTTATGCGATTCACAATAATCTTGTACAAAACTTTGGGCGTAGCCAGAATGGGGGGTATTATGATTAAAATAGGCCACTTCAATTTCACGGCCGCCGCGGCGGAGAAAATCCAGTGCCGCCATCGAATCCACCCCGCCTGAACAGGCCATTACGATCTTTTTAGGTACCTGGTTTAACAGCCTAATCATGACAAATCAATTATATTCACATTTTTGATTGAGTACAACGATTTAATAAAAATACTTATATGCATGGACCCAACGTTAATTATACTCACCTTCGGAAGCATTGTGGGATGTTTTTCCCTAGGGTTTAGTTTGGGAACCTACCTCGAAAGAAAACGCATAATTTCTCAGTATGAATGGGATTTAAATATTATGGAACGCCTAAGCAGAATTGAGGATACAGTATCCGAATTTGAAGAATACGAAGAAAACGAATTAGATGGAATCAAATTAATTCGCATTCAATTTAATCGAACCGAAGATTAAAAAATTAAGGCACCTCTAACCCCGTGCCTTCCTGCGGTTATATCACCTATTCAGAATCAACAGCGGGTGTAGTCTCACTGTTCTTGTTCTCAATAGCCTTAATAGTACTGTCATCACCAGTAACGTCACTAGTACCAGGTGTGCCTTCTTTGATGGTATTAACCTGAGGCGTGGTGGTGCCCGTTGTAGGTGTAGTCTCACCAGTAACCTGGGGTGTTGTAGTGGTGGGGGGTGTCGTTGGTGTAGTCGTTGTTGTCTCCGTTACCGTATCCGTGGTGGTTGTAGCCGCCGCAGAAGGTTCAGGGGCTTTGTTCACCAAACCGTCAAAAGCACCAAAAAAATACAAAGCAACCAAAGACGCCCCAATTAAAATAAGCGTCAATTTATTTTCTTTAATAAAGTTTTTCATTTATTCTTCCTCCTCTTCTTCATCAGATTCATCTCCATCCTCAGAAGCTTCATTTTCGTCAATATCGCCGGATTCCTGATCGTCACCTGCTGCATCAACTGCCTCTTCTTCCTCGGTTGATTCCTCGGAATCAACTTCCTCTTCAGCAGATTCCTCCGCAACGTCTCCTTCCGTTTCCATCACATCTCCGGAATCATCCGCCACGTCACCGGTGGCATCTTCATCCTCAACTTGTGGGGTGATAGATTCCTCAACAGAAACAGTCTCCTCATCACACTCACAACCAATAGTCGTGAATACAAGACCAAGCGCAAATACGCTAATTAACATGCACATTAGTGCGAATAAACGATTCATCAAAAACCTCCTTACAGATTCTATTGTATTTTTGAATCTAGAGATTATATATCACATCCCTTATTTGTTTAAATCCAATTCCATACCTTCGGAAGCCAATTGGTGTGAATGAAACGTAAGGATTGTTTCTTCCCGGGTTTTAAATTCCTCTATGCGATTAATCGCCTCTTTTGCGCGGGTTTTTTCAGCTTTTATCTTATTACGTAATTCTTCTACAAATTGTGAATTATAAGAGTGCAACAAGATTATATCACCATATGCACAAAATTTAACTTGAAGGGATGATTTATGATAAGAGGCATTGAGTGATGGGAAAAGAAAGAGTTCACCTAACTGTTTGGCTTCTGGTGTGCTGTTAGCATATACATAACCCAACCTTAAATACCCCCAACTAACCGTTATTTCATATATCCCCTCCCCTCCGTTCCGTACCAAATTGGTAACCGGTTCCTCCAACCGCCCCCACAAGCGCGTTAAGCGCCGGGTCAGTGTGGCTTTACGTCGGCCAAGAGAATACCGGGATTTCCCATCAAAAAAACGATGCAAAAGATAAGATTGAACCTGAATCTCTGAATGGAGATTTAAACCAAAGAGGGTTTTGGCATCATACTCATGACGCGGCGCCTTCCGAAGAAGATCATCAACTATTCGATCTCGCTCTTTATCCCTCAGCATTCATTTGCACGCTACCTTCTCTTGCGAATGTCCTTAACATTCACCTCTTCCACATCTCCATTTACCAACAGATCTTGCACCACTGCGCCGTTCTTTTCATTCACACGTGGTTCCGAAACCACAATGGCAGCTGGACGATTACCTGCCCAAATATTCCTGTAACGCATAGAACCGACTGGATGTTTTCCGTCTGTAAGTTCTCGCAAAGGCCCCTTGGCACCCTCCAAGACCTTGTTGCAAGACCATTCATCAATTCGCGGCTCATCAGGCAACGGATAATCAGATGGGTTTGGTGCACCCGCTTCAGCCATCACCAATTGATGTGCCTCATTACGAACACTCCATTCCAGCCATGTCGATACAGTTCGTAGAGCCTTTGCCGTTCCCCCACGGTGAGCAAAATAATAGGCCCCCTTGTGAGAAAGAATAGAAGCTGCGGCTTGAAGAAGCGGGATATCCGACGGGCGGAACTTACCATTCTGCCTGATATGTTCCGCCTCCTTCAGCATCGCATCGAGAAAGTCCTTTTGTTTCCCTGAAAGTTCATTGCCACGAACAACATTCCCTGCAAAATCTTGGAGAACTGAAACTCGATGTTGCATACCATCCAGGGCAGCTGCATCTTGAATTTCCTTAAGGAGTTTAGGATCACCTTGCGGTTGAGGGGCCCCGTCTTCGATGAGGTTATCCAGCCAGTTGCGCTGTTTCTTGCTAAGGCCTTTGCCTCTTTCAAGGCGAGAAATCATATCACGGACAAAGCGCATACGATAATCATTAGCCAATCCAACACTAGAACATGCCTCTAAAAGCTGAACTGATTGTGAAAGCCTAAGTTCTCTAGATTTCCTCATAGAATCGCCTCCTTTTCCTTCCTGACAATTCTATTATAACTATATCTCGAACTTTTTGCACGCCATCAAGCGTTTATTTTGTTTTTTGTTTGAGCTTTTTTTTATTCTTTTTTGATGGTTTTGGGTTAGTCGGGGGTTTGCGAACCTTGATATTGAAATCACCGTCGGCGGTTTTTTTCACCTTCACTTCCCACGTTGGGTTTTGCTCTATTAATGAATTACGAGCAGCATCAGCCTTGGCATAATTTGTGAATGTTTTTACAACGTCCCATGGTTTTCCATGAATCATATTTTCACTCATTACTATCTCCTCCCTTGACCACGTCGTTTTTTACGATAAGTCCCCGAAGGACGTGATCCACCAGGGCCACCACCCTTGTGACCATGTTTACTAAATTTTCCGTTACCAATACGGGTTTTTTTAGGACCATTACTATTAAGCTTGTTTTTATTGGATGATACTTTTCTTGCCACCTTATTCCTCCATGGTGGGTGTTAGTAAGGGTGATTCACTTACCAGGTTTCTCAAAAATTTGTTCTCATTCATCAATTCTTCATTACGTTGATAAAGACTCTTTATTCGTATTTTGTATTCTATTTCATCTCGCACAATTTCTGTCAATTCACGTGTACGTTCATCCATCAACGTTTTTAATCTTTCATTTTCACGAATTAATGCCTCAAGTTTTTCTTCCATCTTTTCAAAGGGCGCTGACATATAAACCTCCTACATTATACACTTTGTTGATACAACCGTAAAGCCTCAATTTGACGTTCATTTAAATTTTGAGGAATAACAATTTCCACCTTTGTTAAGTGATCGCCTCGCCTTCCTTTGTGATCCTCTATCCCTTTACCTTTCATTCTCAAAATGGAATTAGGTTGAGTGCCGGCCGGAACATTAATATCCGTCAGGCCATGTACTGTCTTCACCTTAGTCATTCCCCCTAGGGTTGCAGTAACCATATCTACATGTAATACATTAAGCACATTAAGACCATCCCTACCATAATACGGTGATTGTTGAATTCTGACGTATACGTTCAAATCACCAGGTGGCATTACGGATTGGGTGCTTTCGCCTTTTCCTTTAATTTGAACCACATCACCATCATCAATCCCCTTCGGAATTTGAATCTCAATGCCTTCCTTATTTACAACCTTCCCTTTACCGGTACAACTTTGGCACTTTTCTTTTATTGTTTTCCCATGCCCGCCACAAGATGGACATGTGGTAGTAACACTAAAAAACCCTTGCTGCCCAATCACCTGCCCTCGGCCTCCGCATGTAATGCATGTTTGCGGCAATGTACCAGGTTTACAGCCGGAACCAGAACAAGTAACACAATTAACATAACGTTCAAGTTCTAGAGTGCGTACACAACCTTTAACCGCCTCATCAAAAGACAACGGAATTTCTACGTCAATATTGCGATTGCGCTGGACGCGATGAGTTTGTCTTCCAAAGAAATCACCGAAAATACTACCAAATTGATCAAAGATATCCCCAAATCCCGCAGAGGTGGCCCCAAATCCATCAAAATTAAACGCATCATGTCCACCAGCGTCATATTGTGCACGTTTCTCCGGATCACTTAATACCGCATATGCTTCACTAATTTCCTTAAACTTTTCTTCTGCCTTAATATTATCTGGGTTTTTATCTGGATGATATGTAACGGCAAGTTTACGATAAGCTTTTTTGATTTCTGCCCCGGTGGCATTTTCACTTACCCCTAACAAGGTGTAATAATCTTTTTTTGACATGGATTATTCCGATCTTCTCTTAAACTCTTTCATTAATTTTTCCGCCTGCTCCTCATATTCTGCGAGATTTGCCCAAGATTTATCAGGGGAAAGCATACTTTCATCAATTCCATTAAATTTTACCGGAATTTTCAAACCTGTATAAGGATGAAGTTGATAATCTGCTTTTTTTAATGTTCCATCATGAATACCGGCTATTATCTTTCGAGTTACATCGATGGGCATACGATGGCCTATCCCATACCCGCCACCGGTCCACCCTGTATTAACAAGCCAACAATCTACTTTATGCTTCTCAATTTTTCCCTTTAATAAGTGTGCATATTCCTGAGGAAACCGGGGCATAAATGGTGCGCCGTAACAATAGGAAAAAGTTGCCTCCGGTTCTTTCACCCCTGCCTCGGTGCCAGCCACCTTGGCCGTATACCCCAGAAGAAAGTGTTGTACAGCTTCCTCGGGAGTAAGCTTGGAAACCGGGGGTAGAATCCCAAAGGCATCACATGTTAACATTACAACATTGGCTGGATGTCCAGCGGCACCAGTTTTACTGGAATTACTAATATATTCAATTGGGTAAGATGCACGTGTGTTCTCTGTGAGTGTTGCATCATTAAAATCTGGGGTTCTATCATCATGAAGGATAACGTTCTCTAGAATGGCACCGTGCCTTTGGCAGGCATTCCAGATTTGTGGTTCAGCTTTCGCGTCAAGCCGAATCACCTTGGCATAACAACCGCCTTCAAAATTATAAAGACCTGTGTCCGACCAAGAGTGTTCATCATCCCCAATCAATACCCGATCTTCCTCCGACGAAAGTGTTGTCTTACCTGTCCCAGACAGTCCAAAAAATATTGCCGGAGCCCCTCCATCCTCTGCGGTGTTCACAGAACAATGCATGGGCAGAATTCCTTTTGCCGGCAGAAGAAAATTCAGAACAGTGAATACGCTTTTCTTAATTTCCCCGGCATAATAAGTACCGCTAATCAATATTTCTTGTTCTTGAAATGAAATGAGAACCATAGGATCTGAGGTAAAGGTCGGTGCGGCATAAATCGTCCATTCATCTTCTTGCCCTGTTAACATGTGTTCAATCAATTCGGGCCTAACAAACATATTCCTTGCAAATATACTGTGCCACAATAATGTTGTATTGACTTTAAGCCTCAAAGTGTTTGCAGGATCACGATTGGCGTAAAGCGTTTGTGTATATATTCCGGTTTCCCCCGCTTTTGCAAGGTGCTCTTTCATCCTATCACGGGTATACAGAAATTCGTGATGGGTAATACTTTGATTGGCATCCCAATTAATTTTTCCTTGCGTAATGGAATCACACACAATAGATTTTGCCTTAGGTGAACGACCCGTGCAATCGCCGGTAGCGGTGACCAAGGCACCACCCCCAGATTCATTAGCTTCCCCCAATTGGAGGGACATCCGTGTTAATTCTTTTAATGAAAATTCATCTAATAACATTTATACTTCCTTTAAGCGGCGGCAATTAAGTGTTTAAAATCTTCAAGGTATTTAAACAACGCCTGTTCTTTGGCTTTACATTCTAACACCACATCCAAATCTAACCCCAAATCTTGAAAAGGTTCATAATAATATGTAGAATGTGTACATGCAGGAACTTTGGGATCCTCGTATTTTTTCTTGGAATTAGAATGATGACATGTAGGTGTCACATCCCCCCAAGTTGAAGCCGCCATATGAAGAGCCTCAGAATAAGACTGATCTTGTGGACCTAATTGAAAGTGGTGTGAATCAAATACAATAGGAATGCCGACTCGGCGGTATACGCCATCATATAATTGTTTAGTAGAAAACATGTTTCGTTTGTCATCATTCTCAACGGTTAACCTCCTTTGAGTTGTGGGTTGTAGCAATTCAAAATTTTTGCAAAAGCGAGCCAAAGCAGAGGCACGATCTCCATAGGCACCACCAACATGAATGTTAATCTTGGAATTATGATCAGCAGGCATGCCTAACATGTCCATAATAATAGCATGATTGTCTAATTCCCTAAGGGCATTATCTACCACGTGTTTTTTAGGGCTGGCGAGGACACAAAATTGACCGGGGTGAAAAGACAATCGCTGACCACTATGATGAGCCATGCGGCCGGTGGATGCCAACACTTTACGGATCTCCGATATATCCGGTAAATCATCGAAGCGATATTCTGACATCCACGGAAAGAGGCACGAACTAATGCGAAATACGCCTACGTTGTGTTCATTATTCCATTCCACAATTCGCTGAAGTGATTTTACATTGCTTAATGCAATTTCACTAGCGTAAGGCAAACCCTTGGCCAACCATGTCCTTTTAATCATTCCGCGGTTGGCGCTAATCTTTTCTTTTTTTTGTAGGGTCATATTAATACAGGCATATCCGAATCGGGTCATACATCACTCCTAAAGTTTTGTATAATTCTATAATAGAAATGCCAAAATTTACACGCAAATTATGAAATTAATTTTAACCCAGGCCCTGGAATCCATTGGAACCTGTGAGCATCTGCCGTATGGGATTTGACGGAACGGTTGTTAAACCCGCTATAACGTGAATCGTCGCCGCACCACCATAACCTCCGTCACGGAAAAAAACCCCGCTGGCCTTTACCTCATACGGGCCGGCATAGGTACCTCCCTCAAACACCTTTATGTAATTACGATTAGAACCGGTGAGATTGTAGCCTGGGTTGGGGGTTGTGACCCCGGCGGTGGCACTTGAACCATGTGTACCATTTGCGGTAAAACCCATCAAAATAGGCGCAGTTCCACCAACTCCATGCTGTGCCACGTAGATCCATCGCGATACAAAAGGGAAGTGAAAATGGATGAAAGGATTAGAACCATCGAGCTCACCAGTAAGCGAGGAACTCACGTATGGAATCCCGGATAACTGGTACTCTTGCACGTTGTTGTGATCATTTGCAGGCCAATTTAAACTCATTTAATCACCCAATTCCCTGGAAACCGTTTGAGCCCGTAAGCAATCGCCTCAAAGGATCGGCTGGAACATTTGTTAAGCCCGCTATTACCTGAACGGTGCTGGCGCCGCCTTCACCTTGGAAATAAAGATCTGTGCAACGTACCTCTATGGGTCCCAAGGATTTCCCGGCATCGACCACCGCGTAATTCATGTTTGAACCCGTGGGACTGTAAGCGCCTAGGTTTGCAGCCAGAATACCGTTTGCGGTAAACGACATTTTAAACCCATTACCTTGTTCAGTACATACCACTTGAATCCAGCGTGTAACAAATGGGAATCTTATATGAACCAAATCACCGGCACCGGCAGTCACCTCATTATCTAGCGATGAGGTAACAAACGGAATTCCTGACTGTTGATATGCTGGCACATAATTATGATTGTTTCCAGCCCAATTTAAACTCATCTTTATCTCTCCATGGAAGCATTATCAGGTTATAATTAGTACCCTACTTATTATTTTATCATTCCTAACTTTCGTAAATAGTCTCTTATTTTATTACGATACTTTTCTTCCATTCCGGGTTGGTCTAACATGAGATTATTTTCATCAGCCTGTTCATAAGGGGAACTTAATTCATGACGTACCGATTCCCTGACAAAACGGCGTAAATGTTTCATTTTTAATCGTATTTTTTTATTCGGCACAGGCATTCTCATCCAAAATTTCTAGAAGATTTTCATACATGGTGGCCGCAGATTGTGTTAATTCATACCACTTACCACCAAACTGTGTTAAAGGTTCCCACCCTGTCAATTCACCATTCCACTTTTGGGCATTTTTTAATGTTTCCGGAGTGAAGGTATAAATTTTAAGATCAACTGTACCCTGAATGGTTTGCAGTATCTCTGATTGAGTTAACCCATATCCCATGTTAACACCGCCCAAATCCTTGTACAAATAACTTTGTCCCTCTTCGTCTGTAAAAACAATAACTACCCTTTTTGCATCATCTCGCCAATTAATGATAAATTGATCAAGCGGAGGCTGAGAATCCACGGTTTGCATGGTGCTGTTCCATGTCAAAGACGATAAAGGCCACGGTAATGAAGCAGCGGAACACAAATTATGAATTGCTAAGTAAACAGCATCATACAACATTTCCACACCACCGTTCAAAGAATTGGGATCAAGCACCGACAATTGTGCCATAAATTGTGAAAATTCTGTAAGTGGACTGATCAACTGAAGATATTCAATTGGGCTCCACGCGCCTTGTTGCGGTGGCACCGTTGGCCCAACCACTAACCCCCATTTAATTACTTCTTCATCGCTATAATTTGTAGCAAACATGTTTAGTGCGGTCATGACAGCTTCAATCTCAATATTCATTGAACCAGACCAATCGATAATAAAAAGAATATCGGTATCCTCCATTTCCTTTCCATCATCTATAATGCCGTCACAATTATCATCAGTGCCATTACATGCATCCTGATCTGCCGGCACAACCTCATCTAAACAGAGGTTTGGTACAAAAAGTTCCTCCCCCGCCTCAGTCGTATAATTATTGCCCCACTCACCTTGATGACATATGAGATGACCCGGTTCACATATTCCCACAAACAATGTCTCAGGAGGACCGGTATAACAGGCTTCTATAAGATCTTCATCAACCAATTGATTGCAATTATCGTCGTGATTATTGCACATTTCATCTTCAACAAACCCCTTAAACGGATCACAATTTGGGGCCGGGGGTTTTTCCCAATAACATTGGGCGTAACACTGGGTCTGTATTATTTCCACACAATCTTCATCTACACATTCACATGTTTTATACCCACCCCCGCATTCTAAGGGTGATTCAAAACACGGAAAAAGAACGCCAACAAGATCAATCGTACATAAACAATCCAAGCCTTCATCAATCAATCCATCACAATTATCATCAAACCCATTGCAAATTTCTTCAAAAGGTTGTTTGGCGGAACACCCAATCCAGTTACCATTGACACAAAATTCCAGACCATCCCCACATACAGTGGAACAAGGTTGTATGAGATCTTCATCAATCAGCCCATCGCAGTCATCATCAAATCCATTACAAACATCTTCTGGCACCGGACCACATTGACCACATACGTTAAGTTGATCTTCATCCACTAAACCGTCGCAGTCGTTGTCTTTGTAATCACAAATTTCCTCTTCCGGATCAGGCCCTATGCAGATTTCCATGCCATCAACACAAATCAAGTCACCTAACCCACACGGAGTTTCACAAGGAACAATTAAAATATCTTCATCAATTTCCCCATCACAATCATTGTCTAGGTTGTCACATATTTCATCAAAACATGGATTACAATCTGAATATTTCCAAACCCCTTTTTCACACCACTTCTGCTGGCTCCCTTGTTGATCATCCACCAAACACTCAATAATTTCCACAGTATCATTTGAAGGATCACATTCTAATTTTTCCTCGCAAGGACCTAACTCAATAATTTGAGGAGGATCCTTACAAATATCTGTAACCAATTTAAATTGCCATACTGCGTCTAAAGGTGGGCAGAAATACCATTCCTCCTGATAACAATCTTGCATATATTGAAACTCTAAATTAGGTATAGTTGCAGAATTAGCCAAGGGGGGTAAATCCTTTATCTTTTCAGCAATTTCTTCAAATGTATATACAGGAGTTTCATCACCAGTATCATTCACAAATTCACCATAACCGGGGGATTTATCTGAGCAGGCGACAAAAAATAAAAGAATCAGCAATAAGCATAATGTGCTAACAAGAAAGGTTATAATTGAATTGAAGATATGTTCCATTTCCCCACATTAGATTGCTATGTTCATAAACATAACTATAGCAGTTGCTGGGGTACTTTTCAAATTTAATTTAGAACATTAAGATTAATCGGTAATTATTTCTAGCTTGGAGCACTTGGCGGGACCAAAAAAACAACACTTTCCACAATTCACACAATAATTGCCTATCTCTTCCATGGTGTTAATTTGTAATTGTTCCTCCATGGTGCGAAGGCGTTCTTTTTTAGTGTCAATAAAAATACAATCTACAAAAAGTTGATTGGCGCCATTCCACGGATATTGGCGGCATGTCTCCGGTCTTTCTTTGTAAATAGAACAAATAAATTTCATTAGCAAAGTTTGGCTAGCTCTTCACGAATCAATTTCCTCAATTCTTTAGTGTTGAGCTTTTTATTCTCCATCAAACCAGGTGAACCTGGGCGAACTCCCATGGGATCCCACTCACCTTCTCGTTGATAAAGGTACTGATCCGTAATTCTATTTCTCTCGTTTTTCATCCAATACGCGATCTTATTGGCTTGATCATAATCCAAATCATGCTCAATTACCAGATCCCCAAATGTCATTGTGTTTAAAATCTCGTATTCTTCCTTAGTTAAAGGTGCAGATGATAGTGACTTTTGGATTGCTGCAGCCAGCAATTCTTCGTCTGTCGCCTCTGTTAATATACGCTTGCTCATATTACGCTCCTGATAGTGACGTACCAATAAATATACATATGCCCCGCAATATTATATACCACGGGGCAACTCAACGTTAATTAAGCATTTATTAATTGGTCAAATCCAACATATCATAAACCAATTTAGCCCGATGTAGGTAATGAGAGTACCTCAGATCATCTTTTGATAAACCAACCCCGCACTGGCGACTCAGGTTTTCGAAAACCTCCGGGGAACTTGAGTGATAGCGCAATGCCTTTCTCCATAATTTTCGAAATTTACGACGAACTCGATTCAGGTCTTCCGGAGGTAAACTCTCAAATCCGGCGTCCAGAACATCACGGGGCCAGCCGTAAGGAACGATTCCTTTCTCAATCATTTTTATCAAAATTAGAGTTTCATTGGTTCGCAATTTTCCCTCCCTGGAGTGTATATTATATTATTCCTGTGATGGCTTTTGCACGTATGATTATTGATAAAGCAAACATTGGTACCCCCTAGAGGATTCGAACCTCTGACCCACGGCTTAGAAGGCCGTTGCTCTAATCCAACTGAGCTAAGGGGGCGGACATTATTGGGAAAATTTTAAAACACGATAACAAGTATCTAATTGATTTTTTAACTGGCGAGAATGATCCACAACATGTTCACGATTAACTGCGCGGACATCATAGAAAATCCCTTTAGTAGGGGTAATATAATTCGGCAACAAATCCTCTACCGCCTCCTTGCTCTCTGCCAACAAATACCGAATATGACTATGGTAACGACGGTTGTGAGGGTAAACAGCTGAATCTAATTTATAGATCTCATAAATGCCAACACCCTCATTTGTATCCGGATTCATGAACGAAAAAGATAACTGTTGAGCCATGACGCCCTCCTTTACTTTAATTTATCCACCAAAATCATTAATTGTATAACCTCATTCTTCATCACCTAAATATTCCGCTAGAGTTTGATCAACTATATCCTGCGTAACACCTGCAATTTTTAAGGACAAAGCATGGGTCTTCAGTGCACTAGCCATTAATTCACGATCACCTTTGGCGCGCCCCCATATCCATAACGTTGTGTGTTGTGCATTCATAATCTCCAACCGCAACTCCTCGGTGTTTTGTCTAATATAATCTATTACGCCTTGCGTCTCTGAAGCTTCAAACCTATTTAATTCAATGTCTAAATCTACCGCCATATCCAAAAGGGCGGCTGTATTTTTTTCTTTATAAAAAGATTTAGCGTCCACAAACCTTTGGGTTACCTCCTCTTCACTCAATGGGTGTTGCATTGAGCCGCTGGTGTATAACAGTTTATCCGGATGGGTTTTTACAGCGATATCGCGATAGAGTTGTTTCATCCATTTAGGGAATTCTTCCATAGAATCTGCAAGTTCTTTCTCTTCACTTTCGCTGGATTCTGTTTCTGCTTCATGGGTAGTGGGAGGACAATGTGGTTTTTCTTGTGATTCAGGTATACCTTCGTGCTCTTCGGGCGGAGATGATGATGTCGCCTCTTTACAACGGCGCAAAAGAATCTCTAGGGCACCTCGGATGTCATCATTATACATCTTTAAAAGATTGTATGAATCCTCCTTTTCATCCCTATAATATCTCCACGCCCTCAAAGAGCGGCGTAAATCTATCTGTAATTCCAACTCTTCATTACGTGACATGCATGGCTCCACCTTATGGTATATCTAAATAGGTGGTAAAGCCGAGAGTAGATCGGCCGGCCCGAAGGCCGGCCGAATAATTAAACATCAGTAATTTCTGGCTCAGGGGAACCCGGGTTTGGATCCGTGGGATTAACGTCTTCCGGACTGACGGGGGCTGATGCCGCCATTTTTTCATAAGCAATTTTTGCCACATTCTGAACACATGCATTTAACGCATTATAAGCATCATCAACCTCTTGGCGTGTTTCAGATGTTAAAGCGCTTTTGGCACTTTCAGCGGCAGTTACCAACGCCTCAATATCAGCTTCATCCAAACTTTCCGCCATGTTTTCCTTCATTTTAAAAGCCTGGTGAACTAGGGAATCTAATTTATTTCTAGATTCAATCATCTCACGTTTTTTCTGATCTTCAGCTTCGTATTTGGTGGCCTCCTTGATTTTTTCTTCAATCTCCTCGGGGTTTAGGCCCGTAGAATCTGTAATAACAATACTTTGATCCTTACCGGTGGCCTTGTCGCTGGCAGACACTGTCAAAATACCATTAGCATCAATATCAAAGGTTACTTCAATTTGTGGTACACCTCTCGGTGCAGGTGGAATTCCATCCAATGTAAATTTGCCCAGTGTACGATTATCACCCGCCATCTGCCTTTCACCCTGAAGTACATGTACCTCGACTGTTGATTGACCATCTGCTGCGGTAGAAAATATTTCCTGCTTTTTAGCCGGAATTGTAGTATTACGCTCAATGAGCCGAGTACACACACCGCCCATCGTTTCAATCCCCAAAGATAAAGGGGTAACATCCAACAACAGGATGTCTTTTACATCCCCACTCAGCACGCCTCCCTGAACCGCGGCGCCCAAAGCAACTACCTCATCCGGATTAACACCTTGTGACGGAGACTTTCCAAAAAATTCCTCCACCTTTTTAACCACCAAGGGAATCCGTGTAGAACCACCAACCAACAAAATCTGATCAATATCTGTTGATTTCTTACCGGCGTCCTTAAGTGCCTGCTTACAAGATTTAAAAGTCTTATCAATCACGCCCTCAATCAATTGTTCGAATTTAGAACGCGTCAAATTCATCACCAAGTGTTTGGGCCCATTAGCGTCAGCAGTCAAAAATGGCAAATTAATATCAGCTGTCATAGCCGAGCTTAATTCCACCTTTGCCTTTTCGGCAGTTTCACGAATACGTTGCAAAGCCATTTTATCCTCTGCAACATCTACCCCTGTTTCCTTCTTAAATTCCGCAATCATATAATCAATGAGAGCCTCATCAACGTTATCACCGCCTAGGTATGTATCCCCTGAAGTTGACAGTACTTCCACGACATCTCCGGAAACATCCAAAACTGACACATCAAAAGTACCACCACCAAAATCATAAACCACTACCACTTGTTCTGTATTGGTGCCGAGACCATAAGCCAAAGCAGCGGCAGTGGGTTCATTAATAATTCTCTTGACATCTAGGCCCGCAATCGTACCTGCATCCTTGGTCGCCTGTCGTTGGGAATCATTAAAATAGGCAGGAACTGTAATTACGGCTTCTGTAATTTTCTCCCCCAGGTAATTCTCAGCAGATCGCTTTAATTTTTGTAGCACTTTGGCTGAAATTTCTGGTGGTGTGAACGCCTTGTCTCCCACGGTGATGTTAACGCCACCCTTCTTACCTGCACTAACATTATACGCAACCTTGCCGGCAACGTCTGATACTTCATTGAATTTAGATCCAATGAATCTTTTCGCAGAATAAATCGTCTGTTCCGGTTTGACAACAGCTTGTCGGCGTGCGGTGACACCAACCAAAATATCGTCATCATTAAAAGATACCACAGAAGGTGTTGTGCGAGAACCTTCCTCGTTCACCATCACAACAGGTTGTTCTCCTTCCATAACCGCCACGCAGCTGTTAGTAGTCCCCAAATCAATACCAATAATTTTACCCATGATCTCTTCCTCCATTCATTTCCACGGTAAAGTTTTTTCTTACAATGTCAATATAGTCATCGATGTGTCGTTGAACACCCTTGCAATGCATTTTTTTCATTTTTTTCTTTTTTTTCTTTTTTTCTTACGTTTACCCGGGCCATGTGTTAGGCGGGTATCCATTGGTTCTCGTTCAATTTTTGGCCTTGCGATCTTACGCAATGGCGGCCTTAATGTCCTATAAATTTTTTTCTTTAATTCTTGTCTGGCACGTTTTCCCAACCTATCAATGAACACATAACCATCTAGATGATCACACTCATGTTGTAAGGCACCGCTAAAAGGCCAACCCACCAACATTTCGTGTGAAGTGCCTCCCATGTCGCAATACCTTAATTTTACATGACTCTTACGACGGACTGTGCCACTATACCTTGGTACTGATAGGCAGCTTTCTCGCCACATCATATCATCACCGTTCAGTTCCAATTCCGGATTAATCAACACAAAAATATTTTCATCTCTTTCATAAGGTGATGGGTTGGCAAAAGAAAACGAAGAACAATTAAGAATTATTACGCGTTCTAGAACACCAATCTGTGGTGCTGCTAACCCAGCACCATTAACTACGTTAAGGGTATCATACATGTCACCCACTAATTTCACCAAGGTTTCATCAAAACAAACCACCGGTTTGCTTTTCTCCTTAAGCCCGGGATGAGGCCATTGTAGTATTTTACGATATGCCATGAATGATTATTAAGAAATTGTGATTTTAGCAGAAACTGCTTCAAACATTTGATCCAACTGGTATTCTGAATCACCTAATTTGGATCTGATTTTAGCAATTTGAACAGCGGCCTTAAATGCCTTAATATCCAACCTCTCCTTATATTCATCAAATAAATTCTTCTTATCATCTTGAAGGGTTTTCATTTCATTCTCAAGAACAACGAGCCTCTCTATTAATTCTTTTACATTGTTATCCATCGTTTGTATTCCCTGTTTTTGCAAATTGATCCTGCCATGCGAGTAAAAGATTGTCCTTTACCAAGACCGACCAACACTCCAATTCACGCACCTGGTCCACCCCTTGCCGTTCCACCAACACCCCACGTAATTCATCACCAACATTTACATATGGTGAATCATTAATAGAACTGGTTTTGACTTTCAGATATTTACCTGGAATTAGCTTTACTAAATTCCCTGCCACTGCATCATGATTTTGATTTTTCATTTTTCTTTGCAGCACTCTTTTTACGAGAAGATTTCTTTTTAGTTGCAACAGATTTCTTGGGCTTGGAACTGTCGCCCTTTGATTCCTGAACCCCTGTGGAATTTGGAGCAACATTTTTTTTATCATCCGGAGACATGCCAAGCTTATTCAAGGCATCATTAAACTCATCTTCTGAAGGTGGGTTAACACCCTTTATTTTCAAAAATTTTACAAAATTTTCAAATTCAAACATAGAATTTTTTAAAATAACCCGAGATAATGGCATTCCTATTCTACGCAACCATGATTGTAGATCCATCACTATCCTCCTTATGTGGTCCCGCATTCATATCATTAAACATTTCAATCATACTTTCTTGAAACCTGGGATCACGTGCTGTTTTGTCTATTTGATTAATATCGGTGACGCCATATAATTCACATAATGGACTTGCCAGTTTTTTCATAGCTCGCAGAAAAACATTTCTTGCAGTTGCATGATTCATTTTATGACCGCGCTCTGTCATGATTTCTGCGATTGTACGGTAATCATTACCATCATACTCAGAAGAAACTGTGGCATAACCACCTTCACTCTTAAATCCTTTAGGCATGCTCATTGAATCATCTCCTTGGTTTGTTGATTTAATTTTAGAAAATCCTTTTCATTCACCACAAAATCCGAACGAGACTCAGGGGTTGAAATACCAAACCTTAAACGAATCACCTGTTCTTCCCTGTGACTCAAGCTTTTTAAGGCCTCCTTGAGCAATCGTGATACCTTTTCTCCGTCCAGCAAAGACTCAACGTTAGGCGTATCCAAATCTGGAATCACCTCCCGCAAAGTCCTGCTACCGGAATCACCGCTGTTTTTATAATTGATCGGTCGATCAAGGGAAACGGGGGATGTTGCACATGTAGAAATATTTTTAAGCATTTTCAATGTAACGCCAACCAAATCGGCAACTTCTTCTTGGGATGGTTGTACACCGAATTCCTTATAATATTCTTCCTGCGCTTGCTTTATTTTCCACAACAGATTACGCGTATATGAAGGTAGTTTTACAGAAGTCGATTGTGAAGTGACATGACGCCGAACAGCCTGCTTTATCCACCAACAGGCATATGTTGAAAACTTAAAACCCCTTCGCCAATCGTAACGATCAACCGCTTTCATCAATCCAATGTTAGACTCCTGAATTAAATCTTCTAAATCACAACCTTTGTCTTGATATTTTTTAGCAATACTGATGGCCAATCGAATATTAGCCCTCACCATATGATCACGCGCCCGAGTATCCCCTTTTTCAATGCGCTGAGATAATTCAATTTCTTGTTCACGGGTCAATAGGGATGTTTTTGACACATCTTTGAAAAAACTTTCCAAACTATTTTGCATTTACTATCCTTTGATTAGTTGATTGATGTACCAAAAACGTTATCTTGCTCGCGACTGCCTCAATTGCCATTCACGTTGAAGATAACAATAATCCATCTCCAGAGCCTTATTTTCATTATTTTTCCGCCCACCTTCAACAATCTGAGTTTTATAACTCATCATAAGCTGTTTTACCTCTGAATCGCTCAAGGCATTAATTACATCACGAGAAAGACAACGATTATATGACTTAGACATTTAAACTCTCCTATTAAAGTATGATAATTGCCTTACAAAAATTATACACCCACTCAAAAAAGTACAAAATTATGTTAAAATTTCTTCATCATCCACAATGGCACAACCCACAGAAAGTAACATCCTCGCAACTGATGATGCATTTTCCAAGGCTGTTCTCACAACCTTTACGGGATCAATGATTCCTGTTTCAAACATATTTACCCACTCCCCGGTGGCCGCATTATATCCACTATTATAACTTGTTTTTATTGCCTTTTGCACGACAATTTCTGAACTTCCTCCAGAATTATCTACAATTTGTTTAAGCGGGGCGCAACATGCTTTGGAAACAATGTCAATGCCTACTTTAAAATCCTCTGATTCCTTAACAGATTTGCGATTTTTTTTCAAACTGGATGATGCACGAACTAACGCCATACCACCCCCTGATACCACGCCTTCTTCGGAGGCAGCCTGGGTGGCGTGTAACGCATCTTCTACGCGATCTTTTCTCTCCAGCAATTCTACCTCGGTAGGTGCACCCACACGAAGAACAGCAACCCCACCTGCCAAGCGTTGAATTCTTCTCGCCAAAGCCTCTCTTTCACCCGGGTCAAGGGTCATATCCTCTAAAATAGATTTTACCTCACACAATGCCTGTTTCCGAGATTCTTCACTGCCCCCTACGCCCACAAACACAGTGCGATGTTTATAACACAAAACCTTCTTACATTTTCCTAAATCATTTAATTCGATTTTCTGTAATGACTCAGGATCAGCTGTCACCACTGGCTCACAATCCAACATTACCCCCATATCACGTATAGCAGCAACTCGAGATTCACCAAATTCCGGAGCTCGAATAGCACATACATTCAAAGTACCTTTCATTCGATTTAAAACCAGGCCTTGCAATGCCTCCCCATCCACATCATCTGCCACAATGAGTAGAGAACGCTGTTGGCGACTTACTTTTTCTAATATAGGCAGAATCTCCTGTAAGGATGTAAGTTTCTTATTGATAAGCAAAACGGCGGGATTTTCCAAAACTGCTGCCATTTTATCCTGATCAGTCACAAAATAAGGGGAAAGAAAACCGCGATCTAATTCTAAACCCTCCACCACATCCAAGCTAGTTTGAAACCCCTTGGCTTCCTCCACAGTAATAATACCATCTTTCCCAACCTGTTTCATGGCCGAAGCGATTAATTCACCAATGGAATCCTCTCCATTTGCTGAGATTGTACCTACCTGCGCAATTTCTTCCATGCTGGTAATGGGATTTGCCATTTCATGCAATTCACTAATAACATACTTTACCCCATATTCCATTCCCTTTTGAAGCTCTGCCGAAGAATAACCTGCAGCTAGCATCTTTAAACCTTCGGAAAACATAGTCTGGGCAAGGACGGTAGCAGTTGTGGTACCATCCCCGGCAACATCCGCAGTGCGAGAAGAAGCTTCCTTCACCATCTGCACCCCTAAATTCCTAAACTTATCACGCAAATTAATGGATTTAGCAACTGTTACCCCATCCTTGGTCAAATGCGGCATCATTCCGGGGCGTTCAATAATAACATTCTGCCCTTTTGGCCCCATGGTAACCTTAACAGCATTGGCCAAAATATTGACCCCGTCAACCAATTCTGACCGGGCTGTTTCATCAAATTTTAAAGTTTTAAATTCTGTATCGTGCATTATCCCTTCAACACCCTTTTATTTCCTTCGCTTAATAACCCACGAGTATCTAAAACCCTGCGTTCTTTTGTCACAACATTTTCAGCTACCACAAGATCACCCGATCTCAAAGCCACTTCATCCTGTTGCAACACACCCGCATTTCTCAATTTTATTAACTCATCACTAGTTAAAACATTTTCCATATTAAACTCCCGCAGACTGTTCTAATCTTAGAAATGTCTGGTAAAATTTTACCCAAGATTTATCATTTGTAATTGAATCAAATCCAAAATCCTCAAATTTGCCCTTAAGAGATTCCCACTGCACCATAGGGGTTGAAACCTCAAATCCCCCCAACTCCTCACGCAAATCTGCAAAACCAATCAACGCCTGATTTCTCTCAAATATAAGGCGATTTTCGCCTTTTGCAAGTAGTTCCTGTAACTTTTCAGGCTCTTTCATCAATGCTTGGGCACGTTTATCACCAATCCCCTTAATCCCCTTGATGTTATCGGCCCCGTCACCACGCAATGATTTCCATGTTACATAATCATACCCAGGATGATCTAATACCTTTTTTCGCACAGGATTGTAAATCTTGACATTGGCGTGAGTATTATATAGTTGTAGAAAATCTGTATCGCTAGAAACGACTATACAATTATCATTAGCATGTGTATATCTCACCAAATGACCCAAAACATCATCACATTCATAATCGGGATGGCGTATTGTGGTAATTGGAAAATATTCTTCCATAAGGTTGATAATTGTTTTTTTCTGGCGTTGAAATGAATCGTCGTAAGTCCTGTCACGAGTGCCTTTATAATCGGGTGCCATTTCATATCTGTGTTTGGGATATCCTTCCAACACAAAATATGCTTTATCGGGATTAAATTTTTCAATCAAAGGCCGAAGGGAACGAAAAAAACCAAAGACAGTAGCATTATCCCCTTTCATAAACCCATAACGAGCACGATGAATGAGATTATACCCATCCAAAAACAAGACTTGCATTGACTCTCCTAATTCGTCACTTTTTTTTTATTTATAAAAACATTTTCACCAACTGAAACACCGTCCCCAATTTTAACATTTGCAACAGTGCCATCATCCAATACAACTTTCACGGCTGTATCGTCACCTGATATTAACGGAGTTAGCTCTTCTGGGGTAGGGATGGGGTGTTCTGTTGGAAAATGTGTATGAGCCAACTCCACCGCTTGTTGGGTCATTTCGGTAATGGCGATATCGGCATTTTGGCGCAATTGTGCCTGAACTTCGTCAATAGTGGAATATATTTCGGAACCCAATCTACCCAAATCTATAGATTCATCCCTTCCTGGAACATTTACCAGATATTGAATAGACTCACCATCAACAGATCTGCGAACAATTTGCTCTACTATTTTAACCGGTATGACGCGTTGTTTTTTAGTAAAAATAACGTAAACGACTTGCCCAACTTGATACATAAATCTCACCTTCCTGGATAATATTATCTAGAAAGACGAACATTTATAAAATAATATTACATAAACCCGGGACCGGCAAAGCCTAATGTAGGTTGCCATTTTTTAGATGGGGTTTGGGTTGCCTGTGGCTGAGAGGGCCTCTGGAATCCAGGACCGGCAAAACCCATCGTGGTCGACAGATTGCCGTTAGCGAAACCGGTGTTAATTTGCTGCGCCTTTTGTTCGCGCAAATAAGCCGCTATTTCCTCCCGGATGATGCGCCGGATCTTCTCCTCAGCCAACAGGTCTTGAGTGGACTCAGTTACAACTTGCGGGGTGGATTCCACCATGACGTCATTCTGAGATTTAATTCCTGACAAGACTTGCATACGTTCAACATTATATTTCATGTCGTTTCTCCTTACAAACCATATATATCACGTTCTTTAAGAAATTGATTCCAATTCAAAACTATATTTTGTTGGAGAATGCACCCAATATTGGATACGTTCCCTGAGCTTTTGTTTTTGTTTCTCTGTTTTGGCATGTTGCAACTTAATCCTTAGCTTATTCAGGTTAATATCATTGATATTAATTGCCTCCCCCACCAAAACACTGCATTTCTGCATACCCCTGTGCTTAGCCATGGCTACTTTCCCCCGGGAACCATTGGATACCTCCCGAAAATCCTCGGTTGTGAGATCCTTAAAATGAAGCACGGCAAACTTCATGAAATCTATGTCAGCAATAATATAAAGATAATCCAGCGAACCTTTTTGATGAAGGGTTTGATAATCAGATTGAAAACTAATTGCCCCACCTTTATGACGACTAGTTAACTTACATTCCAATTCTTTATCAATAGAAGGGATTACAATATCAGGTTGTCCGGTTCTCCCATCCTCATGTGCATCCGGATAGTGTTCCTTAAGAGCCTGGGCAAAGAATGCCTCCTGAGCCTGTGACATTACAATATTACGCCTGCCAAGATTATCCAAAAGATCCATGTTGTGACGTTCATATAACGACACCGCCTCTTGGTGAAAATTTTTCATTTTAGTCAAAGCTGATAGTGCCATTTCCCGTGTAACATAACCCATCTAGACCTCCGTTGTAGACCTAAAAATTATACCACATATGGGGCATAATTACACGGGAATAACGAATTATTTTTGAGGATTATAACCTAGCTTTTCTCGAACAGATTGGGTAATTTCTTTACCTTTTGCAGCTGCTTCAGCAAAGGGACCTAGGCCTAGAACCCACCGAACATTATCGTATTCTATCGGTGTCAGCCCCTTTTTTAAGGCATCCATATCACAATATTGATGCAAGGTAATTTCGGTGACAGGAAGATCTTCGCCTTGGGGGCCGGGTTCAATCTCACCTGTTTCCCTAGATTCAAAAACATATAAAACCTTTGGCATTTTCTCAGTATCAGGTACATTAATAAAAGGGATCTTTGAAGTCAATCCCTCTTCCGACTCTTCATATAATATTTCCGGAACCCATTGTTCACTCATAGATTAAATCCTCCTTACAACCTATTATTTTAAAATTATCTTTTAATGTAAAAATTTTAATTTAGTCGTGAAAATCTTCCGTATAAATGAAGGCAACCTTATTAATGACATAATGAATATCTCCCCGTGGGCCCCACTTAAAAAATGGTATCATTCCACGTAACATCACACATATTCCGCTACCCATTAAAAACAGTCCCACCTTACAATGCAGTTTTAACTTTTTATAATATTCATTCATGGGGATGCTCATTTTTTCTTGAGATCATATGAATTTCTGAAATCATTTAAAACATCTAACAATGTTTTGCCTTGTGCTGTTTTGGCCAATGATCCCTCGTCAATCCCAAATTCTGCCTGTAAAGCCGCTAATTCTTCCTGTAACGATGATTGTAAATTCATCAGGGAATCCTGAAGTTGTTGACGCGTAGTATCTGTCGATTGTTGAAAGATTTTTTCAGCAGCGGATTTAAGTAATTCATCCTCATTAACATCGGGTAATGCCTCGTCGGGATTAAGTTTTTTACCTTCTTCTTGTGCTAGCGCCCTAATTAATTCATCTCGTTGTTCCGGATTACTTAAAAATTCCTTAGCGGATTTTTCCAGTGAAGAACGTAATGTATTTGGGTTTGCGCCCCCCAGATCCATGCCTGCCTTGGAAGCCTTTTGGAGCCCTTCTATATATTCATCCAGAGTTTTGCTATTCATCATTTCACCTATAAGTTGCCTTGAAGGCATATAAATTTCATCTAAATTTTCCAATGCATCCCTAAAACCCTCAAGGAGCTGATCAGAAGCATCCTTGAATTCGTCCAGGATACCCATTTCTTCCATCACATCGATGATGTCAGATTGCGATATTGCACCCCCTTGTTCCAGCAAGAGATCGTTGGTTGGATAATAAGATTCTGCCACCCCAAAAAAGAACACTTTTTTTAGTGCATTAAATGCAGTTCCTATTAAACCGGTTGGATCCTTTATTTTATCTCCGCTCTCCGCGGATTCTTTTTCAGAAGGTTTACCAAATCCAGCCTCACCAAAAAAATCTCTCACAGCATCTTTGGAATCCCAGCCTTGTTGAAGTGCCGACGCCGCCAAATACCCACCTGGATTCAATAAAAACGCTGCTAATTTAAGATCCTCTGTATCAGCGCCTAATTTTTGGCGCAAATCAGCATGTTCCTGTTTAAGGGTTTTCACCCTTTCCTTGTAATTGGTTCTTAATTCCTTTAATTTTTTAGGATCAATAGTAACCAAAACATCAAATAAAAATTTAGTGGAAGTTAGTACATCCTTAAACCCCAGCTTAGCTGCCTTGAATACATCGCTAAAAGGTTCAACAAAAATTTTACTAAATTCGCTGGTTGACATTGCAGCAAATTCATCTTCCCTCAACAGAACCTTGGCATCTGTTTCGTGTAAGATATTGCGAATATATTTTCTTACCAACTTTTCCTGGGTAATTGCTTTCATTCAGGTAACCTCAATTTTTTCTTGGCTTCATTTTCATAATATTGTATCACCTCTCTTTCAAACGCATTCAACACCTGCTTTTTTGTATAGGGATCGCGCGTTGAAAACAAGGTCCTCAATTTAGGTGACAATGATTTTAATAAATATTTCTTTACCATCATCCAATCATCAAAAAATAGTCGATGGGATATCATTATATCCAATTCTTTGATAACTTGTGATGGAATATCCATAATAAATCCTTTCTCTAATAATATCTATGTTATAAGAAATTGAAAAACGTTTTTCAACGTTCATTTAAATAAGACGTAAATACACTTCTTAAAGGGGGAAACATGAGTGTAGGAGCAGTAGGAGCAGTATCCAGTGGAGGCGGTGCAGCCGCAGCAGGGGCAGGACGCGTGTCTCATGGTGGTGGGGTTAGTAAAGCCGGGGCCAGTGCCGGGGTAACACCAGCAGGAAATTCTGGTGGCAATAAATCCATATCAATGGGTGATGGAAACATGGTTGGGAATTCCCAAACACAAAACATTACCACACATAATCATTTCAACATGGGTTCTCAAGACTTTTGTGCCCTGCACAATATGTCCAATGGCAGTCAGGCCGGCGGTGTACAGGCCATGCAAGGTGGAGAGCAAATGTCAATGGAAGACATGATGAAGCTTATGATGATGATGATCATGATGAAGCTTATGGAAAAAATGATGGAAGCATTGGGCGGTGGCCAAGGCGGTGGAGCTGCAATGGCGGGTGGTTAGAATTAACCCATTATGATTTGCCGTACATAAGTTCTTAACATATTTTCTTGCATTCCGGGGCAAAGGATGTCACGCACATTCTTCACATCAACTCCGGCCGGCATTCCTTTCTGAAACGTATCTAGATCACAGATCTCTAAGGCATGGCGCATGGCAGTCCCCGAAATATCTGGGGTTCCCACCCCACGGGTGACGCTATCCGGATCGTCTTCTGCGACAAATATCACCTTGCCACTCTCATATAAATCTGGAAAATACCTTAGGCGATTAGAGGTAGGGTAGTTCAAGGCAGTGTCTTCCGGATCCGAATAGACCCTATAGACATCATCACCCAGGGCCTCGTTTGCCCTCTCTAGGGCACTGTAGACCTTTCGAACAGGGGAACCACCATACTCTATGGAAACATTACTCGGCATGATTGGCTCTAGCTCTTCTTTCCACACCTGTTCCATAGCGGAGCCTAGGATAGGAAGCTGGCCTTTGCGCTTACGATCTGAAATGGAAACGTATAGGATCACCTGATCATTTTCTTCTGCGGCCTTAACAACCAGCGCATGGTGACCGGCGTGATAGGGTTTCGCAGATACAGGAACCAATCCAATTTTCATTTAATTTTTCCTTTCAATTAAAATGTATTCAATACCACATGCGCAAACAGGGTCTCAGTTTGAGGATCCCAATAAAATTGCTTAGGCCCACCGGGCATGCCGGGAGTCAATGATGAAAAGAAATGATCGGCTTGCTCTTGCGGCGGGAGACCTTTCTTAGACGACCACACCTCATGCTGATCCGGCTTATAACTTGCCCGCGGGATATTCTGGGTCATTGCCCTAACCTCTTCCACTGTCCCAATCTTAACATCCATCTCTCTTCCGGATGGAGTTACAATCACAGTGGGGGCGCCCATGAGTTCTGCACTCTGCTCTCGCAAGAGTACTTCACCAATAATTTTCCTGAGTCGATTCTTTGTAATTTTCACTTATTACACCTTGATTCTATCAATAATTTGGGGGGAGCTCATAGCGAGATCCTTGTATAATTTTTTCATGACAGCCTTGGAGATGTCTCCAATCTCTTGTTTGGTCGCCTTGTCCTTTAAGATCTTCTTCACTTCATCCTGGATTGTCTTCACAAAGTTGGTACCCACCACCTTGTCAATCTCTTTTTTTGCTTGCTTACGGGCGATTTTCTCGATCTCTTTCTTATCGGTTTTGGTGAGCTCTTCAAATAATAAGGATTCACGTACTAATGCACCTATAATATCCTTAATCTCACTTATTTCAGGTGACGAAGTTGAAGATAAAAATTGATACAAGCAAGCAAATGGATTGATCTTCCCAGCGCCCTCCATGGATTCCCCGGCCAAGGCTGAAAAAGAAGAATTAGGGGGATTAAAAGTTGTTATTTTTAATTCAGGTTGAATTTCATAAAACTGACTACGAGTCGAGACCCTGATCTTAAAATTTCCCGAACCAGCCACCATGGGAATGCTGGAATTTAAACCACAGAATTCCAAGGCACCTTTAAGGCCCAAAGGATCTTGATCGCCAATTGTATAAAAATCATCCCCGGCCTGAAGATAGTGGGCAGCGGCCGCCTTACCGATAAGATAATGCTGGGTTATAAGATTACCTACATCCACATTTTCTTCGTTAACAAAATAACGGCTCCCTCTTTCGTTAACGAAATTTCTCATCACCTCTAGAGGAACCGCCGCCGGATCCTTTAAGCCACCTTTGGTTGTGGGAATCTTGATAATGGTGTCCGGAGATACACCCATATATACCTTGAGGTCATCAATAAATTGTGATGCAGTAGATGAATTATTCGCTAAATCCACAGCGGCATCTGCCACGGGTGATGTAGCATTAGAAGCCCAGGTCGAACCGTCATAATAAATTCGAGGATTGGCTAAGTTGTCTTTGTGGCCCATTTTAACTTCTACGTAAGTGGATCCCACTCCAGGAACCTCTACCAAAACATCCGGATATCTTACATCTCCGCCAGCTGCAGAAGCCTTAAATATTTCACGACCTGCATTATTAATTGCGCCGGCGACCTCGGCCTCAAAAGCATCAGAGGCTTTAGATTCCATTAATAGCACTTGAACCCATTTACGCAATAAACGATCATTCATCCCATTCCACCCACAAATTCCCTTACATAATTACGGAGGAGCGACTCATTTTGACTCTTGGGAATGCGCATTGCAGCACCGATGATCTGGTTGAGGGGTGCAAAGGCCCCTGTGAGCTTGTAAAGTGCCTTGCTTCCAGGAGGATGTTCGAACACGATCCCCTCCATGCTGGAAGTGATGTTCTCGGATGATCCCAATTTGCCCAACTGTTTCTCCAACATCTTGCGTCTATCATCAGCCTTGGCATCCCGCGCAGATGCAATCGCTTTCTTGGCGGATTCCAGCTCATCCTTAAGCCGATTCAATTCCTCGTCATGGCCACCGGTTAACGCCGAAGCCAATCCTGCCAACACCTCAACAGACATATCATGAATAATTATCTCCACCGGAGACAAAATGGTACCCAAGGCTTTCATCGCATTGGCCTGAGTACCGAGGGCACTAATGCTTTTCTGCACGTCCTTCGGAAGATCTTTCTTGATATCAGCGATGGGAGGTAGGTCTTTGGATTCCATCCCTTGCCCAATCCCCATGATTCTCTTGATCAGCGTCTCTTGTTTGTGAACCGGAATTGGCAGGTCTCCGACCAAACCCGTTCGTAGTTTTTCCTCAGCATAATCGCCCAGCGTCATGTTATCTGTAACGCCTAACCCATCAAGTCGACTCGCAAGAGTATCATATAGCTCGGTACCGCTTAGGTCCTGCAGTTCTATCACCTGCGGACCAATCATCTTCCAGGTCTCATCATCCAGATCTACCTGGGAATCATCAATGGCCTGCACAAGCTTACCGAACTCACCACCGTTCAATTGGACGTCAGCCAGTTTACCAGCTTCATCAAACTCCTGAAGGTTGTGCATGACGATGTAGTCACCACCGTAATTGATGACATTGGGCTTACCCGTATAGATAATCTCAGCGTTGATGAAACGTTGACCGCCGGACTCAAAGATCTCTTCCAGCTCCATGGGACTCAGTCGACCCAATCCCCGTTCAATAGCTGCAAACCCATTCATAAAAGCGCCTTTTGCGGGATGACCTTCCCATTTGGCAGTGAACTCAGCGGGGTTCATCCCACCCTTGAGTAGATCACCCTTATTCCGAGCTGTTCGAATATTGCCTGTTTTGGGATCAATCTTAAACGCAAAGAAGATGTTTTGGCCATCAACCTTTTCAACCACCGGCATATCACCCCTAATCACCTTTTGGAGCACACCTTTCAATTCCCCAAAGGTAATATCCAGGTTTTCTTGTAAATGATTTAGATGACCTGCTAGCGCTCCCATGTAACCTCCTATATTACATAGATATTATACCATATCTCATGTAATTTTGCATTAAGGTTGTTCTATTTTTCTAGAAGCACGTAATTGGCGCCGAAGGATTTTTAAAAGGCCATTATAATGTTCACGGGCGTCGGTCCTACCGGGGCAACAATCACGGTGGTGTTTGGCGTCTTCAATCCGGTGTTCCAAATCCAAGGTACATGCCTTAGTGCCAAAAGACACCATTTTGCCCGACATTGTAAGGTGTTTATCGGGGACCGCTAGTTTGGTAGGGGATTCCTGAAGAATTTGACGAATCATATGTCGCAATCTGATATTATCCATTATTTCCATAACTCCCGAATTTTCATACGAACCCCGGATTTATCTGCTGCTTCGCCCACCACGATGGGCATATCTTCGTCCCCTTCTTCTTCCTTTGTTTTTACAGTGGTTACCTTAATTTCCTCTGTCTCTTCTTCCCTTGAAGGTTTCTCGGTTGGTTTCATTTCAATGCCGGCCTTCCCGGGATCAAGGGCTAGTGTCCCAGGTTCACCATCTACCATCATATCTGCCAACCCGGCCAGGAAAACATATAGCGATTGTTTCTCGGCTGTCGTCAATTGCTCGATGTAGGTAGTAAGAGCCTTTTTCACCTTGGCATCCTTAACTGATTTACCTGAGCGCATTAGATTTAACATTTTAAAAATATCGCCGGTTTGAGGATCTGCAATTTTTTCCTGGCCCGGTTTTGCGACGTCTGTAGTGGTGATTGTCTCCTCAGAGGTTTCTTCCTCCGTTTCTTCTTCAGCTTCATCGACATTTTTTTTCTGCGAATTATCATCTTGCTCGGCTGTTTGCTGTGCCAATTGTTTTTGACGAAGGCGTTCCAATGTGCCGGTATCTTCCATTGCTGCGTCCACAGCCTCACGTACAATATTACCCAAAAAATGTTCTAGATCTTTCACATTATTAAATACCCTAGACATTATTTGCCCCCTCGCAACCACTTAATCCTATTCTGCCACCGCTCTGCATAAAGGCGGCGGTACTTTCTTTGCGGGGATTCTGTTGGTTCATTGGGTTGACGTGTATTTTTATGACGTGATTCATTCTCTTTTTGAAGAATAGAATCCATAAATTTATCAAACTGAGATTTTTTACTCACTTGCTTCTCCTATTAATATTACTTATCAATTTCGTGAGGAATTATCACCGAAACTTCAGCACAATGATTTTCATCATCAAACGATATTGTATAACCTATATCTGTATCCACCTGGCGAGAATCAACAACATCATCATAAATGGTTTTGCAAACATACCCAGTTAACTTACCCGCTGATATCATTTTAATTGCCTGATCATCAGAGGCAACAATTGTAATAATTTGTTCTTTTGAATCCTTAATTAAGCCTTTAAGTGCACCAGCAATGACAACATCCCCAAACGTAAAATGACAGGTAAAATTAGAAACACCCCATACGTCGGGATCTTCCGCTAAATCAAAATCCACCATTCCTTCAAGGGAATCGCTGATTATTAAATTATCAGGATTTGATAATACCCTATCAAATTCTTGATCAATATTCTGTGTAGTGTCCTTCGAATTCAAAATTTTGCTCCGTAACAATATTTTTCTTTATAGCATCAGCAGTTTGTGCATATTCCTTATCCAGCTCAGTAATGTCATCCACCTCGTGTGTATAAACTTCAATAATTACATCGGGATAATTAATGGTTATTTTTGCATGATGATTAAACTCTTCCTGGAAATCTAGGATATCACCAACAAATAAAGCCAATTCGCGCTGTGAATCGAAAACATATGTTTTCATTAAACGCCTGGGTGATTCTACTACACGCCAAGTAGCCTTATGTGGAATAACAGGCGATTTGTGATCCATATTTTTTAACTGGGGTAAAAGATCCACTAAACATGAATCATCGGAACCTTTTTCTTCCACGTCAAAATATTCACACATTAATTTTCGCAAATTGGATTCCATTTATTCTTTCCCAAATTCATCCTGATGGGTTGCGGTTGCCTGTAATGCTTGTGCCAACACCTTCTTTCTTTTACTAGCCCCTGCTTTATTCCAGGCATCGTAAGCAGTTGAAATTAAATCACCTTCAACCTTTGCTAAATTTGAAAGTTTAGAAAAAGCCTGCAAAGCATTTTTTACAGCTTTTTCAGTTTGATTAACATCCATTTTTTCTGAAGCTGCATCTTTCATAATCTTATTTTTTAATTTTTCCGGATTTTTTGGTGTATCCCCAAAAACCTGGTGGAGTAGGGTTTGTTTGCTTCTTTTGGGCAGGCCCAATTTTTCAATTTCACTCTCCACACGTTTGCGTGTCGTTCTCAAAATATTTTGATATGCGGGTAATAAAAATCCTCCCACCAAAAAAAACCTAAATGAATCCAAAGCCTCAACCTCACCAGGCGCAGCCAAGAGGTCTGCCATATCATTTTTATCAATATACCCCTCGCCTTCTAGCATTTCAACAAACTCACTAATCGCAGTCTGCTTAATTGCATCCAACTCTGACTCATCAACATTTTCCATGGTAAAATTCAATCGACCAAGGATTCTCTCCAGGCTTTGTCTAACTCCACTAGCGGCGCTATAACCAAATTTGGTAGCAAGATCCTCTAGGCCCATCCCCTCTATTTGTTCCACCTGATCCAGTGTTAAGGATTCTTCTTCCTCCTCTTCCGGATCGAAGGTTTGATACCCTTTGCGAAATTCTTCGTATTCATTTTCATCAAAATCAATATCCATTTGTTCCAGAAGAATTTTAAGGCTTTTTCTTAATTTCTCAATCTTGTGACTTTCATTGGTTTCCAATTCAACTACCTCTGCGTCGGTGACATCATCTGCAATTTCGGGATTTTCATGTTTTTCCACCGCGGAATCCAGTAAATCCTGCAAACGATTATAAAAATATTCAACCTGATCATTAGGAACACGCTGCCCGAGAGCGTCTGCAGCCAAACCTAATTCAACCGGATTTGCCGGTATATATGTATCATCATCTACAGGTGGGAGATTAGCCGATAATTGTACCGCCATTTGTTCAGAAGGCAACACCGGGGTTTCGGGCGGTGAAGGTATATCAGCGGGCTCAAATTGTGTACCGGCACGTGAATTATCCACGTCGGTATAAGTGTTATACACGTCTTCAAATAAAACCCTTTTGAGATAATTCTCCAAAACGGCCTTCGTAATCTTAATACTCATCTCAACTCCTAATCTGCAACCTGCCCCAAGGCATAACCCGTGGCTATGGTCACTACTATCCCACCAATCAACCCAACAGAAAACCAAAATTCACCAGATTCATACCATGGTGTAGGTTGAAATTTACTCTCCAAAAAACCAATTTGATCTTCCTTGATTTCCAGGATTTGATCATGTTTAAACTTTAGGGCATCCAGCTCCGCAATTTTTAGATCTAATTGCAATTTATGCTGAATAGATAATACCTCTAAAGCCTTATCCTTTTCAATCTTGCACTGTTTGTCTTTGTTTTCTAATTCAACCGCAAGATTGGCGGCTGCCTCAGTACTGAAAAGTGTACCTGCAAATGGGGCTTTTGCACCCTTTTGAATTGTAATTATTTTTTCACCCGGGGAATCTGCAAAAGCGGAAATGGGATAAATACATACAAAACCAATGAAAAAAAGGTTAGTGAAAAATGCTATCCATTTTATCATGATTATCTTTAACATTAGTCATTTAACCCTGCCAGCCTGTGCCACCTTTCCAAAACAAGATCGTCGCGATTTTCCCGACTTTCCTTTTGGGGATTGCCCAAAGCGTTTCCAATAGACGTCAGCATCGGGATTAACTCGTCGGCATTGCCGTCCACAATATGAACATTGTCATGTGTTAATCCACCGCCGGTCCCAATATAGGCGCCTGACCATCGATGGTGACCGTCTAAAATTTCCCCAGCAGAGGTCACGAATGCACCACCCATATCACTCAAATCAGTATTACCCGTCCCCTGCAGAAATGCAAATAGCAATGACTTGCCAGCAAGAATATTACTTTGGGTAGGAATCATGGCAGAATTTGCAAGGGAACCTCCCACTTTAACATCAATATTATCGTCCCCTTGATCACCGTCATATTTTCCTTTTGTCAAAAACGCAAGAGCCTTCCCTACCGGATCTGCACCGCCGCCGGGCATTGCATTCATTCCATGCCGAGGATATTTATCTTCTCTTACTAATCCCTCTTCTTTCGGCTCGGGTTGTTTTCCTGCTTCAAATTCCTTCTTTTTTTCATCAGAAAGGGTATCCAACCAAGCATCCAAACCTTCTTTGTCGGCGGCATAACTTGCCTCAATATCCACGTTGAATTTACCCCCGGGCGTCAATGCATCCTTCACCGCAGCGGCATCCTCACCCTCCAGGGCTGGCATATCTTTTTTTGCAGGCGCAGTGTTGGGCAGGGCAGCACCAACTTTTTCTATCCTATTTGTCAATGATTCCTTGCCTACTGACTCTGCCCATTTCTTAATGGCATCAGCGCCGCCGGCTTTTGCAATCGCGCCATTAGCCCAACCTGTTGCATTCATCATCGCTTGAATCAACGGGGCATTCTCGTCTCCCGACACCAATTGTTCATATGCATCTGCACCACCAAGATCGGCAATATTTGTCTTCGTGGTAACATCAATAAATGCGGCGTCGTCGGTGGTATCCCCTTGTTCAAACAACAAGGTCGCCAGGTTTGGTGAATTGGTAGTTTTTAAATCTTTGGTTTCTTGCAAAATTAAATATCGTAATTGAGCCGGTGTTAACTTTTTCATTCTTTTCTTCTGCTCCACTTTGGGGAAATTTATCCCTCTCCTGTATATATATCAAATCCGGTCAGTTCCGACAATTTGTTTGTTATCTCATCTGGGTTGTCTAAATTTTTTTCTATTATTTTTTTGACTTCCTGCTTTTTCTTTTCGGACAATTGTTTTTCCAAATCATCGTATTTCTTTTCTATCGCTGCGATCGCTTCCTGGTATTTTCTCTCTGCTTCTTCTTTCTTTTGTATCTCCATACGGTGGGCTTCCTCTATTATCCCTATCTCTTTTTCATAATCTTTTTTAATTCTATCTGTGATTTCGGAATAGTTAAAGTCGCGTCGAGCCACCAACCAAATCATTACAGGTATGGCTATCCCTAGAAATAATTTCCAGTTTCTTTTACACCACGCCCAACATTTTTTACCTAATGAACTCAACGCTACCCAGGTCATCCTTATGCTCCATGTTTCCAGGCCATCACAGCATCGATGACACTTTGGCCACCAATATATACCACTGCAATCATACCCCATGTCTCAGAATCTAGATTGGAATAAGCCATCAAACCGGTGGCTGTCAGGAAGACCAAAAGCTTCCTGGAGATTAATTTTGCTAGCACCTTATCTAAAGCTGCCCTCATATCATTACTCCTTTAGTGAAAGCGATTACGCCTTACCGGCTAACCCTCGGCTAAAAATGCCGTGAAGAACACCCAAAGCAACCAGGCCGACAAGGCCCTCGCTACCGAGCGACTTTGTCAGCGCCACGATGCCACCGACCACGTCTACTGGGAAAAATGGAACCGCAGCCCCAAAAAGAATTTGCAAAACCACCGCGAGGGCCAAAAGGCACACGCTAAGTTCCGTAAATGCTTTAACGCCATTTGTTACTTTTTCTAATGCACTCATCACTTTTCTCCTATGTTAACCTCCCATAATGGGAAGCGCAACTTACGTTGCAAGCGATGTTTATAATTATTAGGCACAGATTAGTTTGGCAAGTTCTCATCCGGATCATCGTCACCCCTTATAAAATAGTCGTAAGGATCCGGTTCGGTAAGGCTTTTTAACACCTTATAAATTTCTGACATGTCTGTGGTAAGCTCTGCGTTAGTAATTGCAAGATATCCCAAAACTGTATTTACTTCCTCTAATTTCTTTTCCAACAGCTCTACGCGCCTACCTATTTTGGTATAATCATGACTAACTGATTGCGATAAATGTGTAATTGCCTTTTCCTTCATATTTCAAATATAACCAATAAAATATTATTTTTTAAGTTTTAATTATTCACCTGTTATCGGATTGGAATCCTCAATTACGCGAAATATAGATTCAGCGTCCGTCTGGGAAAATTTACGACCTGCTTTGGTTCTCTTGCGAAGCTGCATTTCTTCCAATGTTTTTTGCATGTGAGAATCACCCTCCACTATTTGTCGTGCCAATTCCTCAAATATCTCTTGCATCGATAGACCATGCCGAAAAGCAGTTATCTTGATTTCTGTATGTGTTTCTTTGGTTAGATTTATGTGAAGTGATTTTTTGGTCTCGAAATCACGATATGACATTTAGTGTCCTATATCCCGCCTTCAGCTGCGATTGGGCTAGCCCCTACACCCATCGGATCCACTAAATCCTGAGGGATGTCTAGACTAATATCGTACCTGAGATCTAAAATATCCAACATCGCGGCTGCCTGCTCGGGCCCGTATTTGTCGGTGATATAATCTTCTGCTTTTTTTACAATTAACGCCTTCATATCCAGAAGTGAATCATAATTCTTGGCTAACCTTGCTACGTCACCTGCAAATGTTTCCATATCAATTACCGGAATTTCCTCCTGTTCGTAAAGCACACGAACTATTGAGTATTTGTTGGCCTCATTTTGTGCCTGACCTTTGGCGGCATTGATAGCATCTGTCTCAAAATCCACAAAAAGGGCATTAAGTTCATCATCAACTGATTTACCCAAAGGTTCCACTTCATCCACCCCTGGTTCTATTTGGGCCTCTTCCGCCTCAGCTTCAACTTCCGCTTCTGGGCCTTCTTCATCACCAGGTGTTTCTTCCGCATCTTCCTCAGTGGCTTCTTCAGTATCAGCCATATCGGCTTCTTCTTCTTGTTCCACAAGGAGCCTGAACTCTTCGTTTATTAGCTTTTTTAAATACTTTTTTGTCAATTTCATTTGATTGCCTTCCCGATTTTTTCAGCCTTTTTAACCCTTTTCTCAATTACATCCCAATCTAATTCTTTCATCATAGCAAAAACATACGTCTTTCTGTCATTCAAATAATCACGATAATAAGAATTTTCCGAACAATCTAAAACAACAATTGGAAACGATGCAAAAGGAACATTAATATTATGCAGATCTACACACACATTAATATAACGTTGAAGAAAGGTATTATAGACAGTGACTGCCCACCCATTTCTAGATGACATAGCGCATGCAATAAAATCCTTTTGCCACGCATCAAAAGAACCAAAATCCCTCTCCAACCTTATAAAAGTAAGAGAATCCATTACTAATTGACTTTTGAGATCACTAATATTTTCAAAAAACAAAGCATTCAAAAATGAAGCATTAAGATTGTAGGTTTCATCAATCTTCAAAGAACGAAATTCTGAATTATTGGCATTTGCATCTTCACGATTAACAACATCCAATTCAATACTAATACGATTAAGGGTATCTATGTATCCTTCAAGCAATTCAAAATGAGCACGTTTATTTTTTTCACTTAAAAATTCTGTAGCTAAATTATATCGTTTGGCTTGGGTAACATATGCCTCCTTAATGGTGGCGTGTCCTTCTTTTTCTTCCAACCCCAACGTTTCCCTGATCGTTCTTTTTATTTCATCATCAGATATGCTCATTTTATTTAACCTCATATTCTTTTTCAAATTCTTCTTGATCCACCACAAACACCTCTTCATCAGGATCATCGGGTATTAATTCTGTTTGTATTTTATCTAAATTAATTAATTCATCTTCACCTAATATTGCCGCAATTTTTTTATCACTGATCAAAGTATCCTCTTGATCGGGTGGGGGATCAAAACGGGGTTCATCAGGCAATCTTAAAACAATGTCAATTTTACCGGTCTCCGGATCTTCCAAAACATCATCCACAGTGTATTCATATTGAGAATCTTTATGCCTCACCTTTAAATCACGCGTTATAAGAATATTACCGTCGTCATCTATCACGTCAGATTCCCAAAGGGCTTCGTTTAAACGATCCTCGTAATAATTACGCAATAAATCAATTATAACATTTTCTGATAAAATTTTATTTTTCATCCTTTAGTCCCGCCATTTTTAACCAACGACTATGCATGGTGTTATTATTGGAAATTAATGATTCTCTTAACACCCCTTTAATCTCTGTGTAAGTATAAAATACCCCTTCAGAAAATACTGGTTTTCCAATAATCTGATTTAGTGCCCCGCCTAGGGCGCGCGTTTGGCTCTTCTTTTTAGATTTAGCCTGATCCATTGCACCTTTGATATCTTTAAGGTTTTGACGAGTTAATGATATGCCGTCTCCCCCTGGGGGCGCTTCGGTAGCACCAGGTGAAGTTTCTGTGGCAATGTCTTTCATTTCATTGTCCAAACCGGCATCAGTAACAATGGCATCAATTGCTTGTACTGGATCGTCGTCGCCAGGCTGCGCGGCGTCATCTAAATCTGTGGCTGCACTTTTCAAAAATGAATCTAATTCATCAGGTGTTAAAGTAAGCATTTCCTCCACAAACTGTTGCTGTTGTAATCCAAAACCAATATCACGGGTGGAGCCCAATCCCAGGCTACCTAACATGTTGGAAAAACCTTGTCCCAACCCACCGAAGACCCCTTTCGGTGCTTTCAGTTGTGCAATAATAGCCTTTTCAAAATCAGTCCTACTAGGGATTCCTGCAATATCTGCCGAGTATAGATCCAATAAGCCACCCAATGTTTTGTCACGATCTTCTTCATTGGTTGCAATTTTGGCACCAAGATCCCCTAATGCGCCTTGCACAGTTTGAAAGGCATTCGCAATCGAACCCTGTAAAATCTGCACATTTGCAAATAACTTCGAAAGTTGCTTCATGGGATCACCCAACAGGTTGGAAAGACTTATCCCCGTCTTTAATCGGTTTGCCGCAACTTCTTTTTTGGCGTTATTAAGAGCATCACGAAGATTACCCATTTTTTGGGGGACCTTACCTAATATATCATCGAGGCTCTTCGTGGCCTTATCTGCAGCTGCATTCAAATCTGACACCACTGCATCAGCCTGATTTGTTTGTTCCCATAACAATCCGGTCAATCGATGATTCTTAAATGATTCTTCAATCAACGCCTCTTGATCTGTTTGGTATTTTTCACATTTTAGCCATGCGTTTTCAATTAATCTTAAATACATCACCATTCCCTGGGTAGATCACTATAATACATATTACGCTAAAGAGGAAGGTGATCGGTCTTTATGCCGGAATTAATTAACAACTCCACCCCCGCTGTATCGCGATATTCATTTGCATAATACACCTCATTAATGCCGGCATTTATCATTGCTTTGGCACACATACGACACGGAGACAAAGTAACATACATTTTTTTCTTTTTGTGCGTATTATAATCCATTTTTAGTAATGCATTAATTTCGGCATGAATCATTCCGGAATGACCGGGCTCAGTTGACTCTACCTCGTTTGGCCCGCCGGCATAATTCCCATTATACCCCACCGCTAAAACCTGAGTATTGTCACCGGAAACTACAATGGCACCCACTTGATTTCTAGGATCGTAAGAACGTCGACTGATGGAATTTGCAAATTCCATCCAAATTTCATCCCACGGAGGCCGGTGTTTAGTGCGCCGAGATGGCATTACTTTTTCTACCCCTTCCTTTAATTGCGCAGTTACCTCTGCCCTTAATTCCTCCGGAACGTATTGTTCTATTATTTCAAATATCTTTCCCAACATTATCTTCCTTTTGATTTATAAAGGGGTAATGTTCCCAACACCTAGGTTCATAATATTCAGCACCACCCACTGTAATCTCATCCAATCCCTTCACTTTGTGGTGAGTATAATAAGCATCGCGCCCAGTGCGAGGGCACACAGCGGGACAAATTTCAATTTTGGTAGCCCAAGGCATCATATCCCTCACCTCCTCAAAAACTTTCCCAGCAGCTGATAATTGTAAAGATGACACAACAACTGTCACCCCGGTTTGAAAAATCTTCAAAAGTGCGATAGCTGAGCCATCAATCATGAACGCTTCATCCACCCCTACCACATCAGGTTTGTATTCGGTGACCGCATCCCAGATTTCCTTCCCGTTAGAAACCAACGTGGCAGGAAACGTAGTACCTGAATGTGTGCTTATCTCTTTTTCAGTGTATCTATCGTCCATCCTTGGTTTAAATGCCATTACGCGTAAATTTTGATATGTAAATCTCTCAAGTGACGCCAACATTCGGGTGGTTTTAGAACCAAACATAGGCCCTGTAAAAATAATAAAACTAGGATCTCTCAATTAATTCTCCTCCAATCCCCACCACGCAAATGTTTTTTCCAAGCCGGCGGCCAAATTTGTCTGGGGTGTGTATCCCAATTTTTCTTGTGCCAACGATGTATCAGCCAGGGTCTTCATTACATCACCTGGGCGCCAAGGGGCATGTTTAATTTTAATATCATTGAACTTATTTTTAAAAATCTCCAGAATTTCATTATTTGAACATGATTCACCATACCCTACATTAAACACATTACCGCATACGTCATCTTTTGTAGTCGCGGCCAAAATATTTGCATTGACCACATCATCAACAAAAACCATATCCCTCACTTGAGTACCGTCACCATCACTACGAAGGGGGAGATTATTTTTTGTAGCATGACACCACGCGCCAATTGCAGTAGAATAAGGGCTGTCGCCGTATTGGTGTGGCCCATAAACATTGAAATACCTCAAAGACACAATTTTCATCCCATAAAGTTTATGAAACAACTCAGCAAAATATTCTCCGCACAACTTTTGTAACGCATAAGGTGATTGAGGATCTTTCTCCATTGTTTCCGGCGTAGGAAAAATCTGGGCATCTCCATATACCGATGATGAACTTGAAAATATTACACGCCGAGTATTGCCAACTGACACCTGAAATAAGGCTATGGTTTTAAATAAATTTGTTTCTGTGGTGGCCACTGGATCATCCACGGAATGTTCCACCCGGGGAAGGGCCGCCATATGAAAAACATAATCGTATATTCCTGATTTTACCCTATTTAACACATTATCATGCGCAAAATCGCCGGTTATAACCAAAACTTGTGTGGGGTTGATTTCGTGTTTATCTTCATGCTCTTCCTCATAAAGATGTAATAAATCTGCATGGACTGTGCGAGGTTTAACGCTGTCCAAAAAATCTAAATATCCGTTGGACATATCATCAACTACGTCCACAGACCAACCTTTTTTATGCAGCCCAAGAACTAAGTTGCTGCCAATAAAACCACACCCACCTGTCACCAAACATTTAACCATAATTTTCCCCTTATTCCAAAATATGATATCCCACAAAATTGGTGGAATTTTGAACCGCAATCGAATCTTTTTCCAAGCCTAATTTTTTAAGCCGATGAGATACCAAAATTTTCCCCCAATCTTTCCAATATGAAACATCATCAATCTCAAGGCCATCAATTTCCTCGATTAACGCATTAATTTCTTCAACGTCATTCAATAAACGTAGATGTTTTTCAAATAACATCATTTCCTTAATCGGCATATCCTTTGATAATGCCGGCATTTCACCGCGAGCCAATTGAAGCATTTTTGATTGACCTACTTCCTCGGAACGTAAAATATTCTCAACCATTTCAAAATGCCTTTCATAAATGTGAAGTGAATTACTGATATGTGTATATGTCCCTAACTCCACACCTAGTTCCAAAGCCAACATTTCTTGAAACATGGTAAATGCAGGAATATCATAGGCAATCCCAAGTATCAAATCTGATGATCTCATATTAGTAATCATATGCAATTTTTCATCCCTGATCAAAAATTGCAAGGTGAGAGTACAAGGCACATCCAGCTTTGCACTAACAGAATCCCATGGGCTCCGAATGTGAATGACGGCCCTCCTAGAATCTGGATCTTTCTTCAATTCATCAATAATGTATTCCCACTGAATCAAGGAAAAATTAGCAATCCTGCCATGTGGTTTAAATATCCTGGCACCATATGCCGAATTAGCTGTCTTACCATCATCACTAATATTATTCCAAAATGACGAATAATTTGCGATCCACTCTGTTGAGTCATCCCCGGAAAGATACCACAATAACTCCGCAATCATATAATGCATTGAAAATTTACGTGGCCGAACATAAGGAATTCTATTCCTTGGGTTTTTCAGCACAAACTTCACTGCCAATTTCTCTTTCACTTTTTGGCCACGGGGACTGGAAATATAATCAGGGGAATTGTAGACGTCATTTAACAAACTTAAATAACAATCGGTAAAATTATCAAAATTACGCATTTAATTGTCCTCCTTCACTGATTTTTCAACAGATAAAAGTCTCATTTTACGCAAAGCCGCAGTGGTTGTACGCTCATAACTACACCTTTTTTGAACGGCATTTCGCAAACCCCATTCATCATTAAATGTCACGGTACCAATTTCATCCTCTGAAGTATAACAGTTTTTTTGAGCATTGTCAATCAAATTATCCAAAACATTCACCACATCACTCAAATCCGGATTGGCAACATATGGATAGTTCACTTCATCTGCAATTAATTTATATTCATAATTGTCTACCCAAAGTGGTAAACACCCCAATTCAATGCATTCACGAGCCGCAGTGCCACCATAGCTATCGACGTTATAAAGACCCACGGCAATATGTGATTTGCGTGCTACGTATCGATATTCATTTCTGGTAAATGTATCATCAATCAAATGAAGATAAGGTTGGCAATATTGTTGTAATTCTTTATTTGAAAATTTCTGTGAAGGATTGCCTGCAATTACCACAAAATCCTGCCTTTTTTCATAAAGTTGATTACACAATTCAAATAAAAATTTACCACAATTTGTATAATCAGAGCTCCTACCCATTCCACCCACACGATTAGGTACAAAAATCACAGTTTTATCAGCAGGTATTTCAAACCTAAGTTCATTGACATCAACATTTTTTGTGATTTCTTCCTTAGAATAACCATCATCCCATGGGGAAGATTTCTCTGCGATTTGTGTAACTAATTTATCCTTATGTTCTACAGCCAATGAATCCAAGAAAATATTCAATGCAGATTCACATTGCCAAAAATTATAGTCTGCTTTGTCAGCAGCCTCAATTTGCCCGCGCCATAATGAACCCTCCAACGGAAATTTAGGTGCCGCAGGATTATCAATAAAATGAGAATGCACTGCAAAAAAGGGTTGATATCCCCCTTCCAGAAAAAACAAGGTTTTAAAATTCCTCAGCAACATGGGATCATTAATATACACATGAGAATAACGTAGTGAATTTTGGGTTTTATGCCCTTTTAAATTAAGCAAGATTGCCAGCGCTTCAAAATCAAAATCATAACGTGTGGCAAGAGCATTAGGAATGATTTTGTGCCTGAGATAATTAACCCTTGGGTTTATATTAATATCCGGATATAACTGTTCAGGCTGGGTTATGACCTGTTCACGCAACGGGCACATAATATCAATATGCAAATCTGGTACCAGATCTAACATTACCCTCACCCTTCCCATCACCATCTGCCAGCCGGAATCTGCCTCTAGAATAAATTTTCCATTAGAATCATAATTTGACAATTGGGTTTGAATCAATAGTTTTTTCATTTTTTACCTTTTAAAAATGCTGTAATTTCATCAATCTCTTGTTCTAAATCTTCACTATCAACATTCAAATAATAAATGTCGCATTGTGTCCATTTACCAAATTCAAAATAAAGCTTTGATAATTTATTTAAATTTTCCTCTGTTAATAAATCGGGGCGATCTTCATCATATAAACCAGAATAATCAGATCTGAAACATACAATGATTTTGGTACCCAATGATGCAAAATGTCGATCAGAATTTCTCACCGCTGATAAATCTGTTTCTCGATGAAAAAATTGAGAATATACCCACTCACAAGGATAGGCACGATCCAATATCAAAGAATAGCCGGTTTGGCTTAGTAAATCCAACATACGTGGATCTGCATATCTCATTTCATTAATAAAGTTTTTTTCATTTCTAAATTTTGATTTTTCATCACAAGCCTTAAAGGTTGGAATACCTAATCGGGAGGATAATTCATGCGCAATTTCTGTTTTTCCTGTTTTATCCGGACCACAAAAAATTATAAGTTGCTGTTCCATTTTAAAATCACCAATTAAAGATTAATAACCAGGTTTAAATTATTTAAATTAAGTTAACAGTTGTTTAAATTTACCAAAATTAGTAGACATTCCAAATTCATTTTGATTGATCTCAGCAACACAAATTGAATAAGCCGGAACATCTGTTTTGCCATCCCAACCCCACATAAACATTTTTGAAACTTTCCCTGATGATCCTGTAATCTCAAGCAAAAGATAGGGTCGTTTGTTTTTTGTCAATTTAGAATGTGCAGCCTTTACAACAAACCAATATAAATCTTTGCCGTGATATTCATCAATTGCTGCAATTTCTTTTTCAGCAAATTTTTGTTTAATTTGTTCCGGAATTAAAAGACTGGCGTCAAAACTACCAAGCAAAGAAGTACTCATCTCAGCCCTTTCCTTGGCACCCCATTCATCACACCTTTCTTCTTCCAGTATGGCCTGACGATAATTGTTAATCCCACGTTCAGGATCACTTTTTGTTCGCTTTCTTAAATCATTATAGTGATCAATCAAAACATGATGCATATGCTTATAACTGGAAAATTCTTTGTTATCTCCTACCACATCCATGGATTCAAAAGCGCCAATTTTAATTAAATTTTCCAATGCGCGTTTATTAAATTTTGAATGCCTCCAAATTCCTTCTTCATCCCACAACATTTCCCTTATGTTTCGATAAGGTCTTTTTTCAACAATTTCATCAATTGCAGAAGATCCCACGCCTTTACAAGAAAGAAATGAAGGCATAAACTTCTTGCCGTCAAGGATAGTCCAACTATCTGTGGCATAATTAACGTCAATAGGGATAATATCATATCCCAACGCCCTAACCTCTGAAAATGCTTTGGCACGCTTATCAGCATTTGATGACATGGATTCCAGGTATGCACAAAGCCATTCCTCTTCATAATACGTCATCAGCCATGCACAAAAATATGAATCCATTGCATAAGAAACAGCGTGACTCATATTAAAACCATACCCGGCAAAATAAAGAATCTTTTCGTAAAGATCACTAGCAACTGAATTTGGTACCCCGTTTTTAACGGCGCCTTCAACAAAACTGCTTTTTAATTCATTAGCCTTTTTAATTGCCGCTGCACCACCGGAGATGCTGCGTTTCATGATAGCCTTTCTGACTTTATCGCATTCATCCTTGGGAAAACCTGCGACTACATTAGCTAATTTCATTACCTGTTCTTGAAAAATAATCATCCCATACGTAGGCTCTAAAACCTCCTTAATCAACGGATGTTGGTAATCAATATTCTCAGGTTCCAGCTTGTTTTTAATGTATAATTTATGAACATTGGCCGCCAGAGGCCCTGGGCGATAAATAGAGGTAAGAGTAGCAATATCAATTAAATTACGAGGCTTTGCCTTCATAAATAGTCGCTGGGCACCCCTATTTGTTAATTGAAAGATTCCGCCCCACCTACCGGAATGATATACATACTCATACACCTGTGGGTCATCAAAATCTATCACACTTGGTGCCATGTTTTCTTCGTACCATTTTCTTACATCTGCAAATGCCGGTTTATCTACACCGCAGTGCCTCTGCAAAATCAATTCAATGGCACGTTCTACAATGCGAAGTGTTTCCAAACCCAGGAGATCAAATTTAATCCAACCAAATTCTTCCAGGTGTTTAAAATTTGTACCTTCCACCCACGGCGTTTGGGTTTCACCTTTGGCCAAAATAAGAGGCATTCTTTGGGGAACATTCTCTGAAACAATAACCCCGCCTGCATGACGACCTAGCGCCTTGTTTTGCTTAAACAATACTCCCATGGGATTAGCCACTTCCGGGTATTTATCAATGAATTTTTTAAATGATTCACTGTGTTTAATTGCATCTTCGTATTTTAACACAAAAAGATTCTTGTCTTCACCGTGTTTGGTAACAGCTTTACGAACATCCTGTTCCACCGTCCGGGTGGCTGCATTGGCTTCATCAAAAGGAATCCCATAAAATCTCGATATATCTTTCACCAACGTCTTTAATTTAAATGTGTTATAATTGGAAATTGGAACAATGTTCTCACCCCCAAAATTATCTTTAAGCAAATCAATAAGCAAATCCCGATTGGAAATATCTGTGTCAATATCAGGATATTCTAAACGATACTTGCTCAAAAAACGTTCAAAAAGAAGGTTGTATTTAATAGGATCGACGTCGGTGATATAAAGAACATAATTAACCAGTGAACCCGCACCGGAACCGCGGCCTGGACCGATTAACATCCGATCTCGAGCAACATCCAAAATTGCTTTCATCGTTAAAAAGTAGGCACTAAATTTGCGTTCTTTAATAACCGCCAGTTCCATTTTTAACCGATCGATATATTCTGGCTCATCAGCTAACCCACGTTTTATGAGTCCCTCTTTACACGCCTCCAATAATGCTTTATCGGCAGTCAAACCCTCGGGAATAACATAAGAAGGCAATTTAGGACTTTGATCGGGGTGAATGTCCCCAATTTCTTCATACACAATATCATGAGTACGTTCAATTGCCCCATGAATTATGTTATCATCATAAAAATCATACTGTTTAGTTGTGTCTTGATAGGATTCCCAAACCTGATTGGCGTTTTTGGGATAAAGTTCACACTTTAAATCCTCTTTGGACTGAGGGAGTTTGGAAGGATCAAAATCACGATAATTAAGCCAGCCCAATTTTTTATAAAGTTCCCGCTCCTTCCAATGTTCAGGACGGGCATAATGAGAATCTGTGGTTACAACGAGCTGTTCCTGCAAACCGGCATTGTCTGCAAATTTCATAATGGCCCTATTGACCAGGTGCTGTGCCGGTAATTGGTTGAATTGAAGCTCTAGTTTAACATTCCCACGACCCACTGAATGTTCCAGTTGTTCATAAGCATTCCCTACCCCCAATAATACCTTTTCAAACAAATTCTTATCATCCAACAAACTGGCATGTAAATTATCAAATTCTACTTCCTGTAGGTGTTTAAAAACCTCATAACATAAGGGACCGCCCAAACATGCGGTAGAGATCATCAGGTGACCTCCCTTCGCCGCTTCTTTTAGCATCTTATAATCAACTCGAGGAAACCGATAAAACCCCTCCATGTACCCACGAGACACCAGGTGAAACAAGCGTTGAAGACCTTCCGACGTTTTTGGAAGCACCACCAGGTGGTGGCGGCGCTTAATTGGATCATAAAACTTACCTGATTTAGTTTCCTCCTCGTTTTCAATTGTTAGGCTAGCTGCATCTGTAGAAATATCAAGGGTTTCATCATCACCATCTAATTTAGCAGTGAGGGGGGTAACTAATTTTTCCCGTTGGGCACGCAATACAGCTAGTGCATCAGTGTCACCTTTCTTTGCCGCTTTTTGAATTTCGTAATCAAGCTTCCATGCCTCAAGATCCGGATGAACATACATTTCACAACCAGGTACAAACTTAAAATTAGCACCGGCTTTATTCAATTTTTCCGCATGCAAATAAGCATGTGCAAAACTATTCATATGGCCATGGTTCGTCAAACACCACGCATCCATTCCATTTCCCCTCACAAAATCAATGTGTTCCTGAGGGTAATCCAACCCATCAAAAGTGGAAAATCCATCATGGGCATGCAGGCTTACAAAACGATTCGGTTCTCTACTCATTCAAACTTACCTCTTCCGGAAAATAAAAAAGCACTCAATTGTATTGTAACAATTGAGTGCCAAATTTACACGAATATTGATAAATTAATCTATTTTTTTGTAGAAGTCCCAACAATATATTGCGCAATCTCTTCTTTGATTATTTGACTCATGCGTTCTGGACTAATGCCTTCGCCAATTTTCACGCCGGTTCCTTCGGAAGATGCTTTATCAAGCGCCTTAGTGCCCAATGTTTCAGCATAATTAAGCATTTTTTGAAAAGCAGGCACATCGTGTTGTGCCATGGCGATCAGTACCTGAAGGATTATGGCCATTTCATCATTAAATTTTACAGGAATATTGGCCACTAAGTCAGCGGCATCTGTTTTAAGGGCCTTTGTAAATTCTGCGTTTGTCAAACGAGCCTGATCATCTTGTTCCAATAAAAAACGTAATGCCAACTCTTCTTTTATGATTTTTCGCAATAATCTATTGTTTAGGTGCATCTATAATCTCCTGCTTGGTAATTTTAATTATCCAATTCATTAATTAATAACCATTATCAAGCCGAGAATGAATAATATTATCCTTGGTTTTATAGGCATTAAAAAGCTCCGAGGCATCCACACCCACCAATACTAACACAGATAGAAAATAATTGAAAGCATCCACCATTTCCTCAACAAACTCGTCCCTATTGAATTCACCGTTTTGTGTATCACGGTGGGGTTTCCAGTTCTTCAGGTGTTGCAATGCCTCAAACATCTCCTCCACCCCTCTTAATGCCATATCTCGCACATGTTGCTGTGACTTTTTATCACCAACATTAATAGGCCATTCGGGATACTCACCAGGCTTGATTTGTTGTAATCTCTTCATAAATGCCTGGCGTAGTTCAAACATTTCATGAAGTGAATCAGTTTGGTTCATCTTCACCTATACCCTCCAACATTGCCTCAATATTGTTTTCAAATTGAGATTTATATTCCTCGGCCAGATAAATGGTGTCATCAGCCACCGTTAACCTCGCCTGCCTAAAATGATCTACCACATCTGTTCCAGAAATGATTGCCATTTGCACCAATTTCGCAATTTGACCAATCACCTCATCGGAAAGTTTTAAATTTGTATTATCACTCATTTTTTCTCCTATATTTGAATGGCAGGACACCAGTGGGTAGTCCTACCGTCTGCAGTTTGCTCCCTAATTACTTCATTTCCATCAGGATCTGTTTTTTGATTATATACCAAAAATTTCCTAGCGTATTCACCTTCTGATCCATCAAAATTTTTATAAGTTTTAATGGTAGCCCCACCACTCTCAAAACTTTCTCGCATCACTAATTGAATAGAACGATTAAGTGAAATTAATTCCTGGTCTGACATATCAATTACTCGACGATAGGGGCTGATTTTTGACAACCAAAGAGAATCTGCCTTTATGTAATTTCCCACCCCTGCAACCACAGATTGATCCATCAATGCCTTTGTAATTTCCCACTTATTCTTTTTCCGCAATCTACCAATGAACATTTCATTATCTACATCAGTGGCTAACATATCTGGGCCTAGTGAGGTTAATTTTTCAATCAAGTTAAATTTCCCTCTGACAAATTTAATTGTGCCAAAATTACGTTGATCATTAAAATATACCATACCATCATTTAAATGAAAACGCAAACGAGGGTGTTTAGTGACGACTTCGCTCCATCCCCCAGTCATCCCAAGCGTACACCATATAGAATATTCGTCATCCAATAACCAATACATAAATTTTCCATGGCATCCCGCACCGACGACCCTGATTGGAAATCTAGGGGCAATTATTTCAATGCCACTTGGTGGTTTTTTTTGATAACGCCCATCTAAAATTTCAACAGCTTTTAGCGTACGCCCAGATACACGTTCCGCCAGTTGTTGTGCAATCCTTCTAACCTCTGGACCTTCAGGCACGACCAGCCTCCATCAACCAATTATGGTAATCATTTAAAGCATGATCAGTAGGTTGTACATGTTCCCAATCACCTTTGCAAAATATTCGCCATGCATCATCGGCATACTTGCCACACCCATAAAGATCGGAGGCTGTCTCCCAATCGCCTGTTAAAAAACCTTTTGAGAATTTTTTCAAAGTATTAATCCGACGATTGTACATACCTAAAGGCTTAAGAATTTCTCGCAATCCCAATTCATCAGCATCTAAAATTGCTTGTGCATTTGGGTATTTTTTAAAAAACTCATCAATCATAGGATCTACTTGTTTACGTGAAGTTTGATTCAACAATAAACAACATACCAGGATCTTCCACTGATCAGGCCAGTAATCCTCTTGTAATAATGCATGCGGTGATCTCGGTGGTTGCCAGTGCATCACTACCTCCTTCACAATAATAAAAAGAATAAAAATGGTGTATAAATTATCGGTCCTGAATTCCTACAATTTTAACCGGGGTGGCAATATATTCATTCCACAAGCTGGTCCTTACGCTTCCATCGCAACTATCCAGTTCATAACATATATTGTTGAGATCTTTACCGGGATATTCTAGCCGATACATATTGCATGCACGCCGACCATTATCTAGTGCCATTGATTTAATGTCACTGCGAAAACCTGCACGGACATTACCGATAAATGTCACTAACACCGTGGATTCAGGACGAAAAAATTCTCGTTCCATAACTGTAAAAGCAGAAATATCAAATTCAGGACCTGATTCCAGGGATTTCATTAATCTATCCAATCCTTCAGGGGAAGTATAGTGGGATAGGAACTTAAGGTTATACGTGGAACCGTAAAGCTGTGTTGTATATACATCATCAAGCATCACATAAGGTTCCATATCTCCGCGTGAATAAAAAAATGCAAATCTTAATTCTCTAATATCTGGGAAATAGTGGCCGTATTCATTTTCAAATGCCCACAACCTATGATTCACAAAATCTTCAATGAAATCCAAAACATTCTTTTTTGTTAATAATTCCCACCTATCGACTTCATCGCTAAGTTGGTATCCAAAAAACTGAGATATAAGACCTAGAAAATTCTCAAAATCTTCTGCACTGCAGGAAACAGGATGTTTACAACTTAATTTTCCACCCCGGGAATCAAAGCCTAATCCTTGAAGTTCCAGGAGATACAGCGCCATTTCTTCCCATTCACCCAATGTATGAAAAGACGAAGCTGGTTTCATGTATCCCCTAACTTTTGTTGATTCTTTCATAGTACCAATAACTATCATTCATCAGTTAAAGATGACCTAAGTTCCCTATATGCACCTACCGTAATGGGGAATAAATTTTCCGCAATACCCAACACGGCAATTGCCACCTGTTGAATTTCCCACTGCGCGCCTTCATGAATGCGAAGATCAACGAATTTAAGAATATTGTTCAGGTTTGCCGTCCCGTAGTATTCGGTATACATATTTTGTGGAAGGACACCGCGGGCTTGTTCACGACAAACACCGGACTCCAAAAGTCGATCCAGGAGTTTAAGTGAGTTAACATGGTGTTTTCGAACTAATTCACTAGCCTCCGTTTCAACCAAACTCGCCATCAACGGATGATCGATCTTGATGCTGGGATTAATCAATTTGTTAACAGATGCCTGCCTGTTGGATTCGCTCTGTTTCCTAAAAGCTTTAGGCTCATAGAATTCTATGTTAAAATCTGTGTACCTTCTGCTAATTTCATTATAGGACCATGTCCTATGGCGCATATGCTGTTTGGAAATAAACAGAGGCACCTTAAAACGAAAAGTAATAGAACAATGTTCTAAAGTGCTGGTATGTTTGTGTTTAATAAGGTAATTGATCAATCTTTTGTCTTTTTCGTCAATATCTTCTTTATGTTTACCAAAAGAAACACGAGCGCTATTGACCACGGAAAGATCGCTACCAAGGTGATCAACCAATTCCACAAATCCGATTCCATCATCGTATAATTCTGTCCGTTCTTTGGGAAGTGTCATTTTAACATCCTATTATAAATACATCGCTAAGATCTAAAGCATTATCGCCAATTTTACCATGAGGCCAAGATTTTCTATCTAACACCTCTAAATAAAGGTGACAAGGTATTTTTTTCTTAAATCTGTTGCGAAAAGTTTCCTTAATTTTTATATAAGGTTTATCCCATTTTCTCACCAAGATGTGCTGATCAATGATTGTCTTCCCTAAACATCCTTTCCATGCTAAATCAAACCAACTCCCATAACTAGCATCTGACCAAACCACTAGTTCGGGTTTTAATTTGCATATATCCCCGGCACGACTTGCACTGGTGAGTGCAGAACCGCCGGCAGAATGGCCAACAAAAATCCAACGAATTTTTTCTATTTTTTTATTATGAACCTGAATAGACCATTTTTCCAATCGTGCATGCACCGCATTTATATAATGTTGAAGAGAACCTGGTTTTTTCCACACCTGTTTTTGACGACCCCTGGGGGTTTGTGTATTAACTGACCAAGGCATTTCCGGAATTGCAATTGCAAAAGACCCGTTTTCTGACGCGGCTTTATTTAATTGGGGGATTATTCTTTTTTGAAACGTTTTATCACTAAAACCCCCCAAACCATGAAACCAAACGATTACTGTAATATCTTCCGGTATTGATTCATTAGAAACCAATAAAACTGAATCCCTCCACCCATTACGATGCTTAAAATCACGAGCGTCTTCAGAGGGATTTTGAAATAGCCATGTAGTAAAAGAAAACTCGGCTGACGGTAGTGCATTCAACCAACGCGTGACTGTTTGCGAATAAACGTTAGGTTCAATGAACACATCATCCGCAAATGTTTGAAGTGGCATAAACACAACCAGCACACATATGAGCCACTTAATCATTACGATAAACACATTCCCAAATCGTCTTCTGTAATGAGGGTATAAGTAAATTTATTTCCATATACATCAGCAGAAAAATGACATGTTTCCATGAATTCATAGAAATCTTTGCTACTCTGAAAAACTTGGCATCCGGCGCTTACCCCACCGGTGTATTCTCTTTCGTCGGATCCCCAATGTCGATGAATGTTGATGCCATACATTCCTTCATGAATCTTACCGGTATAATCGGGTTTACGATCACGGTTATCATCCCGCCAAATCTTCACCTTGCCCAAACGTTGACATAATGCCGTGTACTTTCTTTTGCCACCATGGGTATCTATCTTGTATACACCGCGATATTGGTTTGGTACCAAAATGGCTGTACCACCTTTCACAATGGGCCGGCGAAGGATGCGAGTCCCAGGCTCGGTGGTAATAATATAACTATCCACCACCCATTCCCCACTCACCCGATAAATAACGTTCATGAAATCATCAAATTTATCAGCATTACCTGAATGATTGCGAATACCAATAATATTGATATTGTAATCACCGTTCTCAAAAAACGCATACCCCTTTTTGTTCAAGGTATCCTTAAATTGACCAGCAATATTTCTTGCCTGTAAACCTGTAAAACGTGCCATTACATTCCTTTAAAATTGTTCCGCTTCCGTAGAATCTTCCAATGCCAATGTAGAACTCTCACCGGAAGATATCACCTGAGAAACTGCATCAAAATAACCGGTTCCAACCTCTCGTTGATGGCGATGTGCCGTGTACCCCAATTCCTCCGCAGCGAATTCAGCGTCCTGCAAATCAGCATACGCAGACATATCCCTATCATTATAATCGAGTGCAAGCTGAAACATGTGATGATTAAGATTATGAAAACCGGCCAGCGTAATAAATTGAAATTTATAACCCATTTTTCCCAATTCACTTTGAAACTTAGCGATTGTTTTGTTATCTAGATTTTTCCTCCAGTTGAAACTCGGGGAACAGTTATAGGCCAATAATTTACCTGGGAATTTTTTATGAATTGCATCAGCAAACCTCTGGGCTTCTTCCAGATCGGGGGTACTAGTTTCACACCATAAAAGATCTGCATAAGGTGCATATTGCAGCCCCCTAGAAATTGCCATGTCAATCCCACCGGTAATTCTATGAAAACCCTCAGGTGTTCGTTTAGAATCTGTGATAAATTCCTTATCTGTTTCATCAATATCTGATGTTAATAATTTGGCACTATTGGCATCGGTTCTTGCAATTATAACGGTGTCTGTACCCATCACATCACTAGCTAGGCGTGCCGCAATAAGCTTTTTTACAAACTCAGATGCCGGTACCAAAACCTTTCCCCCTAAATGCCCGCATTTTTTGGCGGAAGAAAGTTGATCTTCAAAGTGTACACCGGCGGCACCAGCGCGGATCATTGATTTCATTAATTCAAACACATTTAATGAACCCCCAAATCCTGCCTCTGCATCTGCAACAATTGGGGCATACCAATCACGTGATGCCGTCCCTTTGTTTTCATTCCACTCAATCTGATCAGCCCGACGAAGAGAATTATTAATTTTTTGCACCAACATTGGAACGCTGTGTACTGCATACAGGCTTTGATCGGGATACATTTCATGAGAATCATTTGCATCGGCAGCCACCTGCCAACCCGAACAATAGATGGCAGGGGTACCGGCTTTTACCATTTGCATCGCCTGATTACCGGTGACTGCACCCATCGCATGCACATAATCCATTTCATTCATTAGCCGTCGCAACGTCGCCGCCGTTCTTTTAGCCAATGTGTGTTCCTCTGCAAGTGAACCCCTCAGGAGTTCAACATCACGTTCAGTGTAAGGTCTTTTAATATCATCAGTCAATTTACAGTTCCTCATAAAGTCTTGTTGTCAAGAAATCTTCCATTTTATCCTGAAAACAAAAGGACGATAGCAATTCCACTTCCTCTGGTTCCATATCGCTTAATAGTTCATCAATTATATCTTGAACTAGTTTTTTAGAAACAACTGTCCCATTAGATAATGTAACGTTGTATGTTAACCATTGCCAAATTTGTGCCCGTGATATCTCAGCCGTAGCTGCATCTTCCATTAGGTTGTTAATGGGAACACAACCATTGCCTTCCAGCCAGGCGTTAAGATATTCAAACATTACTGCCAAATTTTTCTTCAATCCGCTCAAAGTGCATGTACCCTTTGGCAGGCACAACAAATCACGACCACCAATTGATGCATTGGTAATATGAGGGATATCAATTTGATTAGCATCCGGCATGTGTTCATCAAATATCTCTTTCGCAAGAGGTATCAACCCGGGATGGGCTACCCACGTACCATCATGACCACTCAAAACCTCGCGCAATTTATCGTTTTTAACCTTTTCCATGGCTTTGTGATTTGCCTGAGGTGCATTTTTAATGGGAATCTGTGCCGCCATCCCTCCCATTGCATGCACTCGACGACGATGGCATGTTTGAATCAACAATTGCGAATAACAACTCATAAAATGTTGATTCATTCCCACCTGATCCCGATCAGGCATTATCATCTTAGGATTATTCCGAAATGTTTTAATAAAACTAAAAATATAATCCCATCTCCCACAGTTCAGCCCAGCAGTATGGTTTCTGAGCTCATATATAATTTCATTCATTTGAAATACAGCGGGAAGTGTTTCAATTAAACATGTTACCTTTGTGGTTCCCACCTCGATACCTACGTATTCTTCAGAATATGTAATAATCTCGTTCCACAAACGAGCCTCTAAATAATGTTCCATTTTCGGAAGATAAAAATAAGGTGCGCTTGATCTATTTGCAAGTTCTTGTGCGTTATGAAAGAAATAAAGACCAAAATCAAACAACATGGCTGGAATGGGTTTTTTATTATATGTTACATTATTTTCTTTTAGGTGAAAACCCCGCGGGCGAACAAATAATATAGCTGGGTTCTCCCCTAGCTTGTAAAATTTACCTGTTTTGGGATTGGTATATGTAATTGTACGCCTAACTGCATCATACAAATTCCTTTGACCATTCACACAATTCTTCCACGTTGGAGAATTAGAATCTTCAAAATCAGCCATAAATACATTGGCCCCAGAATTAAGGGCATTAATAATCATTTTTCTATCAACAGGTCCTGTGATTTCAACCCTGCGATCCTGAAGCTCTTGAGGAATAGGATCTGCAACCCAATCCCCTTCACGAACATCCAACGTAGTAGAAACAAAATCAGGCATATCACCTAAATCATATTTTCTTTGTGCCGTTTCTCTTTTCTTCAGTGCTGCCTCTATGCGAGGACCAAATTTCTCCACTAAGGATGATAAAAATTCCAATGCATCATATGAGAATATTAACGTATCACTTTTTACATCTTTTACTTCTAGCAATTTTATACCTCTTATTCAAAATCAATGTCAACCGTAAGTTTGACATGTAGTTTAGGGACACGTAATTGGTTGGCGAGATTGTGACTTTTTGCATCATCTGCATCCAAAAACCAATCAGCATGACCTCGTTTATGCACATGTTTTAAAAAATAATCGTCTTTTTTACCGCAATTGCGTGCCATCATTGTATATACAATTTGATTCAAGCGATCTGTTTCTTCTGCGCTGGCTTTTATCTCTTCCACTTTTCCGTATTCCATTGAGGAAACATCATGAATCATCACCGTTGCATTGGGATCCATGAATCTCAAACCTTCCTCCCCAAATGAAAATAAAATTGCACCGCAACTCATTGCTTTCCCTTCCACAATGGTAGCCACCGGTACTTCAGAATGCTTAATCGCACTAATCATAGACATAAGGCTGTAAACCTGTCCCCCATAAGAATCAATAACCACCGGAATAACCTTTTGACCGGTGTTGTGGGCATGAGCCATGTCTAATGCAAACTTCTTAGCTGCGTCTTCATCAAATTTGTTAACCCTAATAATGGCAGGATTTTTTCTTAATTCATATTCTTTCAATAAAGGTGATACATTCATCGTCCAATGCATTTACAGTCTCCTATTTAATTACACTTACTATTACCACATGCGGCACAACTTACACAACCTTCCTGATATCTCAAACTATCTTCTGCACTACAATTAGGGCATGCCGCCTTGCCTGGCTTTGTTCCATCCTGGATATAATTTTTTAAAACACGGGCAATTACCTTGGAAAAAGAAAACAGGTCTGCATCTTTATCTTTTTGCAATTGCTCCACAATGTAATTGATGGGCGCACCATGGCGTAAAGCCAACGAAATAGTCCGTGTAAATCCTGCATGGTTGGGATTATCAAAGACTGCCACCACATCTTTCACTGCTAATTCATCACCATTTTTTCCAATTCTCAAATCATAACGAGAATTCTTCGTTTTATAATGATGTTTGATAATTTTTCCCTTACGGTATTTTTTTGGAATCTCTAAATAATTTTGTAAACCACCCATAACCTCATAAGGTCGGCCGCCCATCAAACCGACCAAGATTGTCCATGCCTCACCTTTGATGGTTACATGGTGTATGTGGCATCGCAGCTCATCGGGACGATCAGGAGCATCATATGTTTTAAATTCTGCATCATTATCGGAATTAACCAACACCCCTGTTCGACACCCATCCCTATATACAGTAACGCCTTTACATCCTGTCTTCCAACCTGTCATATATACGTCTTTCACTGTATCTATTGTGGTGTCAGCTGGGAGATTTGTGGTATTGGAAATTGCATGACAGATCCATTTTTGGGCCGCGGCCTGAACCTTTACTTTATTAACCCAATCAATATCATTAGAAGTTGATTTGTAATAAGGTGAATCCTCAATCTGAGTTAAACCGGTTGTTTCCATCCATTGCTTAAACCCATGGTGATATACCTCAAATTCCTGCCATCTATCACCTGAATCATCTACAAAATCCACTCTCCCGCCTATATCATTTTCAGTGAGTTTTTTGCGACGAGTGTATTTAAGAAGATATGCCGGTTCAATACCGGATGTTGTTTGTGTTAATGTAGAAATAGACCCTGCGGGGGCGGTGGTTGTCAATGCGATATTACGACGCCCATATTTCTTGCTCATCTCCAAAATATCAGGGGCAGCCTTCCAAATTCTTTCCAGGAATGTATGGCCTTTTTCCTTTTCATGATCATGTATTTCAAATGGCCCTCTTTCTTTCGCCATTATGCAGGAAGAACGATAGGCATTAATAGACAGTGTTTGGTAAAAGCTTTCCACAACGTCAATAGAACGTTTTGAACCATAACGAATACCCAAGGCTGCTAATGCATCACCCACCCCTGTTACCCCCAGTCCTGTTCTTCTTCCCAGGCGCGCCATAGTTTCGATATTAAGCCAAAGATCTTTCTCAATCTTTTTGACTGTATCAGGCTCTGGATCGTTTTCTATTTTCTCAAGAATTTTTTCAACCTGCTCGATCTCAAGATCGATCATGTCATCCATTAAACGTTGGGCTTTTTGGGTGACCTCGGACATCTTTTTATAATCAAATTCAGCATAAGGGGTAAATGGTTCCTTGACAAACGATAAAAGATTGACCACCATCAATCGACAAGAATCGTACGGCGAAAGAATAATTTCACCGCAATTTTTAACACAGACACCTGAAGATTTTACATATCCTTCCTCAAATGTCGTAATCACGTTATAATTGTGATGCTCATCAACGGTGATGTTGTAAACATCTTCGAATCCAATCTTTTTAACACTAGACACTTTGTGATTGTTAATCACCGCAGATTTAAAATTACTCCATGTGCCAAATCTAAACTTATTTCCCACAAATTGTGGCATGCCCGTTTTCTCTGCATGTTTTTTCCACAAGGTAGGAGTAAATTTTCCACTCTCTAAAAAGATGCTTCTTCCCGCTTCGATTAACTCTTCGTTTGTATACCCAGAATATCTACCGTTTGCCTCTCCGGGGTGGGATGCAAAATATTTTTTCCACTCATCTGTCATTTTATGATATGGATTATTTATACCCATCATTTTTTCTGCATGCAGTTTCCTGTGATCCTCATGAAGCATTAATACTAAATTATCAATATTGTCATTTTTCGAATCAAAGTCAGCATGGTGAATTGCATATTTTTTGCAATCAGTTTCTCCATGATAAAATTTATGAATTAGCCTGTATTGTCGTCTATTTCTCTTTGCACCACCTTTCATGTCGGCGCCGGCATTGCACACCTGACGGTATCCATTTGACTCAAACGTATTGAACGGCATTAAGGAAGTTCCCGGTTCCAGATCTTTTAACTTGATATACTCAAGATCTTTAGTGAGAATTCTGTGATCGGGTGTGGCAACTATTGACGAACCATCATCAAGTATTAATTCCCAAACCTCTTTCTTTTCACCTGTTTTCCGAGGGTTTCTGCCCATACGAATTTCTGTTCTTCCCGTAGATGGATTCGTACAATACACAGGAACATCCACAACCTCTTCAGCTAGCTTCTTAATTGACACTGCGTTTCTACCATCAGCTACAGCAATCAGGGTTTCACCAATAACGCAAGGATTAGTTGATTGAGAACCAAACCCTTCTTCTTCATATATGTCAGAAGGCGTAAGGTTCTTGGCATTATCCCAAAACAACAACCCAGGTTCCGCACATGCATGAGCAGACTCAATAATATCATCCCACAATTCTCTTGCATTTACCCACTCACTCACCTCGGGATTGACGCTATCCACGGGAAACCGCAATTCAACCTTTTTTCCACGCTCAACGGCACGCATAAATTCATCAGAAAGCCTTACTGAAATATTGGCACCTGTCACCCTTGTTAAATCTCGTTTAATCTTTATAAAATCAGAAATTTGAGGATGATGAACTGAAATTGTCAACATTAATGCGCCGCGGCGACCATTTTGAGCCACCTCTCGGCATGAATTAGAAAACCGATCCATAAAAACTTCAATACCATCTGTTGTTCTAGCGCAGTTGGCAGTTGTTCTACCGCGAGGTCGAATGGTTGAAATGTCAAACCCCACCCCGCCGCGGCGTTTGGCAATTTGAACCAATTCCTGATCGGTCTTTAAAATACCTCCATATGAATCATAAGGTGATTCCAACACAAAGCAATTGGAAATAGATTGTACCTGGTATGGATTGCCAATTCCTGACATCGGTGATCCTTGGGGAATAACGTATGCAAAATCTTTAAAAAGACTATAAATCTCATTTTCCGTTAAAGGATTGGGGTACTTAGATTCAATTCTGGCAAATTCTTGTGCTAACCGACGATGCATATCATCAGGAGTGATCTCATGTATATCACCCCCCTTGTCAGTTAATGCATATTTTGTTATAAAAACATTTGCCGCTAATTCATCACCATTAAAATACTGCGTTGATGCCTCAATCGCATTTTTGTAATCAACCATTCTTTTCTCCAACCGCCTCTAGTTTAGTCACCTCTTTCCATTTTTCCTTTAAAAGGATTTTCATATCATTTTCGTCACTACGGACTGCCTCCTCCAACGTTAATTCAGATTCATCAACAATCCGAATCATAGAGCGTGCAGTATCAATGTGGATGGGAAAAAGTAACCCATCCCTACCTGCGCGGTTTTTTGCCACAAAAAGACGGCCGCCGCCCGTGGCCTTTTCAGTAGGCTTGCGAGAAAGTGATATCACCAAATCAGCAACCATGGCTTTACCGTATGCCTCCGACATATTTTCCAAACCTACAATTTCAGAATTAGCCGAATCACGATTAGCCTGACTAGCAGTCCATATGGGAATATTCATATCCATGGATAGATTACGTAATTCTTCATAAATCAATTTCAATTCATGTCTCAAGGAATCATAACTTTTTGTAGAACGCATAATATCCGCGTAATCAATTATTATAATACTGGGAACAAACCCTCGTAATAATAATTTTTCAATATGATTGCGAATTGTCACAACGCTGGCTGATCCTGTAGGGTATTCCTTAATGATCAGGCGACCTAATTCAGCATCTTCATATTTTTTCATTACCTCTTCTTTATGATCCTGAACTTCATTACTAGGAATATTACAAAGGTTTGAATCGTAACGAAGGCCTACTGCGTATTCACTCAGTTCAAACGTATAATGAACTACATTTTTACCATGTCGCATCGCATTGGCACCCATTGCAACCAGGTAATGACTTTTACCAACGCCGGTATTTGCTGTAACCACGCCCAACTCCCCACGACCTAGGCCACCTTGTAAAATATCTTTTGCATCCAGGCGACCGATTCCAGTGGGACATACCTGCCTATTGACTTTAACAAACCGAGCGTCGGCATCTTCAAAAAAATCATGACCAGTAGAATGAGGCATGCCAACTGCCACCGCCGTCTTCATCAAATCCACCACACTCTCAAATTTGTCTGTTTGGATTAATTCAACAGCCTGTTCCAGTGCCTCCTTGAACGCCTGTCTTTTACAAAAATCAAGCGATTTGTCTTTTACATACTCAATGTCATTAATATCCGGATTCATTTTCATCCGATATAAAAACTCAACAATCTGATCTCTGAGGATTACGTCATCACCCTCACTAAGATCTTCTTTTATAATTGTCACTAGGAGTGACAAAGTGGGAAAACACTTGTATTTTTCATGGTACGTAAAATATTTTTCAGTCAAATAATGCAAATACCTAACATCAAAGAATTCAGGTACCATCACTTCACAAATTTGTGCTGCCCACCGATGATCTGTGAGCAACCCTTGAAATATTTTTTCCTGAAAAGATTTGCCATAGTGGGCAAAAGTGACATTAGTTCCAATAATATTTTCTTGCATAACCTGCATCTATCTTACCACTGAATTTAAGGATGTGAAAAAAGAATCTGCGTCAAAGGTCTTGATAGATTCTCTCATTAAGATTCTCATGAATCCGATTTTATTGCGACTTGGGGTAAAAGTATCGGTGGCGTATTCAATTTTTTTAATATGCTCACCTGATAAATTATGAATATCTAAAAACATCAATCTCCAATTACGTCTCGCAATGTCGTGGTTCTCATTAATTTCCTGGAATAATTTGAGTTTACTCCCACGAGATTTGTCCATGCTCATTTTAAGTATTTCATCCACTGACACAAATTCCTCATCCCCCAATTGTGGGAATCTCTTTACCAAGGTCTTAAAACCGGCACCTTTAATACCTGGTAGCCCATCAGAAGGATCACCAACAAAACACCTGGCAGTACAAAAATTTTGCACCGACACGCCATATTTTTCCTTTACTGCGTCCATGGTGATAAACCTCTTTTGGCCGGGTGACCATTGTAATTTTTTTTCAGAAATTAATTGATAATAATCACGATCAGAGCTGGCGATTACACAATTATCTTGTCGAAATTTATTACGAATGAGATAACCTATCACATCATCAGCTTCGCAATCACCAACATAGATCTGGCCGGCTGGGGTGTGCTTCAATAATTCAATGCATAACGAAATTTGATAATTCCTATTTTCCACAGTATCCGGAATATCATCACCATAATACCGGTTAAGCTTTTGAGGGCGGCGACCATTTTTATAATCTTTGAAAATAGCACGGCGGCGGGATGATCCCCCCCCTTCCCATATTACAAATATTTGCCTAGGCTCAATTTTATCCGCTAATAACCGGATACCTTTCATAAACCCAACAATGCCACCTACATGATTACCGGTTTCACTCATGGAAGGATTCACAACAAAATGACGAGTAAAAAAATTTAAAGCATCAATCAACAGTATTGGGCGATCGTTCACATCATGCCTCCGGATCTAGGATGGTGTCCCCTAATTGAATTGCCACTGAGCGTACCTCTTCATATGATTCTGGATCCACCATTGAATTGGAATCATCAGTTCTAACTAGTGTCAATTCCAATAATCCTTCAACGTATGGTCCAAAAAATTCATCCTGCATAATATGTTCAAAATCTGCCTTATAAAATTTCTTCTCTTTTACAACTTCGCCTGTCTCTGCACTAGATATAGTGATGGTTTTCCAAGCCCCGCTTCCGGCGATGGCGACCTCACAACCTCCCACAACACCCGTACCTGCTTTTCTCAAAAGATCAAATACCTGTTCATGTTCCTTGATCCCTTTGCCAAAATGAATCTCAAAATTAATTGTTCTAAAAGGTGGGGACACTTTGTTTTTAATGGTCTTGGCGGAAACATGGATTCCAACCACTTCCTTGTCTTTATTTTCAATTTTTTGACCGGCACCTAATTTAATACGCACCGATGAATGAAAAGGAATAGCCTTTCCTCCAGGGGTAGTGGTAGGATCTCCATACATCACACCAATCTTAGTTCGAATCTGGTTAAGGCATACCATCAACACATTTTGATTTGCAATAATACCGGTAATCTTTCGCATTCCCTTGGAAATTGCACGGGCCTGCAGCCCAATAGAATCTTTGTCATAATCACCAATCAATTCCGCCTTAGGAGAAGTGGCTGCCACGGAATCCCAGATAATTGTCACCGGAACATCTTTATCCATGGCTTTTGCCTTTAAGATCGTCGATTCTGCAATTGCCAACACCTCTTCGGTACAATGGGTATCCACATACACAAACCGCTTGCTGATATCAACCCCCAGCAAAGATAGGTTCTCTACGCTAGTTGCATTCTCTGTGTCGATATACACAACAATACCACCCATTTGCTGGGTTGATCTGGCAATTTGAATGGCTACATGTGATTTACCAATAGATGGGGGACCAAAAATCTCAATAATTCTTCCCTCTGGTAGTCCCCCGTCTCGCCTATTGGAAATAATATAATCCAATTGTTTGGAACCAGTGCTGATCCACCTTTTGACATGAGTAGGCGAAACATCATACGCCAAGTTATAAGCCACCTTGGAACCATGTTCCTTGTTAAGTGACTGAATTAAATCTGACGTAAAATCATCTGATTCACCCTTTATTTTCTTCTTTGCCATAAAACATCTCCTTCAGATTATTCTAATAACACAATGTGTCGTGTTCAAAAAAAAGGCGGGTAGAAATCTACCCGCCCCGATAAAACTTAAGGATTAGACCTACAGATCTTCAAGATCCGCAAATGCTTCATCCAGGCTTCCATATTTTGTGTTGGAAGTACCGGTAGTTGCAGTGTCCTTTGTTGTCGGAGTGCCCCGTGGAGTACCTACCTCACTGACGGTATCATCCCCATTCAGCCAATCATTAACGATTTTCTCCAGCTCATCATAACTCTTCAATTGATACATATCATCAAGACTGGGGATGGATCCCATCCAATCCTTTGATTGAGTTTTCTTTTCATGAAGAGGACTTTGCTTGCCTCTGGGGCGGACCTCTGTGGTTGCCCACTGTCTTCCCGGGGCTTTTGTACAAACCACTTTGACATCACGCCCATCGGTCGGATCTGTAATATCACCATAGTCTTCATCCAACATGATATTAAGGAGCGATTGATAAACTGTTTTACCAAAAGACCAAAGCCGGACCCCCTTGTCCTCTTCACCACGAACCACTACAGGTGCATAGCTTCGCATCTTGGGATATAGCTTTTTGGCCAGCTCATAAGATTCCTTGGAACCCTCATCACGAAGCTTGTTGATCAATTCCTTGATGGGATCAGGCTTGCCAAACTGGTAAGGGGCCAAAAGGCCTGGGTTGTTTCCAATATTATAATAGAACCAAAGTTCCTTAAAGGGTTGTCCATCGTTGTCTGGAAATGATAGAAGTCGAACAGTCGCCTCTTCACCCTCTTGTGGGCGCCACAACATGTTCCTCTTTGAGTTATTGCCCGAAAGCTGATTCAGCTTATTACGAATTGCATCAAAATCAATTGCCATTTTTTCCTCCAAATTGCAAATTACAAATTGCAAAGTTTAAATTAATATACATCAACTATAGTATTCAAAATTCAAATGTTCAAGGTTACCATTTTTTTATTGGGCAGGATTTATTTGGTGCGAAAACATTCGCAGGAAAAGCACACCCACACTGATAACAAAGGGCTTTGACAATACCTTTATTAGAAACTTTGTTAGCATTACCTACCGGCCTTAAATAAGGGCACTCAATGCAAATATCGGCTCTTTTTTGTGCCAATTCTTTAATGGTTAGATCTAATTTATTTTGTTCCAAAGATGATTTAAAGTAATTTATCCACCCATCTTTAAAATCCAAGAGCCCTTTTAAATTAAACATCCGATTGGCCGCCGCCAAAATCACTAAATTTTGGCTTTTTCTTTTTTTTGCGTGGTTTATTAGGATATGTAGGCCCGGTGCCGAGTGGTGTAGTAACTCCTGCTATATTTGCAACCACACTTTGTTCGTCTGTTTCTTCCGAACCTGAATCATTATCATCCACCCCATCAGGTTCTGTTAAAAGTTTATCATTGTTTTTTTCATCAGCATCGCCCTTCATTTCCACTAACAAAAATTCCCTAATCAGTTTTCGTAAAACCGTCATTGCGCCACCTCTTTTTAATATATAGGTCGCTCACATTACTTAGACTTGTGAATCACCGCCTGTTTAGCCTGCTGAAGGACTAGTGCCAATGAGGGTTCATGGCTAACATAAAAACGATTTTCCTCAAAGTGAGAACCGGATGCCAATTGAATTGCCAACCACTCATCTTTAGTTAATTTAACCCCAAATTGCTGAAGGAGGAAAAGTGTTCGATGTGAAACAGACATTTTGTTGAGTTCTTCATTGTATTTATAATACTGGCCCAATTTATCCCGATGCCAATCTGAGTCTTGTTCCACAAAATAATCAAGTTCCAAATCACCAACCTTCCCTATTTCATGCAACAAACCAACTTTAAGGATGGAAGCAACGGGAATTTTTAAATCATATGTTTTAGCCAAAGATCTCATTAAAGCCGTCACCTCCAAGGCATGTTCAATCACACCCCCTGGATAGCACCCATATTGATCATTACGAGGTGAAGCAGGACATGCAACCAACCTCTGGCCTAGGCCTTCTAGAAGTAAATTCAAACCATCATCACTAAGTCGCTTACATAGCTTTTCAAATTGATTCCAATTTTTTTCAATTTGTCCAATAGTATCTTCAGACACACATCACCTCCGATATGATTAATCATACCCAGCATTAATAAAAATGTACAGTTATTCTGAGGATTTGTTTTGTTTGTTTTGCTTGGGCTTTTTCTTGGCCTTGGGTTTATTCCAACTAAATGGTTTTGGTGAAGCATAAACCAATAATGAGTTACCAACAATCTCCGATTGCACTGCATCATCAAAACGCAAAATGCCGGCATTTTTTGCGCCCCTCAATGTTTCCCTTACAAAAACCAGCGAATCCCTTGCCGGCATTTCTCCGGTTAGGGATATCCTCACCCCTTTTCGACCATAACGATCCTGGCGTTCATGGGTGTCCTTATAAACATTCTCCATGGCGTCATTGCCTTCAATGGCTTGTGATAATAAATCAACCAACATTTCATGCTTATTATCACCACCGGCAGACTTAATGCCCAAATTCTTCATTAAGGCCATTGGATCTGAGTCAGAAAGTGCCTTTAATCCAGCCAACTCTTTTTTATAGCGGCCTGGCCCAGGACCCGTTGTTTGTTCTGTTTCTGAAGAAATAGTAATATTGGCAGGAGTTTCTTTATTTTCACCTTCTTGTTCAAGTAAAATATGGGCAATATGCCTTCTAACAAATTCTTCCATTTTCATTTAAACATTCCTCCCATTAATTTAATTAGGTTACCTAAGACGAAATAGTCTCCAGGCTTAATGGAAAATTTCCTAAATTGTCAATATTTACCCCTTTATTACACAAATTTTCCAAGGTGGCAATATCCTCATTTTTTACCTCCATTATCAAAGCATCATGTAATAAAAAATACGGTAGAACTTCTATATTTTCTCGCGTTAATATATTCAATAAATTATGAAATCCACAAATTGATGCATCCACGGCAGTGGATTGTATATAGTGATTATATAAAACATGTTCACTAGGTTTTTCATCATATATGATAGGACGCCCAAAATAATTGGTGATTCGTTGCTGCTTTTCCCAAGAATCTTTTAATTCTGCGTTGCGATGTGGGATATTAAAATATTTTTTAATTTTGTTGACAATTTCCACGGCATTTGAAGATGGCATTAATTTTTGTAATTTCCCAATCGATACCCCATATAAACCACACAAGGTAGCCAATTTAACCTGAGATCTGGTAACATTGCCACCAAATATTTCATCCTTTAAATATGCATATACATCATCCTGCTGAATATTCTTGGATGCTGTCAACAAGGCAATGCGAGGTTCCAAGGAAATAAAATCAACCTGAACCACCTGTGAACCTGAATTGCGAGAAACAATTACCGATCTATATTTCGATGGTAATGTTAAAATTTGAGGACCTTTCTTTATGACTGCCCTGCCTGTGATGGTTTTGCAATAATCATAATAAGGTACATCAGGGGTTCCTTCAAACGTCTTTAAAGATGACGCCGGTGAAGCGGAAGATTCATCGTTTAAAAAAGATTGTAATTTTTTATTGTCAATGGTGGCCGGCACTAATCGACCGACCAAATCAAATATTAGGCCATGCGTTTGTAAATAATTTGAGTCTTTTAAAGTAGTATATAATTCACATAATTGTTTCAATATAATTTTTAAATTTTTCTCATATAGTGTAGATGGCATTACATAATTCCACCTTATATCTGACGGCTTACCCCAAATTAATTTTGCAGCACGTTGATATTTTATAGGTACCAATTGAGATATGTCGTATTTAAAGATTTTAGCCGCACCTTCCAACCCAGGTTGGTTACCCTTGTACCCCCAACCCCAACTACCTTCAGGCCTGTTATTAACCCATTGGTAGGTTAAACATTCTGGATCTACCAAGAGATGTTTTTCGGTGCCCAGATAAGATCTATCTAAACAAATCATATTTAAATATATTAATTGCGCCTAGATGTACAACTATTGGGATGTCTCACCTTCACCCAATTTAGATAAAGCAAACATTGCATCCTGTATTGTTTGTGCCAGCGTGCTCCAACTTCCGTACGCCTCTACATTAAGTAACTCAAGTGATGTTGTAAACTGACCATTTTGAATACTATGGTTAACGCTAGTAACTGCATAAACGCCGTCCGCTGTGGTGCCCGTACCAAAATCTATAAAAAACCTTTGCCCCGCCGACACTAAAGGACATCCCATTGTGGACAAACTCAATTTAAGAGGCAATATCTGGAGTGGCACACCTCCCCCAAAATTTCCCATAGGTTTAGATAGCGAATGGCCACCTGTGTCCTGCATTGACAATGCCGCCATTTTTCCATCATTCATAGTAGATAATTTTGCATCAATAATTGCAGTTGCATTACTGCCATAAATCAAACTAGGCATATTGTAGGATACCCATCTTTTCACAGCCGCAAGATTACCTTTTAATTGATAGGGAACATTACTTACTTCCGTTGGTTGACCTTGAACATCCAGGCTCGTTTTATATCCCTCAATAATACCCACATCCTTTGCCATAGATAGGGCATTATTAAACGCTTCAGCGTGATTTGATGGATCATTTTTAGTTTGTGATGCAGCTGTCCCAATTACACCCATTGTGGAATCCATGGCTGCCTGTAATATTTGTTCAATTGCAAGTTGCCCGTTGCATTGGGCATCATAAATATGAACCCTTACTAATGCCCTGGGTTCTGGATTTTCTGATTCATCATCTTTATTTTCCCTTAATTGTACCGTTTCAATTTTGTATTGTAACTGAGGTTGTTTAAACACTAAATTTTCTTTAGCATTTTCATTTTCAGGAGTTGCTGTTCCATAGGCGTCTGCCAATGCCCGCTTTTTGACATTGTGCACCACGGTATCGTCTTCCTGGGCCTTTTTATTAAGAGAATAGGAACCCTTCTTTTTGTCAAACGCATAAGGGCTATTAAACCCATATGGAAAATCAGCTGCAGCGCTCACAAAATACGTGCGTAATATGGACATCAACCGGCTTACCGGTATATCTAACCCGCCCTTACCGGCTTTAGATAAAAGAAACTTAAATCTCTCAAGGTGAATAGGATATTGGGCCAAATTAAAATTTCTTACATAACTAGCCTTGGCATTTAATGAATAAAAAATCAATTGAACCTCTGAATACTGACCCAATCCAGCCATACTGGAACCCAAATATGTCAACAATATTTTACCTAAAGAAACATAACGAGGAGAATGGCTCGTGGTGGAAATGGGCGGATCTATTATTTTTTGTTCACTCTCAATAGGTTTTAAAAAAGGATCATACCCATTTAACAAACCTGCTTTGGCAGCCATCAATTCAGCCACTGTATTGCGATAACTGTTGAGCTCTGCTTCTGCCATAACTGTCTTTTTTACAACCGTAGCCTTCTTTTTATTCCAAATTTTTGTCCTTGTTTTTTTACCAAAAAGTTGCTCCAATAACTCACGCAATTTTGCCACATCAGTATCTTGGGGTTTGGAGGCCAAAAATTTCATAAGTTCTTGATTGGCCATAACATTTGTGGCCAGCGCGGCAGAAGTGGACGCTGCAACATTTAACCATTGTTTGCTAGCAATTGATTTTGCAACATCATCACCGGTCCCCATGATATATTTGCGTGTTCTATTAATCGCGGTGATGATATTATCGACTGCCTTGGTCGCTTGTTGGAATGCTGGGTTTCCATCGCTTAAAGTCATGCTTAAAGCACGTGCCGCTGAGGAGGACACTAAAGAAAGATTGATATTAACGCTGCCATCTTTTTCAAAATTATATGTAGAATTAGAAACAATATACATTTGTTCCGAATTACACCCATTTAAAAATGTTGCGTATAAATTATCGGCACCCACATTATGACCTGCAACTTTGGCTATAGCCATTTTAGGATCATTTGTTCCACTGGCACCTGCAGGATGCGACCACCCAAATTTAATCAATAATTGTGTATCATTATAAACACCGGGTTTGATCAAAGGCGTCAATAGGTGAAGCCTTGAGCGATCATAACAGGTGATGCTTAATTCACCGGTCATTATTTTCATCTGCAAATCGCGAGACTGCACACCAATTTTAAAGGAATTAATTCCCGCCAATGGCCTAAACCTATCAATTATCGGAACAGGCCTAGAACCACCACCCGGCGGGAGATCGTCACCTGCGGTGCTGGTTGCTGGGTTTGATGATGCACCCATAGGCGACAAGCTATCTGACATTTCCACGTAAGGTGTGGCGGACGTCATAGTCTGTGGGCTTAAAAACATTTCCATACCAGCAGTAGAAAATGAATACCCTCTCTCGTCACCCTTATAATCAATACCGACGGAGGCATTTTGTTCGTATGCAAATAAAGAATCCAGGATTTTTACATCAGCAGCGGTGGAAATTAAAAAATCAGGGGTAGTAGTATCTTTGATTTTTATTGACCCCAATATATCCTTTGTAATACCCATAGCCACCAGGCGATTATCGTGATTCAAGGGTTGGTGTGGCGTTATAATGGAAATATCCAACATGGGTTGGCACCGACTCATTTCCAGGGTTGGAATAGCATTCATAAACACCTGGGTGGCACCGGTGAGATTTGAGCTAGGAGTCATCCTGCAATCAAACACTTGAATAACAGATAATTTTGGTGAGGTCGCTGAAGCGGGTGCTGTAGGTGTTTTATTAATATTGGAACTAGTCTCGCTCTGTTGGGTTGCCACGTCGCCAAGCTGTTGCCGAATTGAAACTACCTCAAACTCGCCTGGACTTCCTTGGGTGGGGGTTTTTCCTTTCCGACCCATTGGTTGAGTTCCTTGCTGATAATCCTCACTCTCCACCCCAACGTCGTTAGGTATATGTGCCCTGGTTATCGCTTTTGATGCCGCAAGCGATGAAGGAATCCCTGCTTCCTCATATGTTATTTTAATTTTTTCTTCAATTAACGCCTTTGCTTTCTCCTTATCGGCATTACTAAGATAATCTTCTAATTTTTTTAATATTAAAGAAACACCAGGTCCTGATGCTGAACCCTGCAATTCCATTATTATGGAATCAAGTTCGGGATCGGTTGTAGGTTCAAATACAGCCGATGTAACTGTACCTGGGTTCGCTTCCTGTAAACGCCCTAAAAACTGTTGTTGATCGCCGGTAGAAGGTATACCATAATAACCTCCCAACAATTTGGTTGCGTTATCCCATGGTGTGCTCATCCCACCAACCCTTCAACTTGTGAAATATTGTCTGGAATTGTTAACACAATTCCGGGAGGTACCTGAATCCCCCACCCGATACCGCTAGCGGCGGCAATCACCCACCAATACCTGCCATTACCATAATACTTACCGGCGAGTTGATCTAGGCGATCACCTTCTTTTGTCACATATTCACTAGTGCTAAGCCTACCTTCTTGTGCGGCTTTATAAAGTGGCCACATGGAACGTTGTGTACCATAATGGTGTCCCATTGCTAAACGGCTGGTTTTATTATACCTGCTAAATGCCATGATTTATTCTCCCGTTTAATCTTCTTCAATACTAGGATCGGCAATACCCCGGCTTCGATTAATGGCCCTCAAGGCCTTGTCTTTATATTCTTTGTCGTATACGCTACCATGTAAATCTTTCACGACAGAACCAACTGAATGTGTTGGGGCACGAAGTGATCCATCACTAGCCAAGCCTGGAGTGATATCATGAATCACATTAAAGGTTAAATCCACAGTTGTCCAGATAGGTGCCTTGGCACCAAACTCGTCGCCCCATGGAGCATCATTGTAACCGAAGGCCAGGCTTGTTACCGCTCCCGCCAAACCTTTACCCATGGTTGACTCAAAAGATCTCACAATTGGGTTTGGTGTACCACCTTCTGATTCTGCCTCCTTACCGGCAAAAAATTTCTTCAATAACCCAATATTCACAGAAGAATTTAATTCTGCTGATTCACTGGCTTTATCAAAAGCAGTTGCATAAAGGGATGCTTCATCAATACTAATATTAACCTTCTTGGGATCCAATTCGATCTCTACTTCTTCTTCATCGCCTGAAGGTAATTTAAACGAGACCTTGTATTTCATATTACCGGCTGCCAACAACAATGGGGACGCCTCATCATCCGTGTCAAACACTTTGGCGCCGATGACTTTATGAGCCTCCTTACTCAGGGAGATACCTATGTTGTCCTCACCTTTTCTGGGTATGTTGTCCTTAACTTTGAAAAGAGTACCTGCCCGGATTTTATTGATAACCCGTGGTGAAGGGTTAGGTGTTGTAGTGGTATTATTTGTCACCTTGACGCTTTTAATGTCCTGATTTAATCGTATTCTCAGTTTTTTCATATCAGTGGGAATTGTTCCTGCATCTGGGCCGTTGCCGGCGCCAATTTGTGTTTTAATCCCAATTATTTCTTGTGCAATACCTTCCTCCAATCCTTCTATCCCCTGGGTAATCTCATCAGCTGTCGCACTATTTCCAAATGTAGATAAAACATTTGCATCACCAAGCCCAAATAATCGACTTAAACCAAACCGGGAATAATTGGATGATACCAAATCACCGATCCTTAACCTAATTATTGGTGAAGCTGTCGGAATTTGAGAAAAGGGCATCCTAAACCTTTCGCCGCTATTGGGCCCCTGCACCATAGTTCCTGGTGACCATTGAGGATATATCATGCTCACCAGCTTGTTTACTTTATACCACATCCCAGCCTGATCAACTGGGTTCGTGGAAGCAATCACAAATGACAATGAAAGTTGACGCGTTGTTTTCTGGAGGGTCATCACATCATCCATCCTGCCATAGGCATCATAAGTTCCCCATGTGGGATTAAATGTTTCATTTAAATTGGTGATAAAAGCATGAAAAGATAATATTTCATTAGTCCGTAAATCATGAAAGTAAAATGGGCAAAATTCACCGTCAAGATAAGCTTCCATCCTTTTAACCAAAGCAGGATCTATGATGCCATTATTGCTGGTGGCCAACCCACCAGTGGTGCGCACATCGCCTTTATCATCATCTTCACTAAATTTGGTAAGCCCAAGACCTGCCATCAATGATGCACCAACCCCACCTGATATTTTACCGGAACCCTTTATGTCGGCCAGTTTATAAAATGCGGTGGCAGTTTGAAGGCCACGTGGCAATAGCATCAATGAAAGAGCTTGATTACCACCCCACGCCAATTGATCGTTACCTCCACGTACCCTGGATTTTGCCAACCTATTCGCCGGTGCGGGAGGCAGGGCATTGGGATTTGTTGCATGCGGTGAAAAATAGAGGTTATCAGCATCAAGAGCCCTGTCACCCAAGGTAGCCATCACCATCACCCAACGCCACGTAGTAGAATTGACAATGGAACTCACCAAACCAAGGAGACCGCCTTGCGGGCCACCTAAAAGACCGGTCATGTCTCCCCATGCGCTTTCAATTTGGGCTGTATCACGCATAACACTTCTCATCACGCTGGCATAATACCCAGACGAAAGAAGCAGGTTTTCAGCCATGGACACTATGTTAGCCCCCAACCCTGCCACAATAAAAGTTGCAGCAGCGCCCCCACCCGGGAAAAGTGAACTTAATCCGTTCCTGCCAAACCCAAAGAAAAGTTCAATTCCACGCACGATACACCCTTCCCATGCATGATGAGTATCCGGTATACCTAACATCTTCAAGAACTTTGTCATCAAACCGGCAAAAAGACCACCGCCGGTGCTTTTATCTACCGGGGCATGTTGACCCGGGTAACCATCCCACGTAGAAGGCCTGTTACCCATTGGATTGATTCCGTTATCAGTACCTATGGTTCCCTCCCCCAATGACGAGAAATCACCACTACCGCCAAACAAGCCTCCGATAGCCGCCGGCCCAGCAATAAGGAGTTGAATAAATTGTGCAAACAACCACATTTGTGCCAGAGATGTGGCAGCTAACACCACCATACCTGCGGGAAATGGCCCATCAAAAGGTTCGGCCGGTGAATTGAGTTGACCAAAACTTTTGGCACCTTCTCCCACAATTTCAGAATTGGGAATCTGGAACTTGCCATCAGGACCAAACATCTCCAATCCCGTGGCTACCCCCAAAGGTAATACACCGTCAGCCCCATAAATGTCTACCTGGGTATGACCTTCCTGAACATTTGTTACATCAGTCAAGCCGTCGCTATCACCTAAACCAGTATTGGCATGACCTGTAGCATTTTGCATCATTCGCATAGCCAAATCCTGGAAATCTTGTAGCGTTGCTGCATGTAATGCATCAGAAGAAGAATATTTTCCCAATTCGCCCTGATTATAATATAATATCGGTGAATCATCCTGTGATTTAAGTTGGTTTCCATCATCAATAAACGGTGTCTGACCGGAGGGATTAAATCGATTATATTGTAGGACAGTACTAATATTTTCCTGTATCTTTTTTGCACCCTCGGGAAGGTCATACTGTTTTTGACCTAATAACCCACCACCCGGGGCCTGGCCGCGGTACCCACCCACTGGCACAAAATCTGCCAATGAAGTATTATTTGAAATATTTCGTTCAGATTTATTTATTAAAGCATCTGCATCTTCATTATTTGGGGGCCACTCGGCGCCAGGTTCCACCATGCGATTGTAACTGAAATCTGGCCCCTCGGTAGTAAAATTGTTTTGCGCTTCGGAAGGGATATTACCTAAAAATGTATCCAGGTCAGCCACACCTGCGCCGCCGGTTTGAATAGGTGGTGTCGTTGCCGAATTGGTATTATAATCCGGTGAGGGAACATTGGCCTTGGGATCATAACTTACCTTGAAAGTGTTTGGGCTATCGCCAATTATTTTATTAAGATAATCACCCAAGGTATTCTTGGTTTCCTCAGTAAAATCTGTGGATGGTGGATCAAAGGTGGCTTTTCCATCCTTGTCCTTTGTATCTAATACCACATATTTTTTATTGTCCGCCATCCTGCTTCATCCCCAATTTTATTTGCTAAAATTTCGTTTAAATTCCTCTATTTCTTTCGGGCTCATTTTGCTTAATGCATGTGCAGCTTCACTCAATATATGTGACATATGACGAACCCGTTTTTCTAGAAACTCTGCCTCTGCTTCATTTAGATTTTCCTTAAGCCCGTCTAGCACACCTTGATTTTTCATCAAAGTATAAAGATAAGAATTGCTGTTTTCAGGTTTTTTGTTTTTGTCACTCATAATTTCTCCTAAGATCTCACACTATATTATACCCGGGGTCCTGGGACTAATCTCAGGTTGTCTTCCTCGCGAACTTCCTCTGGTTTCTTACCACTTAAAAATGCCATAGTGTTTATCTTGTCCATGTTAACAGTAATATGAAGATTAAATTTAAAACTTCCCTTCCCAACATCTATCATATAACGATTGGCACCGGTGGCAACGGCATTAGCGAAATTATCTAACGCAACCCCAAAAGTATGATTTTCTACCTGCGCAAACATATCGTCTAGTTCTGCTATTCTTGCGACTACTTCATCAATGGCCACGAGCGCATCATCACTAACATCAGATCCGACCTTAGATAAAACCTTCCCCAGTGTCACAAAGTTCTTGCCAATCTGGGTAGCATCACTTATACCTGTCTCCAATTGCTCTGCAACTTTACCCAAACCTTTAGGGAGTTTCATTGCTGCAATGCTTCCCAAAAGATACTCCACAGAACTGTTATTCATAACCCCATAAGGAACAAAAAACGCAGTAACAAAATCCCGAATTAAATCAGCCTCTGTAAAAGGATCTGTTTTACCACCTGAACCAAATGCACTAGAAAGTGTTGTAATCCCATCAATCACCGGCGCAAGATCCTTAAATGCACTGGCCATTACCTGTAAGTTCCATTTTTGTTTCTTCCCTATTTTTATGGATCCCACACTTTTAAACATGCGATTTAACAGGCCGCCTGAGCCACCGAATTTTTCCATGAAATTGGTAATGGCGGTAATTGTTTTTTCCAGTGGTCCTCCCGTGGTTTTTCCAATAAGGCGTGCCTGGATTGCTACTACATCCATCGTAGGCCCAGAACCTGCAAATGGTCCTTTTGGATCACCAAACACCTCACCGATACTACCGACTATGCTCATCACAGATTTAACAACGTCAAGCCTTTTAATGATAGTGTTGGGATCCTTGAAGACATCGCTACCTACCATACCAAGAAGGCCTACAACGAGGCGTCTAATCCGGGGGAGTGCACCAACAACAGAATCAACCACACCACCCACGAATGTCGTTTGTTGATCTAAGGCATGCTGAAAACGCCTGACGTTAACGTCATATGACACCTTCTTACTCAGGAACTTTGTGGCCAGTTCAATCCCGTCACTACCCATCTTGCCAATCATTGTGATAACCTCCAAGGTAGCTAAAAACATCTTTGAGCCTGCTTTCCACACCTCGGGGCTAACATCACTTTGACCTATTGTCTTCATCATCGGTTGAAGATCATTGGCTATATCATTCACCACGGTTCCTAAATCCTTAACCACGGTATAAAACACAGAATCTTTATTGAGGTGCTCCACCAAATCCATGCCTTCCTCACGCATCGCCTCTTTAAGCCTAGCGCCGGATCTGCTTTTTTGATAATGTTCCAAATCGTCAATTAAGGGTTCTGCAAATTCTCCCATGGTATTGAGAATGGATGACAGGCCTTGAAATATTGGGCCGATAGATTCCATAAATGGACCGATTTTTGAAAAATCCTTACCTGCGGTGGCGTGTGTAATTTGTTTAACAAACAGTCCCATTTGTACAATGATAGAATTGATAATGTGAGCTGAAGTTTCCTTAATCTCACTTACCACATCCCCCATTTCCTTCATGTCCTCGCCCCAGTTATCTGCCGCGGCCTTAAGAATTGTGGCATCGGCGGCGCTTGCACCTAACGAACCCACCGTATCCGCCACTGCACTCATTACACCAGCTAGCGCCGTAGCAACTTGTGCACCTTCCTCTGAAATGTCTGGGAGTTTTGCTAACTGAACCATTTTATCAACAAAGGAAACTAGCCCATTTTGCAAAAGCTTATCAATGAGTATGTGCACCTGGGCCATATTACCAGCAAATGTCTCCACTTTGTCTCCAGACATCGCGCTGGGTTTTGCCGCCTGTATCATGGTACCCACGCCTTGGATTATTCCACCCACGGAATTCAGCATGGAACTGACTGCCTCTGTGACAAGTTTGAATTTGTTTGGATCACCGATCTTGTTGCTTACGTTTTTAATGGATTCTAGAGCTGGAACTAATTCGGATATTAATATCCCAACAAAACCGGCAATAGCTGCAAATCCTACGGCTATAATCCCGGCGCCGATACCAAATGATGCAACTGCCAGGGCACCGACCATCGCGGCAACTGGGATCACCAAGGCCATAACGCCTAGCATCACGCCTAAACCGGTCATAAATTTACCGGTTGCCTCCAGCCTCTCTACCGATACCTCATCCAACATCCACACAATTGCGCGGCCGATGCCACCGATTGCCAACATGAATAGACCCAACAATACCATCCCGGTGGCAGTCTCCTTCAATGGAAATTTCCCAACCCAGGCAGCGGCCATGGCAGCGGCCATTCCCCCGGCGAGCATGGTTGCCATCAAGAGAGAAAAAGCCGTGACCTTTTCGGGAGTCAAGTTGTTAGCCCCATCAATAGCATCAATAAGAGGAATCATCACATATGTAGTCATCGCATACAAAAATGCGCCAATCATAACCAAATTTGCCGCCTGACCCGCTAATTGCTTACCCAGTTGAGACCAAGTCTGGCCCGCCCCTGCGGCATCTGCAGCCCCGCCGGCGGAGCTGGCCCAATCAAACATGCCGCCAATTCCACTGACTAGTCCCCCAATAAGTCTCCCAATACCCATAATAGCGGGAATCAAAATAGGCGCTAACATCAATGCAATCCCAGCACCTAAGGCATATACTGCATATCTCACATATTCGTTATCCCACAATGATGTAATAATTTCACCAAACCATGCCTGAATCTTAGGGGCATATTCTTCCCATTTGTTTTGAAGCATGGGAAATACCACATCCCATAGCTCACCTAACGCCACCCCCAGCTCATAAAATGATGGACCCAGAGATTCCGCCAATTGGGACCATATTGCCCCAAACATTTCTTTGGTAGCTTCCCATAGTTCACTAAACGGACCAGCAGAAGGATTTTGAATCCAGGCAGTAAGCCACCTAATACCCTTCGTAAGGGCTTCAGCAGCAATTTGAGCCAAACCTATAAAAATATTTTTAATGGCTGTCATAAACTCGCCAAAACCGCCCAACACATCGCCGGCGCCTCCGGTACCGCCTTTCAACCATTTCATAAAAGTGTCACTTATGCTGGATAAAAATGATTTAACCCCTTCCGGACCATCTTTTATTGCCTTGAAAAATTCCTTAAATGCCTTTTTAATCGGATCTAAAAGTTGTTTTTGAAAACGATTTTTATCAAACATCTGTGATAAACCATCCAACATCTTTTTAATACCGGGAAAAAATTCAACAAAATCCTTGCCGATTTCTCGAAACGCCCTACGTGTTCTGTGAAGAGCACCCCTGAAATTATTCATTAATTTCATAAATGGACGACTCCAAGTAATCCCCTGGAGAAATCCTTCTTGCATTGCTTCTAGGAACGATTTGAGCGGACCACCGGCATGAACCAATTTTTTAATCTCATCACGCAGCTCACGAAGAATATTCACAGTTTGTTCCTGTGGGGACATTGCAGCTTCGGCACCTTTCTTAAGCTCATCATAAGACTTACCTTGATTTTCAAGGGAGAAAATTGACATCATTGTGGCATCGTCCAACCCAAGTTGCTGTTGAATAAAAGCCTTTTGATGGAAATTCATATTAGATATATCTTTACCGGCAGCAAAAAACGCCCGACGATATTCTTCAATAATTTTAGAGGGATTCTCAGCCTTCATCAGTTTCTGTAAATCTAATTGAACACCCATGGCGGCGCTCAAATTAGCAACGCTGCTAGCTGCATCCTCAAAATCCAAAAATTTATCCATGATGCCCGCAAGAGCCTTAATGGATACGCCCATTTTTTTAGCATGAGCCGCCACTGCCACCTGTGTTTCTGTGCTCATGTGACCGAAGTGCAAGAAATCTTCCGCCATTTCACCCAAAGCTTTACCGATGCGTTTGGTAGAAATCCCAAATTCTGTATACATGGCATGAGCACCGTGGGATATTTTTTCCATATCCTTCACCACATCTCTTCCCATATAAAAAGACGTCTTCATCATCATGGCCTGTTGGTGTGCGGTCAAGCCAAGAATTTTCCGGTATGCCCCTATTGCCGTGGAGGTAGGTCCCTCAAATAAATGTGCCAATTTACCATATGTATCACCAAGCTCAATCCCGGTTTCAACGTTATATCTTAGAATAGACGCTAAACCCTTTTGACCAAAACCAAATACCTGGCCCAAACTTAACCCGGTTCCGGCTAGGTTTTTCGATTCTTTTCGCGCTTGCTTAACAACGCCGATCATTGCCTTACCTTCTTTCTTTGACAATGATCCAAACGTTTCACGGACCTCTTCATAGGCCTCACGTAAATCTGTCACCGCAGGACGACTACCTGCAAACTCTATTAATCCACCCAGTATCTTTAAAGGCAACATAAGTAGGGACGCGCCAAAGGTCACAATCCCTCTCACGGCGCTACCAAGGAAACCTATCACGCCCTGAATGGCACCACCAATTTTTCCAAATATAGATGATACCCCTAATAAACCCGCGGCACCTGTCACCACACCAGCTATGGAGGAACCGAGGCCACTGCTTTGTTCTGCAGCTTCCTCTGCGGAATCTGCAATGTCATCCATCTCGTCTTTGGTTTTATTGGCTTGTTTTGCGGCGTCTTCAAGCCCATCTCGCATCTCTTTAACGCGATTGGTGGTATCAGACGGGGGGCAATTAGAAAGTGCCTTACACATCCGCTCAGATATCTTGGATTGATTTGCAAACAACTTCGCCTGCTTCTTCAGCAAACTCTCGCGTTCCTTAATCAAATCATTAATTTGTTGTTGTAATTGAAGTTGTTGTCCTAAATCCACAACGGTAGCCCTCTACAAAATAAACTGTTCCATAAAGTAATTATGGCGCTGAATAATATTATGGGACTAAAGTGGCCAAGAGAATCCAAAGCATTGCCTAAATTCATTAGCTGCAATGCGTTTTTTATTGATTTTCTCCCTGACAATATCTAGCGTAGATGACTCATCATTAAGGGTTTCATATAATTGCTTTGATGCATTAACAACATTCTCAGCAATAGAAACGGTCTTTTGATTGCCTGTGAATTGCAACCGTACCGGAGAACCCTTAATATGAGCAGCTGCCGAACCTATAAGTTTTTTTGCAAAATCTTTCTTCATAACACACCTTTATATAAATAGGCATACCTTAAGTAAACCTTCTTAATTTTGCCGGTACCTGTGATCTAGATCTACCTTGCAGCTCACGCCCGGAAGGCGTATTTGAATGTAGGGCACGGGAAGCATTTTGATCTTTCTTATTGGCGCGCTCTATTTCTGTATTAATGCGTTTTAAAAACCATATACGTTGCCATACCGGAAGTGCATAAGCCTCCATGTACGTAAAACCCATATAATACATTAAACCAAATATGTGCTCTAAAAAGAATTCTTTATTATCCGGCGTCAGGCCAAAAAAAGCTGGCCCCCATCGGGAGACGTACCTCCGAATGCTCCCCGCAGTGCATGCACTCCATCCATCCCTTCATGTCAATTCCTGGTTCATTAGAATCAATGTGTTTTCTCAGGAAAAGAGAATCTCGAGCCGGCATATTACGTACAAAAAAGTTGATCTTATTTTTATCACTCACACCATCTACAGCCACAATCTGGCGGGAGAATCTTTCCGTAACCAAGGTGTCAGTTTGCACCCCTTGCTTCTTTTTTCTCTCTGCCATCACCATCATGTCTCTTTCATCAACACCTGTCATAAAACGAAAACGGATGGTTTTTTTGGTCAATGGTAACTTCACCTCAAACAGATTGGCACCGGCTGCGACGGGAGCCAGGTTCAGTCTCTTAATTGGTAACTCAGCTAAATTAAATTCCTGCTTGCTTTTTTCATTACATGCAGGACATTCCACCTCTATGGGATATTCCGTACCATAACCCGTTACTCTCACCGCAGTCATGATTGCATTACGATCACCAACCAACATCTCATTAACATTAATATTTTTGTTAACAAGGCAAGACTTAAGTAATTCAGTGATTACAGTACCTTTTCTAATCAAAGCACGAGAAGTCAATATATCTTCCTCTCTTGCCGTCATTGCCTTAATGGAAACAGTCTCTTGACAATATAATGGAGAATCGGATTCATATATGACACCCATGGAAGGGAGGGGTACGTTTTCAACTGGAACTTCATACCCAAAGTCATCTTTCATAACATTACTAGTTTGGGTGCCCGGTTGTAAATCATTGGGAACACCACTAGTAAATACTTCGTTTCTTGCCTGTCTGGACGTATCGTCTGACATCTATCACCTCATGAGTTAATAACTACTCTAAATATCATTAAAATTTAAATTATTGTAAACAAAAAAACCCCTTACCTCACATAAAGGTAAAGGGGCTTTTGCAAATATTTGGGATCACTAATTAGTATTGCAAGACGCAATTATCAAAACGAAGTGTCAAACTAATTTCAGCAGGATCCTCTGAACCATAATCCAGATCACCAAATCCTGCGCTGGTGATAAAGCAACCTTTGATATCCCAAAGTTCAACAACCGTTCCTACAGGATCAAGAAGCTTAAGTTGACAATCCCTCTTGTAAAAATCAGCATAACCACCCCGACCTGACACAGATTCAAAATGAGTTCTAACCCATTCCATAACCTGCTGTGCACCAGAGGGTGCAATCGGATCGTGAAGAGTCACTGACATAGTTTCAAACTTTGTCTTACCCGCAAGGTAACGATGTGAATTGATAAACGGAATTTCCTGTTCTGAAGTTGTGAACGTAGGACGTGCCGCTGTTTTCATCAAATAAGAATCAATACCTTCAATAGCAAAAACCCAACGAAATTTACGCTTTGGTTCAAACTTATTAGGTAACATATCTGTGACTGAAAGAGTCTCTGCCATTTTATTCTCCTAAGTGTTTCCTTTAACTAAATATAATCCTATATTAAAAAGTTTTAGTTTGTTCCCTTATTTAGAGGCCATCATTATCCAAAGTGTTAGTAACCACAAAATCAAGTGATATAAATTCAACCGAACGCGTAGGCTGTAAGAAGATTTTACCCCGAATGGTATTGTTCTCAATATCTGCCTGTGTAGTTGTGGTGGAATCAATCTGCACCTTAAATTTATCTAAACCCTGCTGCTGCTGAATTGTTGCCAACACCGGGTTAACAGCTGCACTAAAGCGAGCCAACGTAGCCTCACGATTTGGCTCAAAAAGAATGGTGTCAGCAATTTTCTTGACCTTTCTCCTAACATCAATCAACAACCTTCTAACATTTACCCTGTCCAGTGAACTCTGGGCTTTAAGCAAGGTTTTCTGACCCCATACAATTGGCCCAGTGCCCACATAACTAGTGATTGGGTTAATGTCTGCTTCATATAGATTGTCAAGATTGTCTTGATTGAGAATTGTGTCTACTTCCAAGACATTGAGGAGTGCACCACGGGTAAATCCTGCAGGTGCAAACCAAGGATGCCCAATGGTATCATTCAGCGAGAAAGCTCCCATCACTGCAACACTAGGTGGCACTGTCATAATTTCATTAGTGCGTGTATCCAGCAATCTCACATCTGGGAAGTATGCCGCTGCGAAAGATGAATCTAGATTACGCTGTTGGAATCTTGTGATTGTGTTATTCACATTAACCAACCCATTAGAACTAGTTATAAAGTTGTTAAGTTCATCCTTTTCTTCAATATCCATCACCAACATTGCATCAAATCTATTCTCAACGGTAGTGATAGCATAATCTGTGATGGTTTTATGCCTAATGCCCGGAATTGAAAGAAGTTTTATATCTGCATCTGTTCTTTCACCCAAGATATCCAATGCCTTTCTATAAGCACGGATTGTAGGCCCGTTTTCAACGCCACCTTGACCTGCTATATCATCAAACTGACGCCTCACTGAAAGGTCTGTTTGGTTGAAATCCTGCTTGTTGAAAACATTTAGACCATTAAATCCACCCTGCATTATCATATTAAATTTAAGATAAGTTTGGGTATTCGGATCTCCAAAGTCCTTTGAAACATTTAGGAATCGACCTGGTTGGGTTGTGCCATCTGATTTTGTAAGATCTGCCAGCGTAGCATCACGTCGATAACGCGCTGCCTGCCAGTTTTGAGGATCAGCTTTATCTGCTGCGCTCTGGGTTACCACTTGAACCCTTTCCAACGTAAAGAGATTGTTGCAGAAGATATCTGCATCATACACAGTCCCGGACAAGGGTGCCTTACCTTCGTTGTCTCCCACCCAAGCATTTTCTATGTTTGTTTGATAATGTGGGAAATATTTTGTCCATGAATCCACACTGCTATCATGTTTAGTGGAACGATTAGGCCTAGTAAGGCTGGATTGAACCGTGGTTTGAACACCCCAATACAATCTCTTATCCACCCTGTCAACACTAGCTTCAGTAATTGAAAGTGATCGCCTATAAGGTACAGGGGGTTGGGTAATGGAACTAAGGGCTGTTGGAGCGCCTTCTAGGGACAATGCGGTCAGGATGCCCGGCCCTAATTGATTACATGCACCTGTCACAGCGGTAATAATGTGAGATCCAGATGTCAATAAGTGCCACGGACCCCTAAATCCAAGCGGAAGTGCTGTGGGATCCATTCCTGTTGCACCAGCATCAACTTCATCACTAACTTTAACCCTAACAAAATTAGAGACATTGGGATATTTACCTTCAATAACTAATTTTTGAGCATCCTCCGTTGTATCCCAGTGGAAATAAGCATTCATATCCCCGATTTTACGACCAATGTAATTCTCAGAAGCAGGATTTAAATCACAACCGATGAATTTTTCATACACCTTTGGATTCCTGTCATTATCATGTAAATCCCTAATGTATACATCAAAGGTACCGTATTTATTGCCTGGTTTAACACTATTTGATTTCTTAATATTAAGAATACTTATCTTAATCCTTTCAGGTGCCAAATCATTAACTGTCGAGGCATAATTACCTACGCCGTCAGACAATGCATAAAACCTGAAAAGGTTTTGCGGACCGTCGCCCATATCTTGAGATACCACATAAGAACTAAATGCGGGTTGATAACGATCTTCGAACCCATCAAAGTTTGGCACACCGGCCTCGGAAGTATCTGGAGACCATGCCGTGTTTCCTGCAGCGGTGCCACTATTATGTGCAATAGATGCTGTCACCATAAACGCAATTTGCTGACCAGGTGCCTTTTGAACCCAGTCCGTGCTTAAGGCATTACCACTACCCGACAAAGCGGAATGTGAACCGGTTACCACGGCAAATGCAGGTTGAATGTTCCAATGTGCATAAAGAAGGTGACCGGCTTCCTCCATTTTAAATGGATCCGTGTTCAGCATATTGGCAAAATATGCATCACCTGCCCGAGGATCAAATGAACATGTATATACGTTAGGATACCCCAAAGCCGGCTTATGTCCATTTAAAAGCATCACAAATGCATCTTGGCCATTGGCATTCTTATTAACGTCACCAATAAATCCACCTGCATTACGCCCGGAATTATAACCGCCCCCAAATTGTGCAGCGGCGTAACCTGCTAGCCCATCTCTTCCTGTAACATATTCATAATATGCAGCCGAAGAAGATAGAGGAATATTGTTTTCATGAAGCACGCCAGATAGAGATGCAATAACACCACTAGCTGTCATTAACACACCGCGAAGAATGGGCATGGAACCGGTTGATACACTAGCAGTTTCGTACCCGTTACCCGTGGTACCCCCCAAGATCCCCGCCTCTCTAAATATCGTGGAATTGGAATTGGATTCTGACATGAAACAACCGAACAAAAATGTTCTTCCGGCAATACCATGTGTATTATTAAGCACACCAGCATATGGGTTATTTCCCATCAATCCATTCGTTTGTACCTGTTGTGCACCCACCACATAACCGGCATTTGTTACTTTTCCTGCATTAGGATCAGAAGGTGTTGCAGTGGTGGATCTTTTTTTACCGTCACCAACCCCTAAAACCCTCATGAATGTTCCGGAACGTGAACCATTACTAAACCACTGTCTCATCGCCAAGGCACCAAACGTGGTTGAATCAGCATTACCAAATTTAGCTTCAAACTCGCTTAAATTAGGTACTGTTATGGGCACAAATGCCGGACCCTTCCTTGAAACACCAATAATCCCAGCAGGGATACCTAAGGGGGATGCAGGGGTGGGACCGGTTAAATCAATTTCACGTCCGGTTACGCCTGGACTTCTAAAAGGGATAGTCTGTTCACTCATTATTAAAGCTCCTACAGTGCTTATTAATATCTATCATCTTACTCAAAACTTACGCCAGTTGCAGTGATAATAAAGTCAACCGCAATAAACTCCACGGTCCTAGTTGGAACCAGGACAATTCGACCATTTAGGCGATTTCCTTCAATGTCCTCCAAGGTATTGTTGCTATCATCCATGACAATTTTAAATTGTTCAATACCTTGCTGTGCCTGAACCAACGCCAACAATGGTGAAGCACCAGCGATAAACCTGCTTCGAGTTGCTTGATTGTTTTGTTCAAATATCAGGTTACGCGCAACCTTGAAAATCAAACGCTTAACCTCAATTAACATACGCCTTACATTAATTCTATCCAATGCTGTTTGCGCCAATTGAAGATTTTTTTGACCAAATATTACATATGTATTTGGGCCGCCTCCATTTGGGAACGTCGCAATCGGATTAATTCGCGCATCATATAAAGTATCACGATCTGCGGCAGAAAGCCTCACATCAACATTGGTCACAAATTCAAGAGAACCTCTGTTGAAGCCGGCGGGGGCAAACCATGGTTTTGCATTTTTGTCATTAAAACCAAGTGCACCCAATGCCGCAACTGACGGTGGAACCCTTGTTATAAGGTTGTTAATATTATCCTGTATATGTACATCTGGGAAATAAACGGCGGAATAATTATTATCAACATTCCTTAACCCAAATTCAATTGTTGTTCTCTCCACATCAGGCCTGATACCGGGACCGGCAAATACCCGATCTGAGTTTTCATCATATAAAGGAATATCCATCACATTAAATATCTGCGTATTATCACGCGCTTTATCCGCTACAAAATCTGTAACCAAAGGTGACCTAATTCCTGGAATTGCCAATATGTTAATATCTGTCACGCGATTGTCGGTCATTATCATCGCAGCCTGTCTATATGCCGCAACTATACTATTATCAATAGATGTCCCAGCAGGATTAACACTTCCGTTAGGTTGTGTGTTTAATCCAGTGTCAGTCCATGATGTTGATGCATATCCACCCCCGATATTACTGGTGGCACGATCATTCATCAAACCTTGCTCTTTATTTAAAATATTAAGGCCATCAAAACCACCATGAAAAATATTGGTAAATTTAGCATAAGTGGTAAACCTATTAAATTCAACCGATGAAGATCCCAAAAGGGTTGCAAGGCTTATTCTACCTGGGTATGAAGTACTGACACTATCAAATGAAGTGTCCTGTAAAAGTGCCAGCCCAACTGAAGGTTGTTTGTTACGTAAATAGGCAGCACCTTTCATGTGTGTAGCAGCAGATGCGGTTAATTGTGAAATATGGCCACTTGCATCCAAGCTGTTAGGCAATGCAACGCGGGCGAGTGTAAATTTATTGTTATTGAAAACATCCGCTCCAGTGCCGGTAACAAGGGTATCCAATTTTTGGATTCCTATAAATTTAGTGTATGCATCCACAATGCGGTTATAGGTAGTACCTTCATTTGCACGGAAGATTTCGTTTTCGCCGGCGCCAAAAGTACCTGTTGGGGCAATGCTAGTATTCATCACACCCCAATAAAACCTACTATCAGTTCTTTCATCGTTACCCGGGCGGCCAATCCAAACCGGTGAGTCTGTGGATACGGCACCACGCGTAACCTTAAAACGATACGGAAGCGGAGGAACAATAGAACCACTTTGTGACACAAGACTATTGTCCAGAACACCGTTATAACTAGCCCCCCACGCCAGGCGCATATCCCCCGTAAGAGTTGATGCCAAAGGTAATTCTGAACCTAATTTTCGCCCATCCCTCCTGATTGTCGTTGTGAGGTCATCTGTTAATGAATCTGTTGTTTTAAGCGTTGGAATACCTCTAAAACCAAACGGGGTGGCCTCTTTTGGAACTTCCCGATTGTATACCTCATCAGCCATTTGTACTCTAATTCGTGAAGATTTATTCGCAAAACGACCCGTAATGACAAGCCTTCTTTCTTCTTCTGCTTCTGCATCAAAGTTAAATGAAACCTTCTTATCACCAATAACACGACCAATAAATCGATCACTATCGCGATCTAAGTTCACATTGGGATATTTTTCTAGAATCTTTGGATCTAAATCAGTATCATAAAAATCACGAACCTGGACTTCAAATGACGGATATGGGTAAGATTCATCTACGCTGGCTACAATGTTGGCGATAGAAATCTTGAACATTGTGTTACCAACCGCACCATCTGTTAGGGTTTCAAAATGAAATAAATCCCATTCTTTACCAGAAAACGGTTGTGAAATGAAATTTGTCGTTTTTGGCGTAGTAAATCTAGTGTCAAACCTTCCGAACAAATTCACAAAGGTCTCTGTAGGTAAACCTGAATCCCCCGAAGTAAATGCAGAACCTGACATTAATACAACTGAAGGTGATTGTATCGTACCAAAGACGCCAGGAGGATCACCTGTGGGAATTGCTAATTGGGCCACCTCTGTATCAACCGGAAAATCTACGTACAATAGGTGTTTCTTTTGTTGAAATTTTGACGGTTCTGTATTTAAAATCTTGGATATATAATTATCACTCTGTGGATCGAGGCTAGCCGTGAATATCTTTAAGCCGGGTAAACCATCTGCCTCACCAAAATCTGCACCATCTGAATTTGATAATATCAACTTAAAACTAAATGCCGGCATGCTGCCTATTGCACTGTCGTTTGGATTGGCGGACATCGGACCTGGAGTGGAGCCGTAGAAGGTGCGCCATGTAGCGTAATCTGTGCGTGGTGTTAACACCTGAAACTGGGTGCCCGAGGCTGTCATCAACACTGCCCGAAGCAACCTAACATGATCATCGCCGCCAGCTGTGCCTATGCAACTTTCGTTATCACTAAATATCGGGAAACCAATTCCCTCCAATGATGCAGAAGCAAATTGTCGGGTACATAAAAATTGGATGTTACCAACCGGCTGGGGCATTGGCTCGCCTACTTTTTGGGTGCCTGTTAACACAAACCCAGCGCTATTGCAAATACCTGCCTTCTCAAAATTTTCAATCTGTGCAGTGGTTTTATTAAGCCCGGTACCTAGCACCCTCATAAAAGTGCACGCCTGGCGATTTTTCAAAAATTCCCTAACTGCATAAGGACCAAATTTACCAGGTTGCAATGTCCCAAATCGGGTTTGGAAATCTCCAAAATCACCTACAGTCACGGGGACAAATGCAGGTCCCATTTCAGCAGTACCAATGACACCCGCGGGAATACCAGAAGGGGAAGTCTGTCGTTGAGACAGATCAATTTCCCTATCAAAAAATCCGGGTGAACGAAATGTTTGCTCAGCCATGTAGCTCTCCTCTGTTCAAGCTCCTCGAACAATAAATATTAGGTGTACTTTCAAATATACCTTTACAGCGCATGAATAATTTAAAGCGCCTCTATCACACATCCATCTGCGGTAAAACTTCTACATCTGTAATTACTTCACCGGTGGATAAATCTTTATAAGTTGTCTCGCCTTGGTTTGTCGTAACATTACTCTCGAGGGGCACATCAAATTTTTTGCCAGTTAAGGGATTTTCACCCAAAGTCTGGGATTTAAATTTTAAACTACCGGCTTTGGCACCACCAAGATTAACATCCAATTTTGGTGAAATTTGATTGTTTTCATTTTCACCATCCACTAAAACTGCAGCTGTTCCATCTTTACCAACCAACTCAGATGCAACAAATCCGTCCCCTACGCCCTCTAAATCTTGTAATACATATTTTGCAGGATCACCAGAAGGCAATCCTGCCTGATTAACAGCTATCATATCACCCTTGGGTTGTAAGGTGTCAAATATAATTTCAGTAGCAGTCGTAAAAGATCTTAAGGCATTAGGGGCCCCGGGAAATGAAGGATTAACAATATATGCCGGGACGTCAATTGTAAAAGTATACCTGATTATTCTTTCACTATCTGCAAAGTCATCAAAATTACTATTTGATTCTAACCCACTGGCAACATATGCCACAAACCAATAACCTTTTGATGTTTCCAACCGAAATGTTCTTTGATGCATATTTTGATATGCTGACATCATTGCCGTTAAGAGATCATTCATTTGTTGGGTATATTGTGACCACAATGTCACTTCATAACGTGCATTATAATATTTAACAGGGGGTACAGTGATTACCTCATAGATGTTATTGCCATCCAACTGTGATGTTAGCAGCTTTCCCTGCTGCACCTCTAAGGTCGGTTGGGGTTGTGAACGTCGACTGGCTATTTTACCTGCTTTTGCACGGGTATCATTTGGGGAATTAGAAAAATGTTTAGGGCTAGCTGCGCTATCCTGATTTTGAAGGCCCGCTTTATTCACCAATCGCTGATAAACTGCATCACTTTTGTCTAGGCGTTTTTTTATCACCAATGGCGCTGTTTGACCTGGGCCTGTGCCCTTTTCCACCACTTGATCTATACCTGTTCTCATTATTGACACCAAGGGAAGAATTAAAGTACCCCCTTTGTCACGTAATGGTTTTCTACGACGTAGGATAGCAAATCTCTCACCGGTGGCAAATATTACCGGTACCCTCCTTGAATCCTTTTTTATACGATAAAAAAACGGAATTTCTTCATTAAACAAATTAAAAATAGCCCTATCAACATCCTCAATGGAACATGAAGGAATGGAAAAATCATCTGGAATGTTTGTTCCTTCATACCCTTGATCTAGCATATTAGAATCGGTTTCTGTTTTAGAAAACCTAGTTGACATTTAAAATCCCCTTTTAAGAATCAGCATAAAAAGCCGAATCAATCATCCCTATTTCGTCCTCTGCCCCATCACCACCTTTTGGTGAAACCTCGGCTGGACCTGATATTGGTTTTGTTAATACCCCTTTCTCTTGTAATGATCTCACATCCCCAGTTGGGCCTTCTGCATTTTCTGCGAATCCACGTTGTTGTACAAATGTTTCTTGAATTGCATCATCATCAGAATAACTTTCATCTGTTGGGCCTTCCGGTACCTTATCAATTAATCCTATACGTGCCTGTTTACCTTGCAACATCACCCCGGTAGTGTGTTCAATTTGGCCATATATAGTGCCTTGCGTAACGACAGATGTTATCTCAAAAAATGTATCACCATAACTAAAAAAATCACCTGCTAATGCGTTTATTTCCTTGTCCAACAAATCCCTACTTTGTAAATACACCTCTATGCTATAATAGTATTCCATCCCAAATTTGTCAGTGGTTACATCCGAAGGTTCCCAATTAACCCTGGCGTCAATTTCGATAGGGGGATCAAAAACCTTGTTGACAGCTTCTTCATATACGTCGTGAATTTCAGACAGATCTTCTCTAACGTGATAATAATATATTTTTTGTCCAATGATATCTTTGACAATCTCTTTATTAATGTCAGCAATAAAATCAATTTCCCGCGGAGTAATAAATAATCTAGCCATTTTTTACCCCTAACCCATAATAATTGCTTTGCCATTAGGAACTGGAATGTTTCTTAAAATACGCTGTAAATTATCTGCTTCATTTGCCTCCGCTTCTATCATTTTACCATATGTCATGCTATCTAGCATTTCCTTCAATTCAGTGCGTAAATTTGTTTTTTCTTCCTGACCTTGTGTAACCAATTCAGTCCCATTTAAATCCAGGGTGGAATCGGCAATAGGGACACTGGAAAATTTGGAACGAATATATCCTAACAATTCTTTGCATGAAGCCAAACAATATTGCCTAATCCATTGGCGCCCAATACTATTGATTCGCTGAAATTGCAGATTGCCAAATGGTATATTGGAAAGATTTGATACCCCATATATTGAATCATCCTGATATGCAGGTTTAAATGGATCTGGACTAAATGCAACATTTATCCACAATTTCCTAGGATTGTCTTGCGTTGGTTGTGGATATATTCTTATTTTGGTACCAATAATCCTGTATGAATAATTAGAGCGCCTTACCCGACTAGACAAATCAAGCTGCCCAGCACGAAGCACATCTTCAAACACTGGCAAAACGTAAAATACTGTTTCTGGGGTGAATGATTCAAAAGAAAATTCATTATTTAAGTAATTAATTGCACTAGTGGTATCAAAAAACCTATATGCAGCCTGAGGGCTGAAATGAAACACCTCCATTATCTTAAGCCTAGATTTAGGGGTGTTGGCATCATTATCAAAAATAAGGTTGCCCTCTGTGTCTTTTAAATCTTGGTATATATCATAATCCTGTTTCTTTTTTTGTAGTTGGATAGATCCTGACATAAAATTATAAGATCCACCCATACCACCGTCCATGGCATAAGGCTCTGCCTGACGAAGGGGAAACTCATTGTTTTCCCTAGGTAACATTTGTTCAAATCCATTAGGACCTATATCAAACGAACCGGAAAGTGAGCTACCGGTAGGAAATCCCATCAAATTCATTAATTGGGATTGTGCCTGATATTGATTAACTATGGAACCATATTCCATCAGCGACTCTTCAAGACAGGCCCATATTTGTTTTTTTGTAAGTTCAACACTAAGAATATCATCGCCTAATTTACGTTTCACAAACGTAACCATGGAATCCGCCTCGGAAATAAAGGCACTATCCGAATTAAACAAGCCAAAAGGCGTTGGATTAAGTGTTCTTGCAAATGTAGACATGAAAATCTCCAGTCATCAACCTAAAATAAATATTGAATCAACCCATTACTTTCAAGGCCCATGAAAAAAACGCCATCCCAAATTGAACAACGGCAAACACGGTAATGGCCCTAGTTTTAAAAATCTTTAAACCTTCAACTTCGCCAATTATTTCTTTTAACTGGGTCGGGGAACATATTTCATCCATGGAGGCCTTCCAATTTCGAAGTTCATCAACACGATCTTCCCTTTCTCGCATACGGGCAATCTCTTGTTTAAGTTCTTGAACCTCGTCACGAAGGCTCTCAATACCTGAGCCTAAAGTTTCCAATTCTTTTAAAACCAGACGTGAATATTCATTCCACCCATTTTGATTACCATTACTCATCTAGCATCCCCCGCTCTTTCAATAATTTCCTTAAACGACTAGCATCCAAGGCATCCTGTAAAGCTGCCGCTGCACTATGCGTATTACCAGAATTATCAATGATTTCCTTTGCCTTTTGAATATTATGCAACATAATAGAATTAGAAGTAATATCCCACGCTATTCCTAAAATTCCCGCGATATTATTTTCAACCTTTCTAGGTACTAATTTGCACCAAAAAAGTTTTGTTTCATATTTAACAAAATAAGTTACCACCTCATCATTAAATGCTTGTTCATGACGTTTAATAGATTCATCCCTTAATTCCGGGCATTCAAACATCTCCTCCAAGGTGGCCGGCGACTGGCACGTAAATGCATTTCCATGTTTCGATAAAACTGTATGATCTTTGCCAATGAACCACATCGTCACAGGTACCGGAAAATTTGAGAAAAAATCTTCAAACATCCTAAAGTCTCGTTTTAATTGATCATCCCTGTCATTAAGTTGATCACATAACCGACGAAGCTTTTCAATATTTTTATTAGGTTTTGTTTTTTTTGATGAAAGTTCCATGAAGATAAATATGGAACTCAAAACGAAAAAAAAGTGCGGTGGTAAAAAATTACCACCGCACATTATTAACTTGAATGTTAAACGGCTAAAATTGCATTGGCATTGGTAGATTGAGAAGTGACAATATAATTTGTACCATCACTATATAATGTTGCCATATCACCGGCAACACTTGGTGCAGAAACATCAAACCTAAGGGTTTGATTCCCTGTTAGGCCGTCGGAATTAGCTCCCCCAACAATATTAATTGTAATAAAATTATTGGTAGTTGTTGTTTCTTCAACATCTAAATCATTGCCCGGTACAGCGGTAAGCATGATCGAACAATGAAAACCAGGAACTGCACTAGCCAGGGGCAATTTTATTTTCTGCGAAGCTGCATTACCTGAAACGCTGACAATACAACCACTATCTCCAGCACCTAAGGTTAAATCACCACTAGTGGCGGTATGACTAAAAACCTTTGCGGTTCCCCCTTTCACAACAGTGTTACCGAAGTCGATACCGGTTCCTGCTTGTGTATACAAACCCTTTTTAGACGAATATTTTACTTTTACATTTGGCATTTTTTATCTCCTGTTAAGCTGCTGTAATATTAGAGCCAGCACTTGAACCGGCTTGGACATAGTAAAGTGTTCCATCGCAGAAAATCCTGGCTCTATCACCAGCCACCGCTGCGGCTGTGGCAAATGTAAGTGTCGTACCTGAATCTGACGCCTCTGTCGCTGCACCACCATCTATACAGATCACTTTAAAGGTACCACCGGTAAATGTTACATTACCGCCCGGGGTGTCCGCTGCATAACATACGTCACAATACCATCCTGCACCTGCTGTTGTTGCGGATGGTAAAACACAAGCGACGCCGCCTGTTGAACTGGCTATAGAAATAATTATTCCTGAATCTCCTGCGCCGAATGTAATACCGCTAGCGGCATCTGCAGTCGTAATTGAGCGCACTGGTCTCAACATACCGCTCATACTATTACCCCCAAATTCAATCCCACTACCTGCTTCTTGATAAAGGCCTTTTGACGCGCTATATTTTACTTTTGGCATGATCTTTCTCCTCGTTTTTATATTTTAGTTTTGGCATTTCAAATTACCATTAAGATGCTGTAATAATGCCAGCAGCTGTAGCTGATGCCATCACATAATAAAATGTACCATCACACCAAACGCGTGCCATATCACCAGCAGTACCACCACCTGCCATTGAGAGAGTGGTGCCAGAATCTGGGGCATTTGTGGATGTGCCACCATCAACTTGTATCACTTTAAACGTTGACGCAGGACTAGTGGTTGCAATCACATTACCACCCAATGAAGTAGCTGCGTAACATATATCACAATGCCACCCTGCACCCGCTGTTTCTGCGGATGGCAAAACAATGGCAACATTTCCCGCAGCACTAACCAATGACACAATAATCCCACTATCGGCGGCACTAAGTGTGACACCGGCTGAAGAATCTGCAGATGTAATTGAACGAACAGCCTTCAATCCACCGGACATATTGTTCCCGCCTAATTCAATACCGCTACCTGATTCTTGATAAAGGCCTCGCGAGGGTTTATATTTTAATTTTGGCATAATCTTTCTCCTTGCTCCCAATGATTCCGGTTTCTCGTGGGTGTCGAGCGATTATATTAAACCGGGCCTGCGTATAATTAGTTAACCCAACCAGGGACTTACCTTCAAATAATAAAAAAAAGGGGTGGCCATTGGCCACCCCTTATGTTCCACTATCTAATATGAATTAGATGATGTTAAGGTCAAGAACCGTAACAGTACCGTAGAAATCGCTGCGAACCATCTTCTTACCGTAGCGAGTCATGACACCCTTACGTGGGGTGAAGTCCTCAGGAGCGAAGATAGTAGGTGTAACGATGAGCGGTACATACGGAGCGTAAACATAACCTGTCTCAAGATAGCTACCGCCCTTGAACCCAACAAGTACCTTGTTGCGAGGGAAGTAAGGATCTTTGTAAACCGTGAAACGATTGCTCAGTGTACCAACCTTCTCGGCACCGAGTGAGAACGGAGCACTGACCTGGCCTTCACCATCAAGGGTGTAAGCAGGACGATAGAGCACCGAAGCCTCAAGCATGGTAGCCACATCAGGTGAAACCACGATAAAGTTGGCAGAACCACGCAGTGTCAGGCGATGAATCTCATTGGCAACATCAATGATTGTCTCAACAAGAGTCTCGTACCACTCACGGACGGTGCCTGTGAAGGCGGGTCCCGGTGAGAGTGAGGAAGCTTTATCAACCGCAATACCTGTGGTGCGATTAACAAACTTGCCCGGAGCACGTGACCAGTAACGCTGTGTCTTCGCCTGTGTAAGAAGATCATTGAGGATTTCACGATCAATCTCGAGAGCAATCTGCTCGGAGAGGATCTGTGTAAGCTCAACTTCCGCATCCAGACTGTGATACGCATTCAAGTCCTGTGCAAGTTCCGGAGACCAGCGAGCACGGAGCTTACGGGTCACAGCAGTAACTGCAAGAGACTCAACCTTGATGTCAATATCCGGAATTGCCGGTGACGGTGTAGCACCGAAGTTAGACTCAAAGGCAGGAATGGTCAGTGTATCCCCATCTGCACCCACACTAAGTGCAGGATCAACCGGGAATGCCAAAGTCAAACCGGAATCAAATGAAGGAGAGGCATGGGTTGCATCAACACCATTACCGGAACAAATCATAAGCAACGCGGTAGTGGCTGCAGCAGGATCTGCCATGGCATCAGGGGTAAATGTAGTACCATCCCATGTACCAATTTGGTTCAAACGTCGAACATTAAGCAGGTTGGTGCTAGCTTGCACAGCATTAGCGCCTACATTGGTCACGAATTTGAATCCTGTACCGCCGGCGACGGGGGCAACACCGTCATTTACGTAAAGACCGAAGTCCTTCACCATAGTCCAGTCAGCAACACCACCGTTGGCACTATCACCGCTAGCATCAAAATTCGCAGTCCTTGCGAGAACAGCGATGTATGACGCGGGGCTGTTCGGGCCACCAACATCTTCAATGCGCGAAGTAAGTTGAGGATCAAACTGTAACAGTTTACCATCAGAACCTGTGGCCCTGAGGAATGTTCCATTTAAACCACCGCCTGTGATAGTGCTACCATCTCCGTATGCACCAGATACCACTAGATCAGCTGTGTCCATTGCGGCTGAATCATATACCCGTGAGTAACCAGAACCGGCCAGGTTATACTGCCCACCAATTCCTAAAGAACCTGATTGCACACCTTTACCTGTGGGCTCATTATATATGGAAGTACCACTAGCATACACTGCGGCGCCCTGGGAGTTCCCTGGGAGTGCGGCAGTTGAACCATAAGTGTAATCAAGATAAAAGAGCAGGCCAGAAGGCAGGCTCATAGGCTGGATTGAAACCAGCTCATTTGCAACAAGGCCACCAAAAACGCGTCGAACGATTGGAAAAGCAATGTTGCTAAAACCACGAAGGTCACCAGAGGAAGTCATGGCACCCCCACCGGTAGAAATGGAGCTTTGCTCCCTAAGTACTTGGCCAGCTTGGTTTTCAAGCATGCGTGACATGTTCTCTCTTTTGACTCCATCGAGTCCACGGAGAAGACCTGTGCGCGCCCACTTTTCAACTAGCCGACGGTTTTGGGAACCCAAGTGCCGTTGGCGGATTCCCTCTGTCAGTTGATCAAGTGAAAAATTCTTCATTTTTTATTCTCCTATAAATAAAAATTGATTTAAATCGAGTTAGTTCTTGTTCGAAATTCCCGCAAGAACAGCCCATCGATCTACCTCATTTCCATTGTTGGTCGCGCTTGCTGACCGGATTGATCTGGAAGACGAACCGAGCGTCCTAGCATTACGTCCCTCAGCCAACGACTTCTTGGAAGATCGCTTGTTCAGGGAAGTAGTCAAGCTCTTGTAAAGCAACTTTGCCTCACGAAGAGTTTTTGCATTATCCAATGCCTCAACAATTGCTCGTTGCTGCTTGGTGTTGAGATTCCTATTCTGCATTAACTTGTTAACATAAAGAAGCTTTGCATTAAACAGATTCATCTCAGTAAGTTGGGTCTTGAGGGTACCAACAGCCTTGCGGTACTCAACCAACTTACGCTTAAGAGCACGATTGGTGCGGCTCTCATTCATTCTTTTTTGCCGACGAGATTCAACAACAGGTTCCGGCACATCATCGGGACCCAATTCATCAGCCAAGGCATTAATGAGATCTTCCTCATCAATATCCAATATTACATCGCCAAGATCTTCAGCAGGTGATGGTACAAAAGTATCCACTGCCTCTTCTTGCTCACGAAGTTTACGCATGCGGTGTAATTCCCTGCGAAGAACGGCTTCATCGATTTCCAGGACTTCTTCTTCCTCGACATCAATTTCAATTTCCTCTTCACCGGCGGCTTCAGCTGAAACGTCTAGGCCTAGTGCATCACCAAGATCCTCAATGGCATCCTCGATATCTGCAACAGGCACAACTTCGCCAACGTCCTCAATGGGACTAGCCTCAACCTCAACCTCTTCCTCTTCAACTTCAACTTCCTCGTCTTGCTCCAAGAGCTCCTGCAAGTAAGCCTCCATTACCTCATCAGAAACTTCCTCTTCGGCGGCGCCTTCCTCGTCCTGAACGACTACGTCAACGTCCAAGTCCTCTAGGCTAGCCGAATCCTCCACTCCCAATGCCTCAATGTCATCTTCATCGAAAACAACATCGAACTCATCTAGATCTTTGTGATCACCTTCATATTGGCCTTCGAAAAGCCTATCAAACAAAGTGTTAGTTCGTCGTTTTGACATTTTTTTTATCTCCTTAACGATATAATTGTATTTCAAACGAATTTCCTCAGTATTCGCCGTACCTTCAGTAAGTATTACGTCTTGACGTAAACTTATCATTTCTTTTATCAACTGTGTGTAATATTTACGCACAGTCTCACGTAATGCGGAATTTTCACCAACATTCCCGATGTGTTTTACAAGGCGCTGTAAAACTTTGACATTACCAGATATTTTATCTAACGCCTCAGAAAGCCCGGTGGGACCATTCAATCTAGATGGATTCCTGATTAGTGAGGCCAATGCCCTTGCAGATTCTGCATTTAAATTCAAAAGTAAATCATCGTCCACTTCTTCATCACCTGTGTCATTTTCTACTTCCATATCACCGGTGGTCACTGCAATGCTAGCATCACCATCAACATTAATGTTAACAGTTTGAGAAGAATCGTCAACATCGGTCTCATCTTCTTCTATATCTAGCGCATCTTCTATGTGCCCATATATTTCTTCATCTCCCATTAATTCATTTTCAATTAAAGAACGAATCTTGGGTGCCATTGCATCTATGATTTTGTTTTTTGCATTTTGCTCAGCCAATTCCTTAAGCTTTTTAGCATCCGCAATTGCTTCATCGAACATTGTTGACATTAGTGTCTCCTCGTTTTAAAAGTAAATATAACAATAAAAACGTTTAATTCATTTACTTTTTTTTGTTTGTTCCCTCTGGTACCTTCTTTTACCGGCATGTTTTTTCCGCCGGCGCCGTTCGCCCTTGGGTATAAAAAAACGTCGATCCGTGACTTCTTTCACTATCCCCTCTTCTTTGCATTTTTTTATAAACCGCCTAATAAGCTGTTCCTGGGTCCTTATTTTACCACCCAATTTCACGCTTACATTCACCGGTGTTTTTTTCCCCACAACTACCACCTGTTTAAAATACTGTTAATGTTTAAATATTTTGTGTGTTTTGATCATGTATTCTTTGCATTATTTTTTCTATTTTAGCCAAAGTCATTTCATCATCACTTAAAATATCCTGTAATCTATATGCACCAATGCCTTCATCATAATCAACCGCAATCTGAGAGGGTGGAGGGGCGTGTGAATACCCTTGTTCAGTACCTGTACGTTTAGCCGCTGCAGGATCAATTGAAGGATTAGTTGAAGAGCCACCTGAAATTGCCTGTATTTTTTTACTCCACCCCGGAAAGGGAACAATACTATTTTTCATATATGGAAGCGAAGACTCTGAAACGCCCCCTATACCCGGAGTATTTCCTGCAACAAAATAAAAAGGATCTGTTTTATTTTTTGCCAAAGAATCAACCGGTAAATAACCCATGTTAATTTTCTTTACAAATACGTCCAATTCATCTTCATCCATGCTAGTTACGTCTTCACCATCCTCATAAAGATCTGGTGCCATATAAGGAAAATCAGAACCTGCATTCCTAGGTGCATTAAAACCGGTTGGATATAATTGACCATAACCTAACCCTTTTCTGTCGTCATAAAATACCGGGCTATGGTTTCGATAGGTACCATTAATATTTACCTTTGCTTTTTTTGGAATGTGGGGCATCTTACCCAACCTCGGGTGGTGATGTAGGTTCAAGTGTCATGCCAGATTTACCTTTTAAATACGTACCCAAAACATCCGGTGGTGCTTCATGATCTTGATAATTTTCCTGAAGTGACCAGCCAGGTGTACCTGGATGGAATGGATTAACAATTCTTTGTGCACCATCATGTGGGCTCACATTTGTTCCCTCACCTACAAAAGGTGATGATCCTATTTTTGCTGGTGAATTGGCGTCTTCTTTTTGTTCATCATTAGGGGCAGGTTGTGTATAAGGATCTGCGTTAGGAGCACTATTGAGGTTTGGAACAAATGAACTAAATGGATCACCTGCTTGGTACACATATGTATCACCGAGCCCAAAATCATAAGAAGGTGCACCTTTGTAATCGCGACTATATGGCACCGGGAAACCCCAATAAGAAGTAGATTCAGGCACATCACCCCTCATCACTTCTTTTGTAAATTTCAGGCTAACACTTACGTCAGTAAGATTATTCGTATTGCTAATATTGGGGTCACCATTAATGGGGCTGGCTGGAAATTGTTCTGAAAGCGCTGTGGAATTAGAGGTGGAATAACCATTAACCGGCCCTAAACTGGCTGCATCGGTTGGGTTATCAATTTCCACCACACCATGCTTCATTTATCCTATCCATCCGTATAGAGTGACTGGCCAGGTTGATCGGCAGGGGAGAGGTAATCCCCTAATTTAACGCTGGCAATTGCGTTCGATGTTTTAGATGGGTTCTCAGTACCAGCACCCTTACCAAACGTTCCGTTAGTGGGTTGTTGACCAAATCCTTCTGGCGGAGCCGGTATATCTGTTGGGTTTGTTGATCCTGGGCCTGGTGATGCTGGATTTGGAACGTACGGAGAAGCGGGATCGCCACCGCCGCCGGTCTTCACATTGTCCATGTCTGGCGCGCCACCAAATTTAGGATCAAATTCAGGAAAATCAGGATTAGAGCCTTTCCATGCAGATGAAGGTTTTTGCAGCACCGTCTCAAATTCGCCGGTAGCCTCATTATCATCATAGGTAATTGTCTTTCCAATAATCGGTGAAAATGTAAAAATCTTGCTCAGGGTTTCTGTATTAGATTGTGAATAACCATTCACCGGACCAAGGCCGCCTTCACCTTTATTAGGTTCCAGCATAGTTTGTTTTGAAGACATTTCTTTCTCCCGAAATTTAAATTAAAGTTTCTTAATAATTCTTTTACGTAATTTTTGTTTAGCCTCTATAATTCGATTGAGGCGTTTCTTGAGTTTTCCTTCCTTGATTTTCAAAGCTGACATCCACTCAACGTCATTCTCTAGGGAATCTGCCAACTCATCAGCAGGTACTTCTTCTACTTTGTCAGCAACATCAATAGAATCTTCTTCACCTGTTTCGAGAACTTCCATCATCTTTTTCTTTTCTTCCAACACCAATTTCTTAAGTAATGCCGGGGTTAGTTTTGTTTTCTTAGCCATTCCCTATCTCCTCCAATGAAAAAGCTATATGCATATACATATTTCGTTGAAAAAGTTTCTTTCTGTATTTTTTAATTATGGGAGTTTCTTCTCGGCGAATGCCAACGTTGCCCAATTCCCTGCAACGTCACCAAATGCATCTAATGATTCCCCAGAAGGTCCTGGGCCGGAGCCCATCATTTGTGAAGACATTCCTGGGTAACTCTCTGCAGATGTTTGTTCTTGCAGTGTGGTAACAGCAGTATCAGCTAATATTGATGCCATAACAGGATCATCGGTGATTTGCCCAACGGTGGATTGCACCTTTTTCTCAAATTTAATATTGTCAAGCGCTTGAGTTCGCCTAAGGTGTTGGTTTTCTAATTCAAGTTGTTTTTGTTCACGAAGGTGTGATTTTTTGATTTTATTTTCACCAATACCCTCTGATAGAATCTCAACCAGACATTCCTTAACAAGCGATTTTAACATTTTTCTAGAAAGCTTTGCCATTTTATTATTTTATTTCCAATCCAATATATCGTTAAATAGACGATCAACCCGATCGGTTTGATTAAAAACCTTTTTAAGATCTTCCCTTCTTACCTCACGGCCTTCTTTCATCATAAATGCGCCAGGAGTTGATGGTTCTGAAACAAAATCCCAACATATCAATTGGAAATCATCTTGTACGATATCATAATCGCCTTGCTGGTTTGTGGAACCAACACCTCGTGAAGATATACCTAATGTTACCCCAGATTCAACAAGGCTTTTGAGTATTTTGCCACAAGGGGTATCCAACAGTTCAACCACCCCGTAAACAACATCACCCTCCATATACGCCTCACGAATGATATGAGAAACGTTTTTTAATTCTACAACAGAACTATCTGGGTGATCGCATTCTCCTAGTGCACGATTTTCACGAATAAACTTTTGGTAGTTTCTAATTTCTCTCTCTAAAATCTCGCGTGGATAAACACGGCCATTTTGATTTAGGGTTTCCGCCTTTTGGAGAACACCTTTCATCATAATCTTACCATTGTTTTTTTCCATTGACTCCTTTATCATATCTTTGTTATATTCAAAAGGCGACCAGTCGGTAATTACTTTTAAATTAGCACTCACTTTGATTCTCCAAAAGTTCCTGTTTCAAACTTGATATAGTTAATAGGCGAGAAACGGTAGCATCATCAATTCTCTTTACCTGAAAATTTTCAATCTTTTTTATAACATTGCCTACTTTTTCATTTAATACTTCGTTCTTGCATGTTAAAGCAAATTCACGAATCTCATCAACAGCCAATTTTTTAAGAGTATTGTATTTTTCAATTTTTGCAGGATCATTTAATGATGTCTCAAACACGTATTGTTTAATAATACCTTTCTGTTCCTCATTTAAAGACTCACCATATTTTTTATTGAATTTTTCATTCATAATTTTAAGTGTCAATACGTTAATATCTTTATTGTCGTAATCCGGTGTTACAGAACCAGAGGTAGTACCCTCTGCTAGTAACCAATTTATGACATCATTTTCATATTTAACAACCCTGGCAATGTCTGCATGTTCCCTCAATCTCCAATCATTTAATAATGTTTGGATTGTGGCATAACTACGATATTCCTTAATACGTTGGTTATAAAAATTGGAATCATCCAGCGTATGATTAATTTTTTTAATTAACGCGGATTTTTCATGCCTAAGTTTATTACCGTCAAATTTTCTAGATGCATTTCTAGCATCCTCAAGAATCCTATTAGCCAATGCCTCCCGGGGAACACGGGTTTTTACTAGTGCATTAAACAATCTAAATTCACGATATAATTGACTCCCCGGTTTAAAACATTCTCTAATTATTCTCAACGTTATCCTGGCTTTTACATAATCTTTTTCAAGCACAGCTTTGGACATATATTTTGTTAATTGTTCAAATATGATCCCGACATTTCGTTTTTTATTGTGAGATCCTTTACTCATTTTCATTCTCTCCGTCTGTGGCTACATCTTCCGCCAACAATGATGATACCTTTTTTTTCAATCCAAGTTTTTTCCCAAGATTTCCTAAAGTATTCTCCAATTCAAAAGTCATTTTTGCGTTTTGACCAATCTTAGTATCTAAATAAGTATTCATAAAAGAATCTTCCAATCCCTCCCCAAACGGATTTTTCAAAGACTCTGCATCATAAGGCTGATTCATCGAATCTTGTTTCCTGGCAGGACCGCCAACACTGGCCATTTTTGCAAGATTAGGCATATGGGTAGAGGCCGGTCCGGAAGTTACTTTTCGGCTTTTCCTAAGAGGCTCGTTAAAAACATTTCTAATCTGTTTCTCAGCCTTGGCAGGTGCGTCTAAATCGCCTAAGGACAATTTAAGGATATCATCATCATCTTCCTCATCATCTGTCTCGTCGGTTTCATTAATTTCTTCCGACGATTTTGCTATCAATAATTGACCTTGTGGTTCATCAGCCGAGAATAGGCCTCCGCCTGCTTCTCCTTCTGGTTCAGGGGCACCGGCTTCAGGTGATTCAGCTGAAACATTCTCTAATTCTGAATCTCTTACTTTATCTTCTTCACGACCTTCTTCAATCCTTTCTACCTCGAGATCTGTAAGGCCCATAACATTTTTGCGTATCCAGTATCTGTCTACCACACCTTCAGGTGCTGCGGCGGCAATTTCAAATCTTGTCCTGATCAATTCCAATTTTTGTTGTTGGGCAATTGATGAAGGATTAGATAATGCCAATTCAAAATCAATCAAGTCATCCCCTTCATAACCATGACAATAAAGGTGAATCATTGCTAATTTATTAAGTTCAGAAATAACCGTTTTTTGAATACGTTGTATTGAACGTGAAAAACGAATGTCTTCCTGTGCCAAGGTTGCCTTGGCACCGACTTCTTCATCATAACCTAAATATGCCCTAGGGATTTTAAGTGCAGCAAAAAGCTTTTTCTGAATATATTCCACATCCTCGATGGCGGCGGTGTTTTGACCACCCGCCAATGTATCAATCCTTGTTCCTGATTCACCGCCACGAACGGGAAGAAAATAATCTTCATCTACACTAAGCGGATTGTATCTTAAATCAACCTTGCCCGTTGTTTTATCCACCACCTGACTACGTTTAAGACTTGTTTGTGCCTGTTGTAAATAAGTCGCAACATCCTCAGGTGGGACGTTACCAACATCAATATAAAAAACACGCCGTTCAGGTGCACGAATAACACGATAAACCAACATGGCATCTTCAATCAAGATAAGCTGACGCCAAATTCTACGCGCTGATTCCAGAACGCTTGTACCATACGGAAGAAAAGCATCGTTACCTAAAAGCCTAAAATGACTAACTTGCCAATTCTCCAATACTGTATTTCCCTGAGTCATCCACCTAAAACGCACAGCCGCGGGGTTGTTGGGATCAAAATTTTCTTCCCTTTCAATCTCTGAAATGGCAATTGGAAATGCATTAATAACCCCATATTCAGGTGAGATATCATTAAAAAGAAAAAAGTCTCCATATTTACACAGGTTTCTAACCCACATAACCAAATTGAATTCAACATTTAGGATGTCATAAAAAAGATTGTCCAGCAATTCATGAATACGCCTGTTTTCCGAGTATATATGCAAAACTCGTCCGCGTTCATCAGGAGAAACAGTTTCCTCGGAGTATATGTCAAGTGCAGAAGCAATCTCAGGTGTAGCCTCCATTTCACTGAAGTCACTATACCTTGACATTCTATCAAAAGCACCATAGGCACTTAAGGTACTATTATAAACATCGCTGTGAGCGCGCTGGAATAATTCAAGGGCTGTACTAGCACCTGGTTCGGCAAAATTACGTACTTTACGTTTAATTATCGGGCCGGCACGAAATAATTGTGTCAACCTCTGAAATAGGTTTTGGGTTTGTCTTGGCATCTCTTTCCTCTTAAACCATAACTATTTTACTTATATTGCAAAATATTTAAACCTTAAACTAACCAGGATAAATCTCCATATACAGGATGATAACTACCACTAACCGGTGCAGGCGTTTCATTCAATATAACGGGAAGGAATGGATTCAATCTTTTCTGTACCCATGGACTCTCATGTGATACTTGATTTTGTGTCTCATTAACCTTCATTGCATCTAACATGGCTTTGTTAACATCAACCGTGTATTTATTGTAAGAAGGTGTGGTATCATATAACCAAACCCCAATAGCGACTGACATTACAAGATCATCATTTTTTCCTTTTTGTGCCTGTGCCTTTGCACCTTTCCAAACAAATGTTTTTAATTCTTCATATAATCGGGAGGAAGGAATTTTAAGTTGACGGTTTCTTATCACTTCCTCCAATTTGGTAAGAATCTGGTTACGGCTTTGGCCCGAGGTGGTAAAACCTATTTTGTGTAAATTGCTTTCCCCTGAATACATGCTAGCATAACGATCTTTTTGTTTCTTAAAATATAAATTAGGATATCCTAATTCTTGCAATTTCATAATAACCGCATAGCCGTAGGTGTTATTTTCAGGACACATTAATGCCTTATTATAGCGCATACCAGCTTCATTTAAAAGCAATGCAAACTGATCAGGGGGTAATTTACCTTTATATTCTGCAACAATCTCAGATTCCATCGTGTCAATTACATGAAACGCAGAATAATCTGCGGCATCCCCACGTGCAATATCTGCAGAAATAATATACCTGTGCTCTGTTAATGCATATTTCCAAACCCATACCCCCATATCAGGGCCCCATTTTTCCAGCGGGTTCTTGACACCCACCCTAATGTATTCAAGGTCATCGGCGGTTAGAAATGTATCACCACTGGCTGAAAAATCACATAAAAATTCTTGAGCCACTTGCTTTTTAGAAAAACTTTTGGATTCATTTTCAAACCATTCTTCATCATGTTCCGGATGAACCCACCATGGTAATTTAATAGGGTTAAACTCATTTTCTCCGGCTTCAGCTTTTACATATAATTCATGGTATTGTCCTCCCACACCATTAGGGGTGGATAAAACAATAGACCTACCACCTGTTGAGATTGTAGGATATAAACCCATCCATAACTCATCAAAATTTCTAACAAAAGCTGCCTCATCCACAATCAATAATGATAACGCCTCTGAACGACCTGCATCATCTGAGGTAGGTACCGCTTTAATTTGTGAACCATTACTGAATTCCAACGATTGTTTATTATTGGAAACTATTTGTGGAAGAACCAACCATGGTGGCAGGTTTTTTAATGCAACCTTAACTTTTTTAATGAAATTTTGTGCAACTGCCAATTTAGTTGCAATGATTAAAATATTCTTATCTTTATAAAAAATAGCCAACCAAACAGCATATGCAGCAGAAAGAGTTGAAATACCTAATTGCCTAGATTTCAAAATAATATTGAATCGATGATCAACAAAATCCTTGAGACAATCATTCTGAAAACTGTATGTTTTAAAGGGAATAAGCCCCCTTGTGGGGTGCTGAATTTGTACATATTTATTTAAAAAATAAACAGGATCCTTACCACATTTGAGTATCTCTTTTACTTGGCGTTGTTTGGTAGTCAAAGCCATTATGCATCAACCTGAATATCTGCAAATCTCCTATAATACGCAATTTTTCTCGGTGAATTGGTGGTTGCCTGTATCAATTCCAGATCATCACGATTTGATAATTCCTTTGTATTAAGATCATCACCGGTTTGATTTTTAAATTCATCCTTAAGAAGTTTTAAAACATTCTTCAATCTTTGCATAGACTCATCAACTAAAACCACCGTCTGATCACGCATACTGCGTTCACTGGCAAAATGAACAATTGTTGAAAACCTTAGGGACAACATATCACCTTGTAACGTATAGGTGATACCACTCTGTCCATCACCACCTTTACCTACAGAAAAATCCAGTATGTTCCCAATCGCGTTAATTTGTTCGTTATTTAACATTTTTCTCTCCCTATGCGTATAATTATCACATCATACATCACTTTATCCTATATGTTGGTTGATTCATGAGAAAGTTCACATGTTCATCCACTTGTTCCTTTGTTGGGCGCCATCCATCCATCCACGCATGCCTATTGCCTTGTGCCCATTGAAACATGCAACTTTGACAACATTTATATTTATCGTAGGAAATTGTATCATTAATATCTTTCATCAAAAAACCGCATATGCTACAATCCACCACAAAATCAACTATGATCTCTTGACCTTTAATTATTTTAATGTTTGGAGATACTTCCTTTATTATTCTACCACCAAAATATGTATTCCATTCCTCACTCATAAACAATCTTTGCATCCTTACCGACACTGGTTATATCTAATACATTATCCACCGCGTCCTTAACTGCATCAACATGTGATATAACCATAATATTTTTAAACCACTTCTTTAAAGAATTCAATAAACGATTGCATGCTTCAACATTCATTTCATCCAAAGCACCGAACCCTTCATCAATAATAAGCATATTAGTCTTAGGTAAACATGAAATATTTATTAACGCAACCCGAATGGCCAGACTAGCCATCATCTTTTCCATTCCTGATGCACATTCAATTATGCGTTGAGAATCCCCGTAATTAATAACAATATCCATATCATTTGAACCGGATTCAGAACTTAGCTCAACCGTAAAGCCCACAACGCCTTGTAGGATTTTAGATATCTCTGCATTAATAATAGGTAATTGAGATGTTATAATTTGCAACGGTATACCTTTTTTGGAAAATGCACCCATCATAATATCATAGCAACGCCATTCCTCGTACAATTTCCCGTATTTGATCTTTTCGCTCTGTGAAGTTTTTATTTCCTTTTGCAGAAGTGCAATAGATTCAGAGGCAGATATCCTTTTGGCGTCAAGTTTTGCTATTTTATCACGCAAAGCCTGAATCTTTCGGCGTAAACTGGAAACTGCTTTGGCATTTGAATCAGAGGAAACGCGTAATTTCATACTAGACAAATTGTTTTCAGATTCTGACAATAATTTACCGGCTTTGCTTTTTTGTGTCAACAATTGATTAAACAACATTTCGTCCCTTGAATCCTCTAATAATAATTCTGCCTCTTGCTTTAAAACATCATCATATTTATCAATTTTTACCTGTAATTGCTGGTCTTCTATTTTTTTCAGTGCACGCCTACTAGCCCTTACGTTGGATATTAATTCATTCACTGCCTTTTGTTGTGATTCCATCAAAGACTTGTTGGAATGTGAATCCTTAATAAATTTACACGTAGGGTATTTATCCCCGCACGGTACCTCGCCCAATCTTTTTACGGATTTTTTTTGCTCTTTTAAGATTGTTTTTTCTTTTTCGTGAACATGTTCCAATTCTAATAAACTCTTCTCCAAATCTCGTTGGATCTCTAGTTGTTCCTTCAGTTCATTTATTGGAAATTGTTCCTTAAGGGTGCTGATTCTTTCAATTTTTAAAAGATTTTCCTCCCTTCTTTTTTCCATCGCCTGTATTTTTTCATTAGAAATAGCTAACGTAGAATTAATCTTTTCAATTTTTTTTACCTGATCGTCAACATCCCGTTGGGTAACGGCATCTTTATCTTTGTGTGTTGCCAAAGTGATGTTTAATTCCTCCAAATTGGCACGGGCATCTGCATATTGACTATCTAGCTCTTCCTTCCGTAATTGTTTGTTTATTACCCTATCTTCTTTTTCAGCAATTAAGGTATCCCAATCTTTATCAGGCACATTTTTTAGCATCCCTTTAATATCCGCAGAATCTTCTTTTGCAAGGTATGCCATCTTCTCAAATACATCAAGATCCAAAAATTTATTTAGAATTGCCTTTCTTTGTGTTGCACGATTCTTGATAAAGGTATTCATCTCACCCTGGCTAGCAAGTGATGTAAGAAGAAAATCATCTGCAGTCCCAACCAAAGTTCTCATTGTTTTTTCAGTTTCACGACGCTGTTCACCATTTAAATCCTGGATAACTTCACCGGCAGAATTCAATCTAGACAAATTAAGGTGTGTAACAGCATGAACTTTACCTGCCCTGGTTTGGTGTTTAACAGATTGACGCTCAGCCCTATATAGATTACCGTTCACCACAAAATCCACTTCCCCGAGACAATGACCTTTTCGGGAATTTATAACATGTAAATTTTTGATAGGACCACGATCTGTGGTATTAAATAAGGTGTACATCAGCGCGCCTGCAATGGATGATTTACCCGATCTGTTTTTACCAAAAATACCGGTGATCCCATTTAAATTATCAAAATTTACTACATTCTCTTTACCATAAAGAAATAAGTTGTCAAATTGCAATCTCTTAATTGAAAAACGTGTATTCCTAACAGTCGATTCTTGGGTTGCTAATTGATTAACGTATTTAGTGACTAGCTTTTCAATTCTTTCCCATGTATCTAGAGATATATCACTTTCTGAATAATAATTCTTTAAAAGCTTGACATGTGTTTTGGGATCACGTAAATCCTCATGAAATATTTCACCATCAGCAGTTTGAATTGCAGAACGGAATTCATCATGTTGTTCATATTTAAAAACAATCTCGTAAGGCTTTTTTTCCTTTTTTAATGCAGCATACAGTTGTTTAATTTCAGCCTGTGATATCAAATCATTAGCACGAATACGGTACCGTGATTCATTAGGGTGTTGACGCGCTGCATCCAATATAGTCTCCGCGTCGCCGTCCCAATCCAATGTCACAAATGGGTGTTTATGAATGACGGGATAAAACGTGCTTTTAAAATTATCCCTATCATCAATCTCCCAATATAAAAACCCTTTTCCAGGATCTTCTCCGTAATTCTGTTGGATTGTACTCCCGCAATATGCAATACGTTTTTCGTCATCCAGATATTGAACTTTGTGAATATCTCCCAAGAATGCAAAATCAAAGCCGTCAAAAAAAGCTGCGTCAACCTCACCATCTATTTGCCAATCAATATCAGTTGCAGAACCTTGCACACCACCATGGTACAAGGCGATATTGATTTCACCTTTCACCGGTTTTACATCTTCCCAGCCTTCTTCGTCAAAACACGAAAACACCCCCCAGTTAATTCCGGCAATTCCGGTTGGGTATATACCAGACTTTTTGTAAAGATGAATTCTAGGGTTATCTAGTGCCTTGATAATAGGTGTAATTGCATCCTGGCGGTGTTTATTGAGAACCAGGCCGTCATGATTGCCCAAGATAACATGAGTGGGTGCCAATTCAGCCAAACCTGTAAACCACCAATTCAAGATATCGATCAATTCAGGTGAAATCCCCTGGGTTTTTGAATGTACAATGTCACCACCCACATAAATGACATCAGGTTTCAATTCTGCAACTTGACGAAACATATCCTCAAAAGATTCCCGGTATTCCTTATGCCGAGTTAATCCTCTAAAATGTACGTCTGCTATGTGTACACAACTAAATTTCATATTAATCCTAAAATATTGTACCACTCTTGATTTTGCTGATCATGTGATAAAGCCGATCGGCGCGCTTCCAGGCAGGAGCGATTTTTCTTCTTTCTTCAAATATTTTCTTTGTCATGGAGCCTACATCATCATATCCTGTCACATCCATCATTCTAACTGTTACACCAAATTCACTTAACAATTTCGCAAATTGATGTGATTTTTTTGCAGCATCCGGATCCAATGCCAATAAAACCGGTGTTTGGTTTTTAACAATTTTCTGAAATATTGCGTGATCCTGTTGAAAACTAGATCCTAGGATGCATGTGGCATTTTTATTACATTTCATTAAATCAAATGGACCTTCAACTAAAGTTAATTCATTATCCCAGTCTATATTAAGATCATTAAAGATAACCTTTTTTTTAGGAATTTTAGAATTAAGATATTTCATAGCCGAAGTGACGTCAATTGTCCTTGCCACCGTGTAATTAAGTTCGCCTTCACTATCAAAAGAAGGCATAATCAAACGCCGACGATAGCGGCCACGCAAGCATGTACCTAATTTATAATACCACAGGTCTCTCTCTTCCAGATCACGAGAAACAGCGTATTTCAAAACAGCCAATGCATCAGGATCAATGCACCGATGGGAAACCACATCCGTCAAAGGAACAAACCCGTTAGGTAATTCAACACTGAATTCAGGATCAATGTCATCATTCTTTGATAACCTTAGTTTTCCCCCAAAAACACTTAAACATTCATTAACCAAAGCCGGTTTGTATTTGCGGATTAAATTGACAGGTGCACGCCCCTTAACGTCACATACCCAACAATGATAATCACCTGTATCCAATTTAAAAACAAGCTTTTTTTTATTACTACCTTGCTTACAACAATTTGGGCATTTGAAGGCATAATTAATACCATCATAGCTTCGATCATTTTGCCCAAATGCCTTACGTAAAAAAGAAAGCCTGGAATTTACATCTGTCATCTTATAAAGATAAACTATTTTTTTTATATGTTCAAATCATAAGTGGTGGCAACTGCTATCACATATGCATCTGCCATGTCAAAAACGGAATTATCAAAAACAACCTCACCTTTTCTCGGGCCATTCTTTAACGTTTTCATCGGCCATTGGTAACCCGGCTGTTCTCTCTCAATTCGATCTGAAACCCAGTCATGAATTTGGTTTTTGGTTGGTTTTCCACCGTGATTTTTTCTAATAATACGGATTCCCAATGTTTTTCTAGCTGCATTAACATTAAGGTGACGCGGCTTTAAACCGAAAACCTGGTAGCTCAACAAAGAAACTATCCCATTAAACCGCGCTAACACCGAAAGTGTTTTGGCTGATGATAAACCCGGCCTAAATGCCTGTAAGTTTTCCTCAATCGATACCCATTTAATCTTGTATTTTTTTACCAACCCACGAAGACATTTTTCCACCGCGTCGGCCTTTTGATACGTATCCTTGATTTTATGAAGTGGTATACTACCAATGTCGACCATCTTTCCGGAGGGTTCCACAATGCACCAACCCGTACAAGAGGTGCTTACATCTAATCCTAATATTAAATCCATCAGAAATCTATTTTGACCCTAAAAAATAATTTATCATTATCTCTCTTGATCACCGGCTGAGCAAGATTTGTTCTTGCTATAATATTAAAGTTATCATCATGAAAGTTTAAACTGGTGATGTAGGTGAAATTTAAATTTTCATCACTTACATGATCCGAAGGTAATAATGATTCATAGGTTGGGTTGGAAGATGAGGCAAACATATGTGCCGGCGCAGGGATCATTACCTCCAAAACGTGCACATTTCTTTCACCTTCAAATTCCAAACGAAATTGTTCTCCAGGCGCAATTTGTGTACCCCCGCCACCTTCTCCAGGGGTCTCATCACCCGGTAAAAACCCAATTATTTCACTAAATTGAGCACCATTTCTTCCCAATGTATATAAGTGAGGTGATTTTATTACCGCGAGGCCTTCTTCATATATAATGTCCCCAACATTATTCCATGTAGCATGAGGAGTCTTGCAATCAGCCCTGTAAATGTTTCCATGACCATCATCCTTGAGGGTAACCGATAAGGTGTTTTTAAAATCTGCATTCACCGTAGACTTCACTAATCCCACCCTACCGGTGATTGTCATTGATTTTTTCCTTACCCTGTCACCATAATACAATTGTGGTATTATGAAAAATGTAACCATATTACTACTGGTGTCAAGTAATTCATAACCAACAGATGTTATAATACCACCCTTTTTTTCAAATCCTATCAATGCATCATCTGGGTTTGGACCATAGCCTAATCCGCTAATAAAACCAACTGGAAATAGATTTGTTAAAAAAGGTGTTGGACCTGCTAACGAAGATAAATTTGCCCATTTTTCTGCATCTGATAATTCAGGTAAGCCACTTTGTTTTAACAGCATATTATAACGTTGCAACATTTTATTACCCGGGGGTTGCCACATTAATTCACCTAGATTAATCAAACTTAAATCTAGATATCCGGCATCAGTGGTGTATTTATCAAGCATGCTTCCTGAAAGTGGCTTGAGGTATTGGGTTGTGTAATCCAAAAAGTGTTGTTGCTCATTTGTTAACCCAAGTTGCCTAGTTATAGAACCGGTCAACAATAAGTTAAAATCGGGCCTAAAATAACCATTGTCATTTGGCATAAGCAACCCATTGGCTTTTGCAACGCGTTCCACCGTTGCCGGTAGATTAGAACTGTCTCCCATACCTAATAATGTGTGATATGGAAGCGCATAAGGGCCCGCCAGGCCGGCAGGCCTGGATATCCAGGTGCCAAACCCATCTGAATAATATGTACCGCCTGATGGGCTAGCCTCTGTGGTAGGCCAGTTTCCTTCCTGATTAATTGATGCAGTAAGATTATAAAGGCGTGGATATATCCCTTTACGTAAATTTGGTAAACCTTCACATGCAAAATTTCTCACAAAATTCTGTAAATTGATTTGCAGGATATTGTTCGTTAATGACAAAGGTGCATTAAATGGATCAATTGTAGTTTGAATCGGCATACCTGTTTTCATTTTAAGGGGTACAGTACCTGCATTATAAAACGGGGTAATTGGTATGTAACGATATGGTGATTCCTTTACAAAAAGAACGGGTAAATAAAACAAAAGTGTAGCCCATGTACTAAAATCATTTTCATCGAAACCCCTAGGACGCGTGCTCACATTTGTTTTACCCTTCACAATGTATGCAGAAACCTGTGATAAAGATTGACGATTAAGCGTAGAATGACTGGGCCCGAATTGGCTCCTAAAGCCCCTATTCCAAATTCTTATTTCGTGAACTTCAGCACGAAGATCGTGGCGGAAACCAAAATTAGAAGGATCTGCAGTTGCCGGGGTGGCCTGTATAATCCCTTCGCCTCGGGCTACGCGACTATTGAAAAAATCTGCAATTTGATTCCCTTCTACCGAATTATTAGGCCCTTCATAAAAATTGCCCAAAAATAGTGCATCAGGATCAGAACGATAATTATTGCTGGGTCTTTTTACTGCAAATGTTGTTGTGACATTTAAACTCTTTGAAGGAATAAAAAATTTAGAATCTACATTTCCATCAATAACAAAAGAACCCATCCTTCTATTGGTTTGGGTATCCCAATTAATGGAAATGTGATGCCAGTGATTGTGTTTAAGTGAAGCACTAGACTCAAATATAAGATCATTCGGAAAAGAGCGTGTTGTTCCCCCGCTGTTGTTAGCAGCGCCCAACGTAACGGATGATGGTGCAATTTCAGCACTGTGACTTAATTGTAAGAGCAATTTAAAACGTGATGGTTTATTTTCTAAATCCCTCTCACTTCCTGTTACCAAGGATACCGCATAACACGAAGACATATGTAATATGGTTCCAGCCTTGAAATGACCCGTATGATCTAAATCATTATAACGAGGATTAATCCAGAATTCAAAATTAAAACCACTCGATATAGTCCTGTAAGGTGCTGCAAAAACACCACCTGTAGCTACTGATGATGTAAAAGCAGGATAAATTAAGGCTGTTCCATTAGTGGGATCTGAGAGACTTTCATGAAGACCATGGGCAGCATTTAATGAACTAGTGAAAAAATTCAAAGAATTGTAGTTTGTATAAGCCCAGTTTAAATTATGATACTGGTGCTTATAATCCTCATATAATATCTTCCTAATGTTATTTTTGGCCAAACTAGCAGACGAAAAATTAGGGGTAGGCCTAGATAGTGCTATTTCTACCTGTTGTTGTTTTCTAGAAGCTGGGCCTTGAATTTTCACCAATTCCAGGTAATTTTCCAACAACGTTGATATATCTGTACCATCCGGAATAGGATCTGGTAATAAACCCATAGCCTTCAATGTTTCCAAAATGGTGGTTAAATTATCTGCCCCAAAATACACATTATCGGCGTCCTCCACCGTATAATCGGCATCCTTTTCAATATCAGAACGCTGAGCATACACATAAATCGAACCGGTTACCCCAACGGAACTGGAGGCAAACATTCTTTTTGGATTCACCTGTAATGTTACAGTATCAAAATTTTTAGGGGCTAACCCAATAACTGACATTATATCACATGCCTTGTAAATACACTAGAAATCTAATCTCACCCTAAAAGTTATATCCTTTTGATCATTTTTCTCCACTGGGCGTGATAATTTTGCTACCGCCAACAATGTATCAGATGCATCATACAAACCAATTGTAGTTGGCATTGTAAATGCACGTGTAGTTGGATCATTGGCGTCTAACACTACTATGTTATTTACACTATCCACGTATGTAGGATTGGCAGAGTAATTAAATTCATCTGCTGATGCACGGCAAAATATTAAAGTAGAGTTTATGGTAGTTTGATTTTGGAATGTCATTGCAGTTAAAGCAGAACCTGATTGAAATCTGCACCCTGCAAAATGATCAAGTATGTTATCCATGGATGCAGATACCATGAAATCAGGAATAAATTTTGACGCAGGATTATTGGCTGTAACACCCATTACTGTTTTTCCGGCAGCAATGGAGGCACCGTCAATTGTCTGTGCGGCAGAAATTGCATCAATAGAACCACTGCAACGTTGACTACCTGAAATTACCTTTGCCATATCTAAGATGGCACAACCTTGGTCATAATATACCAACCCAACACTGTTCGATGCATTAGATGAATCCACAAGTCGGCCGACGCGGCCACCAAACACACTTTGCTGCTTGTTTTGTGAAGAACCGACATCGGTAATTATCATGGCGCTACCGGTTGACGTACTGTCAATATTACCACCAATTGTCTCGCCTGCACCGAATGGTGCCAATCCACCAGCAACAGATGCAGTAGAAAATAATTTCAGTGCAAACGTTTCTGGTTTAATGCTATCACGAGCAAACAATCTTTTAAAACTTAAAAATAATGCATTATCAACCCTATCGCTGGTTGTGGTTGAGTTATAAGGCGCATAAAATGCATTATTAGCGTTTCCTAAAAGGTTTTGCGCAAATTGCCTGTAAACATCAACTTTTTCACGCATCATTAATGATGTAGAAGGAAATAACAGTTTACCGTTTGCATCCTGTCCTGTCGAGGCAGTTAAAACAGTACTGCCTGAATAGTAAAGACCCATGGTAATATCAAAAATTGCATTGGCTGTTTGCAACGTATAATTTTGATCATATATTGTTTGAAAAAGCGAAGAAGTAACACCAGGCCCCAAACCACCTGTAACAAAAACTTGTGCTTTTTTACGGGTGGTACTTCCTGATATATCAGCCTGAACTATATCAATAAGTTGGTTAAGCGTAGATCTTGAGGCTTTGATATCACTACCAGGTTTCAACGGTTTAAAAATTGCCATTCTATATTCCTTTCTTTATCTTATGCAGCTGTTGTGTTCCGGATTTGTACCTCAATGTTGGCTTGAGCACCGGTGAAAAACCCTTTTGCATTAATGTAGGTTCTTATCATATTCGTATCGTTATATGTTGCATAAACATTAAATTGATTAATGGGACGCGTTGCCACGGAAAAAGTGACCCTGCTCCCTCTTTGACTAGTTGGTTGCCCTCCGGCATTTAATAAATATGTTGCAATATTATCAGTATCAACTACCGGTGTTTGGCCGGGAATATATAAAAATCTATTTTGCATTTTAATTTCATATAATCCATCATATAACTCCGGGCCAATTGCCGCAGATGTGGACATTGATTGTGCAATTTGGACGGACCTTTTATTTGCTGACACATCCGAGGCAACTGTCATTGACAATAGGGAGGTATTTCCTTCCAATGTTACCTGTAATGACGGCAATCTAATCAAGGTGTTAGAACTCAGGCTTAATAATTTATGCTTTATCGCCAAATTACCATGAGTCTGTGCTTCAAATACGGGGGTATTTTTTATAATTTTCTCTTTTCCCACCGTGGTACCAAATTTTTTAATTATGGTGTAATCAACTTCATCATCGCCTAAAGCAAATTTAGTAATAGCAAACGATCCATTATTTAAAGCCATGGCTCGACGACCTGCATCTGTTAAAACCGCGTCTATTAAAACATTATTGGTTGAATTATCTAAAAATCCCATTTAATTCTCCTACATACTGACAATAATTATACACCAAATAAATTCAAGCCTCAATTGTTAAGATAAGCTATAAAAAAACAAAAGTTAATAGACTTTAAAAACCCTTAAGGCCACATAAGCTGTTTTATGTGATGCTATCAAATTTTCTGACATATAATTCCAATGCTTGTGTTTGATGCCTATCAACATTTGTGATTTGCATAATATATCTTCCAAAAGCATCGCTTTCTGTTTGTGCATCTTCCTCTATTTCTTGGTATACAACATGTTGTAAAGATTCCCCGTCAACTGTTACGTCCATACAATCCGGATCAAATCCCACAAACATTTGATCATAATTACTCACTGATATTAAGTCTGTCGTTAAATTAGTCACCCCGGGAAGTGTGCTAACATTTTCTCTCACAAACCAATTTGGGTACGGTTCAGGGGCATCGATTGGTGACATTAACTCCACTTTCAATTTATTTGTAAACCTGTCAAATGATACCACATATTGCGCCGAATAATTACTGAAACTCCCAAATAAATCACCTGCCACCACAGCGTATATATAGGTGCTATCCATATCAAATTCAGTATCCACATAAAAAGTTTGAGGAAATTTCATTTTTTTAATCAATGAAGGCCTAATCCATGCCGTGACAGGTATTTTCTGTGAACCACACCAGCCCATGGGACTAAAATCATAAAACGCCAACAATTGAAATGGTTCTGCCAAGGTTTTTCTTCTATAGACCTTAAAATATGCAACATCCCCCTGGCGTTCGGGCGGAAATCCCCAATGAAAAGTTAACTCATCACGATAATAATCCCACACAAATTTAAGATCCCTGGGTGCTTGTGGGGGAGGATCAAACTTAGAAGGTTTAGAACAATCCACAATCATTGCATAACCTGGTTTTGACATAACCAGAATGCGTTGTAAATATAAACCACCTGACACTACATCATATATGGGCGCATCAATTAATGCCAATGTTCTAGGCCTGTATAAATAAATTGCACCCACCTTTATTTTTGCATCAATTCCCTGCAGGTGATAAGGTGAGCCAAATACGACAGTATCCCTCCTTTGCCATGCAGTACCTACCAATGCACCGTCTTGAGACAAGAGTTCCACTAGTTCAAATTTTTCTATCAAATAACCTGCAGCTTGAAATTTCCATTCCAATGGTGTGCCCGGAGGCAGTTGGCCTATAACCTGGGTTTTGTATTTATCTTCTAACAGATCCTGAATCAAGGGAATCTGTAAATCATATTCTGCTAAATTCATCTGCTCAGGATTAAAAAATGCACGAGCATTTGTTTGAAATTGAGACAAAAATTGCAAATCATCACAGATCACATTTGAAAATGGGCCCGAAGGTTTAGATGACATACGATTGGCAATTTGGTGCGCAAATTTTCCATTAAGCTGCCCATAATGCACAACACGAGAAAACGTTTCTTCCTCTGCCAAATAGTCGCCGTTTTCAGGATCCCAAATTTTGACATTAGGATTTGACATAGCTGCATTAGTGGCATTATCAACAAATGCAGCAGTTGTTTCTAACTCATCGTTGGCCAAAGTATGCTCTTTATCTGACGTTTTAAGATCAGCTACTAAATCTTCCAGGCCGGTTTTGGGATCACCTGCTTCACCTAGCAAATACTTTATTTCACCACCCATAACCGCCAATTCAATCAATTCTTGTGCCGCGTTATTATCTTGCAATGCAAAAGAAGTATAAGGAACACCGGAATAACCTAATTTTGAAAAATATGATTCATCAACCAAGGTATCAAAATTGGCACGTATAAGTGCCTCCATTGACTCAACGGTAATTTGAGCGGGTTCATTAGGCATAGGTAAAAAATCAATACTAAGATCTTGAGCCGGTGTGCCAAAATTGAATAACACAAATCTAGGAACAAATGAAAGAAAATCCACTAGATTAATAATGGGTTCACCATTTTCCGGAATAAGGTAACCGGAGAAATCAAGCACCGTATCACCACCGGATAAACCCAGTGCTTCCTGTAACGCCAGTGATTTTGGTGTTCCATCAAATAAACCGGAATCATTTTCACATTCATCCTCTGTATGTTTATTATAAAACCACTCTGCACTAAATCCTTTTGGTTTAGGTATCTCTAGGACATTAAGAGGAATTCCGGGAAATGAAGTTGCATTTATATAATCTTCATTTACATATCCGTCAGCAACTGCATCCGGGCCTATAAAGCCTGCCTTGATACCCGCCAATACGGCCGCTGCTACTTTTGGAGGTGTTGTCATTTATATACCCCACATCGGGTTTTGGTGTATTTGTTCCACTTTATCTTTTTCCACCAATGATATTGTTACAAAATATTGATCCGCTAAAAGATTGTCTTGACCAGCCCCAAATTGTGAATGTTTATAAACATATATAGTCTCATCCGGATAAATTGATTCATATGCGCTAACCGCTATTGTGTCATCAATTAATACATTTTTTACATTTTCAATTATACCATCAGTCACATAGGATGTAATTACATCCGGATCATTTTGGGACTCACGAATTATAAATCTATCTACATCCACGGGAATAGCAAACACCCTATCAAATATCTTCATTGAAGTGGCTTGAGAAAATAGGTTGGTGGATTGAAAAGCAGCAGATGAAAGCATTAACTTAATATTGTCAAATTTCGCAGTAGTGAGATTCGTTGCCGGGCCTAAAACATTGTGATTTGCCAATTTAACCGGATGCAATAATTTTGATTTATCAACTACACTGTTCCATTCTGGGGATACCCCTGGATATTCAGGATCTGCGTTGCTGCCTGCACCTTTGTGATTCTCACCGGCCAGTGCGGCAGGTATACTGGGTATATATACAGCTGTTGAGAATGGGTGTGCCATTAATGTAGAGGGAAAAATTTCACCGGTGGACACCATATTTGCAAAATCCTTCGGGGTACCTTGTTCACCAGGTGCCGGAAGTGCATTACCTTTTGCAACCTGCGTCAAAAATGCCACTGCATCAGTTGTCACATTTAAACCGTTTGAAAAATCATCATATGCATGTGTATATGTCATCTCATCCAATTCCATACCATACATCGAACGATAATACCTACCAAGTAATTCACTTACAATGTGATTTTTTAACAGTGATTGTTTATTGGTAGAACTCAACATATCCCAATATTGCTGAAACAAGAAATCCTTTTGATACATTGAAGTACCGGTTGGATTATTAAGTAAATTATTCCCCAAACCTGTTCCTGATACCCCACCAAAGTTATTGACAAAGTTAGGGGATCCACCTGCAAATGTGAAATCCGACGTCGGTTGTGTCATCGGCACAGTCAGGTAACGTGTAAATCTTGTATTTTCTAATATTTCATCAAAATTCTTGGGGGATAAAGCTGTAACGCCACCTGTAGGGGTGTCAAACCATTTAATCGCAGGTAATTGACTATCAATTAAAAACATGTTCATATCAAACAAATAAACCAAAGGTTCAAACACCAAAGACGATCTTGCATGATCTTTACGATGAACCTGTACTTGTACGATGGTTGAATTTGATCTCCGATAAGGTATTTCCTTAAAATCAATATCAGTTGCATCTATGTTTTGTTGCGTCCTTTGTAGCGAGCTCAACATGCCCGCGGGGATTCCTATACACATCACACGTAAATTTGCAGACTCCTTACCTTGAAAAGCCGGGAATAATCCGTTTTCACCAAACATGTTTCGTAATAATTTAAGATCAATATCATAAGGAGAATACCCAGCCCAATCACCATAATTAAGAACAGAACCCGGAGGTAACATGCCTGGTCGTACTGCGATTGATTCAAGTTCCCGGGTTCTCTTGCAAATCAAATTTGCTTGATGTGTGGTAATAGCTGCAAATTTAGATACATAATACCGGTGAAGCTCTGGGTGTGATGTTTTTAAAGTTTGTAGTGAAAGTTTTAAATTACCACCACCGGCTTCGGGGGTTGACGGAAATAAGCCTACTTCCCCACCAATAAAATCACCTGATACATTTGCACCATTTAGTTCCGGAACACCCGTTGTGATCTGGGTATTAAAATTATTTGCAGCCGCATCAATGTTGTTGGCGTATGATTTAAGCAATGAAGTGGTGTATTTAATGAATGCATTTTCCCTCCTTGCCATCCGGTAAACGTCAGATAACGCATCCCATCCTGATAAAGTTGCATTTTGTAATACAGTATTAATCAATTCATTTCTTTCATATTTGTGTGTCGTGACAATTATTGGCTTGCCGTCATTGAGTTGATATTCCTCGCCATCCATGGTGTAATTATCAAAATTTTTATAAACCAAAGGATCTAGCGTAGATGTAGGGTATAAAAATTCAAACCAATCTGAATCCTGCAATTGGTTTTGGAAAAAACTTGCTATTGTAGATGGTGCAAAACTATCTTTTTTCATCCCTAAAATATCAATGTAGCTTTGTGCATCCATATCAAAAGCCTCAGATTGCTTGGGATCTTCTAGGTATGATAACATGAGTTTCATGTATATAGCCAATTGCCTATTAACCTCAGTTTGAGCACGGACGGTTGTAACACCAGCGGCGCCTTGATATGAATCAATTACAATTAAATTGGCACCAATATATTGTGGTGCAGAGGATGCAAATCCACCTTCCTCATAAAAATTCTCATCATAATTTTGAAATAACTGAACACCTGCACCACCTTCAAAATAATCCCAATAACTCGTTCCAGGCCAAAACCCAGATACCCACTTTTTCATATAATCGGGATCAGCCTCAGGGGGTTGCAAATTATTTGCCGATAAGTAAGCAGCTTCCGCATCATACTCATATGTGGTTGAAGCCTGCCCTTGCCCTTCAACATATACGGCGGGTACATAATTGCCCCCTAATTCAGTAAAAGTCCATGATGATGCCCCACCCAATGATGGAACAAATGCAGAACCTGCTTCAAAAGCAAACTGGCCTTGTAACCTAGGGGATCCGAACACATCTTCCCAGGTTAGCGGTTGCCAAAAATTCCCGTATTTTTTAATCATCTTATCTTGAAATTCATACAAAGCCGCGAGGTTGCCGTCCCATTCCTCCCCCCAGTATTCATATGGACCACCGGTTTTGTCGTTAAAATTGTCATCATTCAACCACCCTTGATTTGGTACATAACCAAAATGTTCGTTGGTATCCGGTGTCAATGACCAGAGACACAAGTATGCAGATGCTTTTGAAGTAAGCCATGTCACCCACATCTCATACACAAACGCAGCCAAGGTATCTTCATCTAAACCATTATATATCGTTAAAATGGCACCGGTACCCTGTAACGATTGCGGTAAATTGCCGGCGGCGACGTTGGTTCCTTCAGGTGTTAATACGGAGTTACCTTTGTTTTTACGACTTAAATATGTGTATTTATCATCATTTTTACTAGCAACGTGATGTGCCTTGTCCTCTAACTCATCAAGATGTCTCCACATATTGTAACCAAAAGATCCGTAATCAAAAGGTGCAGAAGTATTCACTCCATCAAATGGCATTTGAAATCCTAACGCGCTTTTTAGCGATTCCTTTATCCAATTTATCCAATCCAGCGAAGCCCCCAAAAGAGGTTCATTTGTGGGCCAATCACCCGGTTGCATTTGGTGGAAAAATGATTTCCAGGCCACATCAACCCCGCGGGTAGGTAGATCAAAATGTTCCCAAAACAACGGGCTTTGTGCCTTGCCAGGTGTAGGAGTAAACCCATCTCCAAATTGGATACCTTCCACTGGCTGATCGGGATCTGCGGTTATTTTTGTTGTCATTACCAAATTGTAATTGGCGTTAACATTGGGTATGTTTGTGTTTTCCCCATATGTTTTTTGGGGGTATTTTTCCCCTGCGTGATACCCTAAAAGTGGACTCTTGTCTGCCCCACCTGCACCCATTGCACCCTTTAAAGGAGGGTGCATGGCATCGGTACCCATGGGTGGTGTTTCGCCCAATCCGGCAGCCCAATCTTCACCAACCCAAGTTGGAGCTGTATTTGCAACAGGTTCAAAATCAGCCGACATTAAATCATTGCCTATCATCTCAGCAACAGCTTTTGAAATATCATACAATAAATTCTCAACAGCTGCTTCAAATTCACCACCAATAATTACATAATCTTGGCCCAAAGGATTAATATAAGCATCATCGATGTCACCATCTACATCATTTTGAGATGCCGCAACAATAATTGGCGTATTGGAGTTCATTACCCCATATCCGGCACCGCTGGCTTGTGGAACACCATATCCCAACATATTTTTCTCTTGATCAAAATTAATGTTCTGTGCCGTTAAGGTGATATCTTCGGTACCGAAAATAAAAGGTGACGCATTATCCGGTGCATCAAATAATTCCTTCCTGAATTTAAGTGTTGCAAATCTCCATAACGTAAATATTTTATGAATAATATCAGGATGTTGATTTTCATGTTTGGCAATATTCAGGATTGCCAATAGAATCAAATTATCTTTTCGCACCCCTTCTACACTACTACCCCAATATAATTTACCTTCATTAATGATATTATTAGGTAAAACCTGATGTGCATTTGGCCACAGGACAGTATCACTAAAATGAAATAATTCCACACCCGTATCAGAATAACCTGGTACCGGGAGCCACCCACCGGGGAAATCATTGGGATCCGGCTTATGGGCACCAAACAACCATTCTGTCTGATCCATGTGACTACGATCAGAAATTGTGAACAAAAAATTGCTGCAATGCCTTAAAAATGGGCGTAATGTGTCGGTTGCAGAATTCACTCCATGGGTATGTTTGGAACCGTCTGGCTGATCCCCGAATTTAAAACCAAAACCGGACGCGATATTAAGAACTTGATCTGATAAGTCGGCGGTGGTTTTCAGTTCTCCAACAAAATTTTGATAACGATCAAATTCTAATAATGGCCTATCGTTTACCGGTGCAAACAATGGTTTGAAAAATATATCATTGGCAGCACCCGCAGGAGAAACCGGTGCTGCGGCGCCCCATGTACTTGGGCGTGTTTCAAATGGGAGATATTTGCCATAATTACCAACCCCTCCAGGGTATTGTGAATCCACAATGTTACAAAAACTCATCAAAGTAAAAATAGGAGCTTTTGCTAGCATGTGCATCTCATCACCAGATGCTGTACCTCCCACAGTACCATATGTTAAGCCATTAGCGGCCAACAATAGTGAATGTGGGTTTTCTGAAAACATGTTGAATTCATTTGGCACACCCAATACCCTGGAAAATGGCTTATCATCTGTCAAAAAACGACCTTGGATATTGAATGACATTTGGTTGCCTGCGTCCAAAGATACTAGATTTGCAATTCCGGCAGATACAGAAAATTCACGTGACAATGCCATATTCAACAAAAATAATCGTTGTCTCACCTTATTACCGGCGGGTAGCATTGCCTGAAATTCATCCCAACCTGTTTTCCAATTTATAAGAACCGGAGAAGGTGATTTTTTATAAGAGAACTTTTCCAGTGAAAAAGAATGAGTGCCTTGAGGTGACATATGAGGATTAAGCCGATAATTTTCAATTAAATCAGACATACCTTCAATAGCCATGGGATTGATTCCCTCAAATTCAGTTCTCCACCCTGAATCTACACCTGCACCATAAAGTGGCGACAGTGGCGAATGTAATTTCATTGCACCATACATGTCGTGAACCAATTGTGCATAAACCTTGGTGCCCGGAAATGTTTTGAATGTTTCTTTTGGAAAACTTAAAAACGTTTCAAATATATTGCTGGGGGTAAAGGCTGATGTACTAAAAACCTCTGCGGGAATAAAATTTGATTTATCATGACCGTCATATTTGGCCATTATATCTTCTTTCCACGTGTTGGTCCCGTTCTCGGCAGCGCCGGTCCACCCGCGTAAATTGGTGAGATCCAATATGTCTTCAAGCCATATTATCCATGCCGTCAGGTATTGGGTCATCAAGGCCCAGTTTTTAGTTGCAGGTAATAACTTATTTTTAAAACCCCCTTCCAACTGATCTATGGTTATCTCATCCACACCCACAAATTCAATTTCATCACCGGTAATCTTGCATTTTTTTAATTTTTCATAACATTTCATCATGATATCGTATTTCAACTTACTTTGTTGCATACGATATTGCAATAATTCACGATAAGTTCGACGAGTGGGATTTTTGTTTTTCTCCAAAGATTGATCGTACGCCGCTTGGGATTGCGGATGGTTCATACTCAAATCTTCCAATGAAAGAAAATCCAATGACGCTATTATTTCCACTCGTGGACTAATGAATGGATTGGGTTTAGAAGGCATGCTCGAGCCAAACCCGGGTGGCGCGGCATCCCCTCCTGGCGGGGCATCCCCTCCTGGTGGGGGTTGGAAGGTGGTATCAGAAGGTATGTAATCCAATATCGAGGTATCATTCCCGCTGTCAAAAGTTATGGCATCCTGGCTACCCGGAAGAGGTTGGGGATGAGACTTAAATCCATCAGTACCATAATTCCAAAATTGAGTGATTTTGTTTTTACCCACTGCCGACGAATAAGGATCGGGTTTATCGGCAAAATCTTCATATGAATTATACATACCTGGAGTTGATGGGGAAATATTGCCACCAGGTAACGGTGCATCAGGTTCCTTCTCCATGAATTCTTGCCAGGGTTGTGACGTCACTTTAGCTACCATAGAACCATTAGTTAATGTAGCCCGCTTGGAACCGTCTTGTTGCATATGCATAGGTGAAGCAGTTTTAAAGGCATTTGCTTCATTATCATCCGGTAACATGCTGGTTTCTGATTTATTAATCAAAGAACCATCCGTATCATTCCCTAGCCCAGGTGGGGTTAATTTCTCGTTGTATTGTTTGGTAACTGCCTGAGCCACCGTTTGCTCTTTGTCATCTATTCTTAATTGAGCATCCAGTTCTAAATTAGCATCCGGTAATTCACTATTTGCCACCGGTTGCATATTAAATTTAACGTTTTGAAAAGAATTATCAGTTGCCATGTAAACTACCGTTCATTAAAATGTTCTATTGTATCCCTGGGTTGTTGCCAATAAATCAGGTTTTCTAGAATTGCCTTCTGTAACATTATCCAAATACCCAAGATTTGCATTAATATCCACTGTCACACCTTGTGATTCATTGCTCATCATATAATTGTTAAAACACAATCGCACCGTATATTTCCTTTGCCCAACCAAACCTGATAATTTAGTATCCACAAATTTATATTTTCCAATACCTTTTAAGAGGTGAACAACACCAACAACAGCCTTAGTACCCTGGTATTCAGCCAACACCTGAACGTGATCAATATTGTCTGTATTTCCCACAAGATCCCAAGAAATTGTAACCAAACGAGTCAACCCTTGTGTTGAAGCAACAACATTTTTTATTTCCACCGGTTGTACCGGAATTTCAATATCTTTAATAATCTGATATGTAGTTTCACCCTCTAAAAAAGTTTGCTCTATGTTTTTAGAATCCTCCGTGTCATCAAAAAATTCTGATTCCATTGGTAAGGTGGCACTTTGTAATGTTTTTTTACTAAGAAATTTTGAACGCAAGGTTTTATATTTATTGAGGGTAAGCTGATCTTTCACCTCAGTGGGTGCATCAATTAACATATCAAAAATAGATGCCTTTAACAGAGTTATCACGTAACGATAGCGATGTCCAGGCTTTAAATTCGGTGCCCGATATTTACTAACCTCAAAACTTTCTCCGGCATCAGTTGATTTATTTAATCCCAATTTTTTGTCATTAGTTACCCCATCCAAAAATTTTCCCAATGGTTGAGCACCAAAATTAATTGAAGTGCCCGTCGTTAAATTTATCCGGTCAATTTTTACGCGTAACAATGATTGAAATTTACCTTTATTTTTTTCAATATCACCCACAAAACTAGATAAAGCCTCATTTTCTTTAATGACACGTACTATTTCTTGGTACCCTTCCTTTAGGAAACCTGCCTCGGTTTCAAACTGTACCTTCGATGTTTTACCAATTGTTGTAACCTTTGGTTCACTTACACTCAAACTTAACCCTTCATCTAAAAACACATTATGTGTATAATAAGCCACATTTGGTGCCCTATATAGACTTCCATCTTTAGCACTAAACACCAACGTATATCGATATGTGTGACCATGAATTAAATTGTTATGCATAAATGTTTTATTGTTTGCCATGGAATCCAAGATTTCAAAACCATAAGGCGAAGTGGTATCCTTTCCAACTAATGTCTCCCGACTAAGCAAACCTAATGTAAAATTGCGAGGCTCACTTTTTGGTAGTGCCGCACTAACATCATCTGCCATCATATAACATCTGGTTGCAGGAGAACTTATGTTATGTGCTTCTACCTGAACCTCTGTTTGTGACACACGCTGGGTGGTTATAACGCAATGTCCAATTGTTGTTATATCATAAGCAGGAACCGCGGTATCATAAACATAACTTTTTGTTTTTGCTGTTCCAACAACCACTGCTGAGCTAAATGATTGACTAAAATTACCATGTGTATCCTCGGCAATTGCCCGATATATTACAGTGGTACCCGGTTTGTTGTTATCTGTTAATACACCGTTGGTGGGAAAAGCCAATGGCACTTTTTTTACAAATTTATAACCACCCACCCCGGTTCCATTAAAGTAGTTCATCAAATTAATGGTTTTTTTATAAATGCTGACAGATGTTGCACGGGTATCCGTTTGATTGAACGTTAATTTAACAACACCCCTTCGTAACACAGATGATTGTAATTCTGGTTTTTCCAAAACAAAATTTTGCGATATAGCACCAATATTTAAAGAATGAGGTAACGTAATTGTATCCTTTACCACACCGTCATCATCCAATACTTCAAAGGTAAAATAAATAACTTCCGGTGACATTTGATCCGGATAATTTATGGTGATAGGTAATTTAAATGTAGTAAAAGTAAGCCCTAGATTTCGAGTAACCAAGGTTTGTTCCATGGTATCAGCAGCACCCATAGAATCCCGGGCAATTAATACACCATAATATGATTTAGACCCAATAGGTAATAATGATGTTAAATAAGGATCTACATCAATATTGTCTTTGGGCATCCTCATAATGGAATCTTTCACATTGGAATAAAATGAAGGCATAAATTGATGTGAATTATACATATGATGAGGTATAATACGACCCATTCTCGCCTGAACCGGATCTACCGGAAATGCATACGAAACAGCAGAAGCGGGATCCAATCCATCTAATACAGAATATAAAGCCAATCCCCTATTTCCGGATTGGGGGATAAAATTACTTCTACCACCCCCGATATAAGATACTGTTTGAACTACATGTGTTTTGGAGTCTTTTTTAGCGCTCATCATGGTTGCATTTTTATCCACAATTTGCGTTACCATCGCCTGTTGCATAAAAGGATTTCTTATGTCAACGCCATCTTTTTCATATTGAGAACATTCAAGTGAAGAAACATTTGATAATAAACTACAATTTACCTCACCTACCTCTGTATTCTTTTTTTGTTTTCCAGAGCGTAAAAATTCATTTGCCCTTTTTTTAATCACTTTTGCCAATTGACGTTTAGATACAGATTTTATATTAGACTGGCGTGAATTACTAGGGTTTGTAAGGTGAGCCTTTACTTTAATAAAATAAGCAGAATTTTTTACTGCCTCTCTAATATTAACTGAAAATGTTAATTCATAAACATTGCGATAACCTGCAACCTCTCTGGATTTTGTCATGACAATTTCTGTCACAAAAGATTCAGGAATATTTAAAATATTTCCCCTTTCACCAATATTTCCGCTTATTATTGACATCTTACTCAGAACCTAATAAAAATTTATTATTGGGATTAATTAAATATTCATCAAATATTTCGGCACCCGTTGCTGCATTTCCTACTGAACTATTCAAAATCATTGTAAAAATATTCGCAAATCTTAAAGAAACTGCGCCAGTATTATCTTTATCCTGATACATTTTTCCTACATAAAACAAACGCTGTTGATTCCCATTGGGATTACCATCCGATAATTCCCCTGCATCAATTACAGCTAATTTATTTATTTCCGCCTTATCCCTAGGGAATTCAAATATTTGCATAATTAAATTATTGTTTTTTGAAGTCTCGGGAAATGTCACCAAATTACCTATAATTTGTTTATTGCTTTTGGGATTATCGCCGGCTTTTGCTTTAAGCCTATCAATTACTTGGCTCAATTTTGTCTCACGCTGTTGGTATTTTGTTGCCGCCTCTGCAGGCCATTGCCACTGATAACACAAACGTGCCGCTGCAAAATCTTTTTCATTTAAGCCTTGAACACCCAATGCCACTGCACCTATTTTATCCAATTCTGTTGCAATATCACCTTCCTTATAAGGTGTGATTCCTCCGCCAGTATATTGTTTCACCTCATCGGGAGCATGAAATCCATCTTTAAAAAGAGATACATTTTCCAGAACACCGTTGGGTAAGCCGTCAATTTTAAAAGCACCATTAGGTAAAAAGTGTTCCAAAATGCCTAACATAACCACTAAGCCTAGACCATCCAAAAGACCGAGATCATCACTGTCAAGCAGTTTTACCACAGCGGCAGGTAATCCCATAAACTCAGACATTTTTTTCATTGCTTGTTTGAAATCCATTTCCGGTAATTTCAAACCTGTCACTATGAAAGGTAGGATACGTGCCATTTGTGCACCGGGTGGGAGTTTGTTAATGGGTGGCAAATACAGGAAATTCGGAACATGGGTAAATCGATGATCCTCCCAAACCCTGGGCAGCGTACTTCTTTCTAACGTTTGTGGTACATCAGGTGAAGCCGAAGATTCATCTGTGACTGCTTTGGGTTCTGGGAGTGTATCAAAATTAATACTTCCTGTGCTGATTATAAACTTATTATTGATGGCAAACGGATCAATGCTGGCCAAAAATCGCTGTGACTGATAATTCCCTTCCAGCCCTTTTATAAATTCATTTGGCATGCCCCCATTCAGTGGGTTAATGTTAACGCCTGTTGGAAATGCCCCAGTAAGGGAGAATTTATTTAATAAATTCGGCAACAATTCAAAAATACTACCTGAATATAATATGGGCGGTGCCTTAAGTGCTGTGATTAATCCATTGTGATCTGTTTCAATACACAACGTATCCTGAAACCTTTGCATGGCTTCAAAATAAATACGATCCCCTGCATCACCCGCAACATCAGAAGCGGTTGGCGCCAACGCACTATCATAAAATGCATGTCGGTCGGTAAATGTAACATACCTAAATTGCATATGACCGGATGCGGCCTGGAATCTGCCGGGGGTGGTGATCAATGTATCCATCACCCTTTGTTTACTATTTAATATACCTGCCATAAGATTAATTATCCACCTTAAATATTTTACCGCATTATTGTAAATAAGAAACAAAAAAAAGGTGGGCGACCGAAGCCGCCCACCCGCTATGGAAACCCAACTATTCTACTAACATTTAGTTAGTGGAAAGAGGGGGAGGTCCATTCATACCAGCATCACGACCGGTCGGATCAATCTCAGTCATATTTAACTGAAACCACCTTCCGTTGGTGTTGTTACGAATAGTAAGCATGGACTCTTCCTCGACGATTGTCCAGTTACCACGGCTATTTGCAAGGTGAAGGTCACCTGTGTAGATGTTACCAAACCTCAATGCCGCCGTACCTAGGTCTACACCTAAATCACTACTAGGCTGGATTGAAGCAGCAGTAACACTAACATCATTGCTACCAGCATCTATCACAATATCAGCGGCTTCACCTCGAAGTGCAATAGTGGAATTACCACTATCTTCACCGATCCGAATGGTACGTGTACCGTTTGTACCGATGTTGATGTTTTGGTTAACATCATCACCACCCAAGGTAATTGTGCCACCGGATGATTCAAGCGCTATATTGCTTGAGGCATCAACCTCGAATGTGGTAACATTTGCAACACTTAATGCCCTTGCATCAGACACTGCAATAATGTTAGAACCACCTTCTTGGAGATTTAAACCACCAGCACCATTAACTGTCAATGCACCAGCAGATGTTGACCAAGTCGCAGCAGCAGCAGAAGTAAGCGTAAGCGCACCTGCAGAACTGGACCAAGTTGAAGCAGCACCAGCTGTCAATGTGATTGCCCCTGAAGGGGTAACAGACAATGACGTCATACCTGTTTCAGAAACAGCACCAGATCCATCAAACTCCCATGTACCTGTGTCATCACCAAGTGAAGCACCACTAGCACCTGTCACAGACATTGTACCAGCAGCCGAAGTTACATTAACATTACCAGCGGCGGCATCAATGGAAATTCCACCAGATGAAGTATCAAGTGTAATAGCACCAGATGCGTCCAGATCGAATGTTGATGAATCAACATCAAGTGCAACATCTGCAGCAGTACCAATTGAAATGCTATCAGCGGAGTCAATTGTCAATGCACCTGTAGCATCAATGTCCAGTGTTGTACCGGTATCCATGTTGATACTACCAACATCGAAGTGTATACCACCAGCAGCATCTGTAGTCTTGAATGCAAATGCGTTAGCACTTCCAACAGAACCTGTAAACTGCAATTTACCACCATTACTACGCATGAGCGCACCATTATCGGCTTCTATATGAACACCACCAGCACCTTGAGCACTGTAAAGCTTCACTGCAGGCCATGAACTCCTGGAACCTGACATAACGTTCCACCCTGATGATCGTGTGTACACGTTTCCACTAGCACAATTGACATCAAAGTCACCGCTGGAAAGATCAACATCCATCTCTGCAGCATCTGCATCAATTTTACCGTTGGCGCTCAGGTGAATACCACCAGAAGTACCATTGGCGACTAGTTGAACCGCCTGGTTGTCATCCTCACCACCGACCAGTTGAACCGATCCGGCGCCGTTAGTCAAGACAATGTCTTTTCCTACACCACCCTGGGCACCCAGGTATATACCACCAGCAGAACCGATGTCAACTGCACGAGCCTGAGCATTAGCACCAGTCAAAGCCAGCTTTGTACCCGCACGGACTGCGAGCCATTGGCCGGAGTTATTGACATAGTTAGCTGCATCTCCAAAGGTGAGCTTGTTAGTGCTATTGAGTGTCAGACCTGTTCCGTCAGTATGAGTCAGAGTTGTATCAGAATCAGCACCAAAACTAAGGACAGCTGAATCAGAGAGAAGCTTGACATCATTACCAAGAACTGCATCTTTAACAACACTCAAACCACCGTCAGTCTGAAGTGAACCATCTGTTATAGAAGTGGCATCAGTTGCATCATCAACAATAACCCGACCACCAAAATAACCTTGTTTTACAACACTCAAACCACCATCAGTTTGAAGTGAACCATCTGTTGTAGAACTGGCTTGTGTTGCATCATCAACGATGACTCTTCCATCGGCGGTAAGTTGACCGGCAGACGTAATAGTAACACCGGAAGAACCGGCTCCGCCAGCAACATCAAAATCGCCATTGTCTTCAACGCGGAAGACCTCCGTGCCATCATACTGCTTAAATACAAAATCATCAGAATCAACCTTGAGTTGCATAATGATCTCGCCAGCGGTTCCATCCATGTCAAGTGCCAATTGGGCTACACCACCGTCTTCGAATGAAATGTCACCAGAATCGGAATCAATTTTGACTGAATTGGCAGCATCCAGTTCAATATTTCCATCAGAAACAAGATCCAAAATACCGTCAGCAGACTGATAAATGTACGTACCGGTATCACCAAAGTTAAGTTTAGCGTCAGTTGTCGAAGCACCGATTGTCACATCACCTGTGCTATCATTGTAAGTTAAATCAGCAGCACCACCAAAATCACCGTCATTATTGTATTGAACTTGTGTGTTTGAGCCTTTAGCATCACGATGGTCTGAACCTGATTGTAGGCGAACACCATCCCAATAAAGATGACTTCCAACATTATAAAGCTTGTCGGTTGTATTACTGGGGGCGCTCATTTGCTCAAGGTTAAACGCACCGGATGCCACCAAGTCGCCACCGAAACAAGCAACACCAAAAGCATGCTCGCCAGCTTCCTTACCTTTACCGTCAATATTACCGGAAACGAAAAGAAGCACATCCTGACCGGGAAGGGCCGGGAATGCTGTTGCAGCGGCGGACTTTTTTCCACCTGGTCTAGCCACGATAAACGATCCTGTTAAACCTACATTATGTTGGCCATTACCTGCATTAGAAGCAGACATCTGGCTAAGTATTAATCCATTTGCCAA